>Ga0210410_10003895_pt1 | contig 13197 bp, 11 predicted proteins | sample IncBWC4MmetaG_FD_161058 | JGI IMG/M metagenome (GOLD analysis project Ga0210410, IMG submission 161058) | Forest soil microbial communities from Barre Woods Harvard Forest LTER site, Petersham, Massachusetts, United States - Inc-BW-C-4-M | ecosystem: Environmental > Terrestrial > Soil >... | reverse complement strand
CGGCGAGAACCATTCGACGATGAACGACCGCATCGCGGATGAGCGTAGAGTGTCGAACGGATAACGATAGAGTTGCGCGCCGCTGGGGTTGAGAGGCACGAGTGCCAAACAAACCAGCAGAAGCAGCAGGACACGCAGGACGATGGGGCGCGCATTCTTCCAAGGCGTGTTGCCGACGGCAGTCTCTAAAATCAGCCCGGCACCATATGCAAACAAAAGCGCGAGTCCGAGCGCGAATCCGGCGTGCAGATTCAGCCATAGAAGAAACAGAGGTGGGATCCAAAGCAGCAGCCTGGGCCGACCTTCTTTCTTGCCGCTTTCGAGCAACCATAGAAGCAGGCTGGCCAGCGTAAAGGTGAACATCTGCGGCCGCACGCCCCAGGAAGGAGCCGATGCCAGGGCGCCGAAGGCTGTCGCTGCGGCTGCCCAGTGCTTCTCTGTCCCACAAAGGAGACAGCGCAGATAGAGCAGCATAAAGCCGGTGGTCGTGATGATCGCGGAGAACACGATCAGTCCAGCGGCGCCACCGTGCTTCCAGAGTTCGTAAAACACTAGCTCCGACAACCATTCATGGGACACCCAGGCGTGCCCGGCGCGAGTGAAGGAGAAAGGATCGGAGTGGGGGACGTGTCCGGTTTCCATGATCCACTGCCCGGTCCGCAGATGCCACCAGAGATCAGGGTCGGTCGCCGGGCGTGCCGTCATCCCGAGCAAGCCGAATAACAGGATCGCTCCAAACGCGATCTGCGGGCTGCGCAGGCTTTCGAGGATTCGTCGCATGGTCGGTCGTGATTATGGTTCGTCCGCGATTATAGAATGCATCCGGAACTTTCACGTCTGCGCTTGGGGCGCAGGATGAGAACAGAATACGGATAGAATTAACAATCCTTTCGAACCATGTCTGACACCCGGAAACTGCGCAGTTGGCTGCCGGCCACAGCACTTCTCTGGATGGCGGTGATCAACGGCATCATGCTATGGCATACGCGAGTTGAGATCCGGCGGGGGTATGGCGATTTTGCGACCTTTTACACTGCAGGCACTATAGTTCGCAGAGGGCAGGGCGCCGAACTTTACAGTCTCGCCGCGCAGTGGAAAGTGCAGCAGGAATTTGCGTCCGAAGTAAAAATTCGCCAAGGTCTACCCTCAAACTAGCGCTCCTCTTGACCATTCCGTTCATCGTGGTCCGCGGCAGACTCTGGAAAGAAAGCTTTCCGCTCTGGACGACGGGTATCCTCGTCTTGGGTACGTTTCCTGCATTTATGGATCTGGTCACGGGCCAGGATGCTGTGCTGCTGGCCTTCCTGTTCGCGGTTTGTTACTGGCAGATTGAAACGGGAAGAGACACTGGTGCTGGCGTCACTCTGGGCCTGGCGCTCATCAAGGTCCAGCTGGCAATACCTTTTCTCCTTGTGCTGTGGATCGCTGGTCGCAAACGGGTCTTGCCCGGTTTTGTGGCGTCCGCCTCCGTCGTCGTTGCCATTTCCGCCGCTCTCACTGGTTGGAGCGCGCTGTTAAAGTACCCTGGCTATTTGCTGGCTCTGAACCGTTCAGTGGGCGTGGGAATCGCACCCGAGACTCAAATAAATCTACGCGGGTTGCTGATTCTTTTCGTGGGGAGCTTGACCCATCCCGGGCCCATCGATTGGACGCTGGCGCCGGTGGCGGTCGGAGCTATTGTGTACACGGGGTTGATTTGGCGAAAAGCGGGGCACCGGTTTTTGGCCGAGGGTTTTGGACTGGCGGCCATCGTCGCGATCGTGACCAGCTATTACGCTTGTGATTACGATCTGTTGTTGTTGCTCGTCCCGTTGCTCGCCATGCGTAACCGACCTGATAGCGGTCTCAGGGCGGACACGGTGTCCCGCTACCTGGAAGTGGGCGGATTGCTGCTCTTGCTCCTTACGCCAGTGTATTGGTTTACTAGATTGCAACTTCACGCCGAGTGCCTCATGACGCTGCCCTTGCTGGCGGTGGGCGTTGCGTTGACGCGCAGGCTTAGCCATGCCGGCGCGGGGGTGGGAACAGGGAGGGGTGCACCAGTGCCGGGCGGGTCAGGATGAAGATGAACGTCGTCCCGGCTTTGCCGGTGCTCCAGTTTCGATCTTGGAGAGTGGCCCGGCTCGCGATCCTCGCTCGGTTCCCAAGTCACTGTTCGTTGCGGAGCTATGGTCTTCGTGCTTCTGGAATGGGTGCGACTCTGCATGGCGTCCGCTTGAGGTAGCGGGACCTAAGAAGAACAGAGTGTGGATAGAATAGGCACTCCATTCGGACCATGCCTGACACAACAAGATCCGAGACACCTAGATCGGACATACCAATGTCCGACAAGCCGAGACTGCGCAGTTGGTTGCTGGCCACAGCGTTGCTCTGGATGGCGTTTAACAACGGCGTCATCCTCTGGAATACACGAGATCGGATCCGACACGGATACGGCGATTTTGCGTCGTTTTACACCGCCGGCACTCTGGTTCGCAGGGGAGTTGGTGCCTTCCTCTACAATCACAACCTCCAGTGGAAAGTGCAGCAGGAATTTGCTTCGGAAGTAGAAATTCGCCAAGGCCCTTTGCCTTACGTCCGACCACCGTTCGAAGCCCTGTTGTTTTCCGTGTTCGCCGGATGGCCTTATGTGACAGCCCTGTTCCTCTGGACCGCCCTCAAACTTGCGCTCCTCGTAGCCATTCCGTTTGTCGTGGTTCGAGGCGGATCATGGCACGGTGGAATTCCACTTTGGGCAGTGGGCCTACTCACCCTCGGGACATTTCCCGAGCTTATGGATCTGGTCCTGGGCCAGGATGCGCCGCTGCTGGCCTTCCTGTTCGCGATTGCTTACCGGCAGTTGGCAAGCGACAGGGATGTGGGCGCCGGCTTCGCGCTTGGCCTGGCGCTCTTCAAATTTCAACTGGTGATACCGTTCGTCGTTACGCTGTGGATCGCCGGTCGCAAACGGGTGTTACCGGGCTTTGCCACGTCCGCCTTCGCCGTTCTTGCCATTTCAGACGCCATCGTGGGCTGGAGGGGTTTGTTACAGTATCCTCGCGATTTGCTGGCTTTGAACCAAGCCTCCGGCGTCGGACTGATCACGCCGGGAAACCAGATGAACCTCCGTGGGATGCTCATCTTTGTGGTCGGGCGCACACCCTATCCCGGACGCATCCACTGGGTGTTGGCGCCGGTGGCGGTCGCAGCCGTGGCGTACGCGGGTCTCCTGTGGCGAAAAGCGGGAGATCGCCGGTTGGCGGAGGGTTTTGGGCTGGCGCTGATCGTCGCCATCATCACTAGTTATTACGCTCAAGAATATGACCTGCTCTTGCTGATCGTTCCCCTGCTCGCGACGCGTGCCCGAGCGGCAGACGCTCCCCAAGGAGATCGATTCACTAGAGATCTCGAAGCGGCCGGATGGTTGTTGCTGCTTCTGACGCCTTTGTACTGGTTTGCTCGAGTGCAACTTAAGGCCGAATGCCTGATGATACTGCCCGTGCTGGCTCTCGGTCTCGCCTGGGTGCGCAAACTGCGCGACGCGGGAGCGGATCGAAGCGAATCGGCGCCGGGCGGGCCGTCACTGCCAGCAAGCCCAGCAGTAACACCATCGGGGACACATCGGATCGAGAAAGATGGTTGGCTCTCACGCTGAGCGATCATACCCCAGACTCGAAACTGCTCCAGCGCGATTCCATTACCCATTTCATGCTGTTTCCGCTTGGCAATTAGAATCCATGGTCAGCAGTGATGTGCAGCAAGCTCAGGGGCTCGCTGTCGGGAAATTGAGGCATTGTTTCCACTGAGGCTACGATCCTCAAATCGAGAAGGAGCGGTCCCGGAAGGATCTGCGATTTCGGGGTGGAAAAGGTGTTTGGGGCTCGTCCAGAACCTGCTTCTTCTTCTGACAGCAGCCGTCATTGTCTATTATTTTGCGCACGGTTTTGAAGAAAGAGAGAAGGGAACTGATTTCCCGGACTTCTACGCCGCAGCTCGGATGGTACGGGAAGGATATGGGCATCAACTGTACGACTTCCAAGCTCAAGAGAAATTCCAGATTCGCTACGCCGGACGCACTGGCGACTACTACATTCACCCGCCGTCTGAGACGTTGGTATTCTTGCCAATCTGCCTTTGGTCGACTGCCAACCGCTTATCTGCTCTGGTGCCTTCTTAATTTCGCGGTCTTGGCATACACCGTGATCGTGTTTCAACGGCATGTATTCAAGCGCTTGGAATGACGCGTCTTGTTGCCACTGTTCTTTTTGTTCCCGCCCGTGTTGCTAAGTTTCCTTCAGGGCCAGGATTCGCTGCTGCTCCTCTTGATTATGACGCTTGCGGTGGTTGAGCTTAGGCGGGACGCAACTTCACTGCTGGTTGTTTGCTGGGCTGCGGACTCTTCAAGTTCCATATAGTTCTTATCTTAGTCGTGTTGCTGGCATCACTTAGGCGAAAAGGCTTCGTCCGTGGGTTTGCGCTCGTGTTCGTGATATTGCTTCTGATTTCGGTCGGCATTTCCGGATGGGCCTCTCTGACGGCGTATCCTCACTTCTTGATGAGGCTGAGCAGCCCGCCGCTAGCTGGCATTCACCCGGCGGCAATGGCGAATATTAGAGGATTGGTCAGCATTTCAGGCATCGTAAAGAATACAGCCGGTCTCGCTCTCATCTGGATTGTTTCAATTTGGCTTCTCTGGTATGCGTGGATGAGCTTCAAGAGGAGTAAATCGACGTTTACAGATGCTACAAATCAAGCCTTCGGGAATTTCGTTTTGGCGGCACTTCTTGTTAGCTATCATCTCAGTCCCACCGATTTGTGCATCGCGCTTCTACCCATCGGTCTACCTGGCGGAACACACCGGAATCCCGCGATGGGTGCGACTCAGCCTTCTGAGCAGCCAGTGTGTTCTGTTCCTGCCTCCCTTGCATGTGATCTCGCTAGCCTGGCACGTATACGTGTACCCGATCATTCCGATTCTGATCATGTTTTTGCTCACATCGGATGAGAACTTTAGAGGTATCCCGAGACATGTGGACAGGAGCGATGTAATATCCAGCTTTCCCGCAATTTCGTAATGAGACCTAGCATTTCCCACAAGTCGCTCTGGCTGGTTCTGGCCGCCGTGCTCTGCGCGTCAGGTGTGTGGTTGTATGCCAACCGAGTGTTGATTCCATATCAGATCTTTGATGCGGCTGCGCACGGCCGCCCGCGCGGCAATCTTTCTGACTTTTATCAACACTGGGTCGCCGCGAGAGAACTCCTCCTGAACGGGCACAATCCCTACGGTCCCGACGTGACTCGCGAGATTCAGCAGGGCTACTACGGTCGTCCCCTTGACCCGGCCCGCTCCGGAGATCCAAAAGACCAGCGATTCGCCTATCCTGTCTACGTCGTCTTTTGCCTTGCACCGGCCATCCATCTTCCGTTTGAGATCGTGCGAAAAGGATTCTTCTGGGCCTTGCTCGCGCTCACCGTCGCCTCGGTTCCGCTGTGGCTGCGGGTGCTGCGCTGGTCCGCGCCGCCCTGGGCGCAGGCTAGCCTGATCATATTCACGCTCGGCAGTCTGCCCGTCATGCAAGGCCTCAAGCTCGAGCAAATGACGCTTCTCGTGGCTGCCCTGGTGGCGACCGCGCTTGCGCTCCTGGCGTCGGACCGCCCCATTGCCGCCGGCATTGCGCTGGCTTTGTCCACCATCAAGCCGCAACTTGTCTGGCTGCTTTTGTTCTGCTTGATGATCTGGACTCTGGCCGACTGGCGACGCCGATACCGCTGGGCCGCGTCATTTCTGTTCACCATGGCCCTCCTGTGTGCCACCTCGGAATGGTATCTGCCGCATTGGATTCCCCGCTTCCTCCAGGCATTGCGGGAATACCCGACCTACACCGATGCAGTCTCAACGCTGGACAAGCTGCTCCCGGCTCCTTGGGGATGGATAGCCGGCGCGCTCGCCGTGGCCGCGACGGTGTATACCGGTTGGAAAAACCGCCGGGTAACCGAAGACACGCCCGCGTTCGCCGCCATGGTTTCTCTATGTTTGGCAGCAACCATCATCGTCATTCCGAGCTACGCCCTCTATAACCAGGTCATGCTGCTGCCCGCGCTGCTCATTCTGGTGCGCGACCGGCAAATGTTCTGGAACCGGAATCGCATGAGCCGCGTGCTCCTGAGCCTCGCTGCAGGTCTTATGATGTGGTCTTGGCTCAGCAGCATCGCGCTGGCTGGCCTTTCTTTCGTCCTGCCGCGCGAGACCGTCGAAACAGCATGGGCCGTCCCCCTTTGGGCGGTCCTCCCCCTGTCCGTGGTAGTAGCTGCGTTGGCCCTAATGATGATGATGCGCTACCCGACGACTTTTACTGCACCGGCGGGGCCCGGCACGTCGTAGAATGCAGGGGGCGCTGCCAGGTTTCTGGCATGATGGCTGCAAGAGAGTTCAGAAGAGTTCGGGGATAAATGTCGGCCTCGTCGCATTCGGGTATATCGAGCATCTTTCCCATCGCGATTTTCGTGCAGGGGAATGATCAGCAGACGCTATCGCTGAATCACACTCCTTACACGGTAGGCCGCAAGGTTGATCGCGACCTCGTGATCGCCGACCCGCGCGTGTCTCGCGAGCATGCTTCCATCGTTTCAGAAAACGGCGAGTTTTTTGTCGTAGACCTGGGCAGCAAACACGGCACCTACGTCAATGGCGAGAAGGTGGACCGGCACAAGCTGCAACGCAACGATCGGTTGGAATTTGGCGCGCGCGATGTTTCCTACCTGATCTTCCATCCCCTGCACACGACTTCGAACACGGCGCGGGAGTTCCTGAGCCAGATCTCGGGCATTCAGATCGCTCCGGAAGCCAGCGACCTCGAGAAACTCACGCTGTTCATGGAAGCCGCGCGCAAGCTGAATACCATCGGCGTGCTCGATGAAATCCTGGTGACGCTGCTCGAGGCCACGCTGAAACTGACCCGGGCCGAACGTGGATACATCTTCCTTCGCGACCTCGACGGGACGCTGACGCTTGCCGCCGGGCGTAACTCGAAGGGGGAGCCGCTGCTTGACGACAAGACAATTTCTCGTTCGGTACTGGAAGGCGCGTTGACCGCTAACTCCGAATACCTGGTCACGGACACCAGTCAGATGATCGATGTGAAGGAGCGGCAAAGTATCGTCGCCTTCGATTTGCGAACGGTGATCTGTATGCCGTTGCGCAAACCGCTGGTGCAAACCAGTCGTGGCGAGGAGCCGGCTGGTGGCGAAGTGATGGGGGCGCTCTATGTCGATTCGCGCTTTGCCTCGCGCGATATCACCAGCGTTAGCCACGATATTCTGCGGGCGATCGCGACTGAAGCGGCCCAGCTGGTTGAGAACGCGCGGCTGGTACAGGCTGAGGAGGCTGGGCGCCGCTACCAGCAGGAACTGTCGATCGCAGCGTCCATTCAGCAGCGTCTGTTGGCGGTGACTCTGCCCGAAGTCCCTTTCGCGCGGGTGAACGGACGCAATATGTCTTGTAAGGAAATCGGGGGCGATTTCTTCGAAGCAGTCAATACGCCGCAAGGCCTGGCCGTGGTTCTCGCCGACGTCAGCGGCAAAGGAGTCTCGGCCGCGCTACTGGCTTCTATTCTGCAGGGGATGGTCTACTCCCAATTGATTTCGGGCATGCCACTGACGGAAATCGTCGACGCAGTGAATCGCTTCTTCACCTACAAGCATATCGGTGAGAAATACGCGACCATGATCATTACGCGCCTGCGCAGCGATGGCGATCTTGAGTACGTCAACTGTGGACACGTTCCGCCGGTGTGGATTTGTGGCAACGAAGTGCTCCGGCCATCCCACGGTAACCTGCCCGTGGGGCTGCTGGCGGATGCGACTTACTCGAGCGACCGCTGCCAGATGAGACCGGGGGATCGCCTTATCCTGGTGACCGATGGCGTTACGGAAGCCGAGAACGCGCGCGGAGATATGTTTGACAGCGAACGCCTGGAAGTTGTGGCCGGGAAGAGCGCTTCGATGGAGGACATTTTCGCCGCAGTCGCCGATTTTTGCGGAGGCACGCCGCTTAATGACGATTGCACTGTGGTCGAACTGGCTTTCACCGGCTGCTAAGGATCGGATTCCGTCTCAGAGCTGACGAGATGCTCGGTCAAATCACTACTTTCATCGGCCCGTACTGACCCAGGGAGTTTGCGACTTTGCCACATCGGAGACACCAACAACTTCTAGTTGCAACCGGCCCGGATCAAGCATGTGCTGTCCCCGATGTTTGGGATCGGGCACGAAATGAAAATATCCGGTGAATGTCGCGGTCGTGAAACTGTTCCTGAAAACGATGGCGGCATAGACGTGCCGCCCATTTTCTGCATTGCAATAAAACCACACAGCTCCGGCGCGGCCAGGGGCTTTGTTTCCGCCAGCCTGCTCCGTCAGGTCAACAGAAAGTCGTCGCCTTCCCAACCAACTATCGCCCGCGCTCGAACACGCACGAGAAGTCCATCGAAATTTCGCGGAGTCTGGGAAAGATCGCGCACCGCGACCTCGATGGGCTTGGTTTGTGCTGAAGAAAGTGAGCCGCACAGAATTCCGCATACGAAAAGGGTTAGAGGTCGTTCGCAAGCGCGCTTCATGGTTTTGCATCCCGATGAATCTCAACCGTGGACCACGTCTTATCCGCTGCGTGACACAGCTTCTCCAGAGCGCAATCGGCACACTTCGGACGGCGTGCCACGCAAAGTCTCCGCCCGTGCCAGATCACTTCGTGAGAAAAGTCTGTCCACCGCTCGCGAGGGATGACCCGCATCAGATCCTCTTCAATTCTCCTCGCGTCTTGTTGTTTCGTGAGCTCCAGCCGGCGGGAAATGCGCGTCACGTGCGTGTCCACGACTACCCCTTCATTCTTCTTGAACCAGGTTCCAAGCACGACGTTCGCGGTTTTGCGAGCCACTCCGGGGAGGCTCAGCAAGTCCTCCATCGTTTGCGGAACGTTCCCGCCAAAGTCTGCGACTACCTTCCGCGCCGCGCCCACCACCGACTTCGACTTGTTGCGGAAGAACCCAGTCGAGTAGATGTCGGGCTGCAATTGTTCCGGCTCGAGCGCCGCGAAATCCTCGACCGTCGGATACTTCTGAAACAGCAGCGGCGTGACCATGTTTACCCGCACATCAGTTGACTGGGCGGAAAGAATGGTCGCCACCAGCAATTCCCACGCGCTTCGGTGGCTGAGAGCGCAGGTTACATGGGGATAAAGTTGGTCAAGGGCCGCAATGATCTGGCGGACTCGCTCAGGGGCCAAGGGATCGTATCCAGACGCAGATTTCTTTTTCGGGACGACCGCCTTCATGGCTTTCCCGGTGTTCAGGGACGCTCGACCGGCGGTGACGCGCGCGGCCGCAATCTTCGCTGGGTTGCGCTTCAATGATTGCGATCCCTTCAATCGCACTCCCTTCGCCGGCTGGGCACCTTCCTGTCGTCCGCTGCGGCTGGGTTGACGCGGCAAATTTCCGCGAGGCATCGGTTTCCTCCTGAGCAGTGGTTCATGGTAACAAAGCCGCTGGCTTGCGGCAGCCACCCATCACCCAAAGTAACTCCACTGCGATTGACGGGTTGGCGGCGGGGTGAGTACTCTGAGAACTAAAGGATAAAACTTGTGGCTGTGAAGAGCATCAAACTCGGACAAGTCTGGCGCCAGGATGTAACCGGCCAGGATCACCTTGTCACCAAGGTATACAGCGAAGTTTTCACGCAATACGCGGTACTGCGGCCCGCCGAAGTCACCGCGCCCGACGCGCCCGTCGTGAAAGTGAAGGTCGCCAAATCGGCGGATGGCGTAACCTTGCCCGGCTTCAGCTTCACGCAGGAAGGGGCCTTCTGAAGGGCACCGGGTGATCGGGCCATCGGGTCATCGGGTGATTGAAACCCGAAGCCAGAGGAGCCGATCAGCCGATGGTCATACCTTCCGATGGTCAGGTCGGCCGATGGCCCGATCACGCGATTCCAATGACCAATGACCGATGACCGAGAAAATCCTTACCTTACTGTTCGTCTTCATTAATTCCATTGTGGCGGCGACCGGCTATGCCGGTATTACGCTGCTTATGGCGATTGAGTCCGCTTGCATTCCGCTGCCCTCCGAGCTGATCATGCCTTTCGCGGGCTACCTTGTTTATGCTGGCAAGATGAAGCTGGTCTGGGCGGCAACGGCGGGCGCGATCGGATGCAATCTGGGCTCGCTTGTCGCCTATGAGATTGGCTTCTATGGCGGGCGCCCGCTGGTTGAGCGTTACGGACGCTGGCTCCTGATGGGGCGCCGCGAACTGGACTGGGCTGACCGATTTTTTCAGCGCTGGGGAGACATGGCCGTGTTCATTGCGCGCTTGCTGCCGGTGATCCGCACGTTCATTGCGCTGCCCGCCGGAATTGCCCGGATGCCGCGCGGCAAATTTCATATCTACACTTTCCTCGGATCGTGGCCCTGGTGTTTCGTGCTGGCATACTTTGGCATGAAACTTGGGGAGAACTGGCGCTCGCTTGGCAAGTACTTCCATCAGTTCGACGCGATCATCGGAGTCTTGCTACTCGTTGGGATCGCCTGGTTCCTCTGGTCGCACTGGCAAAACCGGCTCCGGCTTGAGGAAGATTAGTTTCCCTGTTGTTCCTGTAGTGGAAAAAGATCTCTGCCACAGGGAACACAGAGGTCCACAGATACACTGGGGAAATCGGAGCGTCTGAGGTTATCCTGCCGTCGGCCGCGCTAACTGCGACGCCACGAGCCTCCATTCTCCATTTTGCTTTCGCAGCACGTCCAGGTAAACATAGCGGACGCTGAATCTCTTTCCATCGGATTCCACTTCGTCGGATTCAGCGCCGTGCACGATCGCGGTGTCGCCGAAGACGCGAATCTGGCGTCCCGTGGAAACAATCGACGGATAACGAATCGCGCCGCTGCGAAAACTTTCGAGCACGTCCTGCTTCGTGAAAGCCTTGCCGGCCTCGTTGTACTGTACGTAGTCATCAGCAAAGATCTGCGCAAGCACGGCGAGATCCGCACTCATCAGCGCCCGGTCTCCAGCTTCATGCAGCGCCAGAATCTGCTGCTCGTCATTATCGATCGACATCAAGCGCTCCTTGCCACTCGGCAGGCTTTCTCCATCTTCCACAAATGTGTAATCTGACGCTAGGACTTAACGGCGGCATGGGACTTCTGAGCTACCTTCTATACCCGTGGGGCATCATCCTCCAGGGACTGGCGATCGTCCACTTCATCCGGCGGCGTCCGGATAACTACTGGATTTTTGTCATCCTGTTTCTCGGTCCGCTCGGCGCGATTATCTATCTTGCGGCTGAGGCGCTTCCCGACATTGGACTGCTCGGACAATCTTTTAAAGTTTTCCCGCGCCGCAAGCGCATTCGCGAACTGGAAGCTGCGATTCGCGACAATCCGTCAGCCGGAAACTATGAAGAACTCGGCGACCTTTACATGGACGACGGCAAGCTCGACTTGGCGCGAGCTGCGTTCGACAAAGCGATTGCTGCTCGCGCCGATACTCTGGATCCCTTTTACCGGCGCGGTGTTTGCGCTATCCAGTTGGGCGACGCTGCAGCAGCATTACCCGACCTGGAGCGGACGGTCGCCAAAGAGCCCGACTACGATTTCCAACGTGCCGCTGGCTTGCTCTCCCACGCCTACGCGCAGACTGGACAAAAAGAAAAAGCCGAGGCGCTCTTCCGGCAGGTAACGATCGTGTCAACGTTGTCAGAGACATACTTGAATTTTGCCGATCTGCTGGCCTCGGAGGGGCGCAATGCCGAAGCCCGCGAATGGGCGCAGAAGGTGCTCGATAAAAAACCAGCGATGCCTGGCTACCAGCGGCGACGTGAGCGGCCGTGGTTCCGGCGGGCGAAGGAGGCGCTCAAAAGATTGCCAGCGTGAGGTGCGTTATGGATTCGTGGAAGCGGATTTCTTCGCAGCATTAGCGCCAGCGGCGTCCTTCTTGTTATCACAATCGCAGTTCCCCCCCAACTTCGCTCAGCTTTTCGATGAACGATTCCGTGGTTAGCTGTACTGTTGGCTTTTCGAACAGCGTTTGCTCCGATCGGTGGACCGGTGTCCTTCGCCGCGTCAATGTCTACGAACGTTTCCCCCAATATGCCTGCGGTTTCTAGTAAAACGGTTGCGTCGTTTGGAATTTTCAGTTCGTACCGAGGGTTGAACACCATGACCACTTCTACTGGCGAATTCTTGACTTCGGGCCTGGCACGTACGCTTTTTACAGAGCCTCGGTCAACTCCGGCAAAACCTACCGGTGCGCCAGCACCGAGACCCATGGCATTCGTAAAGCAGGCTTTCCCCACCATTCTGTGACCCATCGGCCTCAGAGCGACAAGCAGAATGGCCAGAACAACAACCCCAATCAGTAGGAAAAGTCCAAGACTTCCAGCGCATCTTATAGCCTCACGATGAGTGCCAACGTTTCGGTCAAAGCTGACAGCGGAGAGTCAAGAGCAAAAAGCAAAGAGCTAAGAGCCCGGCGTCGAGATGCTATTCTTCCACCGATGCGAATTGCCTACCTCGAATGCACGCGCTGTGGGGAGCATCTGCCCGCTGACCGCCCGCAGAATGTCTGCCCTAAAGACGGCGGCGTCCTTTACGTCCGGTACGATCTCGCCAGTTTGAAAGGGAAGTTGCGGCCCGAAACTCTATCCGGCCGCGTAGCTAGCATGTGGCGTTACGCCGAGGTTCTCCCAGATGCCACGCTGGTCACGCTAGGTGAGGGATTCACGCCGCTGCTTCCCAGCATCAGTCGCGAATCTGCCAACGTCTTTATCAAGGATGAAGGACTGAATCCTACCGGATCGTTCAAAGCGCGCGGCATGTCCGCAGCTGTGACGATGGCGAAACATTACGGCTTGAAGAAACTGGCTGCTCCTTCCGCTGGAAATGCCGGTGGCGCGCTGGCAGCTTATGCGGCGGCGGCGGGCATCGAAGCCCACATTTTCATGCCGAAAGATGTGCCGATTGCGAATCGCATGGAATGCGACTACTACGGTGCACACGTCACGCTAGTCGACGGCCTGATCAGCGACTGCGCCCGCATGGTTGCCGAACGCAAAGACAAGGAAGGATGGTTCGATGTCTCGACCCTCAAAGAGCCGTTTCGCGTCGAAGGCAAGAAGACGATGGGCTATGAGGTTGCTGAGCAGATGAACTGGAAGCTTCCGCAAGGCATCATC
>Ga0210410_10003894_pt1 | contig 13198 bp, 9 predicted proteins | sample IncBWC4MmetaG_FD_161058 | JGI IMG/M metagenome (GOLD analysis project Ga0210410, IMG submission 161058) | Forest soil microbial communities from Barre Woods Harvard Forest LTER site, Petersham, Massachusetts, United States - Inc-BW-C-4-M | ecosystem: Environmental > Terrestrial > Soil >... | reverse complement strand
GCTTGCCGTGAATCGATGAACGCTCGATGCCAAAGCTCAAGGACAACCAGCGAGAATATCTCGGGGGTGTAGCGAGTCGACCGGGAGTTGTGTTCAATGAGCTCCTCGACCGCTGGCCTTCGAAAATAACCACGCGCAATCGACTTGGAGTCCAACAGGATATCGGCAACCATGTCCTTTAGGTCGTGCGCCAGCCAACTCGCTGACGGATTCGGAAAACCCTCTTTCCGCCGGCGTAGTATTTCCACGGGGACGTGATGCGCCAGAGCCTTCTTTAGCAGGTATTTCATCTGAAACCCGCGCACCTTTTGATTTCCGGGCAGGCGGGCGGCAAATTCCAGAACTTTATGGTCCAGGAATGGCACTCGCAGTTCGACCGAGTTGGCCATCGTCATTCTGTCGGCCTTGATCAGCAAATCATCCGGTAACCACGTCTTTGTATCGACATAGAGCATCTTCTCGAGCGCCCCGTCACCCGATCTGCGGGTTACAAGGTTGCGCGTGACCTCCATGGATCCAGACTTGTCCACCCGCCTCGACATCTGTTCGGTGTAGATGGCGGAGGGCGTCCGGTTGAAGTAATGAAACGGCGAAGATGTGCGGCTCAGGTAGTGATCATCGAGGTCAGCATTTATCAAGGGTGCGTATTTTTTGAGCACCCGTGAGTCCGACATTTGGCCGACCAACTCCATGCCTCTGGAGACAGTGCTGCGAAACGGACCGAGCACCTTTTTTATGGCTTCGACACAAGAGAGGTACATGTAGTTGTGATATCCCGCGAATGCTTCGTCGCCCCCTTCTCCCGAGATGAGCACTTTTACGTGTTGGCTGGCGAGCTTCGATACATAGTAGAGCGCCACACTGGCGGGTTCACAGACGGGTTCCTCCATGTACCAAACATATTTCGGAAGGAAGGAAGCGAATTCCTGTGCAGTTATCGAAATCTCGAAATACTTAGAGGAAAATCGTTCTGCCGCCATTCTGGCGAAAGGGCGTTCGTCGACGACGCCAGGATGTTCAAATCCAATGGTGAACGAGCTGATCGGCTTGTCGGTCTTCTTGGAGGCGAGACTTAGCATTGCCGTGGAATCCACCCCGCCACTCAAGAGGAAACCAACTGGCACGTCACTGATCATGTGCAGTTGGACCGTGTCGTCCAAAAGCTCGACTACTTGTCGTTCGAGAGTCTCTGCCGATAGATGGTCAACCGATGGCTGGAAATCGATGTCCCAATAGCTCTGGATCTGAACCTTTCCGTCTTGGACGAGGAGCCAGTGTCCGGGTTCGAGTTTGAAAAAATTGCGAAGGAGAGTCGAGGGACCAGGCACGTAAAAATAGGTCAGAAAGCGGTCGATCATCGCCGGGTCAATCTCGCGGTGCACGGCCGGATCGACCAAGATTGCCTTCATTTCAGAGGCAAAGCTGAGGAAGTGCTCACCCAGGTAGTAGTAGAGAGGCTTGATCCCGACCCTGTCCCTCGCCAAAAACAACGACTTCTTTTTGGAATCCCAAATGGCGAAGGCGAACATACCGCGAAGCTTTTCGAGGCAGTCGCGGCCATATTCCTCATACAAATGGACAATCACCTCCGTGTCCGATTGCGTTTTGAAAACATGGCCTTTGGCAAGAAGCAGCGCACGGAGCTCTTTGTAATTGTAAATCTCGCCGTTAAAAACAATCCAAATAGAGTCGTCTTCGTTGGCAAGAGGCTGGTGCCCGCCACTCAAATCGATGATCGAAAGACGGCGGAAACCCAATCCGATCTGGCCTTTCACGTAATACCCGTCGTCGTCCGGGCCGCGATGAATGATCGCGTCTGCCATCTGTTTCAGCAGATTCGGCGCGACCTTTGCCGCGAGGTCAAACTCGAGTTTGCCGCAGATGCCACACATATACGTCTCTCCTAAGGTTCAGTTATAGATTGCTTCGCGAAACGAGCGGAGCTATGCGAGGATGCTCTTGTCACGGCAAGGTTTGGAGAAGCACAGGCAGTTATGGCCTCTTCGTAGATCTTCATAAGCAGAGAGTAGTTTTTCTCCGCAGTGTAGTCGGATTCGTACTTGCGGCGGGCCGCCCGGCCCATCCTAACGAGTTCCCACGGATGATTCCAGGCCCATTCGACCTTTTCGGCCAGATCTTGCGGATCGCCAGGATTGAAATGCAGGCCAGTCACATGGTCGTCGACGATTGCTGTCATCCCCCCCACTCTTGAGCAGAGAACTGGAGTTCCGCATGCAAAGGATTCGACGAGACTCATAGATAATCCCTCACTTACGCTTGAGGTAATCATGCAGCGCGCCCCCTTGACTGTTTCGATCGCAGTGGCACGTGGCAACTGTCCCCGAAAGGTGACTCCAGAAAGTTGTAGCTCGCGAGCTTGAGCTTCCAACGCGAAGCGGTCCGGACCATCTCCCACGATCTGCAACGGGTATTGCGTGGGCAGTTTTTTCCATGCGCTCAGCAGCACCCGCAACCCTTTATCCTCGGCGAGGCGACCCATGCATACCGCATATTCACCTGGACGCACCCGTTCGCCAGGGTCGGCATCCATAAAGTTAGGCTTGACGACTAATTTGTCTGACGGAAATCCACCGTGGACGAATCTCTGTTTCGCAAATTCTGTCAAGGCGATGAAGCGAGTGACCGATGCTTGCCAGGTACCAAGCGCCCGCTGGGCGGCCAGCATCAAGGCCACTGCACCGGTGGCTGCACGGGAGTTCCGGTAGCAACCGTGGAGAACACTTCGGAAGAGGCTGTGGTCCACACATTCTTCACAGGCGGCGCCGTCGCGGAAAAGGGATGAAGCTGGGCAAAGCAACCGGAAGTTATGCAGCGTCTGGACCACCGGGATGCCTCTTTCAGAGCAAGCCGAATAAATCGAAGGCGAGATCACCATGAAGGTGTTATGCGCGTGGACCACATCGGGGCACTCAGCATCCAGAAGGGCCGCAAAACTTTGGCGAGTCTTCTGTGACCAAATCATCCGGTAAGCAATACCGATGCGGTCTACCAAGGTAGCATCCGACAATTCCATATTGCTGCGGACGTAAGGAAATATCGTATGACCGGCCCGTTCAAGAAGGCGTTTTTCGCTCTGAAAAACCACATCCTCTCCTCCCGCCTGACGGTAGAAGTTGTGGACTAGCACGATTTTCATAGAGACTCTCCGTCTAATAAGCGTCCTCTTTGGAGGACGAGCCGGGTTGCTTGCCTGACCCTAATCAGCCCGTGAGGCGCAACCCTGTTTCAATTCCTGCACCACTTCGGCGGCAATTTGCCGCATCGTCTTAAGCCGGTTAGGGTCCGGCTTGGACAACCGTCCAGAAATGGCGTCGCGCAATTTCTGAGAGAACTCACTCAGGTCCTCTGGTGAGAATATGTTTTCCGACGTGAAGAGCTCGGGCGCACACCCCGCATATTTCGAACACAGTACCGGAACGCCGGAAAGGATCGCTTCGTTGGCGACGAGACCCCAAACGTCTTCTAGAGTAGGAAAGACTACCAGGTCGGCACTCCGGTAGACGGACGGCATTCTGTCCGGCGGTTGTGCCGGCTTAAAGTGAACGTTCTTCAGACCGAGAGCCTCCGCGCGCCGCTCGATGGCGAGCTTGTCGCGGCCGCTGCCGACGAATAAGAGAGAGAATTCGCAGCCCTGCTTCTGGACAGCGGCGGCTGCCTCGAGGAGCGAACCGATTCCCTTCCGTTCGATGAACTGCCCAACATGAAGCGCGACCGGCCTGGGCTCGATCGTCCAGGCAGGCTCTGCATTTGCTTTGAATTGCTCTTCGTCGATTCCATTTTGCGACTGCAGAATCCGATCACGCTTCACGCCCAGAGAAAGCAAGTACTCAGTAGAAGTCTGACCATAGGTAACCCACCGATCCGCCCACAAGGTGATGGCTTTTCGAAGTGTCTTCCTCAAGCGACCAATGTTGCGCTCGCTGTGCAGAGTTCCTCCCCACCAGATCCAAATGGGCTTGCGGAAGACCGTTGCGTAGGTTAGCGCCGTCAGGGAGCGAAAACCCATTTCGTTGCTGATGATAGCGTCAGGCCGAAAACGCAGCAGGTTCCACAGGACTCCTGGCCTAATGTGCATGAACTTCTCGTCAAAGACTCCTCCATTCACCTTTTTTGTGTATCGGATCTGCCAGCCCCATGCGCGAACAACTTTCGCCTTCGGCAGTGCTTCCTCGAGCCCGTTCCACGAGTCTCGATTCGCCTCCTTCCCCCCATGAACAACCAGGAGGTCGAACTGATCCGCCAATAAAGAAAAGAGCCGAAGCCTGCTAGGCGCGATCATGTTCATCAGCAGCGCCAGTTTGATCTTTCGATTCGTTGCACCGATGAAGGAATTCAAGAGACTTGCTTTCATCACCGGCTGGTGAACAGCGCCGGGACCGGACCGATGTCCACGCTCGACCCGCTCAGAGGGTGAGAATCTTGGAGAAGAGTCGTACTACGTGCCACACTCCAAGTGCGAGGCACTTCAAACTTGTGATTTCCCCGCGTATTCCAGACAATCCATTCCTTCTTCCCAGAGCGGTTTAGTTGACACATCCACGTGTAATCCGAGGTCGAAGTGCAACTTTGCATCATGGTTCCGACAAGCCACTGTTCCACGATTTTGTACGCGGATCCCGCTGGGGTGATCGTACGTACAGATTCTTTGTAGGTGACGATTGCCATGAATTGGTTGTCCCACCCATACCAGTAGAATCGCTGAATACCAGCTGCCCAAGAAAGAATGAACGCGCGCGCAAGAAAACCTGCAGCAAGTTCATCAGAGTCAAATTTCGCAGGCTCAAGCCACCCGGTTTCTGTATTCCACACGGGTTTGTTTGCCAAACCGTTGTCAGCAAGGACCTCGTGCACGTGCTGAATGACCGGCAACATATCTTCCGGCGGCAGGGTGTGAGGGTTGACGTAGAAGTGAAAGCCAATTACGTCCACGTACTGCCCGCCGCCCTTCTTCAAGAATTCCGCAAGCCAGGGGATTCCATAGTCGGCGGTGGCTGAAGGAGAAACAACAAGGGCCTGCGGATCCACGCCTCGAATGATCAACGATGCTTCCTTTGTCAGGGTCAGCATTTGATCAGTGGTGCCTCTCCAATAATCCGGAAGGTTGGGCTCGTTCCATATCTCGTAGGCTTGAATACGGCCTTTATAGCGCAAGGTCACGGTCTTCACGTAGCTCCGCCAGTCATCAATACTGAGCGGTTCCGCCGTAAATCCGGGAGAGTAGTTGGAAGGCTCGTTTGGTCGCGCGGAAGCCCAGCGCGGCGATCCACCCAGTGTCAAAAGGATTCCAGTGCCGTGTTGTTGGGCCAGCGACACGTAACCGTCTAGCTTTTCGAACCGCCACTGACCTTTGCTCGGTTCAATGTCCGCCCAAGTTACGTCGGCGTCCCAAATCCTCCATTCGGGCACCGGCATGTTTGGCCAGGGAGTCGGAACCGGATACGCAAGGTGATGAATATGTAGTCCAAAGTAGGAGCTTGGAACTGTTACATTTGGAGCCTGCAAGTCAGCAGCAAAGGCCGGGTCAAGCAGCGCCCCGGTTAGAATTAACAGCAGTATCGGACCACAGAAACGTGCCATCTAGCGTCCCCTCCTTTGGCTGATCTGTATTCACAACCAACCCGTAGACTCCCTCCAACTTCCTCGTGCATTGTTCCAAATCAAACTGGCGCAGCACTACCTCCCGGGCTGAGCGCCCAAATCGCTGTCGAAGTTCCGCGTTCTCGACAAGTGTCGCGAGATTTCGGGCCAGGGCCCGCCAGTCCCGCTCCGGGGCCAAGAATCCTGTGACCCCATGGGAAATGATTTCCGGGATTCCCCCGCTACTGAACGCCACCACGGGCTTGCCGACAGCCTGCGCCTCCACACACACCATTCCGAAACCTTCGGCCTCTCCAGAACGCGTGGTCACCGAAGGCATGCATAGCGTCGAGGCGCGGTTCATCCAATCGCGAACTTCCTCCGGTGTCCGGACACCCAGGAAGCTGAACCGGCGCAGAGATTGCTTCGCAAGTCTCTCAAGGTCTTTGCGCAAAGGGCCATCTCCAATTAAGACAACCTCTACGGCTGGAAATTGCCTTTGCACCTCGGACGCAGCAAGGATCAGAAATTCCGGCCCTTTGAATTCCACCATGCGTCCAACAAACAGGATAATGGGGCGGTCTTCAGTAGAGGCCGGCCTAAACTTCCTAGTGTCGACGCCGGTGTACTGAACAAATATCCTCTCTGGAGGAAATTGTTGTTCCAGCAGCTTCCGTTCAACGAATTTGGAAACTGCAAGGAAAACTGACTCACTCTTCTTCAGTTTTCCCTTGTTCGCGAAATAGTAGCGAAAACCTAGAGAGGCTTTCTGATATCGCAAGTCCGCTATGGCTGCGTCAGAACCATGGAACGTAACAATCAGCGGCACCTTTAATCTGCTCGCCAGCGGCAGTGACCACAGGCCATTCGGTCCGTAGTGTGCGTGCAGTAATACGGGGCTCAGTGCTACCAGTTGCTTCACTAAGGTCGGCGCGGATCCCAAAATCTTGAGTCTCAGTTCGTGGATTCTTCCTGACAGACTTCCGGGATTCACCGTATAGACCCGTTCCCGTGGCAACTGCAACCCTGCAACGCGTCGCGATCCCGCAAACACAGGCTCGTACTCACGGAGCGCGCTCGCTTGCGCTTGGATGAAGGTTTCCGACGGATAGAGCAAATGATCGGAAAAGATAACGACCCTTGGTTTTGGTGTCACGTCCACGCGGGTTCTTCTATTCGAACTAAGGCGTTTCGTCATTCTTCTCGACTCTTGAGCCGGAACAGTAGCGGATCCGTGCCAACAACGCACGAAACACAAAGGGCCCACTCGATATCTTGCATCATGATCGTGCACTCCGCGGTGTTGTGGAGGATGAAATAGACAAGAAATGCCAAGGGCCAAACCCCAATAAAAGACTGGCGGCGCTCAGAGAAATCGAGCGTGCGCTTCATTCCGATCCCCAGGAACGTCAACGTAACCGCCAGACCGACTACTCCAAGATTCAGCAGCTGTTCTAGATATCCGTTGTGTGAGTACGTGACCGACCAGCGCATGATGCGGTCGACTACGAATGACTCCGGGGAAGCGCCAAGCCAGAATCCGTCATACCCGTAACCCAGAATCGGTCTTTGTGGGATGAATGAGAGAACCAAAGCCCAAATTTCCGTTCTTCCAGTCAAGTTGGAGGAGCGCCCCACAGCACCCATAACGCTGTCACTGTTCGTGACCAACAACGTGACGCCGAGCGCTACGACGATCGAGATCGCAACGAAAATCGCATACTGCGGAAGCCCGACCCTGAATCTCGCGAACTTATACGATTCAATTAGCAACAGAGTTCCTATGAGGGCCAACGTGGGGGTGACTGAATCGGAGTGCGTAAGCAAAACTAGGTAGAGCGTTACGGCGAGGACTTTGAGCATCTTCGACACAGGGGTTTCGGCGCGACGTTGCCATTCCACGAGTAACGACAGCCCCAGCACGGATCCCAGGGCATTCTTGTATGAAAAAACACCCATCCACTGGCCTTCTTCCGTAACTGTCAAACTGGGAAATAGCAAAACGCCGGCCAGACTCAAGACACCAATCGCGCGAAACAACCAACTCATCATGCGCAGCTGATCTGTGAACGAAACCCGAACCGCCAGCGCGATTCCGAGCAGGGTCGCGCCATAGAGCCCAATGCTTTTCCGTAAGACCAGATCGGGCATATACGCCCAAAGACTGGAAAGCAACGCCAGCAGAACCATGGCCAGGAGAGACCAGTTTCGGCGGAGCACGAACAGCGTTTCCCGGTACCATGGAATCAATACCAACACCAAGCCGATATAGCTAATCGCGAGGATCATTCTCCATGCTGGATTACCCTGGGTCGGCGTTTCGTCCGGATCCAAGACATAGGACAGGACTGCCTTGGTCAGGATGAACGCGCACCCCATAAGTGCAATCCACTCAAAAAGCTTTCGACTTCCGTTCATGCTTCAGCTCTTACCGCGAGTGCCTTGGCCCTGCGTGAGAAAGATTGCGAACGACGGGACAATATGAAGACAGCCGTGCCTATTGCGCATATCAGTAGTGCATCTGAGGCGATGCTCGACCACGCAGCCCCCCGCCACGAATACACCGGAATTATCCAGATGTTAAGAAGTACATTGAACCCGGCCACGCCTGCACTGATCACGGTGCGCAACGCTTGATAGCCAGCACCGGTAAGCGCGTCCGCGAGGAAGGAATGAACGGCCTTCAATAACGGCAAGACGGCGAGCCAACGCAACGCTTCGACCGTCAATCGATAGTCGTGGCCCAAAATCAACGGCACCATTCCGGCGCTGATCCATAACCAAAGCGCGACCAAAGCGGCATAGCCGAGCGCCCGGAACATCAGAGGCTTAACATACCGAAGCGTACCGGAGATGCCGTCTGCACCCACCCTGAAAAAATTCGGGAAGGCGGCTATCAGTACGGCAGCTACAGGAGTGAAGCTAACGTCGACAATACGATAAGCAGCGCCGTAGATTCCCGTCGCTTGGAGTGTACTCAAGCGAGCGAGCATGGCCTTGTCGATGTCGTTGTAGATAGTCTGAGCACTTTGCATGACCGAAAAGTAGAAGCCCTCTCGAATCTCCGCAGCACTCCGTGAAAGGCCGAATGTAGGAGTGCCGAGCTTTACGATCACCAGCGACAGCGCCAGAAACACCACGATGCTCGTGCTAACTAGGTAGAGCTCACCCCACTGTGAAGCCGTGGGGTGCGCATGGACATCTGCCAAAATGATCGCGGCTACTAGCCGGAGCGCACTCAGAAGCACGTTGATCCAGGCAGTCCATTTCATCCGTTCGAATGCAATGAATGCGTGGCCGCAAATGTCCGAAATACTAGTGCCGAAAAGATCGGCGGCTGCCACCATCATCACGAGTCTGATGGGGATGCTTGCCGGCAGAACAAAACGAGAGATCAGGGTGACGACACCAAACAAGACGGAAGCCGACAAAAGTGTCGTCATTAGCGCACTGCCCCAGTTTTTGCGGAATTGGCACTCGTCCCGGGCGACGTTTTTAATCAAGAGGTAACCGCTGCCCATGGATGCGAAGGGCGACATGATACCGACGAGCCCAACGACACCAACAAAAGCGCCGTAGTTTTGCGGTCCTAACGAGCGCGCCATTATGGTGAAGTACAGTGCCTGTATCAGTAATTTGAAGCCCTGCCCAACCAACATCCAGCTTGCGTTGCGAGCCAGTCTGCTTTTGAGCAGGTGCCGAAGCGATTTTAGTTTCAGATTTAATGCCATGAATCGATCTAGCGAGATGGGGGGGTAATGTCCAAATCTGACAGTTGCGCATCATCAGATCTGCGACACCCCCGGGGTTCTCTAAATAGTGCCGGGTGCCGACGCCAGCGTCTTCGACACTTTTACTCTGGTCAGTCGAACTAATTGCCGTAGCTCACATCAGGCAGCACCGGCCCCCTTAAGTACAGCTGGGATTGTTAGCGCCAGGATCTTGATGTCGAGCCACAAGGACCACCGATCGATGTATTGCATATCCAGCATCATCCACTGGTCGAAAGGAATGTTATTGCGCCCGTACACCTGCCACAAACAAGTGATTCCCGGCGGCACGCTGAACCGCCGTCTATGCCAATCCTCGCTGAAAAGCACATAGTCACGCACTGGTATTGCCCTTGGGCCGACGAGGCTCATATCGCCTTTGAGCACGTTGAAAAGCTGCGGCAATTCGTCGATGCTTGTTCTGCGCAGAACGCGACCCAGGGGCGTAATTCGCGGATCATTCTTGATCTTGAATACCGGGCCGGTCATTTCATTTAAATGCGCGAGCTTTTCCTGAATGCTCTCTGCCGCCGGGACCATGGTTCGGAATTTATAGATGGTGAACTGTCGTTTGTTTAAACCAACCCTTCTCTGCGCAAAAAACACCGTTCCTGGGGAAGTTAATTTGATCAAAATCGCCACGATCAGAAACAAAGGGGAAAGGAGAATCAGCATAGCCAGTGAACCGACAACATCGAAAATTCGCTTCATCAGCAATTGCCCGCCGTCAATGTCGTTGCTGCTCGCAACGATTTGTGGCACATCACCCGTAGCCTCGGCGTGCTGGCGCGCAAACTTCAGATCAAAAATGTCCGTGTCAAAACGCACGAGAATCCCGTGCTGCTTGGCTAGCTGAGCGATTTCAGCGGAGCGTTCGTAGAAGGAGCGCAGGGGAAGGTAGATTGCAATCTCATCCAAGACATTTTTTCGTAGAAAGTCCGGCAAACCGTCAAAGTGACAAGCCAGTTGGAGCCCAGAATCCTTGAATTTCTCCATTCCTCTCCAGTCGTCATCCACGTATCCCAGCACCCGGCACCCGCGCTCGGGCATCGCCTCGATCCTGCGGCCAAACTCGATGGCTCGCGCGTTCGTTCCCAGCACCAAAACGTGATGCAAATTGCGGCCGCGCTTTCGAATTGCTCCGAGGGCAGACCGAAGCAGCAGCCGAGCGGCGATCACCATCGCCGAACCAATTACCCAAAACGACAGCAAAAACATTGGAGTAATCAGCAAAATGTAAAAAACACTTCCCTCACACCAAAGGCAGGCCGTTGAAAGTGTCATTGCACGCAGAACGGCGGCGGCTTCGGAGGCCTTTGTCGACATCCGCTTCGATTGATAGAGTCCAGATAGGGAAAACACAGCGTGGCACAACAGGATGGCAATCGCGAACAGCACGCAACTCGAGAGGCTGACTTTACTTGCAAGAACGCTTGCGATCGTTGTCCACTTGCGCGCGTTGATGCTCAACACAGCCGCCAGTCCGAACGACAGCATGATCAGTCCGATGTCGGTCACCTGCAGGGCGCTGAGGACAACTCCGCGCATGATTTCGTGCATTTTGGATCCCATTTTGATTAGCGATCAACCGGGTGGGTCAGGTGCAAGGGCTAAACACACTCAATTTCAAATCCATCGATTCGTATTGCAACCGACTTCTGAATCAGTTCCACGGAAACAACCACACTCTTGTCCTTCCGGATTGCCGAAAGAATGCCTTCGATCCCCTCCAGCACCCCGCCGCGAATTCGGACTCTTTCGCCGACGCGAAGGAATTCGTGCGGTGTGGCAGAAACGCAATGAGAAACAATCGCGTGAAGACTCTCAATCTGTTCGTTAGGAATTGGTGTTCCGCACCCAGCCGCGCCGACAAACTGAACGACGCCGGCAGTTTGGAGAACCCTCACGCGCGACTCTGCGGTGGGGAGCAACTTCACAAACAGGTAGTGCGAGAACATGGGTAACTCCACCCATTGGTAGCGGTCGCTCCAGCGACGTCTCTCGCGGTGAAGCGGAAGAAAGGTGCAAATTTCTTTCTCGCGCAGTTCCGCATTCACCTTCTTCTCGTGCCGCGCCTTGGTCTGAACGGCGAACCAAAATGAGGATTCCTCCAACGCTGCTCTTCGCGGGATCGCCGTTTCGGGAAGTGCGCTTGCGATGCCGAGAGACAAAGCTCCGCCCTTCTCAGTCACATTACCGTGAGCAACAAACGACTGGGCAAACCTAAAGCCGCTTGTACACCGCCGCTGGAATCGGGAACGTTCGATTGTTCAACACCGCTCCCAATACAGGGATTCTCGAATTCCGCAGGCCCTCATTCACGCGCACAGCAGCCTCGCGCCGAGTTGTATCTGCGTCCAAAACCAGAACCACGCCGTCCACCATTCGACCGAGTACCATTCCGTCTGCAAAAGCACTCAGCGGCGGCGCATTAATCAAGAGATAGTCGAACGCCTCGCGTAGCTCGACGAGCCGATCTGTCAGGCGATCAAAGTTGAGCAGAATTGTGGAATCCTGAGCAGCCGCACCGTTGGAAAGCAACCAAAGATTGTCCGGTCCAATCGACATCGCGAACTGTCTGATGGATGCGCCCTGCTCTAGTGAATCGACCAAGCCGCGCTCCCCGTCTACTCTGCAATTATCGGACAGGCAAGGAGACCTAAAATTACCCTCCACCAGGCAAACCGATCCAGCGACACTCTTCGCAAGCAACTTCGCCACAACCGAGCAAAGCCAACCGCAACCAGCGCTAGCGTCAACGGGGGCAAACAGAACGGCTTTAGGCGCGACATCCTGGGGAGCCAGAAACAAGCGCTGCACCAGCTTCAGCGTTTCTTCGCGGACGGCCGACTCCAACGAATTGACTCGAGAGCTTGCTGGCGTAACATACTCTGCAGCAACACTCCTCGCCTCCTTCGTATACATCGGGGCCGTGCCAAGACCAAAACCGGCCTGTTGCAGCAATTCGTAGTTCTTGCTCACGGTTTCTCCATTTGTGGAGCGGGTTCCAGGGAGACCCGTTCTTCTTTCCGCGCCGCCCGAGCTTTCTCGATGTCGGGGATGAGCTGTGGAGGTGTTTTCTCCTTGGTCCGCTTCGGTGCTTGCGCATCTTGGGACTCGGGAACATTCGCGATGGGGAAAACCTCGGGACCTCCGCTTGTTTTCTGCTGAGAGAAGCTCGCCCGGCTTTGCAGAGGAATACGATTGTTTGAACGAATCCCTACCACTAGGCCCAGGCCATACCACAAATGGGTAAAGAGCCCCGCCGCTCTGGCGAAAGCCGAGGGTTGAGACTGGTGCCGAACTTCAGGCCCTTTGAGTGAAGCTATGGCTTTTAGGTCCAAGTCGCTGATTGCCTCTTGAACCATTAAGGCGTCGACCTGGGGCCGTTGTAGGGCGCAAGCCAATGACATGGAATTGAAGCAAAGGTTGTTGATGTTGCGGGGAATGCCGCCGGACTGCTCGGCAATCATCGCGTAAGCTTTGGCCGAAAAGAGAGGCTTCTCAGCGGCAGCGCCGGCCACGCGGAGACGATGCTCAATGTATTCACGGGTTTCGGCCGCGGTAAACGCAGCCAGTCGGGTCAAAATCGAAATCCTTTGCCGGACCTGAGCGAGGCGCTCTGACGCGAGTTTTTCTGCCAACTGGGGCTGCCCGGAAAGAATGATGTGCATCAGTTTCTTGCCCGGCGTCTCAAAATTCGAAAGCGTTCGAACCATTTCGAGCACGCGCTCATCAAGGTTCTGCGCCTCATCAATGGCCACAACAACCTGGCGGCCTTTTTTTGATTCCTGCAGCAAACAGGCGTTCAGCTTCGCGTGCATGCGCGT
>Ga0210410_10003893_pt1 | contig 13198 bp, 12 predicted proteins | sample IncBWC4MmetaG_FD_161058 | JGI IMG/M metagenome (GOLD analysis project Ga0210410, IMG submission 161058) | Forest soil microbial communities from Barre Woods Harvard Forest LTER site, Petersham, Massachusetts, United States - Inc-BW-C-4-M | ecosystem: Environmental > Terrestrial > Soil >... | reverse complement strand
CGCGATGGCTGCTGCGGGTGGCGGGCAACCAGTGCATTGACGTTTTGCGGCGGAGCGGGCGGGCGCAGAAGGTAATGGTCGAAGTGGACGACGGCGCCGCGGGCATCGAGCCAACGAGTTCGGAGCGTTCGCCGCTGGGCAATGTTATCCGGATGGCGGAGCAGGCGGAGGTGCGGGCGGCCATCACGCGCCTGCCGGAGAACTATCGGGTGCCGCTGGTGCTGCGTTACTACAGCGAGTTGAGTTATGACGAGATCGGGCAGCATTTGGGATTGCAGAAGAACCAGGTGGCGGTTCTCATATTTCGGGCCAAGCAGGAGCTGCGCCGGAAACTGGCGCACGGGAGCAAGTGATCATGGAATGTTATTCGGAACAGATTTGCGAAGTCTTCGTGGACGGCGAACTGCCGGTGGATGAGGCACGGCGCCTGCGAGGCCATCTGGCGACGTGCCAGCGGTGCCAGGAGCGGGTGGACGCACTGCGCTCTGAGAATCGCGTTCTGAGTGAAAGCCTGCGCGAGCTTCCAGACGAAGAGGCCAGCCTCGCGGCCGTGTCCCGTTGGCGCCTGTCGCGGGGGTGGGGTGACCTGGCGCTGCTGGCGGCGGTACTAGCGCTGGGTGGGATTGCTCTGGTTTTGATCGATGACCTGCAAATTCCGGCAGCGCTGGAATGGGCCAATCCCTTCAGCGTAAACGGCTTCACGAACCTGCTGTTCAACGTTTCCGACTACATTGCACAAGGAGGTACGGCCATGCTGACTGAATATGCTGCTGGCGTTGGGGGTGTCGTTTTGATGTTGCTGTTGGGCGGCAGCGTACTGATGCTGGGACGCCGCTGGCGGCGGCGCCAGCCTGGTCTGCGACTGCTGATAGTGCTGCTGGCGTTGTCGTTGCCGAGCTTTGCCATGGAGCATCGCCACGGACAGTTCGTCACGGTGGCAGCGAACGAGACGGTGGACGACACCCTCTTGGCCACGGGCGACACGGTGCGCGTCGAAGGTGTGGTCAATGGTGACTTGCTGGCATTTGGCCAGACCGTGGAAGTGCGTGGCACGGTCAAGGGCGACGTGGTGACTGGCGCCAAGAGGGTTGTCGTGACCGGAACGGTGGAAGGGCGCATCTACAACTTTTCGCAGTCGCTCGACCTGGAAGGGCAATTGGGTCACAGCCTCTATGGCTTTGCGCAGTCGTTGCGTGTGGATGACCGCAGCCACGTTGGCGAGGGTGTTGTGGTTGCCGCCGGCGAGGTCAGCCTGGAAGGCGACGTAAAGCGCAGCGTGGACATCATGGGGAGTGGCAACGCCGACGTGAGCGGCAGTGTCGGCCGCGATCTGACCGTATTCGGGGGGCGCAGCCTGACGCTGACCGATACGGCAAGGGTGGGCGGCAACCTGAGTGCGCGCGTGCGCGAACTGAAAGACGTGCACATCGCCGACGGCGCAACCATCGCGGGCAAACGGGACATCCAGTTGCAGGTGAGGCAGAGTCCGTACTCGCACCCCAGATTCTACTTTCACCAAGCCATCTGGTTCGCATCGGCCATGCTGGTGGGCTGGCTCGGACTCGTTTTTTTCCCTGGATTCTTCCGGGCTACGACGCAGGCAGTGGGCTCAGGCTGGACCAGCCTCGGGCTGGGGATTGGGGTACTGGCGGGCGCGCCGGTGGCCATGATCGTGATAGCAATCACGCTGGTTGGCTTTCCGATCTCGCTCATGTTGCTTGTGGTGTATCTGACTGCGGTCTACCTGGCGAAGATTTGGGTTGGAGCTTTCCTAGGGTGGCTACTTCTGAAGCCCGCTGGAGGCACCAAGGGCGATTGGGTGCTCGGACTGCTGGTAGGCCTGTTGATCATCACCATCGTTGGGTACATCCCGTATCTTGGCGGGCTGGTCCGCCTGGGTGTGGTTTGCCTGGGTTTAGGAGCGTTTGCCGCGCAGCTTTATCGGGCTTCACGACCAGGAATGACGGCCTGAGCAGGCCCTGCCAAGCGCCTGATCGAGGCCAAGCAAAGTTCGGCATAGGCGGTCAGTTTTTCTGATTCGGGGTTCCCTCAGCAACCGTGCAGGAATTTATTCTTAAGGAACGGCTTTTTGGCCTCCGTGGAGTACTTTTCGGGTCAGAACTGGCCAAAACCACCGAACCCTGCATCAAATTCCTGCGTGAAAGACCGGTTTCACGCAAGGTTCGAATTCAGCGAGCTGATGCCCGGCCACCATATCGGACCCGCGCAAAAGATTCTGCCAACACCTTCAGCGACTCGCCAGAGGCAGGACGCGGAGCCAAGCCAAAAAGTGATCCTGAAAAGGACCGCGAGTGAGCTTCGCGCTCAAACTTCGAGATCCGATTTCATTCTTCAGTGGTTCCTTGGCTTTTCCATTTAAATGCAACTTCGGCTGCAAGACGAGGCGCTCACGTCAGTCCGGTAACGTACCGATCCCAGAGGACAAAAAGGGCACCGGATATCCCGTGTCCAGTGCCCACCCGACATCAGCAGTCGTGGAGCCGGAGACTTTTTCATAGTGCTCAAAGCATACGTTTGCTGGAAACAGAGTCGCGCTTCAGTGTCGATCCAGAACTTGATCTGGCTTATTCGGACTCGTTTCCAGCGTTTTCGCATGATGGAAAGAAGCTTGCATTGAATGATATTGGGAACGACCCTGTAGTAATGGCGTCAGTGTCTGTAATGGACGCGGACGGAACGAACGCCAGCGCGTCTTTCGCGGAGAGGCGAGCAGCTTTGCGCTTGCCCCGCAATGGTCGCCTAAGGATGATTGGATCGCTTTTGGAGAAGGTTTTTACTTTCTGCCTCGCGGTAGGCCAGCGCGCGTTAGGAAAATGCGTCCGGACGGCTCGGAACTTCACGAGCTAACCAAGACTGAGGGGAACAACGGGTTTCCGAGTTGGTCCCCGGATGGCAAGAGGATCGCATTTCGCTTTTGGGGTGAGGGGGAGTATCGTCTCCGAATCATCAATTTGGACGATGATCCGTGACAAAGTTGACTGCCGGATCTGACAATTTTCCTGCCTGGTCTCCAAACGGCGACCTCATCGCCTTTACGCGCTTTAGTGAAGACGATTATGACATTTACACGATCCGCCCTGACGGGACTGGTCTGAAAAGACTGACAACCACACCGGGAAAGGATGCACACGAAATATGGTCTCCAGATGGAAAGCAAATTCTCTTCAGCAGCGCCCGTTTAGGATTTAAAGACGAAGCGCCGCTTTCCGACGACATTCTCAACCCTATGGCGAACTCTTTGTGATGAACGCGGATGGCTCTAAACAACGACCGCGGACAGATAACCAATGGGAAAATGCGACGCCGGCTTGGGCACCTGTATCCCTGCCCTAGTTGGATATATGCATTGAACAGCCGGTGAGAATTCCGACGGGCGTTTCGTTTCTAAAAGGATGACGGCAAATGTGAAGTAATCTCAAGGTAAGGTTGGGGTTGACTTCGGGAATATGATCAAACCACTTCATTCAAACCAAGTGAGCTCGACTCGTAGTCTCAGGAGGACACCATGCGATCAAGATGGCTACTTGCGTCAGCGCTGGCAGCCTGCTTCGCTCTAGGTTGGGGCGCACATGCCGTAACGGCTCAGCGGCGCACACCCGTTTCCGTAACCCACCTCTATACCGGTTCGGACGGGGAGACGCATGCTGAAGAGATTGCGGACACAAGATTGACACCTGACGCTGCGCGAAACGGCCTTGAAGCTTCAGATGTCATCAAGGTGAGCGGCTTGCAGTTTGCCCGCACGGCGCCTGGTTGGGTTAGGGAATGGCACGTAGCAGAGCGGCATCAGTACATCGTCACTCTAAGCGGCAGAGGAGAAATCGAGTTGGCAGGAGGCCGCAAGATCCCGTTGGAACCGGGAAGCGTCATCCTCGCCGAAGATTCGACCGGGAAGGGTCATATCTCACGTACCCTCGGAACCGAAGACCGCATTGCCTTGAACATCCAGCTTGCGGATCGGTAAGTGCCGGACCTTGTCACGGTACGCAATGCAACTTCGGCCACACACTCAGTGCTTCTTTTATTGGTATCTGAAATGAGAAACGAACGGCCCAAGGTCTTTTACGGCTGGTGGGTTGCCTTGACGGCAGCCCTCGGGCTCTTCCTCAATACCGCCACAGTCGTTGTCTTTTGCTTCGGGTTCTTTGCAAAAGCGATAGGGCAGGAATTTCATGGTGGACGTGCCAAGATTTCTCTCGCATTCACAATTCACAACTTGACGGCCGCGGTGTTTATCCCGCTGGCGGGGCCATTGGTCGACCGCTACGGCCTGCGAAAGGTGCTGCTTCCATTCACGGCCGTGTTCGGTTTGATTCTGAGTTCCGGCTAGTAAATGTCTGGGAAAATCGAGAAAGTCGTTTTTAGGGCTTCCTGATGCATCCGGGGAACTGCGTCCGAACATTCCAACCAAACGTCGGCGGCGCTGACAACATAACGTTAAACATGTGTGTGACCAGCCTCTAAAAACGATTTAACTCACTCTCCGCGGCCGGGCGAGAATTCCAAGTTACATAGATCGGTTCAGGATTGTTATGCATTTCTGTACGTCTGCCCCTGCCACCACAACAAACTGACTGAATACAGGAGTGTTTATTGATTACGTGTTTTGGACCATTGTTTGCTCTAGGAGGTTGTTCCACGTTGTCTTAGAAAACAGTTAAGCATCCGGGCTCTCCCTGCGGTCCGGCTTCTTGAAGTCGCATTAAGTCCAGAAAGATTGAGCTCCGAACAAGTCAGGCAGGCCACCACTTCCAGTTTTTTCGAGGAGAAAATGAAAAACAAGAAACAGAGTTTGAACAATTTTAGATTTCTTGCACTGAGTGCGGCGCTAGTCGCCCTGGTATCAACCTTGCTATGCGTCCCCGCGGCCTTTGCTGACAATGTTTACGCAAGTATTCGAGGAGTCGTTACCGACCCCAGTGGTGCGTCGGTAGCGAATGCAACGCTCACGGCGGTCAACGCCGATACCGGCATTGTGACGAAGGCGACTTCGTCCGCCGACGGGATTTACGTGTTCCCGCAACTTACCATTGGCACTTACACGGTAAACGCGACAGCGCAGGGTTTCAAGACCTTCCAGACAAGCCAGTTCGTGCTTACGGTGAACCAGATATACAACTTACCCATCAAATTCGATTTAGGTGCGACATCGGAGGTGGTCGAAGTGCGTGCCGATACCGCGCAGGTAGAAACGACCAACATCCAGCTTCAGACTCTGGTCGACGAAAAGAAGATTGTTGATCTGCCACTGATTAACCGGAACTGGACGGCGCTCGAGCAGTTGACACCAGGGGTGGTGGCCCAGTCCGACCGGTTTGGATCATATTCGGCAAATGGCAGCCAGTCGAACCAAAGCAGCTATTTGATCAACGGTATCGATTCCAACGACCTGCCCTTGAACACGGTATTGATTATTCCCAGCGTGGATGCACTTCAAGAATTCAATATCATCACCAACACTATCAATCCGGAATATGGGCGTAATTCGGGGGCGGTCGTCAATGCCGTCATCAAGAGTGGCACCAACCAGTTCCATGGCGACGTTTTCGAGTTCTACCGCGATACTTTCCTGAATACCGCCAATTGGCTTACCCACACGGCCCCTCAGTTCCACCAGAATGATTTCGGTGGAACCATCGGTGGTCCGATTTGGAAGAATCACACCTTTGCTTTCTTTTCCTTTCAAGGAATCAAGAACCGGGCACCTCAGGCCGGCGCACCCAGCCAATCGACCGTGTTCAGCAACGCACAGCGCGGCGGGGACTTTTCGAATGGGAGTGGCACATGCCCGTTTGCCGCCAAGGCAACTTCACCATTTCCCCTGCAGGGCAGCAATGGGGTCACTCAACCGACCGGAACACCCTATTGCACTCTCTTCCCGACAGGTGTAATTCCGACGGCGGATTTCGACTCTGTCGCCTCCAAGCTGATGAACACGTATATTCCGGCTCCAAACGCGGGCACGAATCAATTTACCTTCAACCCGACCGAGCTCGGAAGTGGGAATTATCAGGAAATTGCGCGCATCGATCACACTTTCAATTCGAACGACTCGATCTGGGGAACGATGTTCCTGCAGACCAATCCAACTTCGGATCCCATACCCCTTCCCGGCGGCGCAACAGTTCCTGGCTTCGGCATTGTTGCGCAGCGCCACTACAAACAGTTCATTGTCGATTGGAGTCACACGTTCAATAGCACCACCATCAACGAGTTTCGCTTGGGATACACGCGCTTTAATTTCGTTGCGGACCAACCGTCAAACCCGGTTGCTCCGTCCGCGGTGGGCTTCAATATCAATCCACAAATCACGTCCGGCGAGAGTCTCCCCTTCATGAACATTCAGGGTTCGTACAATTTCGCGCTTGGGTTCACAACCAACGGGCCCCAGCCGCGAAAGGACCAGACCCGCGAACTCACGGACAACTTCTCAAAGGTGACCGGCAACCACGCGCTCAAGGCAGGATTCGATCTGCGCCGTTTTGACGTCTGGAATCCGTTCGCCGGCAGTAACAATGGCTCTTACAGCTTCAATGCGTCGGGCGCTTTTACCACGGGAGATGCTGGAGCTGACTTTCTGCTTGGAATTCCTGACACCTTCTCGCAGGGTTCCGGTGGTCTGATTATTGGGCGATCGTATGAGTATTACTCCTACATTCAAGACCAATGGAAAGTTAGATCAAACCTGACGCTGACCCTTGGTACAGGGTGGCAGATAGACAAGCCTCTCGCGAACCAGCAGTTCGGCGGAAAAGATGTGACCTGCTTCCGCGTAGGGCAGCAATCTACGGTATTCCCGAATGCTCCGCAGGATATGCTCTACCCTGGTGACAGGGGTTGTGACAGCACGGGTGGCTTGAAGGTACCTTACACTCACTTCGGGCCGCGGATAGGATTTGCCTGGTCTCCCGACGCGGGGCGGCTAAGCGGAGGTGCCGGGAAGCTCTCCGTCCGCGGAGGTTGGGGCCTTTACTACAACCGCGCGGAGGAGGAGGGCATTCTCCAGAACTTGGGTACGCCGCCGTTCTCGATCACCTCGCATGGTATTCAGGATGTGAGCGGCACACTCAGTCCGGCCTTCGCCAATCCGTATGCAGATATTGCAGGCCGAGCCCCTGCAAAGCCCAATCCGTTCCCCTTCGTACCTCCGACAGGCGCAGCCGCACCCGCCGCGTCCTGGACTCAATTTGAACCGCTGTCTCTCAATGCTTTCAGCCCAAACTACACTACGCCGGAGGCCATGAATTACAACTTGACTGTTCAGCGTGAGTTCCCTGGCAACACCGTGTTCAGTGTTGGATACGTTGGGGCGTTGGGTCGCCACTTGATAAGGCCAATCGAGGGGAATCCCATTACTCTGGCTGGTGCCGCGGCCTGTCTAACGAATACCGGATCCGAAGCCGGCTGCCCGGCCAATGCCGTGATCCAGCACCAACTCTACCCCCAGAACGCTTTATTAGGGGTAGCTGGGGCCGCCTTCGGCTCCGTGGGTACACAGTCGACAGATGGCAATTCCAGCTACAACGCCTTGCAGGTGGGCATCAACAAGGGAGTCAGCCATGGTCTAGGACTGCTGGCCAACTTTACTTGGAGTCATGCCATCGATGACGGATCGGGATTTGAAGACAGCGGATTCCAAATCCGTGCGGTGAATCCATATCCACAGTTTGCCTATTTGAATAAGAGCAACTCCTCGTACGACGCGCGGAAGCGATTTGTTGCAGGGTACACCTATCAGGCTCCGAGTCTGCATGGCGACCATACGTTCTTGAACATGCTGGTGGGAGGCTGGCAATTGAGCGGTATAACGACGTTCCAAAGTGGTTTCCCGGTAGACATCTCTGATTCGGCGTTTACATCCCTCACCTGCGATGGTTTTGTATACTATGACTGCTGGGAATCGCCACAGCAGGTTGGAGCGCTTCACACTGGCAACCCACGAACGCTCGATTATACAAACCAAAGGGGTAAGGTCGTTCCCCATGCTTGGTTTGTGGGTACCCAATCTAGCGGGCCAACCACGTTTGCTCCTGCGGCAATCGGCACGTTTGGAGGGGTCCGGCGTAACAGCTTCGCCGGTCCTGGCATCAATAACTGGGACATGGCGTTGGAGAAGGACCTCCATTTCCGGCCCGCAAACGAAAGGCAGTATCTGCAACTGCGACTGGAAGCCTTCAACGTCTTCAACCACACCCAATTTTGTAACCCTGCGGGTCCGTTCCCCTGCGTGAACGGCAACGTGGAAAGCAGCACTTTCGGACAGGTCACAAGCGTGGCGCCCAGCCGACTGGTGCAGCTAGGAGCGAAGTTCTATTTCTAGTTCGAAATTGGCTCATTCCTGAGCGGGGGCTCGAACGAGCCCCCGATTTTTTTATGCGCTGAACTTGGGTAATCGGGATGCGGCGTCGGCAATTTCGTCAAACTCATCTTGCCGGTCTTGGGATCGAGCCGCCCAATGTAGTTGGTTTCTTCGTTGGTGAACCACAGAATGCCATCGTGATCGAATACGGGTGTGTGCGGATCGATCTTGCTGCCGCCGGATGGGATCACAATCAAGCCTACGATGCTCTGCTGAGCCATCAAGCTGAGCACGTCGAGCGTACGGATCGTCTTGTCGCCACTCTTCATGGTGGCGTAGACGAACTCGGAATTGCGGCGGTCACATCTTTGGAGGATATCCATGCCTAACGGATTCAAGCAGTTTGTTCTGCGTGGCAATGTAGTTGACATGGCGGTTGGCGTAGTGGTCGGTGGGGCGTTCGCGGCGGTGGTGGCTGCGCTCACGAAAGACCTGCTGACCCCACTGATCGCGGCACTCGTCGGCAAACCCGACTTTTCAGCGATCAGATTTACGGTGAACGGGAGCATTTTTGCTTTTGGCGATTTCATCAATGCCGTGGTCTCGTTCCTCTTGGTTGCCGCAGCTGTTTACTTCTTCGTTGTTTTGCCCGTCAACGCGCTGACGGCGGAAGGAACGAAGCTAATCGGCAAGGTCCTTGCGGATCACGCGCGCGAAATGGATGATGCGCTCTCCGGTCTCGATAGCTCCGAGAGGGAGGCTCTCGCGCACCTCCTTCGAAAGGTGGGTCATGCGGCAGAGGCTCGCGCCGTCGACAGCACCAGCATTGGTCGAAACGAACAAACAAGGGGAGAAAGGAGCTAAGGTTTATACAGCTCCATGGACGAGCTCACTGCGAAATGGAATGCTAAGGAATTGTGTATTCGGTACGTATCGGGCCTCCGCAACCAGAAACTATTCTGCCCCAATAAGTTCCGAGTACCCTGCAACCATCCGAGATGGGTATGTCTTTCACTCAGGTAACCCCTACAGATTGTGGTTTGGATTTTTTTGAGCGTGGGTGAACGAGCCCGTAATAGGTGACAGGATCGACGGTCACAGCTTGCTGAGCGAGGCGAAAGAAGAGCTTGCCTCGACTCTTGGATCGCCGTCGGTTGAAGCGGAAGGTGAACTCGTCTAGATACGAGTCGAGGTGCTTGTGGCTGACTGCACCTTGGTGGGTTCCCAGCAGCCATCGTTTCAGCAGGGAGATCACGCGGTGAACCCGCGGCATCAACTCCGATGGAGTCTTCTTCTTTCCTTTGAGAAACGTGACCTCGTGCTCGTAGCCTTTGCTCTTCAAGGGAACATATCCCAGCCATCCGTCGGTATGGATGACGCTGCCTGGTGCGACCGAATCCTGCACAAAGGGCATCAGGCTTTCCGCCGAAGCGTCTACAATCTGGCGCATGCGAATCCGACCGATTCCGGGGCCATCTTCTTGAGCGGCAACGACAACCAATGCTTTCTTCAAATTGAGCCGACCGAGCAAGCCCTCTTCCAGTCCGCCGATATAGCATTCATCCACCTCGATTCGGCCCGTCAGCAAATCCCGTCCCGGTCTTACCATGGCGCGACGCAATCTATGCAGCATCGTCCAGGCGGTCCTGTATTGTTTCAGCCCCCACACTCTTTGCAGCCCCAATGCGCTGGCCCCGTTCTTCTGTGTGGTCACCCACCACATGGCGCGAAACCACACGGGCAAAGGGGTTCGCGTATCCTGAAAGATCGTCCCCGCCGTGACCGAAATCTGCAACCCACACCCTCCACACTCCCGCAGACCTCGCACCGGCCACGCCTTCTCCGATCCACAGCGTGGACAGCGAAAGCCAGCTGGCCAGCGGAGTCGCGTCAGGTACGCTCGACACGCCTCCTCTGTAGCGAAGTTCGCCTCCAACTCCATCAGACTACGCGGATACTCTTCCACGGCCGCATACTAGATCTTGGGCCTACCTGAGTCAAGGACATACCCATCCCATCCGAATTTGTGTGCCGAAGTGGAGATTCGAGAAAGGTAACTGAGGTCGGATGAAAAAGCTGATTGCTTGGTTTGTTGTTCTGGCATCACATTTATTGCGATTTCCTTTACCGCCACGGCCAACTCTGCCTCACGGCGGCCGGTAATGAAGACATATGCGCCTTCGTTCACAAACGCCTTTGCGGTCGCGAGACCAATGCCGCTGTTACCACCGGTAACGAGTGCGATTTTTCCTTTAAGCCTGCTCATGTACCTCCCTCCTTAATTCTGAGAGTCCCTATTTATTGCCCTGTGACCAGCACCATGCGGAAGCGCGCCTTGCCTTGCATCATGCGAGCGTACGCATCAGCAGCCTGTTCGAGCGGAAATGTCTCGATCATGGGTCGGATATTCTCCAGGACGCTGAAGGCAAGTGTGTCCTCGCTATCAATCGGCGTACCCGTCAGTGTCCCGTAAATCGACCGCCCTCCAAAGACAAGCGGAAAGGCATTCAGCCGAATTTCGTCGTTTGGAACCCCGATTATGATCAGCTTGCCTCGTGCTGCAAGACCGGCCACAAGTGGCCCCATCGCATCACCACTGGTTCCTGTTGCCAGAATCGCTCTGGCCCCGCCCATACGCGTCAGCACCGCTGTGGCATCCTCGCTGGTACTATCGATGTAGACGTGCGCGCCCAAATCTTTCGCAAGCTTCTCCTTCTCGCGTCCCCGTCCGATCGCAACAGTATGGAATCCCATCTGCCGCGCAAACTGCAGACCCAGATGCCCAAGGCCGCCAACGCCCTGCACCGCAACCAGGTCACCACCACGCAAGCCGGCGTTGCGAAGAGCGTTGTAAGTCGTGACACCCGCACACAGGAGAGGACCGGCTTCTGCTGATGTGAGCTCATCTGGAACCAAAGAGAGGGCGCGTGCTTCAGCCGTCATCACTTCCGCATATCCTCCGTCCGCGGTCACTCCCGACACGACCGGGTTCCGACAATTTACAGTGTCTCCGCGTCGGCAGGGCTCGCACACTCCATCCTCGCCGGCAATAAGGCCGACACCCACGCGTTGACCGATTTTCCATCTGGATACTCCGCTGCCCAAGGCTTCGATGCGGCCCACCACTTCATGCCCAGGAACGCGGGGCAGCTTCAAACCCGGGTAAATGCCAGTGACGGTGGCTGCGTCGGTGTGACAGATTCCGCATGCTTCCACCCGAATCCGAACCTGTCCCGCTCCAGGCTCGGAGACTTGCCGTTCCACTACTCGAAGCGTGCCCGGTGAGGAGACCTCCACCGCTTTGTACGTGCTTGTCATTTGCATCCTCTTTTCTTTTTGAACATTCTGTATTTCTGTGACAAAGATTTGTTCTCGTTCCTGTTGCCGCTTCGATCCTGGTCCAGCTAGCGATTTACGTCATGTATTCCCGCGCTCTTGCGAAATCATGTCAGATTGTGACGACCCTACCGAAGGGCAGCCCTCAACCCGGTAACGCAGAGCATTAGCCTCTTCGGGCCACCGGGAAGGTTTTAGCCACGATCGGTCTGATCAGTAGCCCCAAACTGGAACAGGATCTTGCCGCTGCGATTCGATCTCAAGGATTGCTTGAACGCTTCCTTGAACTGGTAGAGCGGATACACATGCTCCACTGCGGCAGAGAGCGATCCATCAGCCACGAGGTCTCCCAGCTTCTGGTAAATCTCCTCTATCTCGGTGCGGGACGCGTTGCGTATCCAATTGATGAGCCAGAATCCGTGAAGGCTAAGACCACTGTAGATAAGATCTTTGGGCGATATAGCCGGGAACTGCCCACTTTGAAGGGCGTAGACGACCATCGATCCGCCAGGTTTAAGCGATTTGGCCAACTCGCCCACGGGTGTTCCACCCACCGTATCGAGGACTAGGCTAAGTTTCTTTCCCTTGAGAGCCTCCTCAATGTCCTTGTGTAGGTTGTCGCCTTGGAGGACTACGCGGTCACCTCCCCACCGCCGCACCAGTTCGACAGCTTCTTTCCTCCGGACGACATTCAGCGTCTTGACGCCTGCAAGCTTCGCGAGTGCAATGATGTACTGCCCCATGGCCGCGTTGGCTGCGGTTTGACCGATCCAGTCGCCAGGCATCAGGGACACATATCGGTTCAGCAAGAGATAGGCGGTAGCCGGGTTAATCCCTATCATCGAGAGTTGCAGGGGATCCGCTTCGTCGCTCATCGGCACGAGGTTGCGCACCGGGACGACAACTTCATCTGCCCAGGTACCCTGCTCGTAGGTAGGAAGAATCAGGACTCGCTTGCCCCGCAGAGCCGCATCAACCTTCGATCCGATCTTGGTGACTCGGCCAACCCCCTCGGCCCCTACCGAAGATGGAAAGGACGGCCGAATGCCGTACATGCCGCGGACAAATAGAAAGTCCGACGGATTGATCGGGGCTGCTTCCATCGAGATGAGAACATCCTCCTGGCCAAGAGCCGGTTCGGACACCGGGTTGAGTTCGATGACATCTGACGGTTCGCCATGAGCGATGAGTTGCAGCTGCCGCATAAGAAAACTCCTTTCGTCGAAACAATTTACGGCTTGACCGCGTGCGCGGAAAGCCAGATTGCTCCTCCCGGATTGACCCGAGCCGGACAGATTCCTCGAGGCCACCTCGACAATGTCACCTGCTTAATCCATACCTCGAGGCAGGCTTGCCGGTCTGCGACGCGGCAAACAGCTTTACTCGCGCATCATCGAAGGCCGCCCAGAGCTTAGGATCTTCGACCGACGGGAGGGTGACTGTTTCACGTCGATCAAGACCTGCAAGAGCGGCATCGACGCAGTCTTCAGCTGTCATGATCGTAGCCGCGTCCAGGCTTTTCAAGGCAACGCCCGATATGTC
>Ga0210410_10003892_pt1 | contig 13201 bp, 12 predicted proteins | sample IncBWC4MmetaG_FD_161058 | JGI IMG/M metagenome (GOLD analysis project Ga0210410, IMG submission 161058) | Forest soil microbial communities from Barre Woods Harvard Forest LTER site, Petersham, Massachusetts, United States - Inc-BW-C-4-M | ecosystem: Environmental > Terrestrial > Soil >... | reverse complement strand
CCAGCACCACCGCGCGCCGATCGCGGTTAAACAGCAGCACAGCAACCGAGTCGCCGCGTTCGAATACCAGCCGCCTCTGCACGGAACTCGTGGTCCCGTCAATTTGCCGATGTGTGACAAGAAGCTCGTCGATCTTGAAGAAATCGTCGAAAAGGCGCTGCTGGCGCGCAATCACCGCCCTGCCCGACATCATGCACCCCGTCCTGGCTGACGACCTTGACGCGCGGCGCGCTTTTAGGAAACGCGCGCCTACACCCCGTCTCGCTCAAAAGCGGCGCGCAGCAATCCGAGCTGCCGTTCGACCGGGTTGCCGGCAACCGCCTTGATCGGCGCCGGCGCATGCATCGTCGCATCCAACCGCCGCACTTCACTTTGCAGCTTGGTCGAGCGCGCGATCAATTCTTGAAGCCTGGGTGGCAAAAGCGCAATCGACTTGGCATCGCCGGGCTCGCACGACGCAAGCCTGACTTTGCTCTTTTCCTCGTGCGCCTGGGCAAGCGTCATTTCGCCTTCCTTGACCGCACGGTGCAGTAACAGCCACGACGCAAGCTGCATCAGCCGCGTGGTCAGCCGCATGCTCTCGGTTGCATAGACCAGAGCGGCGCTGCGTTCGAGTTTCTTAGATTCCGAACGGCCGTGGCCGTCGAGATAGCTTGCCGTTTCCTCGACGAGTGCCATTCCATCGCGAAAAAGGCTGGCAAAAACCTGGGAACTCGCCAGCCGTTCACTGAACGACACCGTGCTGGCTTCACTCGCACGCTTCTCGGACATCGATACGCCTCACACCACGGACAGCATCGCTCGACTGGTCGTCCGTGTCCAGCACGCGATGCGGTCAAAGCGCACTTATAGAGTTGCCGGCGAGAGATTTGGTTGCCGGCGTGGACATTCATGCGGCGCCAATGCGGCGCGATGCCGATCGATCGAAAAAAGGAGCCGCCGTTGCCGGCGGCTCAAGGTGATAACAGGGAGGCGTCAAACAGAGTGGACAGGAGCCACTCAATGTCCAGAAGATGGACGTTATTTGTAATGAAGGAGAAAGCTTAACCGAAGGTTAAGCTTCGGCAGAAAGTTATCGAATTTTTTGCAGTTTAGCTTCATTTGGCGAAAAGTGCGGGCGACGGCCGGCAAAATTCGCGTAACGTTGGCTTATTTCTTAAAAAATGCGTCAGCCGCGGTCTGGGATGCGCGCTTTCGCGCCGTTTCAGCCTCCAGGCGGCCGATCTCGTCTTTGAGCAAGTTTATCCGCTCGGCAAGCTCGCCGACCGAAAGCAGCGACAAGTCCTGACCGATGTCGTGGACGACCTTCTTCTTCGGACGATCGTCCTCCGGGTCGATCGCAGGCATTTTGTCCCTCCTTCGCTAATGATACCTGGCAACGGCCGCGGTTGTCACACATGCATCTCGTCCTCTAAGACTGCCGCGAGCTCCTTTCCGCAACGCTTAGCATACACGCCTATGACAGCACTGCCCGACCGTATGACCGTCATTGCCATCCGCCAACCCGGCGGACCAGAAGTCCTAACGCCGGAGTCGCGACCGCTGCCTCAACCTGCGGCCGGCGAGATTCTCGTCAAGATCGTTGCCGCGGGCGTCAATCGGCCGGACGTCATGCAACGCATGGGCCTCTACCCGCCACCGCAAGGTGCGACCGGTATCCCGGGCCTTGAGATCTCCGGCGAAGTAGTCGCGTGCGGCACGGGTGTAACGCGGTGGAAGAACGGCGACATGGTGATGGCGCTCGTCGTCGGCGGCGGTTATGCCGAATATTGCCTCGCCCATGAAAGTCACGCGCTTCCGGTCCCGCAGAATCTTTCGCCGATCGAGGCGGCCGCGATCCCCGAAACCTTCTTTACCGTTTGGCACAATGTGTTCGATCGCGGCCGGCTCGCTGCCGGAGAAACGCTCCTTGTCCACGGCGGATCGTCCGGCATCGGTACAACAGCCATTCAGCTCGCCAAAGCTTTCGGCGCACGCGTCATCACGACGGCTGGGTCGTCGGAAAAATGCGCCGCGTGCGTTGCGCTCGGCACCGATGTCGCCGTTAACTACAAGACTGAAGATTTCGTCGCCGCAACCAAGAAGGCGACCGGCGACCGCGGCGCCGACGTCATCCTCGACATGATCGGCGGCGAATATATCGATCGCAACTACGACGCAGCCGCCGTCGAAGGACGCATCGTACAAATCGCCTTTCAAGCGTCGCCTCGCGCCAGTGTCGATTTCCGCCGCCTGATGTTCAAACGGCTCACCCATACCGGCTCGACGCTGCGGGCCCGCTCGATCGCCGATAAAGCGGCGATCGCCCGTGCAGTCGAGACCAAGGTGCTGCCGCTGATTGCCGCCGGAAAGGTCAAGCCGGCGATCGATTCCATCTTCAAGCTCCACGATGCCGCCGCTGCGCATGCCCGCATGGAGCGCAGCGAGCACATCGGCAAAATCGTCCTGACCCCAAAACCGTCCTGACCCTTTGATAAGAAAGGGGAAATTTCTTGCGCTTGCGCGCACCAAAGGCTACTGATCAGCAGGCACCGCGATTTGCCAAGACGGCCACCGTGACGAAAGCCGCGAATCCGGCGCAAAATCAGCTATGATTGGCTAGTTTCGCGTGGGGAAATTCTACTATTCTGGGGCGCGATCTGCGCCGGCTGCTCGGAGTGCTCTGTTGTCATTTCTTCGCGCCGCCACCGTGTTCGCGGCCTTCGTATTTGCAGCCGCGCTCGGCGTCTCCGGCGCCGCCGCCGTCGAGGCGGTCAATATCCGTGTCGACGCGTCTGCAATCGACCTTACCGACGCGGTCGAAGTTCAGCGCACTGATACCGACCGCATACAAGTTTCCACCACGCCCGGCGCTGACGGCATCGTTCGCCGCATCGAGGTGCGCGGGCGCGAGGCTGGAAACGACTGGGCCGTGTTCGCGCTCGCCAATAATGGCGAAGAGCAGATCGACCGGCTGATCGTCGCGCCGCACTACCGCATGGTCGGATCCGGACTGCTTTGGCCCGATCTCGGCATGTCACGCATCGCCAACATCACGCCGTCGTCGGGCGATCCGCCTGAGCGAATAGAAAACCCCACCGCCGACGTCTTTCGTGTCACGCTCGATCCCGGGACGGTCATCACCTTCGTGGCTGAGCTGCGCGGATCGAATTTGCCGCAGCTCTATTTGTGGGAGCCGGATGCGTTCAAGGACAAGGTCAACTCGCTGACGCTTTATCAGGGCATCGTCATCGGCATCGCCGGCCTGCTCGCGCTGTTCCTCACGATCCTATTCGTGGTGAAAGGCAGCGTTATGTTTCCCGCCGCCGCCGCGCTCGGCTGGGCGGTTCTCATCTATATTGGGGTCGATTTCGGCTTCTGGGGCAAAGTGTTCGACATGTCGTCGGGCTCCGAACGCATCTGGCGCGCCTCCGGCGAAGCAATTCTGGTCGCGACGCTTCTGGTGTTTCTGTTCGCTTATTTGAATCTGAACCGCTGGCATGTGCGCTACGCGCATATCACCGTGGGCTGGCTCGCGTTTCTTGGCGCGCTTGTCGCGGTCGCGCTCTACTCGCCGCAGGTTGCTTCCGGCATTGCCCGCATCTCGTTGTTCTTCATCGCCGTGCTTGGCTTCGCGCTGGTGCTTTATCTGTCAACCCACGGCTTCGACCGCGCCGTGATGCTGATCCCGACCTGGCTCCTTTTGGTCGCCTGGGTCTTCGGCGCTGCGCTCACAGTGTTGGGCCTCGTCACAAACGATATCGTCGGACCGGCGCTGCTCGGCGGCCTTGTCTTGATCGTCATGCTGATCGGCTTCACTGTGATGCAACACGCCTTCGCGGGCGGCATGGCCCAAGGCATCGTGTCGGATGTGGAACGCCGGGCGCTGGCGCTGACCGGCGCCGGCGACATGATCTGGGACTGGGACGTTGCCGCCGATCGCGTCTTCACTAGTCCCGAAACCGAAGCGATGCTCGGCCTCAAGAGCGGATCGCTCGACGGCGCAGCGGCCAACTGGCTCGAAGTCCTGCATCCGCTCGATCGCGACCGCTTCCGCGCAACCCTTGACGGCATCGTCGAGCAGCGGCGCGGACGCATCGCGCAGGATTTCCGCATGCGCACCACCGACGGCCATTATCTGTGGTTCACCTTGCGCGCGCGTCCGGTCGTCGGCTCGGATGGTGAAGTGATCCGCTTGGTCGGCACGCTCACCGACGTGACCGAGTTCAAGACTGCCGAAGAGCGCCTGCTGCACGACGCGGTGCATGACAACCTCACCGGGCTTCCCAATCGCGAACTGTTCCTTGACCGGCTCGAAGCGGTGCTTGGGCTCGCCAAGGCCGATACCGCGATCAAACCGACGGTCATGGTCATCGACGTCGACCGCTTCAAGCAGGTCAACGATTCCGTCGGCATGGCGCTCGCCGACTCCATCTTGCTCACGCTCTCGCGCCGGCTCGGCCGGCTGATCAAGCCGCACGACACGCTCGCCCGCATCTCCGGCGATCAGTTCGGTCTCATCGTTCTGTCGGAGCGCGATTCCGCGCGCATCACTGCGCTTGCTGAAACCGTCCGCCGCACGGTGCGCGCGCCCATCACCTTCAACGATCGCGAAATCTTCCTCACCGGCTCGGTCGGATTGGCGCTCGGCGACAGCGAGCCGCAGAGCGCCGACGAAAGACTGAAGGACGCCGAGCTTGCGATGTATCATGCCAAGCGCAACGGCGGCGATCGCATCGATGTGTACAAGCCGGCAATGCGGGCGCGCAAATCCGATCGCCTCACGATCGCCTCCGATCTGCGCCGCGCGATCGAGCGCGAAGAGATCAATATCCTCTACCAGCCGATCGTGCGGCTCGAGGATCGCGTGGTCGCGGGCTTCGAGGCGCTGGCCCGCTGGAACCATCCGAAGCTCGGCCGCATGTCGCCGCACGAATTCATCAACATCGCCGAGGAAAGCGGACTGATCGTCGAGCTAGGCCTGTTCGTTCTCGAGCGCACTGCGCGGCAATTGAGCACCTGGCAGCGCACGTTGCGTCCGCGCGAGCCGCTGTTCGCCAGCGTCAATGTTTCCTCCCGGCAGCTGCTTCGGCACGATCTGATGCAGGATCTTCGCACGGTGCTGGCGCGCGCACCGGTCACTCGCGGTTCGCTCAAGCTTGAAATCACCGAGTCGGTGGTGATGGAAAATCCGGAACACGCTGCGCAAATGCTGCACCGGATTCGCGAGCTTGGCGCCGGCCTCGCGCTTGACGATTTCGGCACCGGCTATTCTTCGCTCGCCTATCTGCAGCGCTTTCCGTTCGACACGATCAAGATCGACAAATCCTTCGTACAGACAACGGCCAAGGGCACGCGCCCGGTCATCCTCCGCTCGATCATTGCGCTCGCCCACGATCTCGGCATGGACGTGGTCGCGGAAGGCGCCGAGACCGACTCGGACGCGGTGGAGTTGTCTCAACTCGGCTGCGAATATGCGCAAGGCTTCGTCTTCGGCGAGCCGATGACGGCCGAGCGCGCCCGCGACCTCATTCAAGCGCAAGCCAGAGAGAGCAAGTCGGCGCGACACGCGGTGCCCGCCGTCGCCACCAAGTAGCGCCGAGAGCTGCTACGCGTGCCCGGCTTCGCTCGAGAGCATCCCGAGATCGATGCCGATCTTCTTCAGCGCCCGCTCGTACTTGCCGCCGACGTCGGTGCCGAAGATCAAGTCCGAGTCGGGCGCGCAATGCAGCCAACCGTTGCCCTGGATCTCGCTTTCGAGCTGGCCCGGCGCCCAGCCGGCATAACCGAGCGCGAGTATTGCGCTCGCCGGACCATCGCCGCGCGCAATCGCCTTGAGAATGTCGAGCGTTGCAGTCAGGCAAATGCCGTCGTCGATCGGCAGCGTCGAATTCTCGATGAAAAAGTCGGCGCTGTGCAGCACAAAGCCGCGCTCGGTCTCAACCGGACCACCGCGCATGACTTTCACGACGCCGGCGCGCGACGGCAGCCGGATCACATCCGCGGCCGGGATGACATCAAGTTTCACCAACAGATCAGAGAAGTTGATATTCGGCGCCGGATGATTGACGACGATGCCCATCGCACCTTCGGACGAATGCGCGCAGATATAAATGAGCGAACGGGCAAATCGATCGTCCAGCATCGCCGGCATGGCGATCAGCATCTGGCCGTCCAGATAGCCCCTGCCCCGACCAGTATTCTTGACGGACGCGCCGCGCGGCAATTTCATACCCAAAGGTTAGCCCATCGTTTCGCATTTGCAAACGAATGGCCGCGGCAAAAGTTCACGCAATCTTGCCGTAGCAGTGGGCCCCGCCGCGACAGTCAGGCATAGGTATTCACGAGCATGAGCAGTCATGATCATGGCGGTCACGATGATGTCAGTAGCACGTGTGGACCGCTTCGCCTTAAGGACCGTCATCATGCGTAACGTTCTTGCCCATCCGTTAATGATAGCGACCGTCGCACTGACGTGCGCCGGCTATGTGCCCAACGCGCGCGCGCAAGACGCTTCGTCGTGGGACGGGGAGCCGCACGGCTCGTCACGCTTGATCGCCGGCGCGGCGCACAACACCGGCGACAAGAAGCTCGCGCGCGCCGGTATCGAAATCCGCCTTGATCCGGGCTGGAAGACTTACTGGCGCTATCCAGGCGATTCCGGCGTGCCGCCGACACTCGATTTTGCCGGTTCGGAAAATGTGAAATCGGTGAGCACGCTGTGGCCGGCGCCCGAGCGGTTTGCCGACGGCGCCGGCGGTTACTCGATCGGCTATCACGGCGATGTGGTGTTGCCGCTGCAAATCATTCCAAACGATGCCGCCAAGCCATCGTTGCTGCACGTCAAGCTCGGCTACGCGGTCTGCGGAAAGCTGTGCGTGCCGGCCGAGGCGCGGCATACCCTGTCGCTTTCCGGCAAGCCGGGTGCCGAAGAGCCGGCATTGGCAGCAGCTGAAGCGCGCGTGCCGCGCCGTGTCGCGCTCGGCGCGCAAGGCAGTTTGACCATCGCTTCGGTCCATCGCGAAACCTCCGGCAAGCGCGCGCGCGTTGTAGTTCTTGTCGGAGCGCCCGACGGCGTTGTCGTCGATCTTTTTGCTGAAGGCCCGACGCCGGAATGGGCTCTGCCGCTTCCTCAGCCCGAGAGCAATGCTCTCGCGAGCCCGGACGGAATGCGGCGCTATGTTTTCGACCTCGACGGGCTGCCGCCCGGCGCCAAGGCCGAAGGCGCGACGCTCAAGATCACCGCCGTTTCGCCGACCGACGCGATCGAGGTGGAAGCGCGTCTCGACTAATTTGCCGGTTGCGTTAATTTACCCCTCCCAACTAACCCCCATTGGGATAACGAAAGGATTAGACACCATGCCGATCAAGGTTGGCGATCGTTTGCCGCCCGACATCAAATTCCGCGTCATGGGACCGGAAGGCCCAGCGGTGAAAACCGTCGAGGAGGTCTTCAAGGGCAAGAAGGTCGTGCTGTTCGCCGTACCCGGCGCCTTCACGCCGACCTGCAACAACAACCACCTGCCCGGCTTTCTGGCCAATGCCGACGCCTTCAAGAGCAAGGGCGTCGACACGATCGCCGTCACCGGCATCAACGACGTGTTCGTGTTCGACGCCTGGAAAAAGGCGACCGGCGCGGGCGGCAAGATCGAATTCCTGTCGGACGGCAACGGCGACTTCGCCAAGGCGCTCGACTTGACGCTGGACGGTTCGGGTTTCGGTCTCGGCACCCGCTCCAAACGCTACGCCATGCTGGTCGAAGACGGCGTCGTAAAGAAGCTGAATGTCGAGGACGTTGCCGGTAAAGCAGAAACCTCCGGCGCGGATGCTCTGCTCAAGCAGATATAAGACGACCTTGGCGGCGGAACAGTGCAGCGCCCGCAGTAGGCAAAATTACCTGCGCGTGCCTGCCTGCCGCCGCTTCAGGCTGACTGCGGCAATCGCTGCCGCGGTCGAGGCGAGCTCGCCCGCATCGGGCTCGCGCTCGAATTCCCAGACGCGCTGCGGCGGCGGCACATAGGATTGCGGCGCTTTGGCCCGGCGGTTCGATCGCGCAAAAAGATAGAGAAGAAGCTTGGCGACGCGTTTGAAGGTGCGTTTGCGCACCTCCTCGCGTGCGCGCAACGCCAGGATCAGCGCGCTCTTCCGGTCGAGTTCGACTTGCAGGCGCGCCCGTTCCGCATTCTGCCGGTCGGCGGCGCGCTCCGTCGCTTTCAGGCGCATCTGCTCCATATTGAGCTCGAGCCGACGCACCGAAACGGCGTACTGCGCCCGCAACTGATCCTTTTCGGCTTGAATCTCCTTAGCCGTCAGTGGCGTCGCATCGACCAGATCGCGACGGGTCAACCGCACCGCTCGCTGGTGAACGGCCGGGAAGAAAAGCAGCATCAGGAGGCAGCCGGCGAGGAGACCGATGCCGCACAACATCAGCGATTCAATCATCCGCCTTCATTCCCAGAAAAGCGACGATAAGTGAACGAGCACTTAAATTAACCGTGAATGCGTAAACGCATTCACCAACACGGCGCGATTTTCGGACGTTAACGGGCGGCGCGGCCCGCATTGCGGATCTCCGAAATCGCCTGCCGCGCCAATTCGTCGGCGCGCTCGTTCATGTCGTGCCCGGCATGGCCGCGCACCCAATGCCAGTGCACCTCGTGCTCGCCGAGCGCGACGTCGAGGCGCTGCCACAGGTCTACATTCTTGACCGGCTTCTTGTCCGCCGTGCGCCAGCCGTTGCGCTTCCAGTTGGCGATCCACGACATGATACCGTTGCGCAGATACTGGCTGTCGGTGTGGATATCGACCCGGCACGGCCGCTTGAGCGCCTCGAGCGCCGAGATCGCAGCCATCAGCTCCATGCGGTTGTTGGTGGTATTGAGCTCGCCGCCTTTAAGCTCCTTTTCGCGGTCGCCGAACGTGAGGATGGCGCCCCAGCCGCCGGGACCCGGATTGCCCGAGCAGGCGCCGTCAGTGTGCACGACGACGTGCGGCAAGGCCGAACTCACGGGGCGGCTACTCCATAGTCGCGCACGCTCTCGACTTTCTGGTGGAAACGGAGCTTGCGCAGATATTCGATCGGATCCTTTGGCCGCACCAGCGCGCCCGGCGGCACGTTGAGCCAATCGACCAGCCGCGTGAGCAGAAAGCGCAGGGCCGCGCCGCGCGAAAGGAGCGGCAATTTCTCCCATTCGGCCTTCGACAAATGCCGGGTCTTGGCGTAGCTCGCGAGCAGCGCGCGCCCCTTGGTCACGTTATAGGAATGGTCCGCCTCGAAACACCAGGCGTTCAGGCAGATGGCGACGTCATAGACCAGCGTGTCGGTGGAGGCGAAATAGAAGTCGATCAGCCCCGACAATGTGCCGCCGAGGAAGAAGACATTGTCGGGGAAAAGGTCGGCGTGAATGACGCCCTGCGGCAGCCCTCGCGGCCATTCGCCTTCGAGTGCTGCGAGCTCGCGGGCGAGCAAACCGTCCAAGTCGCGTTGCACCTCGTTGGCGCGATGGTGGCAGGCGGCATAAAGCTGCTGCCAGCCGGCGACCGAAAGCGCATTCTCGCGGCGCATCGGGAAATCCGCGCCGGCGAGATGAAGCCGCGCCAGCGCCTCACCCAGGGCGGCGCAATGCTGCGCGCTCGGACGGCGGATCCACATGCCCTCCAGGAAGGTGACCATCGCCGCCGGCCGCCCCGCGAGCCGGCCCAGGGTCTCGCCCGCGCGGTTCTTGACCGGCTGCGGGCAGGTGATGCCGCGGCTTGCCAGATGCTCCATCAGCGCGAGAAAGAACGGCAAGTCGCGCTCGGCCACCCGCCGCTCGTAGAGCGTCAGGATGAAATAGCCGCGGCTGGTGTGAACCAAGAAGTTCGAGTTCTCGACGCCCTCGGCGATTCCCTTGTACGAGAGGAGTTCGCCGATGTCGTAGCCGGCGAGGAAGAGGGCGAGATCTTCCGCCGCGACATCGGTGTAGACAGCCATTATAAAGTCTCCAGCATCGTGGCGGCTAACCCGGGGCACGTGCCGCCGTCAAGATGGCGAGCGAACACGCTGCGCGAGAAGCCGATCGATGCCAAGCCGCTCTATCGGGCCCAAGTAGGTCGCGGTATGATCGCCGCAACTGCCCGAGCAAGACGGCAGATAAGCGGGGCGCCGACGCATGAAGACCATTCTGGTTCCCACCGAGCAAACAAGCGCGATGGAATCGGCTTTGAATTGCGCGCTGTTGCTTGCGGAAAAATTCGGCGGCCGGGTCGAAGGGTTTGCGCTGCGGCCGGCGGTCGCCGAGATGGTCGCCATGGACCCCGACGCCGGCATGACCATGGTGGCGGTGAAGGAAAATGACGCCGATATGGTCCGGCAGGCCGAGGAACTGTTCCGCGCCTTCATGGAGCGGCGCAACGTGCCGCAGCAATCCGGCGAGGCTGCGCCCTCGCCCGCAACCGCAGCATCCGCTGTTACTCGGGCCTGGAATGCCGATGCCCCGAGCGGCCACGATTTTGTCGGCAGCTACGGCCGGGTGTTCGACATCATTGTGCTGGCGCGGCCGGGCGAGGAATGGCAGAGCCCCTCGATGGTCACGCTCGAATCCGCCTTGTTCGAAAGCGGACGGCCGGTGCTGATCGCGCCCCCGGCTTCGCCGCGCTCGCTCGCGACCAATATCATGATCGCCTGGAACCGCTCGACCGAGCAGGCGCGCGCTACCGCCTTTGCCATGCCGCTCCTCAAGCGCGCCGAGCGCGTGACCATCCTGACGGTCGAAGGCGCGACCGTCGCCGGGCCGAGCGGCGAGGAGCTGGCCCGTTCGCTCGCCGCTCACGGCATCGCCGCCGCCACCATGACGCTTCCCGCCAGCAAGGCCAATGCGGGCGAAACGATCTTGCGGAAGGCGGCTGAGCTCGACTGCGATCTCATCGTCAAAGGCGCCTATACGCAGAGCCGCTTGCGGCAGATGATCTTCGGCGGCACCACGCGTCATATCCTCACGAATGCGAACCTCCCGGTGCTGATGGCGCATTGATTGGCTTCATCCTCCACCGCGGAGCAAAGCGCAGCGGGGGAGGGGGACCATGCGAAGCATGGTGGAGGGGGCGTGCAGGGTCAGAGCTAGCCCCACGATCGTCGCCCCTTCCACCGCGCTCCGCGCGGTCCCCCTTCCCCGCTTCGCGGGGCAGGATGATACGTCACCGTAGATCTTTGCGGATGATCTTGCCGACATTGCTCTTGGGCAGCGAGTCGACGAACACGATCACCTTCGGCACCTTGTAGGCTGCGAGCCGCTCGCGCGCGAACTTGCTCAGATCCGCTTCGCTCAGCGCCGGATCGCGCTTGACCACGAACAGCTTGACGCCCTGCCCGGTATGCGGATCGGCAACGCCGATCACGGCGGACTCCAAGACGCCGGGATGCTGCGCCATCACGTCTTCCACTTCGTTGGGGAAGACCTTGAAGCCGGAGACGTTGACCATGTCCTTCTTGCGATCGAGGATTTTCAGATAGCCGTCGGCGTCGAAAGCGCCGATGTCGCCGGTATGCAGCCAGCCGTCCTCGGTGAGCACGAGCTTGCTTTCGTCGTGACGGTGCCAATAGCCTTGCATGACCTGCGGGCCGCGCACGCAAATCTCCCCGGCCTCGCCGACCGGCAGATCGTTGCCATGGTCGTCGCGGATGGCGACTTCGGTGGAAGGCACCGGCAGGCCGACGGTGCCGAGCCGCGGACGGCGCACCGGATTGAGGCACACGACCGGCGACGCCTCGGTGAGCCCATAGCCTTCGACCAGTTCGGTGCCGGTGATCTCGTGCCAGCGCTCCGCCACCGCGCTTTGCACCGCGGCGCCGCCGCCGACCGCGAATTTGAGATTGCTGAAATCGAGCGCGGCGAAGTCGGGATTGTTGATCAGCGCGTTGAACAGGGTGTTGACGCCGGTCATGGTGGCGACGCGGGCGCGCGCGATGGTGCGGACTAGCCCCTTGATGTCCCGCGGATCGGGAACGAGCACGCTTCGCCCGCCCATCAGCGCGAAGGCGAGCAGGTTCGCGGTCAAAGAGAAGATGTGATAGAGCGGCAGCGGCGTGAGCACGCTGCCCTGCTCTTCCGGCAGATACGGCTCGATTACCGCGCGGCATTGCAGCGTGTTGGCGACGAGATTGCGATGCGTGAGGATGGCGGCCTTCGCTATGCCAGTGGTGCCGCCGGTATATTGCAGGAGCGCGGGCGATGTCGGCCCCGGCGCGGCATCCACATAATGCGCGCCGGGCACGCGGCTGCAGGCTTTGTGCAGCAGCGTGACATTCTCAAAACGCCAGGCCGGCACCGACTTGCGCACATAGGTGTTGGCGAAATTGAACACCGCACGCTTGATCGGCGGCATGAAGTCGCCGAGCCGCGCCACCAGCACGTGGCGAATCTGGGTGTCGCCCAGGACCTGCTCGAGCTTGTGGGCGAAATTCTCCATGATCACGATCGCGGTGGCGCCGCAATCGATCAGTTGCTCTTTCAGCTCGCGCGGCGTGTAGAGCGGATTGACATTCACCACTGTCAGTCCGGCGCGCGCGGCGCCGAGAAAAGCCACCGGGTAGGCGAGCAGGTTCGGCAGCATGATCGCAATGCGATCGCCGGGATGGAATTTGACCTCTTGCACGAGATAGGCGGCGAACGCGCGACTCACGCGCTCCCAGTCGGCATAGGTCATGGTTGTACCCAAGCACTCGAACGCCGGAAGGCGCGCGTGCCGGGTGCAGGCATCGAGCAGCATTGCAGGGAGCGACGAGTAGGTATCCGGATCGATGGTCTTGGGGATGCCGGGCGGGTAAGAGGCGTACCAGACGTGCTCGACCTCACGGGCGGCCGGCGTGGCGCTTTGCGTCTGCAGCGTCATTGTTCTTTTTTCCTCGGGGCCGAAGGCCCCTCCCACAGCAATCTACGGCAAATCTTGGCGGGGAGGAATTAAAGGAAGCCCCTCTATCCGCCAGCAAAATTCCCGGGCGAGGACCTTTGCTCCTCCACCGTCGCCCGCTTCGCTTCCCCAGTTCGAGTTGCGGCGCATCGTCTTTCCTAAGCGCTCTCCTGCTGAGCAAACGACCCCCTCCACCATGCCTCGCATGGTCCCCTTCCCCGTTTCGCGGGGGCGGCAAAGAAGCAGCGGCCTCGCGACACGTCATGCCCGAGCCCTGCCCACGACCACGCGCAGAAATAGACTCGCTCCCGGCAATCAAAGAGGGAGCGGAGCG
>Ga0210410_10003891_pt1 | contig 13201 bp, 7 predicted proteins | sample IncBWC4MmetaG_FD_161058 | JGI IMG/M metagenome (GOLD analysis project Ga0210410, IMG submission 161058) | Forest soil microbial communities from Barre Woods Harvard Forest LTER site, Petersham, Massachusetts, United States - Inc-BW-C-4-M | ecosystem: Environmental > Terrestrial > Soil >... | reverse complement strand
ATCTCTTTGTTCGAAAGCCCGTCGGCGACCAGGTTCATCAGTTGGACTTGCCGGAACGTCAATTTGCTGCTGTTCGACGCCGCCGCTCGTGCGCACTGAAGGTTCCTCCGCTCGTCGCTCCAGACATGCTCAATCAAGGCCATGCATAAGTTGGGCGGACAAATTGCCTCGCCCAGCCCGACCCTGCGGATGGCCGTTACGATCTCCAAGGCAGACGCATCCTTCAGCACATAGCCCCGTGCCCCCAGATGAATCCCCTTCAGGAAGATCTCCGAATCATCCTCCATCCCGATGAGGATGATCTTCAGTTGTAAGTTCTCGTCATGCAGCTTGCGCAGAAGCAGCGAGTTGCTGGTAACGGGAGAGAAATCCGTGAGCAAAATATCGCATTCGGACTCCGCAATCTGATCGGCAATGTTTTCGGAATTGGCGGCCACCCCGGCCACGCGGATTCCCGTCTGTTTTCTGAGGAGGCGTGCCAGGGTATCCCGCAGTAACCGGTTTTCCGTGGCAACGAAGACTCTTGGATCGCTCGGTTTAGAAGAGATAGATGGGACAGTCATACCACTAGTCTCCCTTTAAAAATTGAGCCGGGTCTAGCCACCAGTCATGCAACTTTGGCCCCTAGTAACCAGTGGCCTACGCTACTCTAGTGTCACCCTTTTGAGGTGTCAACACTTGTTCGCTTCTAAGATACCGAATGACAGCGGAGAGTCGCGTTTTTTAGTGTTTCATAGGGACTTTTCCACAGATTCGGTCAAATTCGTGTAAATTTTCGTCAATTTTTCACCTTAATCACAGGCGCGGCGCTAAACCGCTTGGTCCTTCGACATACTTTCGCCCCGGCTCCCACTAGTCCACCTCTTGGTCCCTATGGCCCCGAAAGGACTAGTTCCCGATAGTCCATTTGTGTTCACAAACGGTACAAAAGGGTCCGGCTGCTCTCAACTTTTCCCTGTGGCTCTGTTTTGATTCCACGTTGAACCTAGGCAAACTCTTCATTCCGCTGGTACTTATTTGCTAAGACTGGTTCGCCTAGTGAGGGCAAAATGGTCAGAACGTTCAGGGTCTTGGTCGCGAACAAACCCAAATTGATGCGGGAGTTGCTGCTCGAGTCGCTCGCAGAGCAACCCTGGATCGAGATAGTTGGCGAAGTAGCTGACGAGGCGGACATCCACGATCACGTGCAAAAGTCCTCCCCCGACCTCCTCGTCGTTACCGCCGAAGAGCACGGCAAACGTCCTGACATCTGCGACTCGCTCTTTCGTCACTTCCCCGAACTTCGGATCATTGCCGTCGCCCCCCACGAAAATCATACCGTTTGTTACTGGGCTTCGGTGGATATCCATTCGGGCGACATTGAATCCTCCGAGGAAGGATTGCTCACCGCCGTCCGCCATATGGCGGAAAGCCAGGAACCATACCGGAATGAAGCGGGAGGGTGATTTCATGCTGCCAACGTTCTCAATTCAAAAAGGTCGCGCCATGCTTCTACGATCGAGCTATTTGAAAACCGCCGCCGCAATACTTGCCTGCGCCGGATGCCTCCCCGCACTGGCCCAGCAGCCCGACCAGAAGCGGGTTCCCGACCGCGCTCCCACCAGCCAGCGGCAGCAGCCCGGGCAATCCGAACTCGAAAACGAGAACCTCAATTACGTCGCAGCAGCGCCATCCCAAATCAAAGAAGTATTGATCAAGGATACGGGCTTGCTGGTCGAGCTGAAGCGGTGGATTGCCAAGGAAGCGACCAGCAACGGGCAGATCGTCAGCGAAGAGGATCTCACGGATATCGCGGTATTCGACCGGCTGACCACGGACGTCAGGTTTCGCTCCATCGCCACCAGGTTGGTCCAGCGTTACGGCTACCTGCGCCCAAGCTTTAATCCGGATTCCGAGTTGGGCAAAGAGCAAGACCTCATGCTGAAGGAGCGTGTACGGCGGCAGGCCCAGATTGAAGCCCAGGCGGACGCCGAGGCTCTTAAACCACCTAAGCCCGAGACCACCGAAACGAAAACTGTGCCCTGCGATTTGAACGAGACCCTGGACTGTCCGCAGGAAATGCCTTCTCCCTCGGGGCGCACAACTTCTAGCCCTGAGGAAAACTTTCCTCAGAAAGACCTGCTTCCATATTATCCGAATGAGGAGCAGCCGCTGAATGCGTCTCCGCGAATCATGCAGACATCCGGCAGTAATGACGGGGCTTTTTACAACCCAGCCGGCGACAGCATCGAGGCGCTCCTGACTGCTTCCGGACCAATGAAACAGCAGGGTGATTCAAAGTCCCCTGGGATGATGCCTTCCGATCCCTTGAACAGTGCTCTTATGGACCAGATGCGTTCGGGTGCGACCCAGGGTTTAGGGACCGGGATTTCCCCCGACCTGGCGGCCGGATCCCTGCCTACGAAGTCCGACATGATTGGACAAACTTATTCGCGCCGCAAGACGAGACTCGCGACCGATCGCACGCTGGCGCCGGGAATGCCGATCCACCGGCCAAATCCCTACGCGGACATTCCCTCCTTATACGACCTCTACGTTCAGGCTCCCTCCACGGACCGTTCGCCGCAGCGTTTTGGCACGGAAGTTTTCCGCGACGGCCTTCGTGATCCGCGCAGCATCCCTATGGACCTGCCCGTGGGTCCTGATTATGTCGTGGGCCCGGGCGACAGCTTGACCATTAATCTTTGGGGTGGAATCTCGACCAAGCTGGTGCGCGTCGTGGACCGGCAAGGAAGAGTCACTCTTCCCGAAGCAGGGCCGGTGCTGGTGAGCGGCAGATCCCTCGGCGAAGTGCAGCAAGCAGTGCAGAGAGCGGTTTCGTCCCAGTATCGCGACACGTCTTCGGATGTTTCCGTATCCCGCCTCCGGACGATTCGCGTCTACGTCGTCGGTGAAGTGGAAGAACCCGGAGCGTACGACATCAGTTCGCTCTCGACGGCGCTGAACGCACTGGTGGGAGCCGGAGGAGTGACGCCTCGCGGATCTTTGCGTTCCCTGAAGCACATGCGTGGAAAGCAGGAACTCGAAGAGATCGACACGTACGACCTGCTTCTGCACGGCGTTTCCCCGGACGCGACGAAACTGGAAAACGGCGACACCTTGATGGTGCCCTCCGTTGGGCCGCAAGTGACTGTGACCGGAATGGTGCGGCGGCCCGCGATCTACGAACTGAACGGCGAAGAAACGGTTGAGGACGCGCTTGAACTTGCCGGCGGAATTCTGCCCGCGGCGGCTTTGCGGCACGTGGAAGTGCAACGCCTGGACGCGCACGAAAAGCGGACGATGTTGAGCCTGGACCTGTCGCCCGATAACTCGGCGCCCTCCCAACTCGCTTCTTTCAAGATTCAGGAAGGCGATGAAATCCATATTTTTCCGATCGCCCAATACAACCAGGACACGATTTATCTGCAGGGACACGTGCAACGCCCTGGTCGCTACTCGTATCACGCGCAAATGAAGTTGACCGACCTCATTGCCTCGTACAAAGACATTCTTCCGGAACCCGCCGCTCACTACGGCGAAATCATTCGCCTGAATCCGCCTGATTTTCACCCGACTGTGGTGAGCTTCGATCTGGCATCGGCGATGGCCGATCCTGTTGCGGCACCCGCCTTGCAGCCGTTGGATACTGTCCGCATTTTCAGCCGTTTTGATTTTGAGCCGGCCCCCACCGTCTTTGTCGCCGGAGAAGTGCGCTCGCCCGGCAACTACAGAACTTCCGGGCAGGCCTCCCTGCGCGACGCCGTTTTTCTCGCTGGAGGACTGAAGCCGGATGCCGCCATGGACACGGCCCAACTCTTTCGAATCAATCCGGACGGCAGCTCCAAAATCTTCAGCGTAAATCTGGGGTCTGCGCTAGGTGGAAACGCCGAGGACAACATTTTATTGCAGCCACGCGATCGGCTCCTCATTCACAAGAACACATCCCGCGTGGAGCCAAGCACGATCGAGATTACCGGCGAAGTGGCAAAACCTGGCCGTTATCCCTACACCGAGAATATGCGCGCCGACGATTTGATTCGCGCCGCCGGCGGCCTGAAGCGCAGCGCCGATACCAATACGGCCGACTTGACCCGCTATGCGGCCTCTGGCGGCTCGTCGCAACATCTGCAGATTTCTTTGGCATCGCTGAGTAACGGCAACGCCAGCGAAGACCTTCCTCTCCACAGCGGAGATGTTTTGGCGATTCGCCAGGTTTCGGGATGGAATGACATCGGAGCGGCGGTGAAAGTTAACGGTGAGGTCATGCACCCGTCCACATACGGGATCCGGCCTGGCGAACAGTTGAGTTCCGTCCTCCAACGCGCCGGCGGATTTACAGGTCAGGCGTATCCCTATGGCGCCGTGCTGATGCGGCGTGAAGTTCGCGAAATGGAAGTTAGAAATCAAGCGGAACTCATCAGCCGGATGAAAGTGGAGAGAGAGCATCTCAAGGAATTGCCAGAGGGCACCACCGATCAGAGAAACAATAAGCTGAACGCCATTGCCCAAACCGATGCGGCGATCACCCAGCTTTCCGAAAATCCTCCCATCGGTCGGGTCGTGATTCACATCCAATCGGATGTCGCCAGATGGAGGAATACGCCTGCGGATGTGGCCTTGCGTGATGGCGACGTGTTGATGATTCCAAAGAAGGCCAACGTGGTGTCAGTAAATGGACAGGTGTTCAACCCCACGGCAATCAGCGCTCAATCAGGGCGCTCGGCGAAATGGTACCTGAGCCAGGCCGGCGGCCCTACGCCCAATGCCAACAAGAAAGACGTGTTTGTCATCCGCGCCGACGGGTCGGTACTTTCTGCCAAGAGCAACGGCGGCGGTTGGCTCTCGGGTGATCCGTTGAACACCCCGCTGCGACCCGGAGACACCGTCATGGTCCCTGAAAAAACGCCCAAGATTGGTGGCGTGAACTGGACGGCGATTATGCAGACGGCTCAAGTGGCTTCTTCGGTCGCTCTTGCAGTGGCGTATATCCACCCGTAAGTGGGCCAGATAATGACAGGGAGAAAAACAATTTTGGTTTCAATGCTAGCGATGGATCTGTTGGTGGCAGGAGCCGTTATGGCCTGCCCGCAAATGCCCGACAATCCAGAGCCAACAGCCGAAGCCAAAAAGAGTGGAAAGATGCTGCGGGATCCGAAAGCTGAATCCAAATCCGGAAACACGGATGGCAATGCGGATGCAGATAAGGATGGCGACAAGGATACGTCAGTGAAGCTATCCCACAATTTTCGCGGACTGGGAGAAAGGTTCTTGCTCGACCAGAAGGAAATCTGGGTCAGCCCGGTGAAGCTCCGGTTCACCGACCTGGGATGGATCGTCCCGTACGGTGGCGTTACGTCTACTCTTCTTTTAACTGACAGTCATGCAAGTCTTCACATTTCGCGCGATCCAAGCACAGTGAGCCGCTGGGACAACATTTCGAATGCCGGGATCGCCGCCATGCTGGGCGGCGCCGCCGGGATGTGGGTGCTGAGCTACCCGAAACATAACGAACATTGGCGCGAGACGGGATTCCTGGCGGGCGAAGCGGTCCTCAACAGCCTGGCCGTGACTGAGGCGATGAAATACTCGTTGGGCCGCCAACGGCCCAACGAGGGAAATGGGACCGGTCCATTCTTTAGTGGGGGCGTTTCGTTTCCTTCGGAGCATGCATCCGCGGCATTCGCTGCTGCCGGTGTGATTGCGCATGAATATCCGGGGCCGCTTACGAAGATCGCCGTCTACGCGCTGGCGGGTCTGGTGGACTACTCGCGGGTTCACGGCCGCCAACATTTTCCTTCGGACGTATTCGTCGGAAGCATACTCGGAAACATGGTGGCGCAGAACATCTACAGCCGGCATCACGATCCCGAATTAGGCGGTGAAGCATGGATCTCTGCGTCGCAGTATCTGCGCGAGCACTGGAAACCAGAGCCGGAGAGCATGGGATCGCCGAACGTGCCACTTGGTTCCTGGGTCTATCCCGCGATCGAACGGCTTGCCGCACAAGGACTGGTCCAGTCTGAGTTTTTGGATGTGCGGCCATGGACCCGCATGGAGTGCGTGGCTCTGATGAACGAAGCCGCCAGCAAGATCGACGAGGGCGCTCCGCAAGGAAACGAGACAGCCGGAATTGTTGCGGCGTTGCGCAAGGAATTCGCAACTGAGCTTCGGGCCATGGAAACCGGGGAAAACCAATCTTACCGGATGGAATCGGTCTATACGCGGATGACCGGGATAAGCGGAACCCCGCTGGCCGACAGCTATCACTTTGGGCAGACGATCTACAACGACGAAGGCCGGCCGTACCAGGAGGGCTTTAACAATATTACCGGCTTCTCGACCTATGCCACCTCTGACCGCTTCGCGGTTTACTTCAGCGGAGAATATCAACACGCGCCCGGTGCTCCGGCTTATCCGTTGGCTGTCCGGCAAGTGATCGCAAACGTGGACTTGAATCCCCTGCAGCCCGCGACTCCCATGGCGCAAGTGGATCGGTTCACGATTCAAAATGCGTACCTGAGCACCAATCTCGCCAGTTGGAACTTTTCGTTCGGCAAACAGGACTTGTGGTGGTCGCCGGACAACGGGACTTCCCTCCTGTTCAGCAACAACGCGGAGCCGATCTACATGTTCCGGCTCAGCAGGGTAAAGCCGTTCACCCTTCCGTGGATATTCCGGTATCTGGGCCCCATGAAGATTGACTTGTTCGCTGGAAGAATGCGCGGAAACCAATTTCCGGCGGATCCGATTTTCCATGGCGAGAAGATTTCCTTCAAGCCGACGAAGAATCTCGATCTGGGCTTCAGCCGCACGACGGAGTTTGGCGGGGTCGGGCGGGCCATGACGCTGGGGGCCATCTGGCACAGTTACGTGGCCTACACCAGTTCCGTGAATTACGGTCCGAACGATAATCCCGGCCACCGCGTCGGCGGGTTCGATTTTTCCTACAAACTGCCATTCGTCAGGAACTGGCTCTCGTTGTACGCGGACTCGATGACCAGCGATGACCCTAATCCGGTTGACGCTCCGCGCCGGGCGCCCATTGCCGCGGGACTTTACCTGACGAAATTTCCCCGCATCCCGAAACTCGATTTGCGCGTCGAAGGATTGTTTACGGACACCACGACCTCGCGCAGCACTGCCGGCCAGTTTTCGTACTGGGAACTTTTCTACCACGACGCCTATACGAACAAAAACTTCATCATGGGCAGTTGGATTGGGCGCGAAGGAACGGGCGAGCAAGCGTGGATGAATTACTGGTTCAGCCCGAAGAGCAGCTTGCAATTCGGTTATAGGCATCAGCAAGTGGACGGCGATTTCATACCGGGGGGCGTGAAGCTCCACGACGAATTTGTGAAGGCTGATCTCTGGGTGAGCGGCACTCTGAATGTGACCGCTTTTCTTCAGCACGAGCAGTGGAGCGCTCCGTTGCTGGCCACGTCATGGCAGACCAATTGGACATCGTCGGTGGGGATCACTTTTCAGCCCGACAAGTTCTTCTCGCGCGGAACAAATCCGCGGATCACGACTCTAACGGAACAATCGGACGGGGGCAAAACGCCATGACCGAGCGCCGAATGCAGAACGACCTCGGACTCGAGCAGCATGAGCACGGCGTGTTCCTGGAGCCGTCGCCGGAAGAACTGCGCGCTGGCCGCGAGCGCACCGCGTCCAACCTGCGCATGCTGTGGGAACAACGGCGATTCCTGCTGCGATGGGCAGTCATCGGACTTGTCGTGAGCCTCGTGATCGCACTCCTTATCCCTTCTCGTTACGAGGCCACCACACAGTTGATGCCGCCCGACAACCAGTCCGGCGGCGGAGCGGCGGCGTTCTTGGCGGCCGCGTCCGGACGCGGCGGATCGGGCTCGGGATCGGGATTAGCCGGACTTGCGGGCGATTTGCTGGGCACGAGGAATTCCGGCGCGTTGTTTGTGGGCATCCTCTCCAGCCGGACGGTGCAGGACCGCCTGATCGAGGAGTTCGACCTTCGGCGAGAGTATTGGGATTCGAAAATGGAAGACGCCCGGGCGGATTTGGCGAAACACACCGGGGTCACCGAAGACCGGAAAAGCGGCATCATCTCGGTTTCCGTATGGGACCACAATCCGCAAAAAGCGGCGGCAATGGCCGGCGCATACGTGAAGGAGTTGGATCGGCTGGTCGCACAGGTCAGCACTTCGGCAGCGAGGCGTGAACGTATTTTCCTGGAAGATCGGCTGCATGCGGTGAAGCAGGACCTGGATACTTCCGCGATGAAGTTCAGCGAATTCGCCAGTAAAAACACGGCCATCGATATACCGGCGCAAGGCAAGGCGATGGTGGAAGCTGCGGCAACTTTGCAGGGACAACTCATTTTCGCGGAATCGGAGCTCCAGGGATTGGAAGCAATCTATACGGATCAAAACGTTCGCGTTCGGGCGCTTCGGGCGCGGGTTTCCGAGCTACGCACGCAACTTGGAAAAATGGGCGGAGACTCTGGTGCGGCGGGTGCTCTTACGGCGAAGAGTGATCCGTCTCTCTACCCATCCATCCGCCAGTTGCCCGTTCTTGGTGTGACCTATGCCGATTTGTACCGGAGAACAAAAATCCAGGAAACCGTTTTCGAGCTTTTGACACAACAGTACGAGCTGGCGAAAGTCCAGGAAGCGAAGGAAATTCCGAGCGTTAAGGTTCTCGACCCCGCTGTTGTGCCCACGAAGAAATCGTTTCCTCCGGTTGGGACGTTCACAGCTGTCGGTACAGCACTTTTTCTTCTGGGCGCGTGCGCGTGGATATTTGCGAATCGCTCTTACGCGGCGATCGATTCGCAGGACCCAAGGAAGCAGCTTGTCGAAGAAGTCGCGCTAACTCTGAAAGCCGGAAGTGTGACAGCCACGGCCGGAGCTGCCGCCATGCTGAAAGGACTTGTAGGGCGCGGCTCGGAGAACGGTGAGGCTGCGGCGTCGAATGGGGAAGCCGTTGGAGCTGGCGGTAATTCTGTAAATGGAGACGGGCCGGAAGATCACCTGAGTCAAGCGGCGGGGAGGGGATCCCGGTGAAATCCGAGGTTGAAGAAAAATGGGCACGATGAACGGATCCGCGGCTAGAAGGGCCACGTTCGCTCCCCCACCTCAGTGGGAGCCGCCGTTGGAGCTCCACGCACGAAGCTGGACCGAGGAGCACGCTTGGTCCGTTTTCCATGCGCGAAAGTGGCGGACCCAGGGTGGACTCGCCCGGCAATCCGTTTACGCCATCATCGACATGCTGCTTGTTTGCGGCAGCGCATTGTTGATTTACGGTATGCGTTTTGGGTTCTCCACCAACTGGGACGCCGTCGTTCCGCCGCGGCAGGTGATTGGTCATATCTCGCTCCAAGCCTATCCGAGTTTCCTCGTTCTTTACTGTTCGCTTGTTTTCCTGGGTTGCGTGAGCCAGGGACTCTATCGCACTCCGCGGGAACTGTCCGCGCTCGCGGAATCTCTTCGCGTCGCCAAGGCCGTGGGAGTGGCGACTGCGCTGCTGGTGCTCTTCATCTTTACTTCCGGAAACAGGGAAATCTCGAGACTCGTCGTCGTTCTCGCGGGAGCGGCCAACATTGTGACGCTCTCCGGATGGCGATACGCGAAACGCAGAATCGTCTTGCACCGTGCGGAAAAAGGCCATGGGCAATCGCGAGCGCTCATCATCGGCGCGGGGAAGATGGGTCAGGCGTTTGCCAGTTGGCTTCAGCACAACCGGCATTTGGGCTATGACTTTTGCGGATTCCTGGACCCGCATCCAAACGGCGACAAGCGGGTGCTCGGCTGCGTGACCGAGTTCCGTAGCGTCGCGCTGGCGCAATTCGTGGATGAAGTATTTGTGACGCTGCCTGCGGACGGCCCGATGATCAAGCAACTATTTCTGGAGGCGCGCGACCTGCGTCTTGATCTGCACGTTTTGCCGGATTTGTATGACGGGCTGGCGTGGCGTGCGCCGCTGCACATGATCGGTGGGTTCCCGATCCTGGAGCTTCATCGGGAGCCGATCCCGACGACGGGGCTGGCGATTAAGCGGGTGATCGACATCGTGGCTTCGTCCTTGGGATTGGTGCTGGTATCGCCGTTGCTGGCGGCGGCTGCCCTCTGGATTCGTCTGGACTCGAAGGGGCCGGCGATCTATCGGTCGCCGCGCGTGGGCAAGAAGGGCAAGCAGTTTGTTTGCTATAAGCTGCGGAGCATGTGCGTTACCGCGGACGTGGAGAAGGAGATGCTGCGCCAGGCGAATGAGCGGAATGGGCCATTCTTCAAGATGGTGGAAGACCCGCGGGTGACGCGGTGCGGATATTGGTTACGGAAATTCAGCGTGGATGAGCTGCCACAGTTGGTGAATGTCCTGCGGGGAGAGATGAGCCTGGTGGGGCCACGGCCGCATCCGGTGGACGATTACGAGCAGTACACGCTGGAGCATCTGCGCAGGCTGGACGTGAAGCCGGGGATGACCGGGTTATGGCAGGTGACGGCGCGGCGTGATCCGTCGTTTGAGACGAACATGAAGCTGGATCTGGAGTACATCGAAAACTGGAGTTTGGGGTTAGATGTGAAGATTCTGGTGCGGACGGTTCCGGCGGTGGTGAGGGCGGAGGGAGTATGAGGTGGAATTGCAAATTGGTTACCCCCCCACCCCCCCTGTTTTTGAAAAGTGGTGATTCCAGGGGAGTTAAGGGGCCTGCAAGTTGTTTAAAATCTATCAGTTTAAAAGTGATAGATTGCAAAGGAGTTAGGCGGCGAGGGTTGGGGAGAGCCTGAAACGGTAATCTTGCAGACAACATGTCGTATAGTAACACATCTGGCCGGGTAATGTCAAGGGCAATATAACGGATGGTAACTAGGCGCGAATCGATGTCTACGGAACAACAGGGGTTCAGAAAAATGGGACCTGATCCGGGGTTCAGTTCGCCGGAGCTTCTGACCTGGATTGAGGAAGAGGTTAGCGAGAGTCTGCTGGTGAAGCAGGCGCTGCTGCGGGAGTGTAAAGAGACGCTGGCGGCAATTTGTGTAGCCCTTGCTGAGAGGGTTGAGCGAGGCGGTAAGCTGCTTCTATTTGGAAACGGAGGCAGCGCGGCAGACGCGCAACACATCGCTGCGGAATTTGTTGGTCGTTACCGGTGCGAACGCGCCGCGATCCCGGCAATGGCACTGACGGTTAACACTTCCACTCTGACTGCCGTGGCAAATGACTATGGTTATAACGAAATCTTTGCTCGCCAAATTGCTGCTTTCGGCATGAAGAACGACGCTGTGATCGGAATTTCGACTAGCGGGGACTCACCAAGTGTTTTGGGGGGAATTGCCGCGGCTCGCGAACGCGGGATTTTTACCATCGGTTTCACGGGCGGAACTGGCGGTCGGTTGCGCGGCGCGGTCGATTTATGTTTAGCCGTGCCTTCCACGGCGACGCCTCGCATACAGGAATGTCATATTCTCGCGGGGCATATCGTCAGTGGGTATTGCGAACGTGTTCTGGTAGAGCAGGCGGCGAAATCCGTGGGAAAGGGATAACGAATCGTGCGATCGCTTGCAGAAATAGAAGCAATACTGGCGCGGATGCCGGCTTGCCGGGTTTTGGTCGTCGGGGATCAGATGCTGGATGAGTATCTGCACGGTGAGATTGGCCGCATCTCTCCGGAAGCGCCGGTTCCAGTCATGCACCTTCAGCGGAGCGAGAGCCGGCTGGGTGGTGCTTCGAACGTCGCCCGAAATGTTGCAGCCTTAGGCGCGCACGTTTCCGTTTTCGGAGTCGTAGGAGCAGACCGCGCGGGCGAAGCCCTTTGCGGGCACTTTGACGAACTGCGAATCGAGCGAGCAGGCATCTCCGTTTGCGCGAAGCGTCCAACCACGCGAAAGACTCGCTTGATGTCCATTGAACACAATCAGCAGGTGTTTCGATTCGATGACGAAGTAACGGATGAGATAGCAGCAGAGCAAGAGGATGTCCTGCTGGAGTCTGTCGCCGAAGCGATTCCGGAGGCGGACGCGGTCATCTGCTCCGATTATCTCAAGGGAGTTCTTACGCGGCGCGTTCTGCGGGAGGTCGCCGATTTGGGCCGCAGGCATTCGGTTCCGGTAATCACCGCGCCCAAGGACGCTGAGCCCGACAAGTACGCCCGCGCATCCGTGCTGCTTCCCAATTTCCGGGAATTCAGCCGCCTGGTTCACCATCGCAAGAACGGCCACAGTAACGGATGGATTGATCCCGCCGCCCTCGCGCTGATCGAGGAGCACGAGTTTGAGGCGCTACTCGTTACGCGAGGTAAGGAAGGAATGACCTTGTTCGAAAGGGTTTCGGGTGAATTGTCGCGGGAGGACATTCCGGCGGTTTCGCAAGCGGTCTTTGATGTGACCGGCGCGGGTGACACGTCCCTTGCGGTGTTCGCATTGTGCCTGGCCGCCGGCGCAACGCGTAGCCAAGCAGCCCAACTCGCAAACGTTGCGGCAGGAATCGTGGTCGGAAAGCGCAGCACCGCCTGCGTGAGCGTTACGGAGCTGTTGCAACGGGTCACCGGTTCGGACGGAACTTTTCCCACCAGGGTCTGTGCCGAGGGAATTTACGGCGAAAAGATTTCCATTAGCGCCGAGAACAGTATGGAATGGAATTCCAGGGCGTCGCGTTTTTTGAGGGGCTCGGATCATGAATGAGAGCGCAAATACTGCGACTTGGAGCTTACAGTATCTAGCGGCAGAAGTTTCACATTTACGGAAGTCAAAGTCGTTTCGCGGAAGTGCAGCAAATGCGGCTTACAGTTTGACAGAGTATGTGACCCAACCTGTTCTCATGATAGTCTCCGCGCCGTTTCTTTTGTCGCGACTCGGCGCAGAACAGTACGGCATTTGGATGCTTGTAAGTGTGCTGGCGGGGACAGTTGGAATTTTCCAAATCGGTTTAGGCGACGCGACGGTGAAATACGTTTCGTCCTACCGAGGTCGCGGGGACTCGGTGGCTGTCACCCGGATTATAAACGGGATATTGGCTCTCAGCGTGTTATTAGGTGGAGTTGCCTCGCTAGCGATTTTTCTTGCGGCTCCGTTCTGCGCTCGGCATGTTTTCAAAGTCGGAGCCGGTAACATTTCAATGGCCACAATCTCGATCCGAATCGGTGGCTTGCTGCTATGGGCGCAGTGTGTGTTTGCCGTCTTTTCCAACGCTCTTAAAGCGCATGAGGTGTACGGGCCACCTGTAAAGATAACAGCCGTATTAAAGG
>Ga0210410_10003890_pt1 | contig 13202 bp, 10 predicted proteins | sample IncBWC4MmetaG_FD_161058 | JGI IMG/M metagenome (GOLD analysis project Ga0210410, IMG submission 161058) | Forest soil microbial communities from Barre Woods Harvard Forest LTER site, Petersham, Massachusetts, United States - Inc-BW-C-4-M | ecosystem: Environmental > Terrestrial > Soil >... | reverse complement strand
CGTCCAAATTGCTGTTTCGAGGTAAAATCGCCTTGTCGACCGCCTGTAGGCGTAGACTCAGAGAAGAAGTTCTTTCGGGAAGAGTTGCTCAATTGGAAAAGCAAGCGGTTGGTGTCCTGAGCAGGTTTGTCGTGGCCAATGACATGGATGCTGAGGTCAAGCAAGCTTTCATTTTCCGTCCGCACCTCGTCGATAACGCCGCAGGTTTTGTCCGGATGGATGTCCTCAGCCCAGAGGACATGCCGAACGAAATCTGGCTGATGACATATTGGGTGGATATTGCAAGCTATCGGACATGGCATAAAAGCCACGCTTATCATGAATCGCATGCGGGAATACCGAAGGGGTTGAAGCTTGTGCCGGGCAGCGCTGCCTTACGTATATTCAATCTCATTGCCTCCTAGGAGGTAATGATCTCCTGAAGATGGAGGGCACAGGCGTAAGAGTTGTTTGTGTGTCCGGTACCGGTCCCTTTTCTGAGCGATTCAGCCTTCAATTTACCGCACCAAGCGCCACCAAGGAAACGACGGTGTAGCTGGCCGCCATTCCATGCAGTCAACAGCTTTTGGATCGTGGAATCGATGTCGGAGCTACTCGAATCAACGCGCGATTTCATTGTTGAACGACAGGAGGATCTCGCTCGCGAAATTGTTGAGCGCCACTGGCAACTTAGGCCTTCTTTGGAACAATTGTATGGAAAACAAGGGAGGGCCAGGTGTTTGGAAGATGCCCGTTACCACCTCCGATATCTCTCCGAAGCCATATGGGCGCGAGAGCCGGCTCTGTTCGTCCACTACGTCACGTGGGCCAAAACAATGCTTCTAGCGCGCAATATCCCCGTTGAGGATTTGCTGGCGAATCTCGAAGTAATGTTGGATGTCTTAGGAAAACAACTCCCTACATCGATGCAAAAACCCGCGGTGGATTATGTGAAATCCGCCATCGGGAGTCTGACGCTCGCAAACGATAACCCATCTTTTCTCGACCCTGGACAACCGCTGGCCGAGCTTGCCCGCCAATACCTAAGCGCGCTTCTTCGCTACGACCGACACTCGGCATCGACCCTCATTTTGGGAGGTGTGAAAAACAAAGTCAGCATCAAGGAAATCTATTGTCATGTTTTTGAACCTTGCCAGTACGAGATTGGCCGCCTCTGGCAATCGAACGTTGTCAGCGTCGCTCAGGAGCACTATTGCACCGCTTCCACGCAGCTCATTATGTCGCAGCTTTATCCCTACATTTTTCGTTCGGATCGAACCTTCCGAGGCATCATTGTGGCTGCCTGCGTGAGTGGGGAACTGCATGAAATGGGTGCCCGCATGCTTTGCGACCTGCTTGAGATGGAAGGCTGGAACACGATCTACCTCGGCGCCAATGTGCCGACAGCCGGCATTGTCGATGTGCTTCGCGACAGTCACTCCGATATTCTCGCCGTCTCTGCGTCCATGACATTTCACATCCCTTCCGTGCGGGAAGTGATTGCGGCGGTACGTTTGGCAAGTCCGGCGACGAGAATTCTGGTCGGGGGTTACGCTTTTAAAATCGCGCCCAATCTCTGGCGCGATGTCGGTGCCGATTACTGGACCAAAAATGCCTCCGATGCGATATCTCTGATAGGCGGGCTCGACGATAAAATGGCTGATTCCCGGTAGCGTAGTAGCTTAGTAAGGCGACGGATCGCTGAAGCTGAAGCCTGTTCATAAGGGCGCGGAATGGATGTTATGAGCGCAAATCCTTTGGGTGACATGGATAGCGATCGTTTGTATAACGAGCTATCCCGCGTTAACAATGAGCTGATCAATGCGCAGAGGGAGGTTGTCCAAAGAAACGTTCGACTTGAGCGCGCCGAGGAGGCACTACGCAAGGCTCACGGCGACTTGGAGCGGCAGGTCCAGGAACGAACGAGAGAACTGGAAAATACTCTGTCTGCTTTTCGAGAAGAAGTCCGCGTTCACCAGAAGACAGAAGAAAAATTACGAGAGCTTTCGTTGAGCGTACTTCGCATTCAGGACGAAGAACGGCGGCGTGTTGCGCGGGACTTGCACGATACCGTCGGCCAAACGCTGACCGCGTTAAAAATCACCTTGAGTACGCTGGAAAATGCGGTGGAGCGATACCCTCAAACAGCCGACTTTTTTACCGAACTGAATGGGCTTGCCGATCAGGCCCTTCGTGAAATCCGGACCACGTCTTATCTCTTGCATCCTCCGCTTCTTGACGAGTCGGGTTTTGCCGCTGCTGCTGCCTGGTACGTTGACGGATTTAACAAGCGTAGCCCTATCCAGGTGAACCTCCAACTGCCGGAGGGCATTCGTCTTCCCGGTTCGGTTGAGATCGTTTTATTCAGGGTCTTGCAAGAGAGTCTGACGAACATCACCAAACATGCGGGATCTGGCACGGTCGATGTGCTACTACAACTCGACCAAAACGTAATATCTCTTTCAGTCAGGGACTATGGCAGGGGAATTTCAGCCGAGAGACTCGCTAAAATGCATGGCAGCGGATCGGATGTCGGAGTCGGGATCGCTGGTATGCGCGAGAGGCTTAAGGAGTTGGGCGGAAGGCTGGAAATCGAGTCCGATTCCACAGGTACGCTGTTGAAAGCCTCCATACCTTTGCCTAAAGCTGTTTAGTCGATCAAAAAAAACTCTCCGTCGATGATAACTGTTTCTATGGCCGTGACCAAAGCCTCGGCCGCTTTGGTCTTGGCAACGTAGGCTCGGGCCCCAATCTTTTTGGCTTCCTCAACGAAATGCTTAGCTGCATTCGAAGACAGGATTACGATTGCTGTCTGCGGAAGGTCAGTCTTTATGTTGCGGGCCGCGTCCGGAAGGCTCACTCATAGCCTTGGCGGATTCGACTCGATGAGGGCTCTTGCCGACAGGGAGAAAAAACTCAACCCGAGCTTCCACGGGCGGGCGTTCTGCCACATTTTCGAAGGACTGCATGGATTGTCGCGAATTCCTGCGGCACTCGCCGGGAATCCGAGGACCGGCGCCCCGAAAGAAGAAAAGAAGAAGGTGTTTCGTGGCTGGGCGGTTCCCCGATCAAGAAGGCCACAACAATACCTGCAAACAAGAAGGAGCGACACCGCACAGGGCGCATTGGCTGGCTACGCGCGGCTGTACTCGGCGCAAATGATGGCATTCTTTCAACATCGAGTCGGATCGGGAGTTTCCGAGCGCCACTCTTCAAGGGTAGGCATCCTCTGCCTGAGTGAGACTCATGTCGCCATCCCAGAAGTTTCCGTATTGGCAATCGGCGTCGCGGTCTCGCTACTGAAATATCAGATGCGAGAATCATGCTCAAGATGAATTGGTAAATGGACATCGCAAGCGGTAATCGCTTCACGGTCAACGTCCCTTCGATGAGTGATCACGCAAGAAAGGCCCTGCTCGTGAGAGCGGGGCCTTCGATTTGGGCTGGAACGGTGACGACTATTCGGAGTGCTAGCGCTTGCCGCCGTGTCCGCCGCCGCCGTGTCCGCCGCCGCTGTGTCCACCACTGCTGTGTCCACCGCTGGCATGTCCGCCGCTAAAGTGTCCGCCACCGTGCGAACCGCCGGAACCTCCATGCGAAGAGAATCCGTGCGACTGACCGCCGGGGCTGCCGCTGAAACCACCGGAGCGCGGCGCGCTTGAGGCGCGTCCAGCGAAGGCTCGTTCGCCGCCGGAGAATCCCCGGTTGCCTGCATAGGCTCGGTTACCTTCAGGGCCCCGGTTAACGCCTGCCCCGCGATTGGTGCCGGCGAAGCCGTGGGACGCCCCCGCGTAGCCTCGAGATGCGCCCGCATATCCGTGACCTGCGGCTGAGCCAAACCCGTGCGTACCGCGATCCGCAAATCCGCGCGCTCCGAATGCGCCGTGCGCGGAAGAGAATCCTCGATAATTTCCGTGGACGAACGCGGCGTGGCTATAAAACGCTCTGCTGCGGAAGGCATAAGGATGGCCGCCGAAGAAGATTCCACCGTGGAAGCCCCAGCCAATACCCCATCCATGCCATCCCCAGCCGAAGCCGAAGAACGGCCGGATCGGGAAGCCAAAGCCGAACGAAATGTGCGGCCCGCCAAATCCCCACCACGGGTAGAACCCAGGCCACACGCCTACGGGATATCCGTACACATACGCCGGGTTGTAAGTGGGCACATACACCACATCCGGATCAGCAGGTTGGATTTCTACATTCGGCCCCTGCTCGTACACGCGCTCTTGAGGCGTACTCCGCAGATTGCCCGCGTCATAAGCCTTATGACGCATGTACTGAATCGCCTGCTTCACGTCATCCGGCTGCTTCTGATAGGCTTCGCCCAGCTCAGAGGTCCACGACAAATCCTTGTCCAAGTTCGCCAGCACTGTGGGGAACTCCACCAGAGACTTCACGCTCGGATCCCAATCCTGCCGGTCCACTTCTTCGGCCAGATCCCGTCCCTTCAGCCCCGGGTGCTCCCGTGCCATCCGGTCCGCCTCTACTATCTGGGTTGGATACGCTGACGCGGCCAGTATCTGCGCCACGAGCGAATCGGGATACAACGCAATCGGAGATACCAGCTTATCCAACTGCTCCGGAGGCAACGGTGTGTACTGCCGTTGATCCGGGCCCGGCTCCGTTGGAGGCGGAGGCGCCTGCGCCAGGTCTCGGTATGTATCTTGACCTTGCGGCGACGGCGGAGCGACATCCTGAGGCGCGCTCCGGTCCGGCGCATCGTATTGCGGTGCGGTCTGCTCTGGCGGCGGACCCTGATCCACCTGAGCGCTCACACCCGCCGTTGGCTTGTCCATCGACTGGTCCTGCGCCCACAAGGAAGCACCGACCCCGAGCGCCATTGCGCTTGTCAGCACCGCGGTAAGAACCGATTTAGGTAATTTGGTTTTCATAAATGACCCCCAGAATTCCTGTTACTAGATTGAACACTGGGAATCGGGGATAGTTCCGTTCTTTTGAGTGACTTACACCGGTTCATTTCGGCCAGACACTGGTGGATTTCGGCCAGGCCAGATTCTCACGTTCCCCCCGGGTGTTGTGTGCATTGATCACTTACAGCACTCAGTGTGTAAGTTTCGGTCGTGTGCAAAGCCGTGTTGGCATTGGTTCCTGCGTGTGACGAACACGGGTGCCAAGAAGACTTTCTGGGCGGGTGGTCGGCAATGCGGCAGTAGTCCGGGAGCCCTTCTCTTGGCATCTTTCCACCGGGTCCCTCGGTGGGCCTTTTCGCGCTTGCTCGGAGACCATTTTCCACGGAAAACGATTCTTGCAGCAGAAAGTAGCTAGCGAAGAAATTACCGCTCGATGCCCCCGCTCGGTGGCAACTATGGATAGCGAAAGGTCAGGGTTCGCGATGTTTTCTGCGTTCTAAAGTAGGTGTCGTCCATTCTTGATATGATCCCTGAGCCGGCTGCAGAGATTGGAAGGAGTGCCACCACCATAGAGGTAATAAAACCATGAATCGCACGGTTCTTACGCTGTTGTCTGCAGTTTGTTCGGCAGCGAGTGTGTTGGCGCAGATGGGAAACATGAACGCACCCACGTTCACCAAAGATGTCGCGCCGATCCTGCAGAAAAACTGCCAAAGCTGCCATCGCCCGGGCGAAGCTGCTCCCTTTCCGATGCTCACCTACGAAGAGACGAGGCCCTGGGCCGGAGCTATGAAGCTAGCCGTGCGGCAGAAATTAATGCCGCCCTGGTTTGCCGATCCTCAAGTTGGACATTTCTCCAATGATCGATCGCTCTCGCAAAAAGAGATCGATACCATTGTGGCCTGGGTAACCGCAGGCGCGCCCAAAGGCGAACCCAAGGACATGCCCGCACCAGTGAACTTTGTGGAAGGATGGGGCATTCCAAAACCGGACGTGATTTTTCAGTTGCCCAAAGAATTTTCCGTGCCGGACTCGGGCATGGTCGAGTACCAGTATGCGATTGTGCCGACCGGCTTCAAGGAAGATAAGTGGGTTCAGGCCGTAGAAGTCCGGCCAACCGAGCGCTCTGTGGTTCACCACATCATCGCTTACATTCGAGAACCCGGATCCAATTACTTCAAAGACCAAAAACTGGGAGTCTTCTTCGAGGCGGCTCCCGCCACAACGGATGAGAACGTTGACACGAGCGCACTGCCCAGCGATTTTCTGGTTGGTTATGCGCCTGGTCAACCGGCGGAGATCCTGCCGGCCGGAGAGGCGAAGCTAGTGAAGGCCAACTCCGACATTGTCTTCGAGGTTCACTACACGCCCAATGGAAAAGCGGTGATGGACCGCACCAAACTTGGTTTGGTTTTCGCTAAAGAGCCGCCGCACAAAAGGGTACAGACGTTGTCGGCGAGCAATGGCACTTTCAAGATTCCTCCCGGCGATGCCAACTACCGTGTGGATGCTTCTTTTGAAATTCGCAAAGAGGTGATACTGGCTTCGATTCACCCCCACATGCACACCCGAGGAAAGGATTTTGAATACCGCGTTGTGTTTCCTGGCGGTGAGACGCGGACGATCCTGAGCGTGCCCCAGTACAACTGGCACTGGCAACTTTGGTACAACCTCGACGAGCCGATTGTCCTGCCTCCAGGGGCTCGGATTGAATGCACTGCGCATTTCGACAACTCGCCGAACAACCCTGAGAATCCAGATCCAACGAAGACGGTAATTTGGGGGCAGCAGAACTGGGACGAGATGATGGTCGGCTTCTTTAATCTGGTTTACGACCCACGGATATCTCCCAAAGACCTGCTCCCGGAAAAGAAGGTCGTCGCAAGGAGCAAGACTTCAATCGTGGATCATTGACCACGGAGGCTGACAATGATCTTCGCCGCCGACTCCCATATGAAGAATGTTGCTCATTTGATCATGCTGGCTGTGCTCAGCGGATTTTGCACGGCCCAATATGCACCTCAGCAAAAGAAGCACATCCTGGTCATCGGGGAAGAAAAAGGATACCGGCACGCATCGGTATCGCACGCCATGGCTACCATCGAACGACTGGGGACCGAGACTGGAGTGTGGGATTCCACTCTTCGCACTGACACCGAGGCGTTGACCAAGAAAAAGCTCGAGTACAACGCAAAGAATCTGACCAACTTTGACGCCGTGTTTTTCTTCACTGGCGGCGATCTTGAAATGGATGCCCAGCAAAAGTCGGACTTCCTGACCTTTATCCATGACGACGGAAAGGGTTTCATTGGCATTCATAGCGCTGCCATCACTTTCGTGGACTGGCCAGAGTATGGGGAGATGATTGGCGGCTATTACGATGAGCATCCATGGGGGACATTTGACGCACCGATCCTCGTGGAGGATTCAGCATTTCCCGGAATGCAGCGATGGCCGAAATCCTTCGTGCTGCGAGATGAAATCTATCAGATAAAGAACTATTCACGGGACAGAGTCCGTGTGCTCATGCGCCTTGATGCCGCCAAAGTCGACCTAGGAAAAAAGAACGTCCATCGTGCCGATCGCGACTTCGCCGTCACCTGGGCCAAGATGTACGGCAAAGGGCGCGTGTACTACACGACGCTGGGACACGAGCAAGACAACTGGGACAACCCGGCGTTTCAGAACATGCTCATAGAAGCAGTCAAATGGACAACTGGTCTCACCAATGCGGACATAACTCCGCGGCCGTTGCCTCCAAGTCAGTAGACGTCTAACCGGAGAGCACCTACGGGAGACCCAACAGTTCGATGATCACTTCAAAGGATGCTGTAATCGATGGGATAACTCGCAGAAGGTTCGGCAAGCTCGCTGCTGTTGGAGTGATCGCAGCGGCGCTGCCGCATGATGCGTCCGGCAAACTCGACGTGGGGATAGGGACATACAGCTATCACGCGTTAACCGTCGACGACATGATCGACCAACTCAGGGCTTTGAATATAGCCGAGATTGAAATGTCCCGCAGCGAATTCATGCTCATGAATCACCCCGGCGACGAGCTGTTCCGCTCAGTCCGAGCCAAGCTGGATCGCTCCGGTATTCGCTGCGTCTCCTATTACAGTGCGACCATCAAAGACGATCAAGATCTCGAGAATGCGCTTCGTTTCGCGAAGATTCTGGGAGCGCAAAATATCAGTGGCGATGCCACAGGGAGCATTCTAACCCGCATTGATCAGCGCTGCTCGCAAGAAGGTTTAACCTTCGGCATCCACAATCACTTCTTTAAAGGAGAGAAATTCGCGTACGAGAGCCCGGAAGATGTTCTCAAGGCATTGGTGGGACTCTCGAATACTGTCGGCGCCACGGCCGACGTGGGGCACTTCGCATCCTGCGGCTATGACACCGTCGACGCGATTCGCAAATTAAGTCTTCGCCTGAAACTGGTCCATCTGAAAGACGTTCAGAGTTCGGGCGGTGAAGTCAATGTCTTGCTGGGACATGGGATCTCGAAGATTCCGGAAGTCATGCGCGAACTGCGTCGCCAAGGGTTTGCTCACTTGATCGCCATCGAATATGAAAAAGAAGGCGACGTGAACGGCGACATGAAAGCCGATGTGGCGATTGCCCGAAAGCTTGCGTAGGGCTGGCGCCGAAGCTAGCTATAGCTAGGGGCTCAGAGCAGAGCCAACCGCCGGGCGCAATCGGCCATGATTTCGGCCTCCCAGGCGGAACGCTGGGGGGTGCTGAGGTGCGTCCGATCGCTGGGAATCCGTCCGATCAGGTTGAGGAACACGGCGGCAGAATGTTTGTACGCGGGAACGGGCGTGCGAAATGCGACGTTTCCCAAGTACTGGAGGGCGTCGGAAAGGGCGTAGTACTCGGGGTCTCCCCCTTCCCAAAGTCGGTCTCGCTCGGCGAATTTCTCAGGCGCGAAGGTGGCGAGTCCCAGCAGATAATCCGACCCGTATTCGATCATGTTGATTCCCAGGTCGTTCCCAGTGTAGATGCGAAAATCTGGCCGGCATGCATCGCGAAGAGCGAGCCGTTCAAGCTCCAGGAGACGATCTAGAGAAGAGTGTTTCATTCCTTTAATTTCTGGGATGTCCATCAATCGTCGGACGGTTTCGGAGTCATAGATCTCCCCGTTCGCTGCGAACATAGGGCCCAATTCGAACGCCAGCACCTCAGGGCAGTCTCGACAAATGTCGCGATATACGTCCGCTACTCTGGCTGGAGGCTTACCGTGCAAGCGAGCTGTCTGGAACAGGATCGGTATGCCCTCAAAGCGAAGGATGGTGTCGATCTGTCGTCGATAAAGGCTGACAAGGTCGTTGCCGGCATCATGTTCGATGTACGCACCCGCCACAAACGGAATCCCTTTCCCGAGAGCCTGCCGCGTCCAATCCAACACCTCTTGTTTTTCTGTATCGCTCAGGTAGTTCACATACCCGGTATCCATGTTGACGGCATTCATGAGCCCTGCTCGATGTGTGGCAGTCAGCTGTTTCGCAAACGCCTCGACCGCGACCCGGCCTTCTGCCTCATAGGGCAGCAAGGCGGCGGCAATGCCCTGCACGTTGCGTCGCGGTTTTTGACGCTCGATCAACTCGTCAATTGTCATCTTTGGACCTCCACCATGGGCTCAGGTGCTGGCGCGGGAAAGTCAATGTCAGCGTTTCTTGACTTCTTTCAGTTTTTCCGCCAGGCCAGAGCTCTTGTAGTACTCGTCCAGCGGATAGCAACCGGAGGGTAGTCCGTTGCGTGGCGCCGTCGTGCAATCGCTGAAGGTCCGGCATACTAGCTTGCGTTGGATCTGAGTGCCCTCCGATGCCTCCCAGAGGAACTGGGGATAGCTCAACACCATCCGACCGAGCCCCACGAAGTCGACCCACCCTTCGCGCACGGCGGCCTGCGCTACATGAGGCAAGAAGTCCTGCAAATAGGTATATCCCGATCCAACCATGAGCAAATTCGGGAACCGCTGCTTAAGGTGTTGAGTCACCTGCAACTGCCGCGCCACTCCAGCCAACGGATCTTCCGGTGGAAGATATCCGTCGGAAGGAGGATAGAGGGCCGGGCGTTGGATATGCGGATTGTAGTAAGGGCTGCCGGCAGTGATATTCACCAACTGAATTCCAAGCTCCTCGAATAGCAATAAGAGTCGCACCGGCTCGCTTAAGTCGATCTCCGTCGGGTCGAGCGGATTCACACCGAATCCCCAACGATAGGGAAGTGAGTCGCGGCGCGTTTCCGGAACTCCAGTGGAAGGCTTCCCGTTGGCACTCCGACTTGGATCGCAGTGAAATGGCACGGTATCGACCGCCGACAGCCGTACTCCAATGTGCAATCCCGGACAGAGCGAGCGGATTCCTTGTACAACTTCCCGCAAAAAGCGGGTGCGGCCTTCGAAGGTGCCGCCGTAGGGCCCTTCTCGCGTGTGAGCGCTCAGAAATTCATGACCCAGGTAGCCGTGGCAGTGTTTGATGTCCACGAAATCAAAACCCACTTGCCAAGCTATCAATGCCGCGCGATGAAAGTCCTCGATGATCGACTCGATTTCCCCGTCGGTGAGTACAGGGTAATCATGAGGCAACGTCAGGCGCCGGTCCAAAAACGGATGGTGATAGAGAATGCGTGGTTCTGGACGACTATGTTCATTCGGGCGGCAGTACCGGCCAGAATGCGTCAATTGCAAACCAATTACTAACCCATCGTCGGTGCCGGTAGTCTGGAGATGTTCACGCCTTAAAACGTCTCGCAAGTGCGCGAGGCCTTCCTGCATTCGCGGGGCGGCGAGAAGCTGGTTGGGGTTCGCCCGACCTTCATGGCAAACTGCAACCGCCTCTCCACCCCAGATCAGCTTGCCGCCGCTGCGGCCGAAACGCTGCCAGCGTCGAACAGTATTCTCCGAAGGAGCCCCTTCGGGAGTCGCGTCCCAACCCTCCATGGGCTGAACCGCGATCCGGTTGCCGATTTTGAATGGACCTTGCTCCAGCGGCCAACGCAGTGGAGACTGCGCTCCTGTCACAATTTGGGGATCGCAGGGGATCTGCAGGTCGAGAGCCTGCAGGTGAGCCTGAAAGCTTCCAACGTGTTTTAAACTTCCGAGGCGGAGGATTGCTCCAGTGCTCATAGGGCCCTCTCCCGCTCGGGTAAACCCAGTACCGCAAACCCTCCAAGCAACGCGATACCAACCAGAACGGAGCAGCTCGCGGAGTAGCTTCCAGTCGCATCGACGGGACCCACGACGAGTTTGCTCAGGGCGTTCCCTGACGTCACTTGAGAGCGCGTCCAATGGAACTGTTCGACCATGAAGTCGTAGTAAAAAGGCAGCCCCCACAAGGAAACGCCAACAATGCAGAAGAGCACCACAAAGGCTGTCGCCGATGCCTGGTACGCCTGGCGCCGGCTCGCTGGAAATTGATTGGGACTTGGCGGGGGCGACAACGCGAAGATCGATGTCGGCGTCGTCGCAGCGCCTTCACTTGCCGGTGCCGTCATGAACGTCAGTTTATCGTAGGGCGGATGGAACGCGGAGATTTTGCGGTCGGATCAGTCCCGGATCGTGGAATCACTCCTGGTTCGTTGGAAAACGCAGAAGCAGTCTACTTCAGGATTGTCTGGACAGTGTATTCAGAATCCTCAGACAGCTGCTTGCAACGGATCACTCTTACTCTGGTGGCCTGGTGTTGCAATCTTCGGGAGCGGGATGGTAGCGAAAATGTGGGTGCCCGAGGTTCCTGACTCGATCTTCATCGTTCCTTCGAATTGGCGCAGGCGTTCCCGCATTCCTCTGATTCCCATCCCTGAACGTCCCGACTGAATCTCAGCCAACCGCGCAGGTAACATGCCATTGCCTTGGTCCCGGATATCCAGTGTGATCTGATTCGACTCCCGAGCCAGTCGGATCGAAGCGGTCTTACTCTCGGAATGTCGATGAATGTTCGTCAAACATTCTTGTACTAAGCGGAAGATCACGAGTTCCATATCGGTCGGTAGTCGTCCAAACTCCTCTGACAGATCAAGGCGAACTTCCAGACCGCTACGTTCCAGAAGCCCTTGCACAGACCAGCTGATCGCGGAACATAGACCGCTCTCGTCCAATAGAGGCGGATGCAAGAGGTAAGAAGTCGTGCGTATCTCGCGGTGCAGCTGTTGAACTGTTTCTTGAATCTGTTCAGCCTCACTGGCGAGCTCAGGAGCACTGCGCCCAGCTTTCTGAACTAGCTCAGCAAGACCGATACCCAGCACGGTCAATGTCTGACCAGCACTGTCGTGCAATTCGCGCGCGATATGCCGGCGTTCTTCCTCTTGTGTGTGTAGCAATTGCCAAGACAATTCTCGAACCTGATCCGATTGTTTGAGCACATCGGCGTTCCGCTCTTCCAGCTCACGAGTTCGAACACGCACCTCCGCATCCAGCGTTTGAGCTAACCGACGGAAGTTTTCCTCTGCCTCTTTGCGAGCGGTCACATCGCTGGCCGCTCCGAACCACTCCACAATCTTGCCGTTTCCGTCGAGCAGGGGAATCGCCCGCGAATACGTCCAGCCTAGGGTTCCGTCCGTTCGTCGGGCACGATGTTCAAGCTGGAACATACTCTTCGTCCGCACCGCCTCGCGTATCGTCTGTAAAACGAGCAGCCGGTCGTCGGGGTGAATATATTCGTTCAGCCAATCCTTCCTTGGCTTGCTTGTATCCGTGATGATGCCTCTGCCATCGAGCTGTCGCATTTCGCTCCAGTCGGAGTCCATGCGATACACCATTTCCGAGCTGGCGTTAACGAGTGCTCGGAATCGCTCCTCGCTTCGCCGCAGCAGATCTTCCGCCTGCCTACGTTCGGAGATATCGGCAGTAACAGCAAGATGAACCACGGTTCCGTCCGGATTTCGCAACGGAGCGGCGTGGGTTTCCATGTGCCGCCGTTTGCCGTCTAGTCCGACAATGTCGAATTGCAGTGAACCCTGCTCGCCCCGGCAGGTGCTTTCATTGAATGCTTTGAATCTATCCCGATCCTCAGGCGCGATCAGGTCATAAACACTCTTGCCGACCACCTCATCTGCGGAACCCGCACCCACCATTTTCAAACCGGGCGAATTCATGTGCAACAAGGTGCCCTCTGCAGAAACCAATTTGACGCACTCAGGCGTGGTTTCAACAATCGCCCGGAAACGTTCTTCGCTTTCTCTCAGTGCCCGCTCGCTGCGTTTTCTCTCGCTGACGTCGTGGAACGTCAAAAGGATCAGAGTGTGACCGTCTCGCGCCAAGCGACACGCGTTGAGGACAATCGTCCTGCTACCGATCGCTGGAAAGTCGCGATCGATCTCGACCGCTTGAAATTGACTGCCGCC
>Ga0210410_10003889_pt1 | contig 13203 bp, 15 predicted proteins | sample IncBWC4MmetaG_FD_161058 | JGI IMG/M metagenome (GOLD analysis project Ga0210410, IMG submission 161058) | Forest soil microbial communities from Barre Woods Harvard Forest LTER site, Petersham, Massachusetts, United States - Inc-BW-C-4-M | ecosystem: Environmental > Terrestrial > Soil >... | reverse complement strand
CGGCGAAAGCGGTGCCTCGCAGCGGAGTCGACTGGGTTGGCTACAACCTGAAGATCGCGCAACATCGTTTGCGGCAACGCCTGGATGCCGAACTCGCGCGGCTCGGCATCACCGCGCCGCAGAACGCCGTGCTGCTCGCAGTTGCCGGCAACCCGCGAATCTCGAATGCCGAGTTGGCTCGCGCGGCGTTCGTGACGCCGCAGACCATGCAGGCCATCCTCGTCAATCTCGAACGCGGAGGCCTGATCGTGCGCAGCCCGCATCCGGGGCATGGCCGGGTCATCATGACCGAGCTGACGAAGGCGGGCCAGAAGGCCGTTACCGAGGGCGCGAAAGCGGCTGATGTGGTGGAGCGACAAATGCTCTCGATGCTGTCAGCAGAAGAAGCCAGGCTTCTTTGTAAGCTGCTCAAGCGCTGTGCTGCCGCCCTGTACGACGAGCCGTCTGACAGCTAAGCAGAATGTCTGCGGCGGCATGCCACTGACAGCTCTGCCGCTCAGAGCAGACGTTCGGTGGAGTAGGCAAGCCGACTGCAACCGCTGCCGAGCAGCGCTACAGGGCACGACCGACTGCAAGTGGCCGATCGCTTGTTCATCGAACCTATGCTCGCGTGCAACTTAGAGTGCCACCCCATCCCAAACCTCGGCGCAGTCCATTCTCAGCGTGCCATTGTCGTTGAACACGAGCCCGTTAAAGCGTAAGAGGCTGCCTATGGCCAGTGGTGCCGTATTCAGCGTCTGCGTACTGGTGTCGATATAGACGACAACGCTGCCGGGATTCGTCAGAATCGTCGTCTGACCGCCTTGTGTGGCAAGAGCCGTGAACAGGCTGTAGTTCGCCAGGGCAACGGTATAAGTCGTGAAGCTGCCCGCACTCCCGACTGCTGTCACCGTGCCGTTGATAGTTTGCGGCAGAAGCGTAACTGTCGTCACTGCAACGAGTCCTGGGCTATTCGGGAATGTGCTCGCATGCGTGCTGAGATAAACGCTTTGTCCAGCAACGATATTGTTGGCAGCGAAGGTTGCCGAAAATGGCAAGCTCGACAAATTGCTGAACTGCGCCGACGTCTGGTAAATCGTGTCCGCGCCGAAGCCCAACGCCCATGGACCACCTTCACCTTCAACGCCGACAAACAAGGCACCCAATCTCTCCGTTGCGAATAGATCCCGTTCTGGTGCAGTGTTCGATATGAGGATCATTGGCCCGCGCCATACCGTCAGTTCGCTCCCATTGGCATCGGTGACTTCGACGCGCGACGCGAGCAAGGATCCGTCCGGCTGCAGGCTTGCATCGAAATTGACCGGCAAACCCACAGAGAGTGCGGAAAGGCCGGCGATTCCCTGAAACACTGTGCTGCTATTCGCCTTGAGTGACCACGCCGGGCCGTCCGCGCCGGCGACATTGAATCCGCTGCCATCGGACGCGAGCGCGCTGACCACGCCGATGAGGCCGGTTTCGCCTGGATGGTCGCTGCTCATCATCTGAGTCGTTGGTGCCATGGCGGTCAGTGTGAAGGCCGGCGTGATGGTGGCATCGCTCGAACCCGGCGGCGGAGATGCGTAGAGGGCGCTGCAGGCGGAATTGCCTTGTGACGCAGAGATTTGTAGGTTCAGCACCAGATTCAGGTGCGTCCCGGAGATTGAAATTGGCGCGGGCACAGTCACCGTCGGCTTACCGCTGATCAGCGTCGTAGTCCCCGCGGAAATGCCACCCGAGGATGTCAGTGCGACGCAGGCGAAATTGGCGTTTCCCAGTGTGGCGGTGGCCGCCGTATAAACGCCTTGCGGCACATCAACCGTCACCAGTGACTCCGTGGGTCCATTCAGGTGCATGAATTCCGCGCGCTGCGGTGACGAAAGCACATTGACCGCATTTCCCATAGCGTCGGTCAGCATGAGGTTCGTCACGGTGAGATTCGCCTGGATCACTCGATCATTGGCTGTGCTCGATACCAGAATTGTGACCGAGGTGTTCTGAACGGGCGGTGGAATCGGCGCTACCGAGGTCGGCGACGAGCCTCCGCCGCAACCGCTCATAAGGCCGGCAATAACAGTCAGCGGTAGAAATCGTTGGTACCCCATTCGTCGCACCACTTGGGAATGAAGCGCTCGAACTCGCTTTGTCGCGCGGGCAACGAGCATTGCTATCGCCGTGTGGCTCAATTGATGCGAAGTACGTTTCATAGACTGTTTCCCTGTCGGCTGTTCCCTATTCAAAAGTGTAGTGGACTCCCAACGAATGAGGCATGCGCGCCGGGCAATACTCCGTCAGGCGGACGCTAAGCTTTGTGAAGAAACCTCAATAAGGTACTTTTCACACGCCAGTCACACGTGCCGAGGCGGCCCGCGACGTGGCAACGCCGAAATCGGCCTTTCAGGGAGGCAGGTTCGGGTCGATTCTCGAGTTTCAATCGCCGGTTAGGCTAACAAAGTCATGCCGGCATTCTTCGCGGCGCCTCTATCAAGGGTCGCATTCGTGAAACTTGTGCGAAACTCCGCCGCCCGATAGTATGTATCGCAATTGCGATGCGCAGGAGCTGTTTCATGTCGAGTGCCAAATCGCGAACCATTCCCCCGCTACGAGTTTCAGAGGAACTGCGCGCTGACGCTGAGAGCGTGCTCGCGCCAGGGGAAACCCTATCCGCGTTCGTAATGGATGCGGTTTCTCGAACAATTGATTTTCGTAAATCGCAGTTGGACTTTCTCGCCCGCGGCATCGCCAGCGCCGAACATGCGCGGGCAAAAGGCGACTACGTGCCGGCCGATAAGGTGATTGCAGGGCTGCGCAAACGGCTTGCAAACGCGCGGCGCGTTCGCAAGTGACTTATAAGGTCCGCCTCACAGCGGAGGCACGCGAGGACCTCGATCGCCTCTACGATTTCTTGCTCAAACGTGACTTGGGCGCGGCTGAGCGTGCACTCGTAGCCATCGAACGAGCATTGAACCTTCTCGCCTTCTCCCCGTTTTCGTGCAGAAAAGCGCTCTTGCAGAAGAACCCCCGCTGGCGAGAACTGTTGATTCCCTTCGGACACTCGGGATACGTTGCGCTTTTTGAAATTGAAGACGATCACACTGTGACGGTGACAGCGTTTCGGCATCAACGCGAAGAGGACTACCATTGATGCGTGCCATCAGCGGAGAGTGCATCGGGCGCCAGACGGGCCAGCTGCGGTAGGATTTCATGTTCCAACTCGCGGCCGAGGAGACTGGTTCTCTAAGGAGCCGTTCTGGCGACTTCAAGGCTTTGGAGGGCCGTCCGTGTGGGTTCGATTCCCGTCGCCCGCTCCACTTTTCGTTGTCTGCCGTGTCCTTGCGGGCGGGCGGTTGCACCGACGCTGAGTTACTGCGGCATGACGGTCAGCGTCCCCGAGGCGCTCTGTGTCGCAGCCGAGTCAAATAAAAGCAGGTTGTTTTCGCTAAGGACGTAACTGATGGTATCGGTCTCCACGAGCGCCTGGCTTGTGTCAAAGACCTTGTAAGTGAACTGCACCACTTCATTGCTGCCAGGATCAACGGGAATAAGCTTGACTGCGACGCTCACCTGCACGGTGCCCAGCGCAACGCTCAGGGTGCTGTCAGAGTACCGACTCAGCGTTCCCAGCATCGTGACGGATGTTCCAACTACCGTGGGAATCACGATGGGCTGCTGGGCAACATCGAACTCAGTGCTCTGGGATTCGCCCACGATCGCAGTTGTTGCGGGTTCATAGGCGTTTACGACAGAGGAGCCATACGGCGATGCCCGCCCTGCAACGGTGACCGTTCCAGAGATGCTCTGGGTTTGCAGTTGCGCCAGCGTTCCGTTGAACATTCCACCGACGCCTGGACTCACTGTCAAGGTTCCCGTGCCGGTGAAGGGGTTCGAAGTGCCATTGACGATCGCTGTACCGGATAAATTTACATTGGTACTCAGGCCGCTCTCGATCAGCGCTGCCATCGCCGCGTGAAGATCATAGGAGCCCTGAGGCACGGGTCTCGGATAGCCTGTGTTGCCTCCGCCGCTGCCGCACGCGCTCAGGAGCAGGGCGGCCAGAACGCCGGCAGCCGGACTCTTCGCATGATGCGGAATCATATTGATATGAATTCCGCTCGAAGATTTTAGTCGCATGGGCACATCCTTTGTGTAAGTCCGCACCGGAAACCAACAATGCAACGACTGACCCCAATCTTCGTTGACGCTGGCGGCGAAATGCGCGGTTTATTGATCGTAACGAGTCCCGTGCAGTCGCCCAACGGCTGATCGAATCTTACGCCTCGCCGTCAAATCTAACTGTCATGATTCTGTGAAAAAGTGTTGTCGTCTGTAACGGTAGGTGCCGGCCCGACCAAGAGGCTGAATTGCTCGGCGTCAGCCCGAACGGCTTGAAGCAGGCGTTGCATGCAAGCATCGGTTTGGTCTTGGGCGAGTTGTCCAGGACTCGGGGTCCCCCGTCACTTAGTGGTGAGGTGATAGTCATCTAGTTGGTTTGGTTCATGAATGCCGGAACCGGCCGCGCGGCTGCACGCAGCCAATTTGCCATGGCGCTGACAACAGAGCGCACCGCAGGTCGCTGCGTCATGCGATCCCGCCACTCCAGAAGCTTCGGTGTCGCAGCCGTGACGGGTGCACTTTGACGCTCCCCAAAAAGCGACGCCATGTAGAAGGAGATATCGGCGAAGGAATAGTCGCCCGCAAGCCACGTTCGTGTGGTCAGCAGCTTCTCCATTTCGCCGTAGTAGGCAGTGGCCGCATCGATGCTCGATACCGCGAGGGCATCGCCCAGATTCTTCTGCAAACCCATAAGGCGAATAATATGCGGGAAATACACTTCGTCGGACTGGTGCTCCAACCGACGCGCGCGGGCGCGATCCACAATGTCGCGCGGCCAGAGCGCAGGCATCGGTTGGAGATCTTCCAAATACTCGAAAATCTGTGTCGAATCGAAAATTTCGAGACTGCCATGCACTAACACAGGCACTTGCCCTTTGGGGTTGATGCGCAACACCTCGGGGTGCTTGGGGCTGTAGCCGAGCTGAGAGTCGTACGCCACCATGATCAAGTCGAAATCCAAGCCCTTCTCAAGCGCGGCTATTTGCGCCTTGGCGCCGAACATACTGAGGGGGCCTGAATAGAGCGTTAATCGAGTGCGCTGCGAGTACATTGGTTTGCCTTTCAGGGCGCGGTGAGCACCCTCGCTTAGTCAAGACGGCATTCTAAATCGAAATAATTGCATGCAGTGCCGCACGCGATGGCAGCCAAGTGATCCGCCGCGATCGATACCAGCGCGATCATGGGTAACATTCGCATTTTTCGTGGTCACAGGTGTGAACCCCAGGCTCGGAGCGCTGACGGGCGGCTTTCGGGAGATCACTTTTCAGGACGTTTTCTGTCGATTGCAATCGGCAGCCGCTTGGAAGGGCGTTGCCTATCAGTGGGGTGCGCAGGTGGGTTGCCGGCAATTCCTTCCACCGGCGCTTGCAGGGCTTTAGGCACTTCGACACTAAAGAAATCTGACACTTGCGGTCGAACAAAGTACGTCAAACCTGCAAAAGCGGCCGATTCTCTGCTGTTCAGATCCATTCGAAGATCCGCCGCGGCTTCCGTGACTTCCTCATCCGAGGCTTCAATAGCTTCCTGCGCCAACGCGTCCATGATTCGCAATAGTGCAGTATCGGGCGGAATCCTCTTTATCTTGGTTCGCATGTCAAGCCCTCTCGCAACACCCTGCGGCGCATGCGCCTCCGAGCGGAATCATAGTCGGTCGTGGAAAGTCCTGTGGAGAGCCGGATCTGCTCGGCGGTCAGGCCGTCGCCCAATCCGTCAATAATCTTCAGCGCTGCCGGATCATCGGAGAAAAGCTGCTTGATCAGGATAATCTGCTGTCGGGCACTCAGCGCACGTTCCGGCCCCGGCGTTGGATCCGCCAGCTCGAGCGTGAGAGACTCGTCGCGCAGGTGATCAATGCGCAATTTCTCGTCGCCTGATTCGCGTTTTGCGCGACGCCAGTAATCCGCTCTCAGGCTCCGCAGAATCCCGGCCATGAATGCGACAATGGCGACGCCCTCGGGCCGCCGGCGCGAACCGGTGAGAACGCGCGTAAGCGCCTCCTGAAGCATGTCCTCCCACGCCCCCTCGTGCGGCAACCCTCGAGCATAGATGCGGGCAATGGCTTTAATTCGCAGCAAATCCATCTTGTTGACCAGTTCAAGAGCAAGCGCTGTCTGAGCTGGTCTCAGGACCCTCTTGTCGACGAGCCGTGGTATCCGGTGCTTTACGCGGCGCATTCCTATAGGCGTATGCGAAGCGACATGCCGGCCTCGGACAACATTGCTAAAATTTTCTTTGTCCTGAAGAGATGCGAATGGAATCTCATTTGTCGGATCCCTGTTTCGATTCGTCGATGATCTGCGAGTAAGTAAAGAGCGATTTCAGTTCAAGGCCGGAGCCTGCGAGCGCCTCCTTTCCTCCCGACTCCCGATCGATGACACAAATAGCGCAAACTGGCCAGAGTCCATCTGCTTTAAGCATGGAAAGCGTGTCGATGAGCGCGCCGCCGCTGGAGACCACGTCCTCGATAAGCACGAATGATCGGTCTTTTAATGACGCCCCCTCGGCGTACTGGCAGGTGCCATAGGATTTTGGTTTCTTCCTGATAAAAGCCGCAGGAAGGCCGGTTACTTGACTCAACATTGTGACTATCGGGATTCCGCCCATCTCTAAACCGGCGAGCGCATCGCTACCGGAGGGAATCAGCGGTGCCATCGCATTGGCAATCGCGAGCAAAAGTACCGGGTCGGCCTCGAAGCGATATTTGTCGAAGTATGTGTCGCTGACTCTGCCGGACCGGAGCGTGAACTTCCCCCAGAGTGTAGACGCAATATTTATGCGGCGGGCGAGATCGTCCATTCAGCGTGTCCTATCCTTGGTCTGCATTGAAGTCGTCTGAAAGGCAGCTTTGCGGCGCGATTAAGCAGGAACGTAGGTTAACCTCATCACATCGCCAATTCGATCGCTGCTGACGAGGCGCAGCGGTGGCCGGGGGCCGGCAAAGAATGGCTTGCCGTGACCAACAACGACGGGGTGCAGGTAAAGTCGATACTCATCGATCAGACCGAGATCGGTGAGGCTCTGCGCCAGCTCTGGTCCGCCAACGTCAATCTCCCCGGCAAACTGAGCCTTCAACCCGCCTATCGCCGTTTCGAGGTCATCCCCGACAAGCGTGGCGTTGGGGCCGACCGACTTCAACGAGCGCGACACGACCCACTTCGGTTGCCTCCGCCACACCGCCGCGAAGTCGCGTTTCTCTGCATCCCAATCAGATTGATCTTCGTCCCAATAGCGCATGATCTCGTACAGGCGGCGACCGTACACGATGCCTGCCAAGCCGCGCACCTGCTCAATGAAGTGACGGAAGAGCGCGGGACTTGGCAAAAAATTCGTATGTTCGACGTAGCCGTCCAAGGACTGGTTCAATCCAAACACGATCTTGGCCATGTTCCTTTCCTCCCCGCATGCGCCCGCTCGATCTCCTGAGACAGTCTCGTCTCCAGGCTCAGTGTAGACGACGAACCGCCGGATCGGAATTCGACGAATTGTTCCAGAGTTTTTCCGACCGCGTTCAAAATTGGCTTCAGTACCGCTTCGAGCCTCCGTCGACGCGCAACGTTTCGCCAGTGATCCAGCGGGCCTCATCGGAGGCAAGAAATACGATGGCGGCAGCAATGTCATCGGGCTGGGCGATACGTTTCAGTGCCTGCATTTCCAATATTGATTTTCGGCCGGCATCGCTGCGTGCTAAGTTTGACATGTCTGTGTCGACCACGCCTGGAGCCACAGCATTGACGCGGATGCCGCGGTCGCCCAGGGCCGAGGCGAAGTGCTTCACGAGCGTGTCGATCGCACCCTTGGTGGCCGCATAGGCGGACAGCTTCCCGACAGCTGCATGCGCGGCCAATGACGAGAGCAGCACGATGCTGCTGTCCTTGCACAGGGTGGGCAGAAGCTGCTGCACGAGGAAGTACGGCGCACGGACGTTCACGGCGAAGAGGTCATTGAAATCCTCGACGGTCGTCTCTTCGAAAGCGGCCGCCTTCGAGATGCCTGCGTTGGCGACAAGGATGTCCAGTCGATCACCGACGATGGCGCGTACGCGCGTGGCCAGAGCATGCGCTCCATCGGGCGCGCGCAGATCGGCGGCAATTTTCTCGGCGCGGCCGCCGGACTGGCGGATATCTGCGACGACCGCCGCCGCCTCCTTTTCGCCGGTGCTGTAATGGACGAGAACCTGTGCACCGACCTTCGCCAGCGCGAGTGCGCTCGCGCGACCGATGCCGCGCGAGGCGCCGGTGACAAGCGCGGTCTTTCCAGAGAGATTGGGCATGGCGAATTTCCTCGTTCGAACCTAGGGGTTTAGCCACGCGCCGGGGCGCGTGGGTTCTGCTCCGAGAGGAACATGGAAGCGTGCTGGACGAACCGCTCAGGATACTGGTACTGCGAGCCGTGGCTGGCGTCAGGATAGATGATCAGCTGGGCATTGGGGAGGTTCTGCTGCAGGATCCACGAATTCACCGAGTAAATGATCACGTCGCGGTCGCCGTTGAGGACCAACGTCGGCTGTGCGATTGCCTTCAAGTAGTCGAAGGGGTTTTCCTGCGGCGTACCCCACTTGGTCAACGCTTCGAGCTGCGCTGGCCCGACTTTCTCACTGACTTCTGGTTCGCGACCATCCAAGCGCAGGCGGAAACGCTTCAGATAGGCGCGACCTGCCGTCTGGCTGGCCTGCGACGGCGAGAAGAAGACCTTGAGCCACAAGTGGTCGGGATCGTCGTAGCGCGCGCCGAAGATCCTCTTCGCCTCGGGGGTCAGCGAGGCCATGCCTTCGCCGCTGCGTGGGCCGGTACCGAGCAGAATTAGGCGGCGCACGAGTTCGGGCTGGGCCAGCGCCAGTTCCTGCGCGACAAATCCGCCGAGCGAAAAGCCCAGTACGTCCACCTGCGTAAGACCGATGGCCCTGATGAAGGCCGCGGCGTTTGCCGCCATTTCTTCGATCGAGTTCGGCACTTCTCCTGAACTACTGGATATACCGGCGTTGTCGAACAGAACCACTTCGCGGTCGCGAGCCAGGCCGTCTGTCACTGCCGGATCCCAATGATCCATCGTGCCGGTAAAGTGCATGTTTAAGACCAGCGGCACGCTACCCGACTTGCCGAAGCGCCGATAAGCGAACCGAATCCCCTTCGCCTCTACGTACTGAGTCGGCGCGGTTTGGTGAGTGTGTTGGATCATTGAGATTACCTCTGGGCAGGATCAGTTGGCGGTGTGACCACCGTCGACGTTGAGGACGTGACCCGTGATGAACCGAGCTTCGTCGGAGGCGATGAACACGATGCCGTCGGCCACTTCCTCGGAGAGGCCGAGTCGACCCAATGGAACCTGCCTCGCCAGCGCCGCTTTGTTCTCCGCAGTGCCGGTGAAGCGGCTCAGCATGCCGGTGTCCGTGGGGCCGGGCGCCACAGCGTTTACTCGAATTCCGGACTTGGCGAGTTCGAGCGCCACCGACTTGGTGATGCCTTCAACGGCGTGCTTGGCGCCGACATAGATCGAGGCGTAGGCCGCGCCCTCGTGCCCGTAGGTCGAGGAGATATTGACGATGTTGCCGCTGCCCTGAGCCTGCATCGCGCGCACTTCGTACTTCATGCTGAGGACCACGCCGAGAACATTTGTGTCGAACGTCGCGGCAAAGCTTTCGGGGGTCTGGTCCGTGATCGGGCCGACCTGGCCTTCGGTGGCGGCATTGTTCACCGCGACATCGAGACGGCCAAACCGTGCGATGGTCCTGTCGACCAGATTGCGGACGTCATCTTCCTTGCGGACGTCGGCGTTGATGAACTCAGCCTCCGAACCGAAAGCGCGCAGCTCCTTGGCGAGCGCCTTGCCGGCTTCATCGCGCCGGCCGGCAACTACAACCTTCGCGCCATGCTTCGCAAAGGCGATCGCGGCGGCGCGACCTATGCCCGTGAGGGCTCCCGTGATTAAAACGACTTGCGTGTTCATAGCAGTTACTCCTTGACGGATTGAATGCAGATAACTTCTTCAACAACAGGTACTTGCCTCGTCATTGCCTGCTTCCACGGTGGCTACTGTAGGATTCCGTGGACCAGGTGAAAAAGACTTTGTAAGCTGAGGGGCATACCCCTCAGGCATGGAATGGCTATGGAGTTGAGGCACCTGCGTTATTTCGTGGCCGTGGTCGAAGAAGGCAGCCTGACGACGGCCGCGGAGCTGCGACTCCACACTTCGCAGCCTTCGTTGAGTCGGCAAATTCGCGACCTGGAGTACCAGGTCGGAGCCGAGTTGTTATCTCGCAGCGTTCATGGCGTCGAGCTGACCGTCGCCGGCAAGGCCTTTCTCGATCATGCCCGGCTGGCGCTCGCGCAGGTCGATGCCGCGGTGGAAGCGGCGCGCAGGGCCGCTCAACCTGCAAGAAAGTCGTTCGCCATCGGCTTTCAAACCGGTCACGAGATGAATTGGCTGCCGCAAGCCATGCATTTGCTACGTGACGAGCTGAAGAACATTCACGTCACGATCTCGAGCGACTATTCGCCGGATCTGGCCGAGGCGCTCGCTCGCGGCCGCCTCGACGTGGCCTTCATGCGCGTCGAGCCGGCCTTCGACCTGTGCTACGAGGTGGTGGACCACGAGCCGCTGATCGTCTTGATGCCGAGCGACCACCGTCTCACCAGCCACCAAGCGATTCATCCGCGGGAATTCGTCGGTGAGATCTTCATCGGCGGTTCGAACAAAGCATCCGTCCTGCGCGGCGTGACTGAGGACTATCTGCATCGTTGCGGGCTCGACATCAAACTGGATCATGGGGTGGACAACATGGCGATGGCCATGTCGCTGGTTGCGTCCACCCGCGGGTTGGCGCTCATGCCCGCCTATGCGAAAAATCTGCTGCCGTGGTCAGTGGTCAGCCGTCCACTTGAGGGTGAAGCGCCGACGATCGATCTTGCCGTGGGCTACAGCAAGGCAAGCACCTCGCCGATTCTCAAGTTGTTCCTCTCGAGGCTTCAGGAACTGCGGGCGCCCACAATCGAGCCAGCCCAGGTCTAGCGCTGGTCATTGCCGTAGAGCCCAGCCTGCCGGCCGCGTTCCTGGACCAACGCAAGCACCGCGTCGATCGTTGGTGTTGCGACCTTGACGAGGCGGCCCATTTCCTGGACGGCGGTGACGAGTGCATCGATCTCTAAGGATCGGCCTCGTTCGAGATCTTGCAGCATTGAAATTTTGTGGCCGACGACGGAACCGGCTGCGTTCAGCCGCCTCTCCATCATCTGTTCTGGAATGTTGAGACCGAGCGATGTAGTTATCGCCTGGGCTTCGGCCATCATGGATTTGCATAGGGCGCGGAGGCCGGGCTCGGAAGTTACGCGATCGAGGGTTGCGAGAGTAAGGGCGCTGATCGGGTTGAAACAGACGTTGCCCCACAGCTTGAGCCAGATGCTCCAACGGATTGTGTCGCGGATCGGCGCATCGAATCCGGCAGAAACCAGAGCATCGCGCAGGGCCACGATGCGGTCCGAGGTGGAGCCGTCGGGTTCGCCTATCGTGAAGCGCTTGTACAGGCGATGTTCGATCACGCCGGGCGCCACGACCTCGCAGGCCGGATCGACGACGCAGCCGATGGCGCGCTCGGGTCCAATCGCATTCCATTGCGCGGCGCCGCGATCGACACTGTCCAAATGATGGCCGTCCAGCGGGCCGCGCTCCTTGTAGAAATACCACCAGGGAATGCCGTTCATCGCCGTCAGAACGGCGGTGCGCGGACCGAGGAGCGGAGTGAACGCGCTCGCGCTGGCGTGGGCCTGATGCGCTTTCAGCGCGCAGATCACGATGTCCTGCGGACCAAACGTTGCCGGGTCGTCGCTTACCGGCAAGTCCACCGTGCGCGTCTGCCCCTCCACGATTAACTTGAGCCCGTGGCTCCGAATGGCCGCCAGATGTGCACCGCGGGCAATTGCGCACACCTCATGGCCCGCCAATGCGAGTTCCCCCGCCATATAGCCGCCGATCGCCCCGGCGCCGAACACGCAGATCTTCATTGCTCGCTCCTCTCACTCAACGACGAGAGTATGGAGTCTCCCGGCGCTGGTGAGTATCTGCAGGATCAGCAAGACATCTTCCCGTTTTTCGCGATAATACCGTCATGGACAAGTTCGCGGCGATGCGGGTGTTCGTCACGATTGCGGATGCTGGGAACCTGTCGGGCGCAGGCCGTCAGTTGGGTCTATCTCTGACCTCCGTCAGCCGCCAACTCATGGCGCTCGAAGAGGTCCTCGGTATCACGCTGATCGAGAGGACGACGCGCCATCTCTCGCTGACCGAACCCGGCCGACTCTACTACGAACGGGCGAGGCAAATTTTGGAGGAGGTCGCCGAGATGGAAGGCGGCTTGACGATGCAGACGGGAGTCGCGTCCGGCCGGTTGCATGTGAGCGCTCCGTCGCTGCTCGGTCGATTACGGTTGGCGCCGATGCTGCCCGGCTTTCTGGTGGAGCAGATTCGGGTCTCGGTCGATCTGATGCTGGTGGATCGACCGGTACGTCTTGCCGAGGAAGGTATCGATGTTGCCCTTCGCATTGGACCGCTGGAAGACTCGGGCCTAATTGTCCGCAAGCTCGACGACATCCAGCTTGTTGTATGCGCCGCGCCGGATTATCTGCGCCGGCGCGGCGAGCCGGCGACGCCGGACGACCTGGTCGAGCAGGACTGCCTGGCCTTCGGCGATGTACCAGGCGCGGCGGAATGGAGCTTCCAAGACGGCGCAGCGCGAAGATCTCTGCGCATTCCAGCCCGGCTTTGCGCCAATGACTTCGATACGTTGGTCAGCGCGGCTTTGGCAGGGGCCGGGCTCGTCCGAGTGCCATCCTGGCAGGTTGCGCACTATCTCGGTGACGGACGGCTTAAGGTCGTGCTCGAGGACTATCAGCGGCCGCCCACGCCATTGAGCATCCTAACCCTGCGCACCCGCCTGCTTCTGCCGAAGGTGCGCGCCTTCGTAGATTTTTTGCACCAGCACTGGATGCGTCCGCGACGGCCTCTCTGATCCGATCAGAGGGCCGTAACCACGCGGCTGCCTCACTGCCCTCGGCCACGCGCTTCCCTCCGATTAGGGACAATTTTATTGAAATTCGATAAATAGATTGCCGAATATCGATAAAT
>Ga0210410_10003887_pt1 | contig 13205 bp, 13 predicted proteins | sample IncBWC4MmetaG_FD_161058 | JGI IMG/M metagenome (GOLD analysis project Ga0210410, IMG submission 161058) | Forest soil microbial communities from Barre Woods Harvard Forest LTER site, Petersham, Massachusetts, United States - Inc-BW-C-4-M | ecosystem: Environmental > Terrestrial > Soil >... | reverse complement strand
GACCGTGCGTCTGGTCGACGAGGCCGTGACCGAGCACCTGCTGCCCGAGTCGGTGCTGCACTACGTCTTGCGCAGCCACGAGATTGTTATTCTAGACGATGCCGCGGCCCAGTCCCCGTTTGGCGACGATTCCTATATTTGTCAGCGCCAGGCCCGGTCCATTCTCTGCCTGCCACTGCTCAATCAGACCACACTCATCGGCGTGCTCTACCTCGAAAACAACTTGACGCCTCGCGTCTTCGCGCCCACCCGAATGTCGGTCCTGAAATTTCTCGTCTCGCAGGCCGCCATCGCACTGGCAAATGCCCACTTGTATCGCGACGCCGCGGAGCGCGAGAAGCAACAGACTGCCATCTCCGAGATGCTGCGCCTCATCTCGAACTCGCCGATTCAGTCGGTGCTGGACGCCGTGGCCGAAAATGCCGCGCGCCTGTGCGACGCGAACAATGTGGAGATCTTCCGCCTGGAGGACAACCTTCTTCGGTTGGCAGCTTCATACGGGGCAATTCCAGTGGTCATCCATGCCTACCAGGGCGTTTCCGTAAACCGGGACACGGTGACCGGACGAGCCGCATGCGATCGTCGGACCATTCATGTCCATGATCTCGCCGCAGAGGAGACCGAGTACCCCGTGGGCAGCAGTAACGCAAAACGTGAGGGCCACCGTACCACGCTTGCGACGCCGTTGTTGCGCGAGGGTACCCCCGTTGGAATAATTCTAGTACGACGAATGGAGGTCCGACCGTTCTCCGACCAGCAGATCGCGCTTCTCGAGACCTTCGCCGACCAGGCGGTGATCGCGATCGAAAACGCGCGCCTGTTCGAAGCCGAGCAGCAACGCACGTTGGCGCTTGCGCATGCCAACCACGATCTCGCAGAACGCGAAACGAAAATCCGGCGCTTGGTCGATTCCAACATCATCGGAATTTTCATGTGGGATTTCGAAGGTCGCGTGCTTGAGGCCAACGACGAATTTCTTCGCATGGTGGGCTACGACCGTGAGGACCTGCTCGCGGGCAACGTACGGTGGACGGACCTGACGCCACCCGAGTGGCGCGACCGCGATACTGCGAGGATCGAGAGCGAGAGGCAAAAAGGTGGCGGCCGAATCGAACCGTTCGAGAAGGAATACACCCGGAAAGATGGTACCCGCGTGCCCGTGCTGATTGGTGGGGCAACATTTGAAGAGGGCGGTAACCAGGGTGTGTCCTTCGTGCTTGATTTGACGGAGCACAAGAGGCTGCTCCAGCTGGAATCAGATCTCGCACACATGAACCGACTCAGCACGATGGGAGAACTGGCTGCCTCGCTGGCTCACGAGGTCAAGCAGCCGATCGCCACCGCACGCAACAACGCCAGTGCGGCCCTGAATTTTTTGGACAAGCGGCCGCCCGATCTGGGCGAAGTCAGGGAAGCCTTGGGCTGTATAGTAGGCGATGCCGATCGAGCCGGAGACATCATCGACCGGATCCGAGATCACATCAAGAAAGCGCCACCGAGAAAGGATCGTTTCGATTTTAATAAGGCGATCAACGAAGTCATTGAATTGGCAGGATCCGCAATCACCAGGAACGGAGTTTCGGTCCGGACCCACCTTGCGGACGGGCTGTTTCCCGTTCAGGGCGATCGTGTTCAAGTGCAACAGGTCGTCCTGAACCTGATCTTGAACGCGATCGAAGCCATGGGCTCGGTCGACGCGGCAGCACGAGAGTTGTTGATCAGCACCGAGCAAAGCCAAACGAATGACATTCTCGTCGCAGTGCGCGATTCCGGGCCGGGCATTGATCCGGAATGTCTCGATCGCGTTTTCGAGGCTTTCTACACCACGAAGTCAAGCGGAATGGGAATGGGGCTGTCGATTTGCCAATCCATCATCGATGCCCATGGGGGCCGGCTGTGGGTAGAAGCGAACGAACCTGGAGGCGCCATATTTCAGTTCACCGTCCCCAGCGCGGAAAAGGAACTCATGAATCGTCCTCAGTCGGCTCATGAGACTCGAGAGCCTCATGAAGACGCCGTAGTAGTTGCTTCTCATCGACCGGCTTCGGAAGATAGCAGACGACCCCATCCTTCAAAGCGCGGGCCTGGACGCGATCATCGGCGTAGGCCGTCACGAGGATCGTCGGAATCTCATACCCTGAAGCGATGAGATGTCCCTGGAGTTCGACTCACGCGATCGCAGCACCCGCCGTCGCCAGACCCGCCGCAGTTGATAGCGGATCAGCTTCAACACTTGGTCGCGAATAGCGGGCTTGTGGAAGGACTTGCGCCACAAACAGGGCTCGCCGGCTTGCAAATTCGATTGGTCACCGAACTTTTCGCCGGGAGGTGAAGCAGCGCTGGAAAACGAACGGTCATTGTGCGGCCTGGCTGTGCCGAGCCAGGGAGACGAAGTTTCGGACCGTTGGGGCGCGATTGTCCTTGCGGATCGCGACGCTGATCGGCGCGCGAGGCGCCTCGCCTTTGATCCCGACATAGTCGATGCCATCGGCGTGGATCTGTTCGATCGACTGCGGCACGATCGAAATCCCGAACCCCGCAGCTACCAGGTGAACGGTCGAGGAGATCTGTGGTGCATCCTGCCCCAAAATTGGACTGAATCCTGCGCGCTGGCAGGCGGCGATGATACTGTCGTGCAGACCGGGCCCGATTGCCCGAGGGAACAGGATGAACGTTTCCCCCGCCAAGGAAGCGAGCGAGACTGAGCGCAAGCTGGCTTGCGGGTGGTTCGAAGGCAGCACGATCCGCATGGGCTCTTCGACGAGCGGCTCAACGCTGATCCCGTTACTGTCGCTGAAAGGGGGCCGGACGAATGCCACGTCGATCGAACCGTCATGCAATGAGGCGATGAGTTTGGACGTGTTGCTCTGCTCGGGCAAGACCGCTACGTTCGGATGGCGCCTGCGAAAGGCCTGGACGAGTTTCGGTATTCGCGGATGGAAATACGTCGCCCCTGCGAAGCCGAGACGGATACGTCCCGTTTCGCCGCGAGCCCGGCTTTGAATACTGGCCTTCGTCCGTTCAACCTGCTCCAAGATTGCCCGCGCCTCTTCGAGCAGTAATGCTCCTGCCTCGGTAAGCTCGACCCCGCGCGCCAGCCGATGCAGCAGAGGCGTCCCCAACTCCTGTTCGAGTTGACGTATCTGCAGGCTCAACGGCGGCTGCTTGATTCCGAGCCGTCTCGCCGCCCTGGTGAAGTGCCGCTCTTCGGCGACCGCCACGAAATAGCGCAGATGCCTCAGTTCCATGATCATTACCATACGCAAACGGTATCAAAATTGCTCGATCCATATATTGGATGGTAGCGCCATCCGCACCTAGATCAAGCTCATAGCTAGGCGAAGGCCTTACCAGCAAAGGAGCGAGACCATGAGGGCCGTTGCGGAGCAGTTCGCTAAAATCTTGGCAACTCTGGGCGTGAAGCTGATTGGCGACGTGCGATTCGAGGGGAGAGGCAACGCGGGAGTCGCCATTGTGCTCGACCTGACAGAGCATGAGCGGCTGCGCCAGCTGGAGTCAGATCTCGCACACATGAACCGTGTGAGCATGGTAGGAGAACTGGCTGCCACGCTAGCTCACGAAGTCAAGCAGTCGATCGGCGCGGCACGAAACAACGCCCGTGCCGCCCTGAATTTTTTAAGCAACAATCCGCCCGATCTGGGCGAAGTCAGGGAGGCGCTCGACTGTGTCGTGGCCGATGCCGATCGAGCCGGAGACATCATCGACCGGATCCGAGATCACATCAAGAAGGCGCCACCGAGAAAGGATCGCTTCGATTTTAACAAGGCGATCAACGAGGTCATTGAATTGGCGAAAAGCGCAATCACCGCGAATGGCGTCTCCGTCCGGACCCGCTTTGCGGACCGGTTGCATCCCGTTCAGGGCGATCGTGTTCAAGTGCAACAGGTCGTCCTGAACTTGGTGCTGAATGCAGTCGAAGCCATGGGCTCGGTCGACGCGGGAGCACGAGAGTTGTTGATCAGCACCGAGCAAAGCCAAACGAATGACATTCTCGTCGCAGTGCGCGATTCCGGGCCGGGCATTGATCCGGAATCTCTCGATCGCGTTTTCGAGGCTTTCTACAGCACGAAGTCAAGCGGAATGGGAATGGGGCTGTCGATTTGCCAATCCATCATCGATGCCCATGGGGGCCGGCTGTGGGCAGAAGCGAACGAACCTGGAGGCGCCATATTTCAGTTCACTATCCCCAGCGCCGAAAAGGAACTCATGAATTCTCTTCAGGCGGTTCACGAGACTGGAAGGCCTCATGAAGACACCGTAGCAGCAACTTCTCATCGACCGGCTTCCGAAGATAGCAAACGACCCCATCCTTCAAAGCGCGGGCCCGGACCTGATCATCGGCGTAGGCCGTCACGAGGATCGTCGGAATCTCATACCCTGAAGCGATGAGATGTCGGTAAAGCTCGGGTCCGGTCATCGCGGGCATCTGAACGTCTGTGATCAAGCAAGCGGTTTCGCCAAGATGAGGAGAGGCGAGGAAATCGGCTGCGGACGGGAACGCCTCGACGCGGTAACCCCGCGACCTCACAAGCCTTCTCATGGACTCGCGAAAGAACCGATCATCCTCGACGACCGCGACCAATGTCGGGTTCGGAATACGGGCTCCAACAATTCGGTCGAACCCGCCATACACGCGACACCTCTTTTTGTCGTTCCCGCAGGTCAATTCAATAACGAACCCTGCGCCAAAGAGCACCGCCGGGCAATGATACTGCCCCATAAATTTTGGTTTATGCTCCGGCGCGATTTCCGTAGTGCGCGCCAACGATACGGCCAAATCGCCGCCACTCAGCGGTGAGTGCGCGTAAGCTTTGGTCTATGCCGCCAGAGTCCTATGGCAGAAAACAGGCTGTTCACGCCCACAAATCGGGACTAGGCTACGATCGCGCGGCCACTCCGAACTAGCGGACGGCGACAGAGAATCATTTCCGTGGTTCTTTAATCGTGAGTAGCAGCCATGCAAGAGAGCAAGTCCACTGTTTTGATCATAGAGGACGATGTCGAGCTTCGCAATTCGCTCGGACGGCTATTGCGGTCGGTCGGCCTTGATGCCCAGCTATTTGGGTCCGTTTCCGAATTTCTCAAATCCGATCCGCTGGATGGCCCGAGCTGCCTGGTGCTCGACGTGAGATTGCCGGGGCAAGGCGGTCTCAATTTCCAGCGCGAGCTTGCCGCGGCGAACAGGGAAATCCCAATCGTCTTCATCACGGCGCACGGCGACATTCGGATGTCGGTGCAGGCGATGAAGGATGGTGCCATCGAATTCCTTACCAAGCCGCTCCGTGATGACGAGCTGCTCGACGCCGTTCAGCTCGGTCTCGCTCGCGACCGAGCCCGCAGGGAGAGCGTAAAGGCTCTGGCCGCACTCAGGGAGCGCTTCGGATCGCTAAGCCCCAGGGAGCATGAGATCATGATTCACGTCGCCCAGGGTCGCCTTAGCAAGCAGATTGCCAATGATATTGGTGTTAGCGAAGCTACGGTGAAGGTCCACCGCAGTCACGCGATGCGGAAGATGAACGCCCGTTCGCTTCCCGAGTTCGGCAGAATGGCGGCCAAGCTCGGCCTGGTACCTGAGAAGTCGCAGAGTTCCTAGGTTGACGTACCCGTCGTCCCTGCCCTTGACACGATCGATCGATGGGCGAAGTGAGGCCCAAGGTTGTGACTGCGCTTTCTCTCCGCGGTTTTCCAAACCAAGGCATAGGCGGCGCAACCGCATTCGTATCTTGCACCACTCACGTGCAACAGAGCGCGCTAGCCAAAACCATCCCAGATGCTGGCTGCCGTTTCACGCTTCCTTAACCGCGCGCCAGCCTCTTTCGCCGAGACCAATAGCGTCCCGCCTGCTGCTGTGCGGCTATGAGTGCAGCCTGGTCTAACCATAGACCAGGCCAATACGCTCGCGCAGCAAAGCGATTAGCGTTGAAAACACTTCCCACCCCATTGGCAAAAGCACGGCTCGCACTCCGAAGCGCCTTGCGCCGTAGTCCCTAAACGTTGGTTTAGCGTGGCAAGCCAGAGAAGCATTCTGCACTACGCGGGTGCAATACAACGCGGCACGCGAAAAGGCCAAGATGGGTGTCACGCGGCAAATGCACGGCTCAGGCGGGAACACACTCTCGCGCTTCGTCTGACGCGCAATGCCAACAGAGCCCAACGAGGCGGAGCACGACGTGAAAACTGTTGCGGATCAGTTTGCGGAAACCCTCGCGATCGCCGGAGTCAAACGGGTCTACGGAATCGTCGGCGATAGCCTGAACGGCCTAACCGATGCGTTTCGTCGCCAAGGCAAAATCGAGTGGCTCCACGTGCGTTACGAAATCATCGACCTCGCAAAAACAAATCTTTGGCGCTGAGGAATTGATCATGAAAGCCACAGCGATCCCATTATCGCGGCCGCAGTTACCCCCACGGTCACGTCTGATGGCGCGTCCGTCTGATCTGATGGCGCTGATGAAACCACGCGTCATGATTCTTGCCGTCTTCACCGCGCTGGTCGGATTGAGCACCGCTCCAGTTCGACTCGATCCGGTGACCACCTTTGCCGCGGTTCTTGCCATCGCCGCTGGGGCCGGAGCAGCCGGCGCACTCAATATGTGGTACGACGCCGACATCGATGCGGTCATGACTCGGACCGCGATGCGGCCAATTCCCCGGGGCAAGGCCTCCCGGTTCGAGGCGCTTATCCTTGGACTCTTTCTTGGCGGTTTCGCTGTGGCGGTTCTCGCGCTGGCGACGAACCTCACGGCAGCCGCATTGTTGGCCTGTACCATCTTCTTTTATGTTGTCGTGTACACGGCGTGGCTGAAGCGGGCCACGCGACAGAACATCGTCATCGGCGGCGCCGCCGGCGCCCTGCCGCCTGTGATCGGATGGGCCGCGGCAACTGGAGAGATCGGGCTCGAGCCGCTCACGCTGTTCCTCATCATCTTCCTTTGGACGCCGCCCCATTTCTGGGCTCTCGCGCTTAATCGCACCGACGACTACGCGCGTGCAGGCGTGCCGATGTTGCCGGTTGTCGCGGGACGCGCTGCAACGACACGCCAGATCCTGATCTACAGCGGCCTCCTGGCTCTCGCCTCGGAGCTGCCCTGGGTATTGGGGTTTGCAGGCACCGCGTATGGCGCGATCGTCGCCATCTGCGGTGCACTTTTCCTTCTGCTCGCAGGTCAGTTGAACGGGAGCAGCGGGGCCGATCGCCGCGGTCCTCACAGGTTGTTCGTATTCTCCATCTTCTATTTGTTCGTTCTGTTCGCGGTCCTCCTGATCGACCATGAAGGTGGATCATTGTCATCCATGCGTTCGTCGCGCGACGGCCGCACCATCGGATCGGCGCATGCCGAGCTCCTGCCATGCGCCGTCCGGAGCGCATGCTGCACCCTCAACTTCAGCGAGGCCTAACATGCGGTACGGTTTACTTGCCGTCGTCCTGATCGGCGCCGCGACACTCGGCGGCTGCACGGAAGGTGTGCTCGACCCGAAAGGGCCGATTGCCTTCGCCAACCGAGAAATTCTACTGAACTCGCTTGGCATCATGCTGGCGATCGTGATCCCAGTGATCCTTGCGATACTCGGCGTTGCTTTCTGGTTTCGAGCATCGAATGAGCGTGCGCGCTATCGGCCAGACTTTGCATATTCCGGCCGCCTCGAGATGCTCGTCTGGTCGATCCCCGCCATGACCGTGTTCCTGGTTGGCGGCGTTGCATGGGTCGGCGCACACGACTTGAGCCCGCGCAAACCGATCGCATCGTCGGTGAAGCCTCTGAGGGTTCAGGTCGCCTCGCTCGACTGGAAATGGCTGTTCATCTATCCCGACCAGGGCATCGCAAGCGTCAACCAACTGACCATTCCCGTCGGCACGCCGGTCAGCCTGGAGCTGACCTCCTCGGGCGTGATGAACAGCTTCTTTGTGCCGCAGCTTGGCAGCCAGATCTACACCATGGCGGGCATGATCACCCGTCTTCACCTGCAAGCCGACCATTCAGGAACGTACCGCGGCTTTTCTGCTCAGTTCAGCGGCGAGGGCTTTTCCGACATGCATTTCGACGCCGATGTCGTGACGAACGAGAAGTTCGCGCAATGGCTTGACTCAGTGCGCAGCGCCGGTCCGTCGCTCGACGCCACGACTTACCCGGAGCTCGCAAAGCCGAGCGCATCGGTCGCGCCATTCACCTATCGTGCGGTCGCGCCCGGCCTATTCGGCAGCATCCTGGTCTCCGAAATGCAGTCCGACGATGCGATCTGCCGCAGCTATCCCACATCAATGAGGGCGGAAAAATGAATCTTCTTGGCAAGCTCAATTGGAGCGCGATTCCCTTCGACCAGCCGATCATCATGGGCGCCTCAGGCGGCGTGGTCCTGGCCATCATAGTCATCCTTTCGTGGGTCACGCTCAAGGGTTACGTGCCTTATCTCTGGCGAGAGTGGCTCACCTCTGTTGACCATAAGCGCATCGGCATCATGTACATCGTGCTGGCGCTGATCATGCTGCTGCGCGGCTTTGCGGACGCCATCATGATGCGGGCACAGCAGGCGCTCGCAGCAGGCGGTGCGCATGGATACCTGCCGCCCGAACACTTTGATCAGATCTTCTCGGCGCATGGCACGATCATGATCTTCTTCATGGCGATGCCGTTCGTGATCGGAATGATGAATTTCGTGGTGCCGCTGCAGCTCGGCGTCCGCGACATGGCGTTTCCGACGTTGAACTCGGTGGCCCTGGGGCTGACCGCGTCGGGTATCCTCTTGATCAATATCTCGCTCGCGGTCGGCGAATTTTCGAAAGCCGGATGGGTCGCCTATCCGCCGCTGAGCGAGCTGCAATTCTCGCCCGGCGTCGGCGTCGACTACTATCTCTGGGCGCTGCAGATCTCCGGCGTCGGCACGTTGATGACCGGCATAAACTTCGTCGCGACCATACTGAAAACGCGCGCACCGGGGATGATCTATATGCGCATGCCCGTCTTTTGCTGGACGTCGCTCGCCGCAAACCTTCTCATTGTCGCGGCCTTCCCGGTTCTGACTGCGACCTTGGCGATGCTGTTGCTCGATCGTTATCTCGGCTTTCATTTCTTCACGGTCGACGGCCAGGGCAACGCGATGATGTACGTCAACCTGTTCTGGGTTTGGGGTCATCCGGAGGTCTACATCCTGGTCCTGCCGGCGTTCGGCATCTTTTCCGAGGTTGTCTCGACCTTCTCCGGTAAGCCGCTGTTTGGTTACCGCTCCATGGTTGCCGCGACGATGTCGATCTGCGTGCTGTCATTCATCGTCTGGCTGCATCACTTCTTCACCATGGGAGCCAGCGCGAACGTCAACGGCTTCTTCGGGGTCATGACGATGATCATCGCCGTGCCGACGGGTGTCAAAGTCTTCAACTGGCTATTCACGATGTACGGCGGCCGCATCCGGTTCACTGTTCCGATCCTCTGGTCGATCGGCTTCATGGTGACGTTCGTGATCGGCGGCATGACCGGCGTGTTGATGGCCGTGCCTCCCGCCGACTTCCAGCTGCACAACAGCCTGTTCCTGATCGCGCACTTCCATAATGTCATCATCGGCGGCACGGTGTTCGGATTGATGGCGGGCTATAATTACTGGTTCCCCAAGGCATTCGGCTTCATGCTCGACGAACGCTGGGGCAGAGCCTCGTTCTGGTGCTGGCTGATCGGCTTCTATCTCGCTTTCATGCCGCTCTACGCGCTGGGTCTCATGGGCATGACCCGCCGCATGCAGCATTACGACGTTGCCAGCTGGCAACCGTGGCTGGTGGTCGCGGCGGTCGGCGTCGTCGTCATCCTCGCGGGGATCGTCAGCCAGGTCATCCAACTCGTGGTGTCGATCCGCGACCGCGAAAAACTGAAGGTGACCGCGGACCCATGGAACGGCCGCACGCTGGAATGGGCGATTGCTTCGCCGCCGCCAGCCTGGAATTTCGCCGTGCTGCCGCAAGTCACGGACGTCGATGCCTTCTGGAAAAAGAAGCAGCGCGAGCGCACGCAAGCCCAGCCGTCGAAAGAGCGCAAGTTCGAGCCGATCGAGATTCCGAAGAATAGCGCGACCGGCTTTATCACTGCATTTTTTGCGGTCGTCACCGGCTTTGCGCTGATCTGGCACATCTGGTGGATGGCCGGTGCCGGGGCAATCGGAATCTTTCTGACCATGCTTGCATTCGCGTTTCGCAATGAAGAGGAAATCAAAATCCCGGCCGAGCAGATTGCCGGGTTCGAGCAGGCCAGGCACGCGGAGATTGCGGTATGAACATCGCTGTTGCAGTTGATGATGAGGTTCGGCACGAGGCCCGGCCGAGTGCAAGCGAGGCCGGTCCGACTACAAAGCGGATCGTGGTTGGCTACGGCTTCTGGATATTCCTCCTGAGCGACATCGTGATGTTTGCGGCGATCTTTGCCGCTTACGCGGTACTCGCGCACGCGACCGCTGGCGGTCCAGGTGGCGTGCAGCTGTTCAACCAACGCAGCGTCGCGATCGAAACCGGCTGCCTTCTCGCTTCGAGCTACACCTGCGGATTGATGTCCCTGGCAATTGGCTCGCGGCGCTATGCCGTCACTTATTTGGCTGCCCTCGTCACCTTCGTGCTGGGGGCCGCGTTCCTGGCGCTTGAGGTCCGGGAGTTCGCCGGCATGATCGCGATCGGCGCTAGTCCGCAGCGCAGCGCTTTCCTCTCTGCCTTCTTCATGCTTGTCGGCTGTCACGGGCTGCATGTCACCGCCGGCCTGATCTGGCTGGCGGTGATGATGGCCCAGGTCGCAATCAAGGGTTTTCGCGCGACCGTCGAGCGGCGTCTGCTCTGCTTTTCACTGTTCTGGCATGCGCTCGACATCGTCTGGGTCTGGCTGTTCACGGTGGTCTATCTGATGGGAGTCCTTTCATGACCGACACGCATTACGATCGCGCGCCCGGAGACGCGTCAGCACTTCCCGACGTGGAACAGGGGACATCGTCCGGCGTGCTTGTCTACACGATCGGATTGGCTCTCGCGGTGGTCCTCACGGCCATGTCGTTCTGGGTCGCCAACACATCGCTGCTCTGGGCAGGCGGTGTCTCTCTCGGCCTGACTGTCCTCGCGATCGCGCAAATGGGCATCCACCTGGTGTTCTTCCTGCACGTCACCACGGGGCCGGACAACACCAACAATGTGATGGCGCTGGCGTTCGGTGTGCTGATCGTCGCCCTGGTCGTCGTCGGTTCGCTTCTGATCATGGCAGATCTGAATGACAACATGATGCCTCCGGCAGAGCTTATGAATCTGCAGATGCAACACTGAAATGCGTCGCAGCAGCGGTTCTCAACAAGGACATCGAGAATAGAGATGAGAAACATCCCTTCCCTAGCCGCAGATCACGAACATCCGGATGTCCGCTGCAGGCGCCTCTTGTTTCGGTGCTGGCACCGCGGGACGCAGGAAAGCGACCTCATTCTCGGCTCGTTCGCCGAGGACTGCCTCAAGAGCCTGGACGGCGATCAACTCGGGCGATTTGACGCGCTGCTCGATTGCACCGACCCCGACCTGTTTGACTGGATATTCGGCGTCAGCGATCCGCCGCCGGAACATGATCATGACGTGATGCAGCTCCTCCGCAGTTTCTGCATCGAGCGACATCGTACACCGCGGCAAATCGGTCAGCATCGAATCTGAAAATCGACAGGAGTACACAATGGAACGTCCGCTATCGCCCTTCATGTTTCCGATCTGGTATCGCTTCCAGATCACCTCGACGCTGTCCATCCTTCACCGGCTCACGGGCATCGCGCTGGCGGTGGGCTCAATCCTGCTCGTCTGGTGGCTCATCACCGTGGCGGCCGGCGGTGAGCTATTTGCAACCACCCATACGTTTCTCGTTTCTCCGATCGGCATCGTGCTGCTGTTCGGCTGGTCGATCGCCTTCTTCTACCACTTATGTAACGGCGTCCGTCACTTGGCCTGGGATGCCGGCTACGGCTTTGAAATCAGGAGCGCCTCTCGCAGCGGCTACGCTGTTCTCGCGGCGACCGTGCTGCTGACCGCCATGACCTGGCTCCATGTGTTTCTGGCTTAGGAGACTTCGATGACAAAGGTTTCTTCTCTATCGGATAAGACCGCACTGCGAGACGAGGTGGTGCCCCGCCGTGTCCGCCAGCTCGGCAGCGCGCGCGATGGACTGCGCGAATGGCGATTGCAGCGCCTGACGGCGATCGCACTCATCCCGCTGAGCCTCTATTTCGCAGCGTCGATCCTGTCACTCGCGACCTTGGACCGAAAGACGGCCGCCGACTGGCTTTCCTTGCCTGTACCAGCCTTGCTCGTAATCCTTGTCGTTCTTGCGGGGATCACGCATGCGCTGATCGGTGTGCGTTCGGTCATTCTCGATTATGTGCACACACGCGCCCGGCTGCTGGCAGCCGAGCTTCTCTTTCGGACAGTAGCGGTGATCCTCGCAGGTGCCGGCGTACTCGCTGTCCTCAAGCTCTTTCTCGGCCACTAAGGAGACCAGAATGCCCAACGCTTACGAAATCGTTGACCACTCTTTCGATGTGATCGTCCTCGGCGCCGGCGGCGCCGGACTCCGGGCGACGCTCGGCATGGTCGCGGCCGGCTTGAACACGGCCTGCATCACCAAGGTGTTTCCCACGCGAAGCCACACCGTCGCGGCGCAAGGTGGCGTCAGTGCTGCCCTGGGAAATATCGAAAACGACGATTGGCGCTGGCACATGTTCGACACCGTGAGAGGTTCCGACTGGCTCGGCGACCAGGACGCAATCGCGTATATGTGCCGCGAGGCGGTGGATGCGGTCGTCGAGCTCGAGCATCTGGGAGTGCCGTTCAGCCGAACCGAAGCCGGCAAAATCTACCAGCGGCGCTTCGGCGGGCATACCACGGAATATGCCAAGGGCGACATGGCTTACCGAGCCTGCGCCGCGGCTGATCGCACCGGCCATGCCATCCTGCACACGCTCTACCAGCAGTGCCTGAAGCATAAGGCCCGTTTCTTCATTGAGTATTTTGCACTCGACCTGCTGATGGACGACGACGGTGTCTGCCGTGGTCTGCTCGCCCTGTGCCTCGAAGACGGATCGATCCATCGTTTCCACGCCAACATGACGGTCATTGCGACGGGCGGATGCGGCCGCGTCTACCAGTCCTGCACCTCGGCGCACACCTGCACCGGTGATGGAAGCGCGATGGTGCT
>Ga0210410_10003886_pt1 | contig 13206 bp, 13 predicted proteins | sample IncBWC4MmetaG_FD_161058 | JGI IMG/M metagenome (GOLD analysis project Ga0210410, IMG submission 161058) | Forest soil microbial communities from Barre Woods Harvard Forest LTER site, Petersham, Massachusetts, United States - Inc-BW-C-4-M | ecosystem: Environmental > Terrestrial > Soil >... | reverse complement strand
CCAAGCCAATAAACATCTTGGCGTGTAGTGTCAGGTCTCTCCACGACTGTGACTGGCCAGCCATTTCAGGTTCTGTCGGTCTCGGGGGAGCACAGCAGAAGCGCTGATTAGAAATAGCATCTAATGTGTTTAGGGACAATGATTTACGGACTTTTTTGTAAACTTCGGTAACTTCCCCTCGTAACCGGCCGGGGGGCTGGTGCCAGCCACGAGTTTGCTGGTAACTACTTCAAACCATTGACGATTGAGGGTGGCAAACAAAAAACCGGCAGGCCGTGTTGGCGGCCTGCCGGGAACAAGACTTCTGAGTACATTGCGAGTTGGAACTTCCAGCCGGGTCTCGCAGGGTTACGGTTTCACTACCTGAACCAGGACCTTCGATTTGCTGCCCACGAAGTGTCCATTCCCGTTGTAGATCGCGGTAATTGAATGTTTCCCTACCGTGAGCTTCGCGGTGGTGAACTTCGCTTTGTGGGTCGCGGTGTTGATGGTTCCGCTGCCCATCACAACCGTTCCGTTCTTGAACGTGACGGTGCCGTTGGCGGGGCCAGCGAACGCGGCGGTTACCGTCGCCGTGAAGGTCACAGCCTGGCCTTTGTGGGACGGGTTGAGGGAAGAGACCAGCGAGGTAGTCGTCTTCGCCTTGATGGTGAAGTTGGACTTCTCGGTCTGTTCCACGTTGCCGGCGACATCCGTGCTGTGGAAGGTCACCGTGTGGCTACCGGTCGTCGATACGGTAAACGGTCCGGTGTAGGTTTGTTGTGATCCGCCGTCGACCTGATAGACGGTGCTGGCGACGCCGCTGCCACTGTCGGTCGCGGTGAGCGTGACCTTTACCGGAGACACGTAAATGCCTCCGTTTATGGTGCCACTCAACGTCGCCGTCGTGACTGGCGGGATGGTGTCGTAGCAAACTGAGCCGTAGGTCTGATCACCGCTGGCAACGCCGGTGTTATCCCACGCCCGGACGTTTGCGGTGTGGCAACCTTGGCCAGCCGCGGACAGGTCCAGGGCGCCGCTGGTGGCGTTGGGAAACTGCGGACCGGAGTAGAAGGAATTGCCCGCACCCGGGGTAGCTTCGCTGAAGACATCGCCCGGATCAGAATCCCAAGCCTGGCTGAAGCCGGCTACTCCGACCAGCGGATTGCCGTTTCCACCAGTGTCGGCCAGAGTCCAGCTTACGGTCTGGTCGGTGTTGTACCACCGGCCCGTCGTCGGTCCTGAGAAGGTGGCAACAGGCGCTCCGAAGTCGGCCGCACGGTAGGTGTTGATGGCCCAAGAGAGTTGCAACGCATTGATCGAGCCCCAGCCCGTGACCATGTCGTATCCACTGCCGGCGCAGTAGTATCCCAAACCGTAAAACGCAGTTACGTCATTGTTGTTGCAGCCGGAAGTGATGTCGTAGAACGGATAGTGCGGTGCGTAGCCCGGGTTGGTTCCGAACCAGTACAAGTACCAGTTTCCGTTGCCAATGGGTGCGCAGGTGGTGCCGCCATAACAACCGCCGTTGATGGTGGCTATATAGTCCATGTATGCGTTTGCCTGAGCGAAGAAGCCTGCCATTTCAGGCGCCACGATGCTGGTGCCTCCGTTCCCCGAGAGAGATCCCCCGAAGAAGAAGTTCTGCGGAGTGTTGTACCAGTCGGCGTTGAGCGCGACGTCAGGAACGCTCCTGACTCCCCCGCAGGCATTGTTGGTCTGCCAAGACGGAGTACCGAATACGGCGCTGCAACCGCCGCCGCTACCGCCATCGTTAGAGCCGCAACCGTAAGGACCGCCGGTCCAACCGGACTCGCTGATGTAGTTGGAACTGCCGTCGAGATACAGAGTGTTGCCGCCGGCGCCGACTATGTTGGGGTCGGAAGCCGGAAACTCCACGCCGTCCTGAGCCACGCAGGAGGCCGTGGCTCCCTGGTCGTCAGAGGCCGCGACCAGCGTCCAGCCTTGGCCGACCATGGCCGAGAAAATGCTATCTTCCGTGGAGATGGTGCCAAGGTCGAAGCAAGTCAGCTCTGCGCATCCCCAACTGGTGCTGAACACGCGGGCGTACCCGTCGCTCAGCATCTGATTGTAGATGTCGGTGAAGGTAGTGAAGCTGGCATCGACGCCGTCGTACATGATGACGGAGGCGGTGTCGGCATAAGACCCGAAGCTGTTGGACATGGCGGTCGACCATTCGAAATCCATGGTTCCCTCTCCGTCGCAGCAAGCGGGTGTCCCATCAATATTGACGAAGAACCAGTGCATGGCCAGGTAGGGATATTGGTTGTGGAAACCGACGAAGTCGTTGCTATCCTGCGCGCCCGCAGTGGCAATGGCGATGCTGGATTCAGAGGGCGTGCCGCCGGAATTGTGGAGCGGATTGCAGCAGTGACCCTGCGCGTACAGCGCATTGAAATCGTAGGCTTCAGAGCTGTAGATGTCGGTCGGATCGTAGGCTCCGTTGGTGATGGAACGCTTGTGCTTGTGCAGTCCAGCCTTTTCAACTGGCCTCTTGGCGGTGGCGTCCCGGTTGCCGGACTCACCCCTGGCGACCACCGGTCCCGGCGTATATACGGGGAAGGATGGTTCCTTGGCGGCCTTGTGGAACGGGTGCAACTGGTTCAGGTTATTGAGGCCGATTACCGCCCGAACTGTGCTGCTGAGACTGGCGGGCAGCACCGGATCCCGATCGTTGGAAAAGAAAGATTTAGTGCCGAGCTTGTAGCTGTTGATGGTCACGTTGAACGCCTTTTCGATGGTGGCAACCGGCGCCTCCACGTCGACCAGCAGGCGGTTGGGATAGCGGTGCGTCACCGTCAGGCCCTGGCTCTTGGCCCAGTCCGCGACCGACTGCTCAGCCTTTTTCGAGGGAGCGAAACGCGCGTTCCACTCTTCCGGCTTAAGGAAATGCTGGAAGTTCGGCGAACTCTTGTCTTGTAACTCTTGCAGGAACTTCTTTTCCGCTTCCTGGTGCGGCGGTTGCAGGCCGATGACCAGGCGAAGCATTTGATTGGCATTGTAAGGCCCAAGCAGTGTGGCGGAATGGTCCAACACAGGCATGGGCGTTGGGCCTCCAGGTTTTATTGTGGTTGCCGCTGGTTGCTGGGCAGCCATGGGCAGGACGCAGCAAGCAAGCAGAAGAAAAACACACACACGAACGCTGAGACGGAACATGAACCCTCCTTTTGAGTTCTGGATTATTTTGATTTAGTAGCACTTAGTACCGGGGGGCTGAGACGACCGACGTGACACCAGACAGAAACTGGGAACGTGACTCCCCACTAACTTACTCATTACCGCGCTTTCGTGAACATAGTGTCGCGGACATCGGATTCGTTTCAGGCAATGCGGTTCGAATGCAGGTTCATCAGGCCAGATCAGAATCGCAACCCCCCGGACTTTTACTCCCGGAGCATCAAAGACCAGGGTTTTTCGCGCCGCGAACACCCGCACTGCAGTCTCCTCAGCTTGAATAAGAGCAACGGCTCCTTGCGGAATGCGTCTTGACCGGATGAGAAATCTTGCTGACGCTTCCCGCGATCCGGACTGTGCCCTATCTCAGGTAGTACAGCAATGCACCGGGGGTGGTTTGGGGGTGAATCGTAGGTGAGTTGTTAAGCCATTGGAAACAAAAGAGGATACCTTGCGGTCGGTGCTCTTTAGGTGCGTTGGTATCGACAAAGTTTTGAGGGACGCCTCGTCCAGCCTTCAGGTGAGGATGTTGCGTCGCCTGGTCCACGCCGTGTTCGAGTCGAGGACCCAAGGTTACTTCTTGATGATGTGAGCTTCATCACTGTATTAGCCACTTAGCAGGCACTACGACGAGGGTAAACGACACCACGATATAATGTTTTCAACATTCTGGGCCCGTAGCTCAACGGTTAGAGCAGCAGACTCATAATCTGTTGGTTGTAGGTTCGAGTCCTACCGGGCCCACCATCTCTCTGCTTTATGAAGCACTTGGCGACGAGCTGTTAGGCTGCATCGCCCCGATTTAGTAACATTTAGTAACAACTCTCCAGATACGTGCGCCAGTGGCTGCCGAAAATCCTCCGCCTCCAAGTGATCGTAGGTGTTCATGGCCAGCGCTACTCCACTGTGCCCAAGAATCCCAGAAATCACTTTCGGATGTACCCCGCTCCGGCGCATGTTCGTTGTAAGCGTATGCCGAAAATCGTGCCATCCTCCGATTGCGATGCCAAGTTCCTTTGCAACCGGGCGGATATATCGCTTCAGAGCGTTTCCCGGATTGACTGGTGTGCCTTCCTTGGAGCGAAAGATCCAATCGCCTTCTCCGAGTTGTTTCATCCGAGATATGAGCTCCGGAGGAATTGGAAGTCTACGGTTTGAGCCTTCGCTTTTGACCGTGTCCAGATCACCGTCACAGATTCTTCGGGTAATTGAGAGTACGTCACCATCGAAATCGGACCACTTGACGGCGATGGCTTCTCCAATCCGGAGTCCCGTGACTGCGAGGAACAGCACCAGAGTTGAATAAGGCTCTTCTAGCTTCTCCGCAATAGCAGTCACCTGTACGAGTTTGAGAACTGTTCGTACAACTCTCCTACCCGCACAATTCGAATCGCGAGGCAGCTTAACTCCGGCACACGGATTCTTACCGATCCATCCACAAGCGACAGCCCAAGACATGACCAGGCTGAGCGAAACCCGCATGCTGCGGAGAGTGCTCCGGCTGTATTTCTTGGAATGCTGTGACAGGAATGTCTCCACATCAAAACGTCCGATTGTCGAGATCTTGCGCTTGCCAAACGCAGGAATCACATACGCACGGAGAGCGTTTCGGTATGTTCGTGGCATATTTGCTGACACGGAACATCCGATACGAAGAGGACTTGGTTGACCAGCTCTTCAATTCCAGCGAGAAACGACTTGCTCGCGTTCTTCTCCTGCTTGCTCACTTCGGCAAGGAAGGTAAGCACGAGGTTGCTGTTCCCACAATCAGTCAAGAAACTCTAGCAGAGATGGTGGGTACAACTCGCTCGCGGGTTAGCTATTTCATGAACAGGTTCAGGAAATTGGGGTTCATTGATTATCACGCGGGCGATGCATTGCAAGTTCACAGTTCACTTCTCAACATCGTTCTCCACGACTAGAACTTCGTTCCGAAAAAAAGGAACTCTACTCTCTTGCAGAACTAGCCACTCTCGGCTTCGCCATTTCCTTGATCACTTCGGCGAGTGTCTCTTTGGCCGATTGCTTTTTTGTTTTTCTTTTACCCATACACCCATGATTTCACGAGCCCGGGGGCGTCTACTGGTCAATTTGAATCATGTATTCTGCGTCGAAGCGGCATGTTGTCATCGTGGCGGAATCGGAAGGGCCTTTGCCGCCGTTGCCCCCGGTGTTACCGCTGCTCCCGGCACTCTTGTGGGCGCGGCTACCGAACCCACGGTGATTTCGTCAAGCCCAACTAACAGGGCCACGGCCGTACCGACCAGCACAAATACCAGTAATAACGTTGTAACTGGCACCGCAGCGACGGCAACCTTCAGCCAGCCGATGGACCCGGCAACGGTCAATTTGCTCACGTTCTCGGTCAAGGAGACAACCGGAAACGACGTACCCGGTACGGTCGTCATGGATGAGGCAAACATTGTGGCAACCTTCACGCCAACCTCGTCCGCTCTCAACCCGAATACCAGCTATACGGCCACGGTTACTACGGCGGCGAAGAACGCCGGTGGAGTTGCAATGGCCCAACCCATTGCATGGAGATTTGCGACCAACCCTGCCGCGCTTACCGGACAAACACCAGTATCCCTCGGAAGAGCACGCACTTTCGCGATTCTGACCAAGTCAGGAATCACCGACGTTTTTGCGTCTGCTGTCAATGGGGATGTTGGAGCTAGTCCAATCACCGGGGCTGCTATTCATCTGACGTGTGCAGAAGTGATGACCGGAACAATTTACTCCGTTAATGCGGCGGGCCCTCTTCCATGCAGGGTCACTGACCCCACCTTACTCACCAGGGCTGTAGGCGACATGGAAATCGCGTACACCGACGCTGCTGGACGAACGTTGCCCGATTTTATTGATCTGGGAGCCGGACAGATTGGCGGGTTAACTCTCGTTCCCGGCCTCTACAAATGGAATACCCGTGTTTTGATATCAACGGATGTCACGATCTCAGGTGGCCGAAACGATGTCTGGATATTCCAGATAGCGGGGACTCTTACTCAGGCCAACGCTACGAGGGTGATCCTGAAAGGCGGCGCACGGGCCAAGAACATCTTCTGGCAGACCGCCGGTTCTGTGGCTATTGGAACGACTGCGCACTTTGAGGGAACAATACTGGCTAAAACAAAGATCGCCATGAAGACGGGCGCATCGGCAAACGGCAGACTGTTAGCCCAGACTGCGGTCACTCTTCAACAGAATGCGGTTACACGGCCCGCCCGGTAAGGATCAGAGAGCACCATCGGCAACCGGAATGCAATCGCACCGACGAAATGTCCCGTCCGGTCTCTCCTTACTCTTGGAGAAACCGGGCGGTGATCTGTTTTCGCGAATCTTCCTTAACGCCTGGGCATCCTTCTCAATTCGCGTAACATCGCCATATCGCTCATTGACCGAGTACTGTGTGTAAAGACAGTCTCCGCGTGCATGCGCTCAATTTCGTAACATCCTACGTAACAACCTCGCCTAGAACTGTATAATTCTGCCAACTGAGAACTTTGGGAAATCGTTGAAACCATTAGTATTTAGTTGTTGAGAGAGAAACTGTTGGTTGTAGGTTCGAGTCCTACCGGGCCCACCAGCATTCTCGGCGCCATCCAGCCACTACGAAGACCACACAGCAGCGTCATTGCCCGTCTCCGTTTCCAGTTGGAGTTATGGATGGAGCATCTCCTGAAGCAGCTTTCCTGTACGCGTTCGTTAGTCGTCATTCGCCAGGCTGCTAACGGAGCCAGCCAGAAGTCGTCCAATCTTTCCAGCGCCGGGGGGCCTAGGTGTGCCGTTAAGGCCCGGACCCCCTCAGATGCAGCAGCGGAAACATTCCCCAAGGAGTCTTGTATGAAATCTCGTGCTGTTGTCGCTCTCGCTGTTCTGCTTCCGCTTGCGCTCTTAACCTCGGATGCCGCCGCCGTCCCCGCGAACGCGGCCGGGGAATATGCCAGGCACTTCGGCGCCCTCAGTGATCTGTCGATCGCCGTGGCCCAGGCCATGCCGCCTGAGCAGTATGTGTTCCGTCCGCACCCTGAATCCATGAATTTTGGCGAGCTGATGTCGCATATCGCGAGCACCAACTACCAGTTCTGCGCCGGTCTGAAGGATTCTGCCCCGCCTGCATTGCCTTCACCCACCGACAAGGACGGTGTGGTCAAGTTCCTGAGCGATTCCTTCAGCTATTGCTCCGCCGTGATCCCAAACCTTACCGACGAGCAGCTCAACCAGGCGCACAATTCTCCCGATGGACGGCTTCCTGGGCGCGAGATCCTGCTCGCGATGTACGTTCACGTGGCGCATCATCGTGGCCAGGCGGAAATCTATCTTCGGGACAAAGGCATCCGGCCGCCGTCCTACAGGATTTGAACCAACACTCAGCTTCAACGTTGGGACAGAGCGCGGCGCGCCTTGGAGTAGTCGCCGGTGCGGCTGGTCCAGTTGCTCGCCAATGTCCCCACGGCCCAGAACAGAGCAAACAGGCAAAACCACCCGCTCCCGGGAACGCCGGAACGCCAGGCCAGGAAAGCTCCTAACGTCGGGAGGATGGCCGAGGAGGTTACGCCGGCAGACCACATAAGCGCTTTCGCGGTGGGGCTGGCGTTTTGCATGGAGAGTTTTTCTGTCTGCACCCCAAAGAAGGGGAGATGCTCAAAGATCCAGCGAAGCCCGGGTGGCCAGCCCTCGGGATTCCCCGTTCCACCCACCGTGTAGAAGAGGAAACGAATACCCACGGCCCGGCCGACCAGCCAGTGCGCAATGGCGTGCGCGCAGAAATAGAGAAGAACCCAGGCCAGAAGCATCGCGGCGACGGCCATCGCTGGCGAGCGTGCCGACCGGGACGCCATCAAAGCAAAACCGGCGCCCAGAATCCCCCCAGCCTGCAAGAGATTGCCGGCCGCTATCGACGGTCGGGCAAAGACGCGGCGCTTCGTGGTAGTGGGAGGATTCACTTTTTAAGTCGGCCCTCACGGGGGGTTAAAAGATCGTCAATTCTACCGCAGGGCGACCGCCGTGAACTGCTTCTGTAATTAAGATATTTTTTCAAGCGGCCTAATCCGAGCTGAAGATTTGTTGCAGCAGGAAATCTGCGTGTATGCTCCATTATGTAGGTCATGGAGGCGAGTGCATGCGGACTGCGCGGGTATTTCGGTCGGGAAACAGTCAAGCAGTCCGACTGCCGAAGCAATTTCGAGTAAAAAGCAAGGAAGTCGAGATCTTTCGCCGCGGGGATGAGATTGTGCTGCGCGAGAAGGACGGAATCATGGTTCGAGCTTTCAATCTGCTGGCTGGCTTGCCGGATGATGTTGAAGCAGCGGTCCGAAACAAGCATCCGCCGCAGAGACACAAGGGTCTGTGATGGATCGCTATCCGTTGGGCGGCAGTTCCCGAATCGTATCCTGCCCCTCTATGAGATAATTTTTCAGACCGAGTCTTGAGGAAAACCAATGGCTGAGCGCAACGTCTTCTGCGTCAAGTTGCACAAGGAACTGCCGGGCCTGGACGAACCGCCCTTTGACACGGAATTCGGAAAGAAGATTTACGACAACGTCTCCCGGGAAGCCTGGCACGGCTGGACGGAATTTTGCAAGATGCTGCTGAACGAGTATCGCCTCAATCCGGCGCGCCGGGAAGATCAGGAAGCCATCGTGAAACAGATGGAGCAGTATTTCTTCGGCGAGGGCGCTGCGCCACCGAAGGAGTACGTCCCGCCCGCCCAGAAATAGGGCGCGCATTGTCCTCGCCCAATCACGCCAACTTCGCCTCACCAGGTATCCATCTGATACAAGCAGAAATGTCATGCTGAGCGAAGCGAAGCATCCCTACCTCCGCCAACATTCGTAGTGGAATAGGGATTCCTCGCTGCGCTCGGAATGACGACCTTGGATTATGAGACGGCTTGTAGTAACCAGGTGATTAGTTACCTTGGTGGATACTGTTTACCTGATTGTCATCCGCATTTCATCATCCCGTAACATTCCCGGGCGAGAATTAGGCTATGGATCCGCCCGTCTACGATACGCTGATCCTCTCCGACGTGCATCTGGGGTCGGACACCAGCCGCGCGCGCGAGGCCACTCGCGTGCTGAAGGAAAACCGTTTCCGGCGGCTGATTCTGCTGGGCGACATCTTCGCCGACCTCAACTTCCGCCGACTGACCAAGGAACACTGGAAATTTCTCGGCTACATCCGCAAGCTTTCCAATCCCAAACGTGATTTAGAGGTGGTTTGGGTCGAGGGTAATCACGACCAGGGCCTCGCCGACATCATGTCTCACCTGGTCGGAGTGCGCGTGTATCAGGAGTACGCGTGGGAATACGCCGGTCTGCGCCACCTGGCCATTCATGGCCATCAGTTTGACCGGCTCCTCGCCAATAATCATCGCCTTAATTATTTTGGGACGCTGCTGTGTTTGCAGTTGCAGAAGCTTGATCTCAAGGGCAAACCGGTGGCGCGCTTCATTGACCGCATCAACACGCGCTGGCTGCGCATGTCGCACAAGGTGGCGTCCGGAGCCTTATTTCACGCCCGCCTGCACAAAGCCGACCGCATTTTCTGCGGCCACACTCACGACGCCATACACCAGGAGAAAGACGGCATCCACTACTACAACGCCGGGGGATGGGTTGACGACAGGCTTACCTACATCACCATTGACCCGGCGGGAGTGCGAATTCTTGAATACCACGAGCGGCCCGATGCGCGTGATTCCGGCGAAGATCGAAGCGAGCCTGACCTCACGGTTGCTGAACTGGCCGGCGAGTCGGAACTACCCGACAATGCAGAATACGAAAATATCGCTGGCTGATGCCGGCTGGCTCGGCAACGCCCGGTCAGGAGATGCTTGCGCAAGCTGACAATCGTTTTTCACCATGCCGGGGGAGGACACCGCAGCACGGCGGATGCTCTGAAGGCCACGCTCGCAGTGCAGGACCTGCCTTGGGACGTCAGCCTTCTGAACATCCAGGAATTACTTTCGTCTCTCGACGTGCTTCGCAGCGTCACCGGCCTGCACATTGAGGACACCTACAACCTGATTCTCCGAAAGGGCTGGACGCGATTCACGCCGCAACTGCTGGTGCTTCTCCAGGGAACAATCCGTCTGTATCACTCATGGGTTGTGAAAGCGCTGCGGGCGCATTGGTCGCAACATCCGGCGGATCTGGTGCTCTCGGTAATCCCACACTTCAATCGTGCTTTGGCGGAAAGTCTTCGAGGGCAGGAAACTCCGTTTGTGACCCTGCTGACGGATCTGGCGGACTATCCGCCCCACTTCTGGATCGAACGGGAGTCTGAATACATTATCGTCGCAACCGAACGGGCCAGGCAGCAAGCGTTGGCAATGGGCCATCCCGCGGACCGAGTCTTTGAAATCTCAGGAATGGTTTTGAAGCCAAGGTTCTATCAGAAGACTGCCGTGGATCGCGTTTCCGAACGAACGCGGCTCGGCCTTGAACCCGATTGTCCCACCGGGATTGTGCTCTTCGGAGGTCACGGGTCGCGAGCCATGCTAGACATTGCCAGGAGACTTGATCAAAACAACAGCGGCGTCCAGTTGATTTTGCTTTGCGGACATAACCAGAAACTCGCAGCTCAGCTCAAAGAGCTGAAGACCAGAAAGCCGATCCTGGTTCAAGGGTTCACTGCGAATGTTGAGTCCTTCATGGCATTGGCCGACTTCTTCATTGGGAAACCGGGCCCCGGCTCAATCAGCGAAGCCCTGCAGTTCCACCTCCCCGTGATCGTGGAATGCAACGCGAAGACGCTGCCGCAAGAGCGCTACAACGCCGAATGGCTGACCGAAAAAGGTTTCGGAATCGTGGTGACCAGCTTCCGGGAAATCGCGCCCGCGGTTCAGCGCTTGCTTCAGACGGCGACTTTCAATGAGCTCCACCTCAACGCCAGCACCTATTCCAATCGAGCGCTATTCGAAGTGCCCGCCATTCTGGAGGAATGCGCGAAGCGCGCCGCCGCTGCAGTTCAAGTTGAAACTACTGTTTGATCGGAGCGAAATTGCCGTGCCGAGCGGAGCATCTCTATTGCCACGACCGTTCGACGTAGGAATAGGGATTCCTCGCTCCGCTCGGAATGACAGCTTCTACGACCTTCCTCGCAATGCCCACGTAGCCCCGGACGCCTCGTCCGGGGCGCCCGCATCCAGCCTCATGATCAGATTGTCATGCGGAGCGAAGCGAAGCATCCCTATCGCTACCATCGCTCCGTGGCGGGCACAGGCTAGAGCGGTTCAGAAACCGTCACGCACGAAGCGTAGTCCCCCCGCAACGCGTACCAGCGCACCCGCAACATCTCGCCGAACATGAGGATACCGTCGCGCACCGGATTGATGCGCGTGCCCTCGCGATGCGACCAAGCGACCGGAACCTCAGCCACCGCGAACCCGAATTTTCCAGCCAGGTAAAGCAGTTCGGGATCGAATCCCCAGCGCTCGATCTTCTGCAACGGAAAAATAACCTGCGCGCTGCGCCGGGTAAAAGCCTTGAAGCCGCACTGCGTGTCCTTGAACTGCAGGCCCAGAACAATGCGCAACAACAGGTTGAAGATGCGTCCGAAAAGCTGGCGCTGCAGCGGCTGCCTCCGAATCTGCAGCTCGCGGTCCAGCCAGCGCGAGCCGATGGCGATGTCCGCACCCTTCACAATTGCGGCAAACAACTTGTCCGCCTCCTCGATCGGCGAGGAAAGATCAGCATCGCTGAACAGCAAGATGCTGCCCCGCGCCTGCAACATTCCGTGGCGGACGCTATACCCCTTGCCCCGGTTCCCTGGATTCTCCAGCAAACGCAGCCCCGGATGCTTCTGCGCATACCCGCCGACGATCTCCGCTGTATCGTCATTCGACCCATCATTCACCACAATGATTTCTGCTTTCCAACCGCGCTCCGTGGCGTACGCCAGAATCCGATCCAGCGTCCCCGCAATGCGCTCGCGCTCATTGTAAGCAGGCAACACGATGCTATATGTGGGTGCGTCCAAAAGGCTCCCCGCCATTCAGCTACGAGCCGCTAGTCTCAAGGATTGCCCCGCCAGAGTCAAACCACAGAATCAAAAGGGAGGAAGCTAGAAGCCAGAAGCTCCTAAGCCACTTGCCGCTGCTTCTCCAACATGGAAAAAAAATCCGCCACCAGTTCTTCGTCCCAGAGCCCGCCGCGAGCTTCCTGGCGCATCGTCAAAGCGGCTTGCTCATGGCCCAGCACAGGTTTGTAGGGTCGCGCGGTGCGCAGGGCATCGTACACATCCACGACTTGCAGCACTCGAGGGAGCAAAGGAATTTCGGCCTTCTGCAGACCGTCCGGATAGCCGCTGCCATCCGAGTGCTCATGATGATTGCGGATGACCGGCAGCACCAGCCGCAGCGACCGCAATGGCCGGCAGATATTTTCCCCGGTCACGGGATGCTGCTTCATGATGGCCCATTCGTCCTCGGTCAGATTCGTCCCCTTCTTTAAGATCTCGTCAGGAACCGCGATTTTTCCCAGGTCATGCAAGTACCCGCCCCGGCGCAACGCCACAATCGATTCTTCATTCAGCCCCAGATGCCGGCCCAGGTTGCTGGCATTCTCCGCCAAACGTTCACAATGGCCCTCGGTATAAGGATCGCGGCTCTCCACGCTCAGGCCCAGGGTGCAAAGCACCGACTCGGCGGTCTCCAGTTCGTCCGTAAACTCCTTGAGTTTGAGCAGTGACTTGACCCGTGCAAACAACTCTTCCGAAAAAATAGGCTTGTTGAGAAAGTCGTCCGCCCCGGCTTCGATTCCCCGCAGCTTGTCCTCGCGATCGCTCAGCCCCGTGATCAGCACGAACGGAATCAGCCGCGTGGAAGGATCTCCCTTGACTTCCCGGCACAGTTCGTAACCCGACTTGCCGGGCATCACCACATCGGAAAGAATCAGGTCGGGGAGTTCGCGCCGAATCTCAATCTCGGCCTGGGCCGCGTCCGCCACCGCCACCACGTCATACCCTCGAGTGCCCAGCAGCTCGCGCATCAGTACCCTGGTGTCCGGATTGTCATCGACCACCAAT
>Ga0210410_10003882_pt1 | contig 13208 bp, 12 predicted proteins | sample IncBWC4MmetaG_FD_161058 | JGI IMG/M metagenome (GOLD analysis project Ga0210410, IMG submission 161058) | Forest soil microbial communities from Barre Woods Harvard Forest LTER site, Petersham, Massachusetts, United States - Inc-BW-C-4-M | ecosystem: Environmental > Terrestrial > Soil >... | reverse complement strand
TCTCGCAGAATGCGACCTCCCGCATGGCTGGGGTAGCCCATGCCGAAGCCTGGGGTCCCACGAAGAAAGTCGCCTCAGCTACGCCCCGCCACTGCGGGGCGCAGCGAGTTTCGCCAATCCCTCCTAGGCAGCGTCGCACGCCGCCAGGCGCCGCGGGGGGGTTCGCCAATCCCTCCTAGTCGAAGGCGCCATGGCGGCCCTCGCCCGCGGCGAAGCGGGCGGCGCCGCCGAGCGCCTCGTGCTCGAGCGCGACGAGCCCGTGGCGCAGCTCGCTCGCGAGCGCGGCGTCGAGGTCGAGGTCGTGCTGCTCGTACGCGGACAGGCGGTCGTGGCGCATGCACAGCTGGGGGAACGCCGCCAGCTGCAGCGCGAGCGCCTCGGCCGCCTCGCGCGCGCTGCCGGTCGGCACGACGCGATTCGCGAGCCCGATCGCGAGCGCCTCCTCGGCGCCGACGGGCCGGCCCGTGAGGATCAGGTCGAGCGCCCGGCCGAGCCCGACGATCCGCGGCAGCCGCACCGTCCCGCCGTCGATCAGCGGCACGCCCCAGCGGCGGCAGAAGACGCCGAGCACCGCGTCCCGCTCGACGATCCGCAGGTCGCACCACAGCGCCAGCTCGAGCCCGCCCGCGACCGCATGCCCCGCCACCGCGGCGATCACGGGCTTCGACAGCAGCATCCGCGAGGGCCCCATCGGCCCGTCGCCGTCGGCGGCGACGCGGTTGCCGCGCTCGGTCCCGGCCGCTCTCAGGTTCGCGCCCGCGCAGAAGGCGCCCCCGGCGCCCCACAGCACGCCGACGCGCGCGTCGGCGTCGGCGTCGAACGCGCGGAACGCGTCGGCGAGCGCCTGCGCCGTCGGCCCGTCGACGGCGTTGCGCACCTCGGGTGCGTCGAGGATCACCGTCGTGACGGGGCCGTTGCGCTCGACCGCGACTCCCATGCGAGCGAGGCTAGTCGATGGGCAGCGCGAGCCGCCGCACAACCGCCGCACGCCGCGCTGCGTAGAAGCTCCCGATGAAGATCGCGATCGTCGGCGCCGGCGTCTCCGGGCTCGTCGCCGCTCACGTCCTGCATGCCCGCCACGACGTCACGTTGTTCGAGGCGAACGACTACGCGGGCGGCCACACGCACACGGTGCGCGTCGAGACCGACGGCGGCGCGTGGGACGTCGACACCGGCTTCATCGTCCACAACGACCGCAACTACCCGGAGTTCCAGCGCCTGCTCGCGCGCCTCGGCGTCGCGACGCAGCCGTCCGAGATGTCGTTCGGCGTCTCGGACCCGGTCGGCGACTTCGAGTACACCGGCGCTTCGCCGAACGGCCTCTATGCGAAGCGCAGCCACCTCGTCACGCCGTGGTTCCAGCGCATGGTCGCCGACCTCGTGCGCTTCAACCGCGAGGCGCGCACGCTGCTCGCCGACGGCCGTGACGGCCACGGTCCCTCGCTGCGCGCGTGGCTGGAGGCGCGCCGCTACTCGCGCGCGTTCGTCGAGCGGCTGATCGTCCCGCAGGCGGCGGCCGTGTGGTCGGCCGATCCGCGGCAGCTGTGGTCGTTCCCGGCGCGCTTCCTCGTCGAGTTCTTCGACAACCACGGCATGCTCGGCCTCCGCGACCGTCCGCGGTGGCGGACGATCATGGGCGGCTCGCGGCGCTACGTCGAGGCGATCGCAGGCCCGCTCGGTGCGCGCCTGCGGCTCGCGACGCCGATCCGCGCGATCGCACGCCATGCCGACCACGTCGAGCTCGCGCCCGTGCGCGGCGAGCCCGAGCGCTTCGACCACGTCGTGATCGCGACCCACGGCGACCAGGCGCTGCGGATGCTCGCCGACCCGAGCGAGCGCGAGCACGAGCTGCTCGGCGCCTTCCCGTACCAGTCCAACGACGTGACGCTGCACACCGACCGCGGCCTGCTGCCGCGCCGCCGCCGCGCGTGGGCGAGCTGGAACTACCACCTGCTCGAGCGCGAGATCGGCCGGCCCACCGTGACGTACCACATGAATCGCCTGCAATCGCTCGACGCCGACCGCGAGCTGCTCGTCACGCTCAACCGCGACGCCGACGTGCGCAGCGAGCACGTGCTGGGGCGCTTCCGCTACGACCACCCGGTCTTCACGGCGGCCGGCGTCGCGGCGCAGCGCCGCCGGCACGAGCTCGACGCCGTTGCGCGCACGTCCTACTGCGGCGCGTACTGGGGCTGGGGCTTCCACGAGGACGGCGTCGTCAGCGCACTGCGCGCCTGCGAGGCGCTGGGAGGGACGTTGTGACGGGTTTCGCCCTACGGCGATCGCGAGCGATCGCCTCCGAGCGACGTCACTCCGCGATCTACGAGGGCGTCGTGACGCACCGCCGCCGCACGCCGGTCGAGCACGCCTTCCGCATGCGGCTGTTCCTGATGTACCTCGACCTCGGCGAGCTGCCGCACCTGTTCGACGGTCATCCGCTGTGGTCGGCGCGGCGGCCGGCGCTCGCGCGCTTCCGCCGCGACGACTTCCTCGGCGATCCGCTGATCCCACTCGACGCGGCAGTGCGCGATCTCGTCGAGGAGCGGCTCGGCTTCCGGCCGGCCGGGCCGGTGCGGATGCTCGCGCACCTGCGCTATCTCGGCCACTGCTTCAACCCGGTCGCCTTCTACTGGTGCTTCGCGCAGGACGGCGAGCGCGTGGAGGCGGTCGTCGCGGAGGTGACGAGCACGCCGTGGGGCGAGCGCCACGCATACGTCGCCGCGGGCCCGGGGAATGCTGAGCACGTGCTCGAGAGCCGGCACGAGAAGGCGCTGCACGTCTCCCCGTTCATGGCGATGGGGATGGAGTACCGCTGGCGCGTCGCGACGCCCGGCGAGCGGCTCGCGGTGACGATCGAGAGCCGCGACGCGGACGGCCGGCTCGTGTTCGACGCGCACCTCGCGTTGCGCCGCCGGACCATCACGCGCGCCGCGCTCACGCGCGTGCTCGCGCGCCACCCCGCGATGACGTTGCGCGTGCTCGGCGGCATCTACGGGCAGGCGCTGCGGCTGCGGCTCAAGGGCGCGCGCTGGCACGCCCGTCCGGCCGTGCCCGCCGCGCGCGCAGCCGCTCCCGCCGAGGCCGTCGTGGAGAAGACCGCGGCATGAGCGCGCGCGAGCGGGTCGCGCGCCGCGCCGTCCACGCGCTGCTCGCGCGCGTGCGGGGCGGCACGATCTCACTCGCCGAAGACGGCGACGTCCGCACCTTCGGGACGCCAGCCGGCGACCCGCCGCTGCAGGCGCGCATCGAGGTGCGCTCGCCTGCGTTCCACCCGGCGCTGCTGTCCGGCGGCGCCGGCGCCGGACGCGCCTACATGGACGGACTGTGGGACTGCGACGACCTCGTCGCGCTCGTGCGGGTCGCGGCGCGCGCGATGCCCAGCCTCGACCGCTGGCGCGAGCGGCTGCTGCCGCTGACCGCGCCGTGGCAGCAGACCGCCTGGCGCTTGCGCGCGAACACGCGGGCACGGGCGCGCGAGCGGATCGCGGCCCACTACGACCTCGGCAATCGCCTCTTCTCGCGCTTCCTCGACGAGACGATGACGTACTCCTCGGCGATCTTCGAGCGCGCGGACGCGACGCTGCACGACGCGCAGCTGGCGAAGCTCGATCGCATCTGCCGGCGCCTCGCGCTCGCGCCCGGCGAGCGCCTGCTGGAGATCGGCACCGGCTGGGGCGGGCTCGCACTGCACGCCGCCGGCCGCTACGGCGCGCGCGTCACGACGACGACGATCTCGCGCGAGCAGCACGCGTACGCGACGGCGGCGGTGCGCGCCGCCGGCCTGGACGACCGCGTCACCGTCCTGCTGCAGGACTACCGCGACCTGCGCGGGCGCTACGACAAGCTCGTCTCGATCGAGATGATCGAGGCCGTCGGCTGGGAGCATCTCGACACGTACTTCGGCGCGTGCAGCGACCTGCTCGAGCCCGACGGCGCGATGCTGCTGCAGGCGATCGTCCACCCGCACCGCGTCTTCCGCGTCGAGAAGGCGTCGACCGGCTTCATCAACGCGTTCGTCTTCCCCGGCGGGACACTGCCTTCGCTCGCTGCGATCGAGCGCTCACTCGCTCGCCGCACCGACCTCCGCGCGGTCGCGCTCGACGACATCACGCCGCACTACGCGCGCACGCTGCGCTGCTGGCGCGAGCGCTTCCGCGCCGCCTGGCCGGAGCTGCGCGCGCTCGGCTACGACGAGCGCTTCCGCCGCATGTGGGACCTCTACCTCGCCTACTGCCAGGCCGGCTTCCGCGAGCGCCGCATCTCCGACGTGCAGCTGCTGCTCGCCAAGCCCGCCTACCGCGCCGAGTCCGTGGCGCCGCTGCCGGCGGACGTCGCGTCACCGGTCGAGCAGCTCGTCGAGCCGGTTGAGCTCGCGCTCGCCGAGTGACGCGGCCGGCGGCGGCAGCCGGCAGCGTCCGATCACGACCGCGCGAGCAGGTGGCTCGCGTCGTTCCACAGCCACAGCGCGGGGGCGGCGTGCTCGGAGCCGACGATCGACAGGCTCGCAGGGTCGAGCGCGAAGTGGCGGCCGTGGTCGGGGGCGAGCGTGAGCGCGCGCGAGGCCAGCGTGCGGGTCAGGTGGCCGTGGCCGACGAGCAGCACGCGGCCGTCCACGGCCCGGGTGCGCGCGAGCACGCGCTCGGCGCGCCGCGCCGCCTCGGCGATCGTCTCGCCGCCGGGGCAGCCGTCGCGCCACAGGTCCCAGTCGGGCCGCGCGCGGCGGATCTCGGCGCTCGTGCGACCCTCGTAGTCGCCGTAGTCGACCTCCATCAGGTCCTCGTCGAACGCGAGCGCGTCGCCGAAGCCGGCCAGCTCCGCCGTGCGCCGCGCACGCTCGAGCGGGCTCGCGAGCACCAAGGCGAACTCGACGCCGCGCAGCCGCTCGCCCAGCGCCGCGGCCTGCCGCTCGCCGTGCGCGGTCAACGGCACGTCGGTCCGGCCGGTGTGCCGGCCGGACAGGCTCCACTCGGTCTCCCCGTGGCGGGCGAGCCACAGCTCGTTCAACGCCGTCATCGCGCGCGGGACGCTACCGCGCTCGACGAACGAGGCGCGTGCTGAAGGCGCGAGGCGCGAGCTTGCCCTGCGAGGCGTCGGTTTCAGCGCCTCGCAGGGCAAGGCTCGGCGCCTCGCGCCCGCCAGCCACGCCAGGCTCGGCACTCAGGAGTGCTCGCCGAAGTCGGTCGTGTAGGTGGCGCCGCCGCCGCCGACGGGCACGCCCGGGATGATCCCCACGCCGATGTCGCGGAAATGGCGGTTGAGGATGTTCGCGCGGTGGGGCGGGCTGTGCATCCACGCGCGCACGAGCGCGGCCGGCTGCGCGAGCGAGCCGCTGCCCCAGCCGATGTTCTCGCCGAGCCACCAGCTCGCGTTGCGCGGCACGTAGTGCGTCGCGCGCATGCGGTCGAACGGCGAGCGGCCGTTCAGCGAGTCGTGCGCGAAGTAGCGGCGGCGCACCATGTCGCGCGAGTGCCGGCGCGCGGCGCTCGAGAGCTTGGCGTTGAGGCGCAGCGGCGGCAGGCCGTGCTGGGCGCGGATGCGGTTGAGCAGGCACAGCGTCGCGTCGCGCGCTTGGCGGAGCGTCCCCTTGCGGACCGCTGTGTGGGAACCGGCACATGCGCCGGGGGTCGCCCCCGCGGGTGCAGCGGGGACGAGCAATGCGGCCAGCAGCACGACGGCGAGCACGAGCAGCGGAGCGCGGAAACGGGGCATCTCCCTTGGCATCGACTGGAGCTGGACGATCTGAGGCCCCTCGGCACGCCATTGGACGAATGTCCGAAGCGGCCGCGGCCGGGTACCGTGCCGCCATGGGCGACACCGACCCCCTGCGCGACTACCGCGCCAAGCGCGACTTCGGGACGACGAGCGAGCCGGCAGGTTCGGCCGCGGCGTCCGCCGAGCCCGCGGCCCGCTTCGTCGTCCAGCAGCACGCCGCGTCGCGCCTGCACTGGGATCTGCGGCTCGAGCGCGACGGCACGCTCGCCTCGTGGGCGCTGCCGCGCGGCGTCCCGCTCGACCCGCACGACGATCGTCCCGCGATCCGCACCGAGGACCATCCGCTGGAGTACCTCGACTTCCACGGCGAGATCCCCGCCGGCAGCTACGGCGCCGGCACGATGGAGATCTTCGACGCGGGGACGTACGAGTCGCACGAGTGGACCGCGCGCAAGGTGGAGGTGACGCTGCGCGGCGAGCGGCTCGCCGGGCGCTACGGGCTGTTCCCGCTGCGACGCACGTCGCCGGAGGCCGTCGGCGACGGCGGCGGCGAGCCGTGGATGATCCACCGCCTCGACCCGCCGTCGGACCCGCTGCGCACGCCGCTGCCGCCGCACATGGCGCCGATGCTCGCGCGCGCGGAAGCCGACGGCGGGGTGGGCGGGATTCCGGATGACGAGCAGTGGGGCTACGAGGTCAAGTGGGACGGCATCCGCGCGCTGCTGTGGAGCGACCACGGCCACGTGCGGATCGAGAGCCGCACGCAGCGCGAGATCACCGCCCGCTACCCGGAGCTGCGCGCACTCGGCCGCGCGCTCGGCGTGCACGAGCTGCTGCTCGACGGCGAGCTGGTCGCGCTCGACGAGCGCGGCCGCCCGCGCTTCGAGCGGCTCCAATCGCGCATGAACGTCGAAGGCGAGGCGGCGATCCGCCGCGCCGCGAGAGCGCAGCCGGTCGTCTACATGGCGTTCGACCTGCTCCACCTCGACGGCCGCTCGCTGCTCGAGCTGCCCTACGAGCAGCGCCGCGCGCTGCTCGACGACCTCGGCCTCGACGGCCCCGCGTGGCGCACGCCGCGCTTTCACCGCGGCGGCGGCCAGGCGCTGCTCGACGCGACGCGCGAACAGGGGCTGGAGGGGATCGTCGCCAAGCGGCTCGACGGTCGCTACGAGCCGGGTCGCCGCAGCTCCACCTGGCGCAAGCTGCGCAACCGCAGCCGCCAGGAGCTGGTGATCGGCGGCTGGACGGAGGGGGAGGGCAGACGCGCCGGACGCGTCGGCGCGCTGCTGCTCGGCGCACACGAGCGGCCGGGGGGGCCGCTGCGCTACGCCGGCCGCGTCGGCAGCGGCTTCACGGAGGCGACGCTGGACGAGCTCCGGCGACGGCTCGAGCCGCTGCGCCGCACGCGCTCGCCCTTTCGCATAGAGGCAGGCGGCGCAAGACCACCGCGCGGCGCGCGCTACGTCAGGCCACAGCTCGTCGCCGAGGTCGAGCTGACCGAGATCACGCGCGACGGGCTCGTGCGCCAGGGTGTCTTCAAGGGGCTGCGCGACGACAAGGCGGCGGCCGAGGTCGTGTTCGAGATCGAAGGCGCCTCGCCCGACCGCGCCCCCGGCGCCGCGCCCGCGCTCGACGCCGCGCTGGAGGGCCGCGAGCTGCGCATCACGAACCGCGACAAGGTCCTGTTCCCCGCGACCGGCTTCACGAAGGGCGACCTGATCGCCTACTACGTGGAGATCGCGTCCACGCTGCTGCCGCACCTGCGCGATCGGCCGCTGACGCTGCGCCGCTGGCCGGACGGCGTCGAGGGCAGAACGTTCTACGAGAAGCACGCCCCGAGCCATCGGCCCGACTGGGTGGAGACGGCGTCCGTCTACAGCAGCAGCGAACGGCGGCGGATCGACTACTGCCTCGCGCAGGACGCTCCGACGCTCGCATGGCTCGGAAACCAGGCCGCGATCGAGCTGCACCCGTCGCTGTCTCGCGCGCGCGATCTCGACCACCCGACCGCGGTCGTCTTCGACCTCGACCCCGGCCCGCCGGCCGGCCTGCCCGAGTGCGCCGAGGTCGCGCTCGTGCTGCACGGGCTGTTCGAGCGGCTCGGGCTCGTGAGCGTCGTCAAGACCTCCGGCGGCAAGGGCCTGCAGGTCTACGTGGCGCTCGGCGAGGGGGCCGCGACGTACAGACGCACGAAGCCGTTCGCGCACCGCGTCGCGGCGCTGCTGGAGCAGCAGCTGCCCGAGCTGGTCGTCTCGCGCATGGCGAAGCGCCTGCGCGCCGGCAAGGTGCTCGTCGACTGGAGCCAGAACGACGCGCACAAGACGACCGTCGCGGTCTACTCCGTGCGCGCACGTCCCGAGCCCGCCGTCTCGACGCCGCTGTCGTGGGAGGAGCTGCGCGCCGCGCACGCGGCCGGCGAGGCCGAGCAGCTCGTGTTCGACCCGGCGGCGGTGCTCGCGCGCGTCGCGCAGCTCGGCGACCTGTTCGCGCCGCTGCTGAGCGTGCCCCAGGAGCTGCCCGCGCTGTGAGCCCGCGTGACCGGCGCGCGGGCGTGGCCCCATCCTGTCTAGGATGCCGGCGGGGCGCTCCGTCGCGTCCTCTGCCGCCATGGATCCCGTGACCCTCCGCAACCGTCTGCTCGTCGCCACCGGGATGTGGCGCGAGGTCACCGGAGAGGCGCTGCCGAAGCTTCCGCCGGGTCCGCCCGAGCAGCAGGTGCAGACGTTCGAGCTGCTGCTCGTGGACCGTCTGTGGGATTCGGCGACCGTCGAGAACGCGCGGGAGATCGCCGATCGCACCTGGGATCTCGTCCATGACCGGCCAGAGGGCGACCCCGTGCGGAAGCGCGTCGTGGAGTGCCACGAGGCGCTCGCGCGAATCTCGCGCCTCGGCGACTGACGCGTCGGCTTCACAACCTGCTCACAGGCGACTGGCAGCCCGATGTGGCGCCTGGTACGTTCTGCCGCGTAAGGCCGGGAGACACCCGGCAGAAAGCAGTGCGACGTACGCGGGACCGTTGCCTCACAGCATCCTCCGCGCATGCAGCACACCAGCAGTGGAGGACAGCACCGTGCCGACCGGAACCGTGAAGTGGTTCAGCGACGAGAAGGGCTTCGGCTTCATCACGCCCGACGAGGGCAGCCGCGACCTCTTCGTCCATCACACCGGCATCAACTCCGACGGATACCGCTCGCTCGCCGAGGGCTCGAAGGTGTCCTACGAGGAGGAGCAGGGCGACAAGGGCCCGAAGGCGGTCAACGTCTCCGCCATCTAGGAGACGCACCGGAGCGCGGTCCGTCATGGAGCCCGCGGTCGCACGTTCGAAGGCCTCCGGAAGGGGGCCTTCCGTGTATTCGAACCCACCCACCCGCCCCCGCTCGCCTGCCCCACCCACCCGCCCCCAGCCGCCCGGCGTGTAGCATCGATGACCAGGCACCACGACGAGGGGGAAAGGTCGGACGTGGGCAAGACGGTCGAGCAGCGCGAGCGCGTCGTCGTGCGCTTCGCGGGCGACTCGGGGGATGGCATGCAGCTCGTCGGCGGGCGCTTCACGGACGCCACGGCGCTGCTCGGCAACGACCTCGCGACGCTGCCGGACTTCCCGGCGGAGATCCGTGCGCCCGCCGGCACGATCCCCGGCGTCTCGGCCTTCCAGATCCACTTCGCCTCGCGCGACATCCTCACGCCGGGCGACACGCCGAACGTGCTCGTCGCGATGAACCCGGCGGCGCTGAAGGCGAACCTCGCCACGCTCGAGCGCGGCGCGACGATCATCGCCAACGAGGACGCCTTCACGAGACGCAACCTCGAGAAGGCCGGCTACGCCGCGAACCCGCTCGAGGACGGCACGCTCGGCGACTACCGCGTCCATCGCGTGCCGATGACGACGCTGACGGCGCGCGCGGCCGAGGGCCTGGAAGGCGTCGGCACGCGCGACGCGGGCCGAGCGAAGAACCTCTTCGCGCTCGGCCTGCTGTCATGGCTCTTCGGCCGCCCGACCGACGTCACGGAGCGCTGGATCGAGGCGAGGTTCGCCGCCAAGCCGGCCTCGCTGGCGGCCAACCGCGCCGCCTTCCGCGCGGGCTGGAGCTTCGGCGAGACGACCGAGCTGCTCGACGTGCAGTACCGCGTCGCGCCCGCGACCGACGTCGCGCCCGGCACCTACCGCCAGGTCAACGGCACCACCGCGACCGCGCTCGGCCTGATCGCCGCGTCCGTCCGCAGCGGGCTGCCGCTGCTGCTCGCGAGCTACCCGATCACGCCGGCCTCCGAGCTGCTGCACGAGCTGTCGCGCCACGCCGGCGTCGGCGTGCGCACGATCCAGGCGGAGGACGAGATCGCTGCCGCGGGGATGGCGCTCGGCGCCGCCTTCGGCGGCCACCTCGGCGTGACCGCCACGAGCGGCCCGGGGATGGACCTGAAGGCGGAGACGATCGGCCTGGCGGCGATGCTCGAGCTGCCGCTGGTCGTCGTCGACGTGCAGCGCGCGGGCCCGTCGACCGGGATGCCGACGAAGACCGAGCAGTCCGACCTGCTGCTGGCGCTGCACGGCCGCCACGGCGAGTCGCCGCTGCCGGTGCTGGCCGCCGCGACGCCGGGCGACTGCTTCGAGACGGCGTTCGAGGCCGCGCGCATCGCGATCGCCTACCGCACGCCGGTGATCCTGCTGAGCGACGGGTTCCTGTCGAACTCCTCCGAGCCGTGGCGGATCCCCGACGCCGCCGCGCTGCCGCAGATCGACCCGGCGTTCGCGACCGCCCCGCCGGGCGGCGAGCCGTTCCTGCCCTATGCGCGCGACGCGCGCGGCGTGCGTCCGTGGGCGCCGCCCGGCACGCCTGGGCTCGCCCATCGCATCGGCGGCCTGGAGAAGCAGGACGGGACCGGCAACATCTCCTACGAGCCCGCCAACCACGCGACGATGACGCGCCTGCGCGCGGACAAGATCGCCGGCATCCAGCGCGAGCTGCCGGCGCTGGCCGTGGACGCGGACGACGGCGCGGAGCTGCTCGTGCTCGGCTGGGGGTCGAGCTACGGCGCGATCCGCGCGGCGGCGCGGCGCGTGCGCGACCGCGGCCTGAAGGTCGCGATCGCCCACCTGCGCCACCTCGACCCGCTGCCGCCGAACGTCGGCGCGCTGCTGCGCGCCTACCCGCGCGTGCTCGTGCCGGAGATGAACAGCGGCCAGCTCGCCGCGGTGCTGCGCGCGCACTTCCTCGTCGACGTCCGCTCGCACACGAAGATCACGGGCCAGCCGCTGTTCGCAGCCGAGCTGGAGGCCGCGATCGTGGAGGCGATGGCGTGAGCGGCAACGGCAACGGCCATCTGCCCGCTCCCGAATCGACGGCGGGCGGCGCCGGCGCCCTCGCGAAGGCCGACTTCCAGTCCGACCAGGAGACGCGCTGGTGCCCGGGCTGCGGCGACTACGCGATCCTCTCCGCGGTTCAGGGCTTCATGCCGGAGCTGGGGATCCCGCCGGAGCGGATCGTCTTCATGACGGGGATCGGCTGCGCAGGGCGCTTCGCCTACTACATGGACACGTACGGGATGCACGGCATCCACGGCCGCGCGCCCGCGCTCGCGACCGGGCTCGCGACGACGCGGCCCGACCTCTCGATCTGGATCGTCACCGGCGACGGCGACGCGCTCTCGATCGGCGGCAACCACCTGATCCACGCGCTGCGCCGCAACGTGCCCGTGAAGATCCTGCTCTTCAACAACCAGATCTACGGCCTCACGAAGGGCCAGGCGTCGCCGACGAGCGAGCGCGGCAAGATCACGAAGTCGACCCCCTTCGGCTCGCACGACCGGCCCTTCAACCCGCTCGCGCTCGCGCTCGGCGCGGAGGCGACGTTCGTCGCGCGCTCGCTCGACCGTGACCGTGCGCACCTCGCCGAGGTGCTGCGCGCGGCGGCCGAGCACGAGGGCACCGCGTTCGTCGAGATCTACCAGAACTGCCCGGTCTTCAACGACGGCGCGTTCTTCGAGCTGACGGAGAAGACGTCGCGCGACGCGAACCAGATCCGTCTCGTCCACGGCGAGCCGATCCGCTTCGGCGCGGATGGTGAGCGCGGGGTCGCGCGGGGCGCCGACGGCGATCTCGCACTTGTCGACGTCGCCGCGGTCGGTGAGGACGCGCTGCTCGTCCACGACGCCCATCGCGTGGACCCGAGCCTCGCGTTCGCGCTCGCCCGCCTTGCGGATCGGCCGACCGAGCCGACCCCGATCGGCATCCTGCGCGCCGTCGAGCGCCCGCTCCACGGTGCCGCCGCGGTCCACGACGCTAACCGCGCCGTCGCCGACGTGACGCAGCTCGAGGCATTGCTCCACTCGGGCGACACCTGGACGGTTGCGTAGTCGGCGTACGATCTCGCCATGCGCATCCTGGTCGTGGAGGACGAGACGGCGATCGCGGACTTCATCCAGCGTGGGCTGCAGGCCGAAGGGCATGCCGTCTCGTGCGCCCCGGACGGGCTCGAAGGGGAGCGGCGGGCGCTCGCCGACGACATCGATCTGGTGATCCTCGACGTGATGCTGCCGGGCAAGGACGGGCTCGGCGTGCTGGCGGCGATCCGCCGCGAGAAGCCCGAGCTGCCGGTCGTGATGCTGAGCGCGCGCGCGGCGGTCGACGACCGCGTGGCCGGGCTCGACGGCGGCGCGACCGACTACGTCACGAAGCCGTTCTCCTTCGACGAGCTGGCCGCGCGCGTGCGCGCCCACCTGCGCACCCCTCGTCAGAGCAACGCGACGACGCTGTCGGCGGCGGGGATCGAGCTCGACCTGCTCGGTCGCAAGGTCACGCGTGACGGCATCGAGCTGCGCCTGTCCGCGCGCGAATTCGACCTGCTCGCCTACTTCCTGCGCCATCCCGACCAGGCGCTCTCACGCCAGCAGATCCTCAGCGCCGTGTGGGGCTACGACTTCGATCCCGGCACGAACGTCGTCGAGGTCTACGTGCGCTACCTGCGGCGCAAGCTCGAGCTGCCGGGACGCCCGGCGCCGATCGACACGCTGCGCTCCGTCGGCTACCGGCTCACGACCCGCTCCTGACGCGATGGCGCGGCGCGGCAGCGATCGAGGCTCGCGCGTCGCCTGGTTCCGCAGCCTGCGCGCACGGCTCGCGCTCGCGATCGCGGTGATCCTCGTCGTGGCGCTCGGAACCACGTTCGTCGCGACCTACCGCGGCACCGGCACCCAGGTGCAGGCGCAGATCGACCAGGACCTGCGCCAGGAGGCGACGGCCTTCGAGCAGAAGATCCCGGTCTACAGAGTCACGCAGAGACGCGTGACGAAGGCGGCGCAGCGATACCTCGACGACCAGGTCACGCTCTTCACGATCACGCCGCGTCTCTACGTCGTACGCATCGCCGGCGGCGGGATCGTCTCCAACCAGCCCGAGCTGAGCGCGGACGGAGCGGCGTCGCTCAACAGAGACGTCGCCGGACCGCACCGCGAGAGCGCCGACGCACGCGCACTGCGGACGGCGCCGCTCGGCTTCT
>Ga0210410_10003881_pt1 | contig 13210 bp, 4 predicted proteins | sample IncBWC4MmetaG_FD_161058 | JGI IMG/M metagenome (GOLD analysis project Ga0210410, IMG submission 161058) | Forest soil microbial communities from Barre Woods Harvard Forest LTER site, Petersham, Massachusetts, United States - Inc-BW-C-4-M | ecosystem: Environmental > Terrestrial > Soil >... | reverse complement strand
CGCGCAAGCAGACCTCGACCTGACGTTGTTTGAGACTCGTTTCGATATGAACGATACTGTGCGGACAGGGAGGCGATCATGGCATCGAGTCAGCTTCCGCCGAAACCCGATTTCGAGGCGATTGCAGCGGCCGCTCCATCGTCAGCTGACCGCCGAACGTTTATCCTCGCACTAATTGGAAACCTCGTTTCGAGCTGGTCCAACAACGAGAGCCTGTTCATTTACGTGCTCATGATCCTGCTGCGGACGGACCAGGCCTCCGCCGCTCTCACCTTTGCAACGCTCAACACAACGCGTGCCCGGCTCGACCTGATTCAGCGCCTCGCGAAGATCTCCATCCGCGACAAGGAACTTGATAACGCGCTGTCGAAGATCATCGATCGTTTCAATGATTCCACGCAGGTTCGAAATGAATTCAATCATTGCATGTACATCGTCGACGGCGCCGGCCAGATCACGCACACGCAATCGATGCGGATCGTTCAAACCAAGAGCAGCGTTCAGTTCGGTGAGAAGAAACTCATGGACGATGCACGCCTCAAGAGCATGATCAAGGCTACGCGCGACATGACGCGAATCAATCGCGACATCTGGGATTTCCTCCCGCGGCTCGAGCGCCATCTGCGCTCGGCTGACACTCCACACGCTTCTGTCGGTGATAACTCGTCGAGCCTCGCCGTCAGGTGACGAAGCTGCAACGTGCGGCTAGGCTCGCATTCGCCAAGTCCTTCGCCAAGTCGCGCGCGGCATCGACGATCCGCATCGTCGCGAAGTTGCGTACTCCGCCTCACCCCCTGGGTGACTAACCAAACGATCAGCTTCGCCTAGCCGAACGAGTAGCATCTCGCCTCATTCTAGCCGATCGGCTGTTTCCGCCTCATCCTTAAGGGAGCCCGATTTCACCGAACGGGCGGCTGTTGCCAAGGCATCGACTTGAGCAAGGTCGATGGTACGAAGTCCCGTGAACAATCGCGGGGCGGATCGCCGCTCGAAGTCCCGGCGTTCATCGCATCGCAATAGCCAAGGCGATCGCAGACGCAGAAGATCAGCGGCCTCCCACGCAACGACGATGCTCCAAGCGAATGATGAGTTCGTCATGGGTAGCTACAAGCCGAAGCCGCACGATCCGAAGGACGATCCGAACCATATGTATCAGAACTACGGCGGCGCGATCGTGCCGCAGGTCGTTACGCCGGCGCCGGAGGGCAATGGCAACCAGTTCGATATCCAGCAGGTTAATAACCTGATCGACAACGACTGGACCATTGATCCGAAGGTCACCTGCAGCGGTAATGGCGGCGACTTCAGGATCGACGCCAAGGCCGAAGGCGGCGACGTCAAGATGGACTCCAAGATCGGCGATATCGCGGGCGATACCGCCAGCGGCATCCAAGCGCACGCCGACGCAGCGATCACCCAGGACGCGTTCACCCAGAACATCACTCAGGGTGCGAACATCCAGTTCAACAGCATCACCATGAATGTGGCAGGTCACGATCTGCAGGACAGCCACGATTTGGGCTGATCAGGCAGAGAACCCGCGCGGCGCCGCCCGCCGCGCGGGCTTTTTCCGGTATTTCGGTCTCAGCGAATGCCGAAAGCGAGCAGCTCAACTGACGCGGTGGTGCTGATGTAGGGCGGGCGGCACCGCATGGCCGGCGTCAAACCGACGTCAATATCGATAAAGCGCGCAGTTTTCGGTCGGATTCAGTCGGGTGGGAGGTGATCGATCGCGTTTTGGAACGCGTCGGCGTAGCGCTTGTTTGCTTCCTGATACTGCTGGCTCGCCTCCGGCCCACCGCGCTTTGTGAAGGTCGCCGGCGTGACTTCCGGCGCTGGAGGCCGCCTCAGCTTTCGCGACGACTCGGCCGCCGTGACGGCTTCGGCGTAATGGCCCTCCTCCCACAGCACCGCCGCCTTCATCGCGTAGAGCCTCGGCATGGTGGGGTTGTCGCTGATAGCGTTCACGAGATACTGCAGCGCCCTGTCCGTGTGTCCGGCCACCAGGGCGGTTTCGGCGGCGATGAAGGCCGACTCGGCGGCGCCAATGTCGGGCAGCAGATTTGGCATCACCGCCTCCATCTCATCGTACGCCTCATCAGGCCGGCCAACGAACATCTTGCAATGGGCCACCTGGGCCGCCGCGATCCATTGACTGCGGTCGAGCTGGACGGCCCGCTCGAAATAGGGGATCGCCTCGCGGTATTGTCGCTGAAACGTCTTGAGCATCCCCTGCTCCAGGGCGATTTCCGCCAGATTGGGCGCCAGCTGTTGGGCCCTCTGCATCAATTGCTCGGCGCGCGTGGTATCTGCCACGCGGCTCGAGCTCTGCTCGCGCGCCACCTTCAGGATCAAAGCGCCTCCCAATCCCAGCAAGGCGTAGAGCTGATTTTGATCGCGCGCGAGCACCGTGTCGTACATGGCCAATTCCTCGTCCTTGATGGGCCCGACACGCGAGGAGATCTGCATGGCGGCGGCGCGCCAGATCAAACCCGGCGTCGAATCCGGATCGGTCGCCGCAAGCGTCCTCGCCCGGTGCAGCGTGATTTCGGTGAAGATGGGCCTGACCACTTCGCGCGCAAATTTGAACGTCTTGCCCTCAACGGGAACAGGTAAGACGCGCACCGTCGCGCCACTCGGCGAATCGATCAAGCTGACATCGGCCTCGATGCCGGCAGGCGTTTCGTTCAGGACGGTCTTGATCACATAGCGCACCCGCAGCGCACGGCCGAGCTTGGCCGGATCTGCCGGGAGGGCTCCATCCGGGAAATCGACCACCGACAGGCGGTTGTGGCGGGCGAATGTGACCTTGGCCTCGGCCTCATAGGCGCTCACGCGACCGCGCAGATCGTCATGCCCGGGGGTGGTCTCGAACGGCAGCACGACGAGAGATGCCCGGCCGGTATCGTCATCGATATAGGCGATCGGCGCCACGAACAGCCGCGATGCCCGCATCGCGATCGTGCCGCCGAGCAGCAGGGCAAGCGCGAGACCGGCGACAAGGACGGCCAGTTGCCTGCCGCGCGATATGGAGCGCAAGGACATCGAGCGCGACGTGAGCATCTTCGCCGGCTCCGCGGGCTGCGAGCCGGTTTCGACAATCGCATCGACCGGCCTGTCCGGGGTCGGCTGCCGGCGAAGATCGTCCAGCAAGCGCAGCGTGGCAGCCTCCGGCCGGACGCCGAGTTCTTCGCGCAGCAGCAGGCGGAAGGTTTCATAGCGCTGCATCGCAGAGGCACGACCCGACACGATCGCCTCCTGGGCGATCACGAGCCGATGGGTTTCCTCGCGCGTCGGGTCGATTTCGGCCAGCCGATTGGCTCGCGTCAGCGCCTCTTCGTGCCGTCCAAGATTGACTAACGCGCGAACCAGACGGTCGAACAGCGATATCGCCGCATCGCGGCACCGGATTCGCTCGCTCTGCAGCCAGCCGTCGAAATCAGGCTCGCCGATCTCGAGCCCAAGCCCGAAATCATCGCGATAGAGGTCGGCAAGGCGCGAAAGTTCGGCCAGTTCGGCGTCGATGCGCACCTCGATCAGAGCCGCCCGGTCGATCCACACCAACGACAAATCGAGGCTGACGGTGGTGTCATCGAACAGGAGAATTCCCGATGATTTCGCTGACGCCCCGCGGCGGAAATTGCTGAGCAGTTGCCGGAGGCTCTGGCGGGCCTGATCTTCGCCGCGGCTTTCCCACAGCAATCCTGCCAGGCGTCGCCTCGTTTCGGTGGAGCGCGGCGCTGCCGCGAGATACGCGAGCAGCGCCCGCATCTTCGCCGCCGGCGCCGGCATCAGTTCGCCGGATTCGCGAAGCACCAGTTCGAAACGACCCAGCAGGCGCAGCTCCAGCTGTGCGTTGTCTGTGGGCGGGCTGCCTGCCATGTCCGATCTTCTGCTGTTACGGGTAACCGACGAAAGCACTACCGCAACACCGCGTGCAAGATGTTTATAAAAAACAACCGGATGACGCTGGAAAAGAACTGTGATTCAGTTTGGCTGAGCTCGGGCCTTTTGTTCGCGGTCGATCACGAATGAAGACGCCGCCCTTACGGGTCCTTCGCGGCCGGCACTCCGTTCAGCACCAGTGCTCGCGGCGCCTGCGGGAATATGCATTCCGGCTATCGACCAGTGGATTCCTGGCGCCTTGACGTATGGCCGTCGTGTGCGGCGTAAGCATCGCTTGTCAGCGCGGCAATACGCGAGCGCGAGCGCCCGCGCATCACCAGCCGTACTTCACCGATCCGGTGCCGGAATAAAACACCGAGCCGCTGCCGAACTCGCCGCGGAAGTCAGCCGCCACCGACCAGTTGCTGGCGAAGCGCAGCTCAGCACCAGCCGAGGCGAGCGCCAGGTTCTTCGGCAACACCGCGCCGTTGACGGTGAAGCCCACGCCACTTCCCGGTAACGCCCCTGGCGACAGGGCCGCTTCGAACGTCGCGAGAAGCGCGGGGTTGTTCACCATCTGGTAGGCGTACGCGCCGCGCCCGCGCAGGATGAGCGTGGCGTCGCTGCTGACGGCAAGGCGCGAGTCGAGACGCGCACCGACCTCGCCGCGAATTTCGGTCGCGGAGCTGGAGGCGTATCGCAAGCCAAAGCCTCCGCCGATCAGATCGGTCTCGCTGTAAGTCGGCGTCGAGTAGCGCTGGGCCGTTCCCGCCACATAGGGCGTCGCCGTGACCCACGGCATCACATAGCGCCAACCAGCCTCGACGCGCCCGCCATAGTTCTGCGCATTGAAGCTCGACTGAAGATGATCGCTCGTAAACGCCATGCGATCGGTCGCCATCCAGTGATTGGCGGCCGAAACCGCGCCCGCCAGATAGACCGAGCCGAAATGCGTCGAGCCATAGACGCCGCCCTCGAACATGTCGCTGCGACCGGTTCCGAGGCTCTGCGCCACGCTCCAGTTGGTCGAGCCGCCCGCGACGGCAACGCCGAGCACGGTATCCTCGCTCCAGCGATAATCGAAACCACCGCCCGCGCCGTACATGTGCGCGGTGAGGCTGGATGAGCCAACCGCCGCGTCGCCGCTCGCATTGAGGCCATGGCCGAATGCCGAGGCCCATGTGCTCCAGCGCTGGTCAAAGGTGGTCGCCGGCGCCGGCGACTTGGCCGCTTGTGCATAGCCGAGCGCGGCGTCCGACAGTCCCGCCTGCTCTGCGACACCGGAAGACCCTGTCGGCTCGTCGGAAGCGAAAGCGAGCGCGCCGGTGCCACCATGGCGGCCGTTCAGGCTCGAATCGAGCATCATGTTGAGGAACTCGTTCGTCATCTGGAACGACACGAGCTTCGCGTCTGCCGCGACCTCGCCCGAGAGCGTGTTGAAGATGCCGGGCAACTTGTCCGGCGTTTGCGGGAAGAGTTGGCCGAAGTCCCAGGTCGCATACGCGTTGTTCTTCAGGCCCGCCGGCAGGCTCGCAGCCGGGTTGAGGTCATTGACGCCGCGGAGCGCGTCGAGTGCATAGGCGACCTGGTTCTGGTTCTGCGTCAGCGAGATGTTCCACGGCTGCAGGTTCTGGTAGCTCGACGGCGTCACCCAGAGGTTCACGGCCGTCGGATTGCCTGCCGAGTTCTGCGCGTAGTTGACCGCCGAGGCGATGGTCGTTGCGCCGTTATTGAAATAGAGAGCGTCAAACCGCGTACCCTGCGCCAAGCCTTGCCCCGCCGCCGGCTGGGTGAGCGAGGTGAAGCTGCCGAGCACGCCGCCGCCGGCTTGCACCACCGTATAGGTCGAGCCGACCGGAGCCGTGTAGTTGTTGTTGGCCGGCGGATCGATGCCGCGCAGGATCGGCATGATGACGCCGTTCGCCGTATAGGTGTTGCCACCGGTCACGACGACGCTGCTGTACTGGCCGGCGCAGCCGATCGGATTGGTGCAATTGGTCGCGCTGTTAAGCGGACCGTCGATCTCGACCGTGTAGGTCGATCCCGGAAGGTTGACCACGCCTGCGTTGGCGAAGATCGTGCCGGGACCATCGCCGGGGGCCTTGGCGCCGCCGCTCTGAACGATCACGGTTGCGTTGACGCTGCCGACGCCGGCCAGTGCTTCACCTTGCTGGATGATGAGTTCGGGCGTCGCGCCGTTCACGACATCGAGCGGACCGACGACATGGACCGTGCCGGTAAACAGATCGAACGCTGCGCCGCTGGTCGGCACCAGCACGATCGGGGTCGTGCCGATTCCGGCGTTCGCTCCGGCCGTCGCGGTAAACGTGACGCCCGGTCCGAGCACAATGCCGCCAATTCCGTTGACTGTGCCGGTCAGGTTCAGCGTTCCGTTGGCGATGGTGAGGACGCCCGGGCCGGTGATGGCGCCGCTGAGCGTGACATTGTTGTTGTTGAGATTGATGAGATCCGTGCCAGGAGGCGCGCCGAGCAGCTTCACCGGCTGCGGAATGGTGATGCTGGCGTCGACGGCCAAGGTGCCGTTGTTGAGGGTCAGCGTGCTGGTCGCTGCACCAAGCGAGGCCGAATTGTTGACGCTAAGGATCGCGGCGTTGGTCACCAGGGTGCCACCCGTATAGGTGTTCTGGCCCAGGAATTCCTGATGGCCGCCGGTGATGGCGACGCCGCCGGCCCCGCTGATCACACCAAAGAAGTTGCCTGCCGGATTCGAGCCGTCGGCTCCGGCGCCTCCAGCGGTGATGGTCAGGGTCTGGCCGCCGAGCAGGACCGAGCCATTGGTGTTGCCCGAGAGCGTGGTGATGGAGGCGCCCGCAGTCGTGCCGGAAATCTCGAACGTGCCGCCGTTGTCGATAAACACCATGCTCGAGGTCGCAACGCTGCCGTTGCCGAACAACGCAAGGGTCGCATTGCCGCCGGCGGGATTGGGCATGATCGCGGTGATGCCGGTATAGGTGTTGACGCCGGCGAGCGTCTGTGTGCCGCCGGTCACCTCGAAGTTGCCCGCGGTACCGCCGCCGATGCCGCCATCCGAGATCACGCCCGAGAAGGTGGTCGAACCATTGGTGATCGCCAGTGTCTGCGCGCCGAGTGCCACCTTGCCTGAGGCCCCCGCTCCCGCATCCGCCAAGGTCTGGATCGCGGCGCCTCCGGTCTGCGAGATATCGAACGTGCCGCCGGTGGCGATCGCAACCTTGCTCGAGGTCGCGACGCTGCCGGCGCCGGCAAGCGCGAGCGTTGCGGTGCCGCCAGCCGGATTGGGCGCAATCGTGGTATCGCCCGTGTAGGTGTTCACGCCCGCCAGGGTCTGCGTGCCGCCGCTGACGGTCAGGCTTCCCTTCGTGCCGCCACCGATGCCGCCATCGGACAGCACGCCGGAAAATGTGGTCGAGCCGTTGGTGATCGTCAGCCTCTGACCGCCGAGCGCCACGTTGCCGTTACCCGCCAGCGTCTGGATGGAAGCACCAGCCGTCGTCTGCGAGATGTCGAACGTGCCGCCGGCGTTGACCGCCACCTCACTCGAGGTCGCGATGCTGCCATTGCCGGCGAGCGCGAGCGTCGCGGTACCGCCGGCGACAAGCGGCGATATCAGCGTCACGCCGGTATAGGTGTTGACGCCGGTGAGCGTCTGGGTTCCGCCGGCAACCCACAGGTTGCCGCTGACGCCACCCGCGATGCCGCCGTCGTTGATGTCACCCGAAAACGTCGTCGAGCCGTTGCTGATCACCAACAGCTTCGAGCCGATCAAGGCCTGCCCGCTACCCGACAAGGTCTTGGTCGAAGCGCCCACCGTCGTCTGAGAGATGTCGAAGGTGCCGTTGTCGATGACGTTGGAGGACGAGGAAATCGAACCGGTGCCGGTGAGCGCCAGCGTCGCGGCGGGGTTGATGGTGGTCGTCCCCGTATAGGTGTTACCGCCGGCGAGCGTCAGGGTGCCGCCGGAAAGGACGACGTTGCCGGCGGTGCCGCCGCCGATGCCGCCGTCGGCGATGACACCATCGAACTCCGTCGAGGCGTTGGTGACGGTGAGCGTCTTCGAGCCGAGTGCGACAGTGCCCGTGCCGAGCAGGGTCTGGATCGAGGCGCCGGTCGTCGTTTGCGAGATGTCGAAGTTGCCACCGCTGGCGACCCCTACCTCACTGGAGGTCGCAATGCTGCCGTTGCCGGAGAGCGCGAGCGTAGCGGTGCCGCCGGAGACCGCAGGCACGATCAACGTTTTGCCGGTATAGGTGTTGACGCCAGAGAGCGTTTGGACTCCGCCGACGACCGCGAGCGAGCCGCCGGTCCCGCCGCCGATGCCGCCATCGTTGATGTCACCCGAAAACGTGGTCGAGCCGTTGGTGATGACCAGTTGGTTCGAGCCGATCAAGGTCTGCCCGGACCCCGCCAACGACTGGATGAAGGTGCCTCCCGCCGTCTGCGAAATATCGAATGTTCCGTTGTCGAGCACCGGGTTCGACAGCGAGATCGAGCCGTTGTTAGCGAGCGCCAGCGTGGCGCCGTGATTGATGGTCGTATCGCCGGTATAGGTGTTGGTGCCGAGCAGCGTCAGGACGCCGCCGGCGACGATCAAGCTGCCTTTGCTACCCCCGCTAACACCGCCATCGGTCAGCACACCGGAGAATGTGCCGCCATTGTTGACGGTGAGCTCCTGTCCGCCAAGCGAGACGGTGCCGCTGCCGTTCAGGGTCGGGATCGCCGTGCCGGCGGTGGTCCCCGAAATATCGAGAGAGGCGGTCGAACCGAGGAACAGGCCCGAGGAGGAAGCAATCGAGCCCGCGCCCGCTAGCGCCAAGGTGCCGCTGTTGACGTAGGTGCCGCCGGTATAGGTATTGGCGGCGGTGAGCTCGAGGGTGCCGTTGAAGCCGCCGCCATTGATGCTGAGATCGCCCGAACCCGAAAGAACGCCGGCCATGATGGCGAGCGAGCCGGCCTTGTTGCCATTGTTGCCCACCAGGATGCTGGCCGCGGTGCCGGCCGCAACGGTGCCGCTGCCGATGTTGATGGCATTGACGAAGGTCACTGAAGCGTTGGAATCGGCCGAGCCGAAGATCAGCGAATAGCCGACCGGCACGAAACCATTCACGCCCCAGGTGAGTGGCACGCCACCGCTCAGTGAGACCGTGAGCGGCGCATTGAGCGCGGCGAAGCCGCCCGACCCGGTCCACTGCAGACCGCCCGCATTGCCACCGCCGACCGAATTGGGGGTCGGACTGACGAAGCGGCTGAACGTGGTCGGTGCGAAGACCCCATTGGTGAGCGTCGTGCCGGTAATCTCCAGTACGCCGCCCGTCCACTGGTTCGGCCCGCTGAAGTTCACACTGCTCGCAGTTGGCAGGCCGACGCCGTCATTCGCCCGCAGCGCGCCGTCGGTCACAGCATAGTTCGGCGCACCCGGTGTGTTGGCGCCGGTGTTGAGCACCCCGTTGACCAGGTCACTGCCGGTGATGACGGTCTGACCGGAATAGGTGTTCGCGCCGTTGAAGACCGTGATACCCGAACCGACGGTCAAGGAGGCGCCGCCAGTCGCCGGATATTCCGCGGTACCCGTCGTAGTCGAGGTGCCGATCGAGCCGACGCTGTTGTCGGCGATGGTACCGTTGAAGGTGATGACATTCGCGACATTGCCCGCTGATGCACCGGGATTGAGGATGAGTGTCGAGCCCTGCATCATGAAAATGTCAGTACCGGCCGCGCCACCCGCGGCGCCGCCATTCAGGCTGGCACCGCCCACCGCGCTGCCGCCGTTGAACGTGGAATTGCCGGTGATGGTCAGCTTGCCGCCGGTGTTGAGGAAGATGGATCCACCATAGCCGTCACCGCCACCGCCGCCGCTGGCATTGCTGACACCAGTCACGCCGCCCTTGCTGCCGACGCCGGCACCGAAGCCGCCCGCACCGCCGGCACCACCGGTACCTGACGAGCTGGTGCAGCCGCCGGCTGCCTTCGAGGCATCGCTGCCGCAACCGTTCTGTCCCGCGCCAAAGCCATAGCCGCCGGCACCACCGCCGCCGCCGAAACCGCCGGCGCCACCGACGCCGCCGTTACCACCGGTGCCGTCGACCGCGGTACCGTTGTTCCAGGGGGTCAGACCGTACGCGCCGCCCTGACCGCCTGCGCCACCGCCAAACCCCGTCGAACCCTTGCCGCCTGTGCCACCGGTCCCGCCGCTGCCGCCATTGCCGGCAATACCCTCGGACACCAGAGTGTTCCAGGCAGCCAATTTCTGCACGTTGAGGTTCAGCGTCGTCGCGTCGGCTGCGAGACTGAGGACGTCGGCCACGGTGCTGATGACCGCGAGAGTGGCCTTCCCGCCTTTGAAGGTGGCTTCGATTCCGGCCAGTGGACTTACAAAGGGATCGGCCTCGCTCGAGGCGTCCGCAACAGCAGCAAGGATCCAGGCTGTGATATTGACGCCGTCGACAACGACCTTTCCAGAGTCGGCGACGACTTTGATAGCAGCGGTCGCCACGTTGGTCTCGTCGACCGGATCGGAAGCCCAGCCATTGGTGGCGGCGGCGCCCACGCCACCGATGCCGCCGTAGCCATTCGTCCCGTTGCCGCCGTTGGTAGCGGCAAGAGCGTTGCAATTCACGTTCCCCTGACTGCACGCAATGCCGTTGCCCTTGCCGTCGCCGAAAGTGACGCCGTCGTCGATTTTCATGATGCCGTTGGTGCCGTTTGCACCGTTAGGCGAGTTGGGCGCCCCCGGGATGGAGGAGATGCCATTGAGCGTGCCGCCATACGCCGAGTTCGTGCCGCCGAGACCACCGATCACGCTGTTATGCGAGAAGCTGGTGTTGTTCAGAACGACCGTGCCGCCGGTGTCGATGAAGATGGCACCGCCGGCGCCGAGACCGCCGCCGCTGCCGGAGCCGCCGCTGGTGGTGAAATTCTGGAACGTCGAATTGTTGACTGTGAGGGTGGCGCCGTTGGCGACGAAATAGCCCTGGCCGCCGGCGCCATCGGATACGGTGTTCAGCGTTGTAGTGCCGGTGATCGCGGTGCCCGGCACCGACACGTCGGTGCCGATGCCCGAGATCTGAGCGGACGCGGGAACGGCAGAGACCAGGGCGCAGAACAACGCCACGCCCCCGACCCAGGCTGCGGCCTTGCCGAAGCCGCGACGCGCAAGCGAGCCGGCGAGTCCGCCAGGTGCCGCGCCAGTCTTGGTGATACGCCTTACCATACGCTTACCCTTACTGCCCGCGCCTGCCCTAGAACGGCACGCTGCCATGGAGCTTCAAATTCCAGATGCGAGTGTCCTGGGCGAGCCCGCTGTACTCGCCACCGACGTCGATTTGCGCGCCACCGCCGAACTTCACCATGATGCCGCCGGTTGCGCGCGCCGCCCCGCCCTGGAGCAGCGGCACGGCGGTCAGACCAGGCGTGGCCGCCGTGCTCGCGTCGTCCTTGGAGAAGTAGTAGTCGCCGTAGAGTCCGACATACGGCACGAAGGCTCCGAACCCGGTCGCGAAGTCATGGCTTACCTTCACGCCGGCGCTGCCGCGGCCGGTATCGAAGGTGTGGCTGGCCTGCAGCGTGCCGAGGCTGTCGGTGTAGGCGTTCTCCTGCTCCCACAGCATGTAGACGCGCGCCGAGGGCTCGAACACCGTTGCCGCCCAGGCATAGGTCCCGGTCACGCCCGCGCCGGCGAACCAGCGATGTCCGGTGAAGTTGCCCGACGCGGTGCCGGCGGAGTCGGTCGCGCTGATGCTCGACCAGGCGCCGCTGGCGTCGAAGCGCACCGTCGATGCCAGCCGCAAGCCCACATAGCCGCCGGCCGTATAGCCGTCTCCGTTGAGCTTGCCGCTATAGGCCTGCGAGGTGAAATCGAAGTGCTCATAGCCACCGAGCACGCCGACCAGAAAATCCGGGGTGAACCTGCGGGTAATGCCGAAGGTCCCGTTCACCTGCGTGCCCTTGAGGTCGCTGCCGACGGTCGTGTTGTTGTAACCCGCTCCGCGCACATCGATCCAGACGAGCCACTCGCGCGGCACGGGCGGCGCGACGGGCGCCTTCCTGATCGCGGTCGGATCGGCGGCAAGCGCGTCATCCGAATAGCCGAGCGCCTTGAAGTCGTCTTCGAGCATCTGCTTCTGCTCTGGCAGCATGTTGCTCTCGTCCATCGCCAGCTTGTTGCTCGGCTGCGACGACACACCGCCACTGCCGTCGTAGCAGTAGGTGAAGCCGCCGCCGTTGGGCGAGACCAGTTGGCAAGAGCCGCCGAAGCCGTTGCTGATGGCGGTGTCGATGGCGCCGCTGATGGCCTGGCCCGAAATGTTCGTCACAACAGGCATCACGGCCATCTGCATCTGGCGCAGCCTGACGCTGTCGCTGACCGCGTTGACGACCTGGGTTACCGTTTCCGGGTCCGCGGCGTTGTTGACGTCGCCCGGATAGGAAGCGGTGACGCTGTTGTTGCCGGCGTGAAGCGAGGAAGTCGTGAACGTCGCAACCCCGCTCAGCAGCGTTGCCGTTCCGATGACCTGGCCGTTCTCGGTAAAGGTGACCGTGCCGGTCGGATTGCTGCCGGTCACCTTCGCCGTGAAAGTGACAACCTGCCCGACATTGCTCGGGTTCGGCGACGAGGTCAGGTTAAGCGACGTAGCCGCTTTGGCATAGGTGAACTGGTCGCCCGGCCCGGTGGCGCTTGTACCGGTCGCAGTTATCACCGTCACGTCAACGGTGTTGGTGCCGGCCGGCGACCGCACAGTCATCGAGGTGGCGCTGACGACGCTGAAGAATGGTGCAGCGGTCCCGCCAAACATCACAGAGGTGACGTTGGTGAAGTTGGTCCCGGTGATCGTAATGCTGGTGCCGCCGCCGGGCGGGCCCGTGTTTGGAGACACCGACGTCACGGTCGGCAGCACCGACACCGGAGCCGTATAGGTGAACAGGTTGGTGCCAATCCCGGTCCCGACCGGCGTCGTCACCACCACGTTGACCGCACCGGCCGCATGCGCCGGCGTCGTCGCCGTGATCGAGGTCGGGCTGACAATTGTCACGGCGGTCGGCGCGACACCGCCGATCGTGATCGAGGTTGCTCCGGTGAAATTGGTGCCGGTGATGGTCACGGCGGTGCCGCCCGCGATGGGACCGTTGGTGGGCGTAATTCCCGTCACCGTCGGCGCGCTCGCGACGTAAGTGAACAGACCCGTTCCCGTTCCGGTGCCGGCCGGCGTCGTCACCACGACGTCCACCACGCCTGGGGCAGCGTGCGCCGGCGTCGTCGCGTTGATCTGGGTCGCGCTGATGACCGTCACGAAGGTCGCGGCGCTGCCGCCGATCATCACCGAGGTTGCGC
>Ga0210410_10003879_pt1 | contig 13222 bp, 13 predicted proteins | sample IncBWC4MmetaG_FD_161058 | JGI IMG/M metagenome (GOLD analysis project Ga0210410, IMG submission 161058) | Forest soil microbial communities from Barre Woods Harvard Forest LTER site, Petersham, Massachusetts, United States - Inc-BW-C-4-M | ecosystem: Environmental > Terrestrial > Soil >... | reverse complement strand
CGCGCTTGATCCGGCGACGAGCCCTCTCGACCGGATCCTTGTGGCGGTCAAGGCCCACCTAGAACACATTCTGGGCATCTCCGATTACGCCAAGGCCGCGACCCGGAACGGTCTGCAGCTGCCCGAGGGAATCCGTGCTCGGCAAATAGCTGAGCAGGCGGAGTACAGCCGCATCTGGCGGGGGCTCTTGGCAGACGCTGCCGACGCCGGCCAACTACGGGAGGGACTCGACCCCTACGCGGCGAGAATGCTTATCATTGGCGCACTGAACTGGGCTCCTGAGTGGTGGGACATCAAGCGTGGGAGCCTGGAGTTGCTAATCCATTCCGCGCAAGACATGGTGCGCCACGCCTTGGCGTGCCCTGACGGAAGCGAACTGCAGCTCGCCTTGAGCGATCGTCGCCAGGCGGCAAGCTAGTAGACGCTCCGCGCCGATCCTGGGTCAGCGTGATACCACGGTAGTACGCAGCCGCGACCTGATCGCAACGCACCCGGTGAGCACCGCAAGAACCCAGGAAGAACAAGAGGGCTCAGGGCTGCGTTGGGTACTTTCCGCTCCACTGCCAGTCCTCCCAGAAGTCCTGGCTGAACGAGTAGCAGTACACATAGCTTTGCAAGTCGTACCGCGCGCCAGGATATCGGTTCAGATGCCAGGTTCCGCCCACGCCGTCGGATGCCTCGAACACCCTGGTCCGGAGCCCGAGAACCTCCCGGGCTCGATGTGCAGCATGTACAGGTCAGCAAAGCCTGCTCCGGCAATGGCGACGTTAACGTCTGGTTCTGGTGTTGCGGGTCGTTGGCTCACAGCGTTTCCGACATCTGAGTAAGAGTGGCGGTTAGATCAGGCATGCGCTAGCAAGTCGTCGAGGTTTGAGACGGCAGCTATGCGCAGCCGCTCTGACCGCGAGCAGACGGCCCGAAGGACGCGCACGACCTGCTGGAGCGCTCGCTCGCCTTGCCTGATCTCGACGGCTTCGAAGAAGCCATGCATCTGGCCTTTGTGCACACGGAGCTCGGCCGCGACGCCACGCGACCGGATCAGATTCACGTATCCCTCCGCATCTGGGCGACCGAACGAGTCGGCGGTCACAACTAGGGCCGGCACCGTGACCCGGTAGAAGTCGACCTCGTCGAGGCCGTAACGCGCGTTTGCGGCCTGGAGTATCTGTCGGATGTGGACGTCAGCCGCGGTGCCCTCGGCGTCCTGCTCCACAGGAACGCAGTTGCGCAGCGACGGGTCTATGAGGATGTGCAGCAACGGGCGGCGCAGGAGTGGGTTCGCGTCCGCGGACCCGATCACTTCGCGGCAGAGCCTGGCCCCATAGCCGAGACCCATCACCAAGGCCGGCCGGGAGGACGCACCGTGGACTTCCTCGTCGTCGGTTAGCCGGTTCCACCAGTACACCGCGTCGGCCCCCGCCACTGTCGCTCCCCGCGCATCACGGGGGCGATAGTCGACAAGGGCGAATGAGCACGCGGTCCGCTCCGCCAGCCGCCGGGCGATCGGTTCGGCGTCCTCTATTGAGTCGGACAGCCAGCCGCCGCTATGGAAGTAAACAACGGTTGCGCGCGGTTGTGGGACCGGGACAAGCAGGCGCGCACGCCTCGCTTTGTCCGTCGGGTCGACGAGGTCGCGCACGTCATACATGTCCGGACCTGGACCATTGCCCGCCAGGAGCTGTCGGGCCGCTACGGTCGATGCTTGGTCGAAGACCATGTCGCCAAGCTCAAGATCGCTGGCCGACTGGCCGAGCTCGGCGTGTAGTCGGTTCCTCACTCGGTCGACCACGGCAGTCCTCCTTCATCACGGTAATATAATCTAATATAAATTAAAAATATTGACAAAGCCAGGGGGCGAGACTCGCTGAAGTATGGTTTAATCTGGATTATAAACCGTGGTTGACCGGCGTCTCGCCTACGTCCCGCGGTCGAGCCCTGGAGGAGCCTGTGGCAGCGACGGTGCCCTGCCGGTTCGCTGCCCACGACCGGAGTGCTGGTCTCGATGTAGGTGACGCAAGGAGCACCCATGGATATCAACTGGATCATCGACTCGCCCTTCGAACTGCTGCCGGAAGGCGATCCGGACGCTGACGCGCTATCGATTGATGGTGAACCGTCACTGACCTATCGGCAGTTGCGCGCGCTGCGCGACAAATGGGTTGCGGAGTTCGTAGCTGCCGGCGTCGTTGCGGGCGACCGCGTCGGCTTGCTCCTGCTCAACTCTCACGACTACGTCGCGGCGTATTTCGCCATCGCCCGCATCGGGGCCATCGCGGTGCGTCTGAACTTCCGGCTCACCGCACCGGAGCTGCAGTACATCATCGGCGACTCGGGATGCAAAGTCGTTCTTTTTCACACCAGCCGAGCCCCGCAGCTGGAGCCGATCATCAACGATGTCCCCGTCGAGCTCTGGATTTCGGTCAAAGACGACGATTCCGCCACCCCGTGGGCGCAGGGCAGTGCGGCTACCGGCGCAGTTGCGGGCATTGACCTCGATGGGCTACCACAGCCCGCTGGAACCGACCCGCTAATGTTGATGTACACGTCAGGCACGACGGGTCGGCCCAAGGGGGTCGTGTGGACACATGACAATGCGCTCTGGCTTGCACTCATCCAGGCGTCGAAGTGGGGTTACACCAGGTCGACCGTGTCCCTCACAACCGGCCCGCTCTATCACGCCGGCGCGTTCGAGGACCTCCTGCTCCCCGCGCTGTTCATGCACGGCAAAGCCGTTGCGATGTCGAGCGGCGGCCTCAGCACCAAGCGAATTGTCGACGCGATACATAACGCCGGCGCCACGCATGTGCTTCTCTACCCTTTCCTTCTCTACGACCTTCTGCGGGATCCCAACGTCCGCGATGAACAACTCGCGACGGTCGGGCGGTTCCTGACCGGTGGTGATCCTGTGTTGCCATGGGCGATCAAGGCGATTGAACAACGATTCCCAGGTGTCGAGCTTCAGCAGGCCTATGGGCTAACCGAGGGGGGAACGATGTCGACGCTGCTGGAACACGCCGACCGCTTCACCCACCCGGAAAGCGTCGGCCGACCGATGCCACTCACCCAGGTCCGCACCATGCGTGACGACCTCACCCCGGCCCTGCCCGGTGAGGTGGCCGAGGTCTGGGTCCGCGCCCCTAACGTGACTGCTGAGTATTGGAACAACCCGTCCGCGACGAAGGAGACCTTCGTTGGCGGTTGGTGCCGGACCGGTGATCTGGGACAAATCACTGACGACGGATTCCTAGTGCTGGTGGGACGCAAGAAGGACATGATCCGAAGCGGTGGCGAGAACGTGTACCCCGTAGAAGTCGAAGCGGTCCTGTCCACCCACGAGGCGGTCTCGGGTATCGCGGTCGTCGGTGTGCCTGACCCGGAATTTCTCGAGGTCGGATGCGCCGTCATCGTCCTGGCGGATGATTGGCGTCATCGGAACGAGCCCGAAGTGCAGTCAAAACTGCAAGCTCACGCGCGGGAGAGCCTCGCCGGCTACAAGTGCCCTCAGCACTATGTGTTTATTGCCGAACTTCCGATCAATGGCGCCGGGAAGGTGCAGAAACATCTACTGCGCCAGAAATACGCCGCACTCGGCAGACGGGAGTGACCCGCCGGCCTTTGACTGAGCGGCAACGGGCAGGCCTGGCCAAACGAAGGCTTCGAGCGCGAGCACACGCACCACATCGGCGGTCCGGCATTGCTAGTGGTGCGGGCTCGCGATCCATACTCGGGCGTTCGAGCTGAGCTGCCTCGTGAGTTTAGCGCCAGCCCTCGTGCGCTAAACCGTAATGCCAGGCCACCCGTGCGCCGTCAGGTCGAAGGCCACACCATCAGGTGTGCGCATCTTCGTCTCCCAAGATCCCGCCCCTGATGCAGCCGCGGGATCGATGATGGCCACCGCGCCATGGGACTCAACGAGAGCCACAGCCGCATCGACGTCGTCGACCACAAAGCCGATGTGGTTCAGACCCTTCGGCTTCGCCGCCGGGAAGGTCGGATCGTCGACCTTGATCAGCGCCACGTTGATAGTGCCATCGGTGAGGTAGACGGCGCCCATAGTGGCCATATCTCCTACGCGACCGACCTCCTTGAGTTCGAAGGCCGATGAGTAGAAGCTAGCCGCGGCCTCCAGGTCATCGCAGTTGATCGCAACGTGCCTCAGCTTCGCCATGTGTCCTCTCCTTTCCGAACTGGATCGCGCCCGCGGGGCGGGGAGTGATCCGATAGCCCGGCATGTCGGCTGTACTTTTTTCTAGTCTACATTAGAATAATGATTCAGCCAAGGTGAAGGGCGTCGGGCCGAGGTGAGAGGTGCGAGGACGTATTGTGAAATACCACGAGCTATCGAGGGCGCGTCGTGACCACCCCTATCAATGACGATCTCATCGAGACTCTCGCAGGCTTCAGCACGCCGTCCGTGCTCAACGGGCTCAAGCGCCTCGGCGTCGATCCGGCCGCGGTCCAGTCCTTCGACCGGCATGCGGTGCACTGCGTATCACCGAGCCTGCCTCCTGTAGCCGGATTCGCAGTGACGCGCAAGGTCGCGACCCGCCGGAGCGGGCCACCTGCGGATGCCGCAATGACCGCACGGTTGACGAACCAGAACGAGGCTGACATGGCGGGTCTGCCAAAGCCGCGGATTCTGGTGGTCCAGAATATCGGCGACTGGCACGGGCCGGTCTGCATATGGGGCGAGGTAGCGGCACATATCAATCTCGCGTCCGGGATTCGTGCGGGAATTACTAACGGTCCGGTACGCGATGTGCCGGAGATGGAAGCAGCCGGGTTCATGGCCTTCGCGGGGGGTGTCGACGTCGGCGGCGGACATGTCGATCTCGTCGACGTGGGCGGCCCGGTCGCGGTGGGCGGGGTCGTCGTTGAAATGGGTGACCTCATCCATGGCGACTTGCACGGCGTGATCAAGATCCCGCTCGAGCTTGCGGCCGGCTTGCCCGATGCCATCCGTCGGCATGAGGCTATCGAGCGGAGAGTCATTGAGGTATGCCGGTCATCGGCCTTCAGCGCGGAAGCCCTGGCGCGAGCCTGGCATGACGAACCCGAGGGTCGTTCCTAACCGGACACGAAGATCGAGCGTTAAAACGGTCCTGTGACCCGGCCTAGTAGTAGATCGCGCCTCGCGAGCCGCCCCCAACGGCAATCGGGTCCCCGTTGATGGCGACACTTCGGGGCGAGGCGAGGAAGGCCACGACATCAGCAACCTCAGCCGCGGTGATTGCCCGACCGACGCTGACACCGGCTACCATCGCTGCGGTCGCGTCGCTGTGACTGATGCCACGCGCCTGCGCTATTTCGGCGATCAGTCCGGATGTTCGGTCGGTGATGGTCATACCAGGATGCACAACCGTCACGTTGATACCAGCCGGGCCAAGCTCATCGGCAAGGTTCTTGGACATTGCCGCAACGGCGACGTTTCGAACTGAGCCGACTATGTTGCCAGTCTGACGCGCGGCGAGACCGCTCACGTTAATAATGCGACCCCACCCCTGCGAGACCATGTAGGGCGCCACGGCGCGGGCGCAGCGCAGGTAGCCCAGCACCTTCGTCTCGATCTCGATCCGCAGGTCGTCATCGGCGAAGTCAGCCAGCACGCGAGCGGGAGTAGAGCCACCGGGATCCGCGGCCGCGTTGACCAGGATATCCATCCCGCCCATCTCGGTTGCGGTGCGGTCCACCATCGCCTGAACTGCGCTGTCATCGGTAGTGTCCGCCACGATCGCAAGGACGTTCCGTCCCATATCGGCCAGTCGCTGTTGGGCAGAATCCAGCTTGTTCGGGTTTCGCGCGACGAGCACGACGTCAGCGCCTTCGGTCACAAGCACCTGCGCTACGGCGAACCCAATACCGCCGCTACCACCGGTGATGATCGCGCGCTTGCCTTCGAGCTGCAGATCCATACCTACCCTTTTCCCTCCTCACGCGGCGACTGATGAGCCGCGTCGATGTCCACAGCGGGATCTGCTTTGACGTCAATCAGTACCGGTCCGTCAATCTTCGCGAGCTCATCGTGGAGAGAGGCGAGTTCATTGAGGTTTCGCGCCGTGTAGGCCCGGGCACCGAGGGACCGCGCAACGTCCGCGAACGCAGGCCAATGGCAGAGCGCATACTGTGGATCGACGCCGAAGGTCGACAGGGTGTGGTATTCCATGCCATAGCACGCGTCATTCAGGATGACGACGACCAGGGGCAGTTTGAATCGGACTGCCGTCGACAGCTCGATCAGTCTCATCATCCCGCCGCCGTCACCGACCACGGCGACTGTGACCCGGTCGGGGGCCCCGATGGCCGCACCCACTGCCGTCGGTATGCCTAGACCGATCGAGCCGAAGTTCGCGGTATGCAGGATAGATCTCGGGTCCCGAACGCTCAGGTAGCGCATTGGCGCCTTCATGAATCGTCCGCCGTCCGTAGCGACGACCCGCTTCCGTGGCAACATCTCATCGAGCCGGACCATCGCGGTGCGCATGTCGATGGACACGTCGGTGCTCGTGTCTTCGAAGTCATCTGTTGGCGCATACTTGGCCAGGGATGCGCCTAGCTCATCCGTGCGAAACGACGAGGGTCGATGATCAGAAGCTCGTAGCTGTTCGACCATCGCTCTGGCCACTTGCCGGGCATCGCCAACGACGGGCGCCACCGTGGGACGGACGCGCACAAGACGCCGTGGGTCGATGTCGCAGTGGACGAGGGCCTTTCCTTCGAGTAGCGATCCGGCATCGGTCGTAAAGTCGTTGAGCCCTGCGCCGAACGCGATAATGCAGTCTGCCTTACTCACACACTGGAGGCCAATCTGGCTTCCTACGGTGCCCATGACGCCGAGATCCCAGGGGTGTCCGGTGAACAGGTCCTTCGCGAGCCAGGTTGTGGCCATCGGGGCCCCAATGAGGTCTGCGAGGGCGATGAGATCCTCACGTGCGCCAGCCTCCATGGCACCCTGACCAGCCAGGACAATCGGTCGTCGCGCGGACGCGACCACGCCCAGGGCTGTGTCCAGCGCGTCTTCATCGGCGGCCGGAGCCTGAATGATGTCCCTCGCGCGCGTCCGAGCAGCGCCGGGGTGATCGACCTCTGCCATCTGCATCGCGGCCGGCAAGTTAAAGAGTACTGGCGTTCTGCTAACAGCCACCTCGGCGAGGACCCGAGCGATGTCCTCGGCGATGTGCTCTGCCGACCTCACCTCGTGATACCTGGCGCCAGCGACGTGGGCAAGCGTCGAGAGGTTGATCGCCTGTATGTGGTCGCGGCGCGGGATCGGATCACCGCAGATGAGAACGACCGCACTGCGCGCACGGACAGCCTCAGTGAGCGCCGTAGCGCAGTTCGTCGCTGCCGGTCCATGGGTCACGGTCGCGACGCCCACCTTGCCACTCGTCCGGTGGAAGCCGTCAGCCATGCTCACGGCGCTGCCTTCTTCCACCGCGCTGACGAAGCGCCCTCCCGTCTCATCGACATAGTCGGTGATGTGCAGCATGTTCGCGTCGCCCATCAGGCCGAATAGCGTGTCGACCCCGTGCTCATAGAGTGCGCGAGCGAATGACCGGTGTGCCTCCACTGCGGGCCCTTCCATTCTCCCCCGGCGACCGTCTGAACGAACTTGGCTGAGTTACGACGCGATCAGCGCCGCGCGTCACAGCGATGCCGTCCAGCCTGCGTCGACCGCAAGGACCTGGCCGGTGACAATTGCCGCGCTCGGCGACACCAGGTAATCGACGGCGCTCGCGATGTCTGACCCTAGGACAGCTCGGGGTATTGGCTGGCGCGAGATGAAGTCGAGGCGCCACTGGGCGCCACGGTCCCGGCCGCCGATGCCGGCCTCCATCATGCCCGGCGCGACGGCATTGACCGTGATATCGAAGCCGGCGAGCTCAATTGCAGCCTGCCGAGTTAGCGCGATTACAGCACCCTTCGACGCGGAGTAGGCTGCGTTGTTCTTGGCACCACGTATCCCGGCGACCGACGCGATATTTACGATTCGCCCGTTGCCACGCTGACGCATGCTAGGCAGGACAGCGGAGGTGCCTAGGGCCATTCCGATCACGTTCACATCGAAGACTCGACGCCAGGCTGCTAGATCGACCTCGGTTACGGTGTCGTTGCCGCCCATGTTGATTCCGGCGACATTGATCAGCGCGCCGACGGACCCGTATGTCGCCTCCGCAGCCTCGACGGCTCGTTGCCAGCCGGATGGATCAGCGACGTCTAGCACGATTCCGCTGGCCGAACCGCCGGCTTTCTCGATTGCTTCAACGACTTCGCCGGTATCAGCGAGATCCGCACATACGACCTGGGCGTTCGACCTTGCGAGAGCTGAGCAAACCGCGCTGCCAACAGATCCTGCGGCGCCGGTGACTATAACCGGAAAATTATCTTCCACTGTCAACGAACTCCAATGCGTAGATCAGTTGGCCGGTCCACCGTATGGGTTCCGCAGTCACGAGAGAGTGCCCGCGAATGCAGCACAAGGTCCCACCCGAAGCTCACTGCGTCGTGCAGTGGGTCTTCAAGGCTAGGCAAACCAGCCGGCCGGAATGTTTGAATCTATATTAGAATAACTCGTGGACGTGTCGCTGTCTAGTCACGTCCGCGGGTCGGTCAGGTCTGTGAGGTCAGCTATCGACGGCAGTATTTCGATTCGCCGAACGGCGTTCAGGAGTTCGTCTGTACGATCGCCGCCGAGAAGGGGCTCGACGAGGTCGCGGTACTTCTCCTCTAGCCGTACACGCTGCCGCGGGAGTTCCTCGTCAGGGACGGCGACCAGTGCGTTGACGGTGGCTTGTAGGCCCCGACCGTTGCGCAGCTTTATTCTCACCTGCGAACTATCAACAGGGATCTCCTCCTGGGAGGTGACTCTTACGCGTTCGCGCATTGTGACTGTACGAGCGTCGTTGACGGTCGCGTCCGTAAAGGAATCCGGTGTGAAGCCAGCCCCAACCAGGGCCATCGCTACCGTATGGCGAGTCGAAAACATGCCCTCCGCCGCGCTCGTCGGCTCCGAGATATTGCACACCTGGTCTAGTGACGCCGCTTGGAGAACGTCCACGGATTCGACATCATCCGCGCTGAAGAAATGTTCGGCCTTGAGGGCCTGGGCGCCGGCGATCGCAGAGTGCGATCCACCGCAGGCCGCATAACGCTTGAAGACGATCTCCTGAACACCTAGACGTTCGCCAACGAAGGAGTCCTTAGCGCGGGGATCGAACTCCGAGACTTCATTCGTATACCCGCACGCAAAGCCCTGGGGCGCCTCGATCACGTTGGTCGCGCCCGTGTAGCCGCTCTTCGCGAGGTACGCCGAGAGCACTCCAACTCCGCACGCATGGCCCGCATGCAGGTGCTTCGACATCGTTCCGTGACTAGCCTTCAGACCCGCGGCCTGAGTCGCGGCAATTCCGAAAGCTCGCTCGAGCTGCAGGAGGTCAAGACCAAGGAGCCGCGCCGCGGCGGCGGTAGCACCGAAGACGCCGAAGGTGCCCACTGCGTGGAAGGCCCCCGCGTGGTCCGTACCGACGGCGGCCATGATGAGCTTGATCGCCTCATAGCCCTGGACCATGGCGTCGACTGCCGCGGACCCATCGGCGCCAACCGCCTCGGCCACGGCGAAAGCAGCCGGAAGCACCATTGCCGAAGGATGACACGCAAACGCCGTGTCATCGTAGTCATTGGCGTGGGTCGCAATGCCACTGGCAAGTGCGGCCTGTCGTGCGGTTACCTTGTACGGCGTCCCGATGATCCTCGATACCGGATTTCCCCCCTCGAAGAGGGCGAACTGCTGGGCTATCCGCGCGGACTCATTCCTCGCCCCGAAGATCGTTACGCCCATCCAATCCGTCACCGCGTGACGCACCCGCTCGAGTACCTCATCGGACCAGCTCCGCGACGACAAAGACATGACATCCCGAGCGACACGGGCGGTAAACCCGTCGCCAAGCGATGCCCGATCAGACCCTGAGACAACTCGGTTTGCCACGTCCACTCCATCTCATAGCGCCGCAGTCTCAAGGCGCAAACGTCATACGGACCTCACCGAGGCCGTGATAGGTGCAACGAAGGAGAGATCCGACCGGCACCTCGAAGAAGCTCGTGGTCGCGTTCGTGACCAGAATTTCACCGGCATGGATATCGGCTCTGCGCCGAACCCGGTTGACGCACATCACGACGGGCAGGAACGGATTGTCGGACAGATGCGCGCCTACCACCGACGCGACTTCCTTGCCGTCCACCTCAACGGTAAGTCGGACGTCCTCGAACTCGACGTCTTGCCAATTAGGAATTTCGTCGCCGACAACCACGCAGCCGTTTCCTATGTTGTCAGAGAAAAGGGCGAACACGGCGCGGTCACCGTAGCGAATCGTGGGACGAAACCGAGAACGAAGGACCTCGCAACCGATCACGGCCGTCACTGCCTCCATGATCTCCGGAATACTGTAGTTGCGGTCGCTCGCAGGTAGGTCGCGAACCGCCTTGAACATGATCTCCGGCTCGGCGATCAGTTCCGGCGACATCGCTCGGGGAATCGAAGCGTCATTGTCAAACACGTCATACACCGGGCAAACGAATGGGGGGTTCAGACCCCTGTTAGCCGAATGAACCTTCCACCCGCGGGCCGGCCGGTCGAGCGCCTCGCGAACGAGATCGAGAATACGCTGCACGTCCAGCGTGGACTGGGGGATGAGCTCGGCCGGGAAATCGTCAGCCTCGGTCGCGCCGCTGCGCAGGTCTAGTAGCAGGTCCACCGCCGCCTCGATCTGCGCTTCAGTCAGTCGCGGGATAGAAAGGAGTGCGGCAGCCGAATGGGGCTGAATAGGTTGCGATGAAGATTCCATTGGGGCTCCCTACGCTCGGACATCCGATGTTGCCGGGTCGCGACGGCGGAGTCGCCGACACACGACTCCGCCGGCACATCTGACCACAACTTAACTGCTAACTCCCCACAGCTTTTCAAAGGCTTTCTGGTAGTCGGCATAGGAGGGCGGCACAAATGGCGGCGCGCCGGTACCCCATGTGCTCCTGTCCACAAGAATAGTGGGGATCTGCATCATTACTCCAGTCTGGCCATTGGCTACCCGGAGTGCAGCATCGAAATAATACCATCCGTTGATAGCGTTTGTCCCCGAAACGGTATCGGCAATGATCGGCACACCTGACTCGGGAGGGATCCCCGAGCCGATATTGCTTACAATAGGGACTTTCGTTCCGAGCGCTTTCTGCGCTACCTGAATGCCAGGAACATAGGCTGTGTCCGAGCCGTCAATAATCATGTTCGCGCTCGGGTCGCGCTGGAGGGCGCTTTCTACAAGTCCCGGAAGGTCCGTCGCGATGTCCGCAGGGGCTACGTTGACGACTGTCGTCTTGCAACCTGTCGGGCAGAGGCGCGAGATTTCACTTTGCGCCCCGTCAGTGATGGCCTTGGCTGAAGGGGCGCTCAGGCTTGTGACGAAGATCGCGTTTAGCTTGCACGAGGTGGCGTACAAAGCGTAGTCAGCCTGAAGCTTTCCCGCTGTGATGTTGCTCGGTGTGGCCTGCGCCGCCACCCCGAGAGGGGCGGGCGTGATAAGGCTGCCGTTGTTCGTCACAATAACGGGAATGCCAGCCGCCTTGGCGGCCGCTAGTTGGTTAGTGACCCACGCCGTGTCGACATTAAGGAGGACGATACCGGCGGCCTTTGCCGCGATGGCGGTATTTACGCCTTGAACTATTGTCGGAACCAGGCCTTTCCCGTCATACACGTGGACATTGGCGCCTGCGGCCTTAGCTGCCGCCTCGAATCCCTGACTCATCAGCACGTCTCCGGTAACCGACTGGGAGAGAGAGATCATCCAGTAGGTCTTGCCTTTGACGGCGGCCGCACTTGCGAGAGCGGTTGGATACGGGTCACCGGCGCCGCTGGCGAGGCTGGCTTTGGTGAGGCTGGTCGCCTGGCTGACGCACGCGGCCGATGAGGTACCCGAGGTGCCGGTCGTACCCGACCCTGCGTTGGTCGGGCTGCTACCTGCGCTGGTCGTGCTAGAGCTGCACGCTGCCAGGGCCGCACTGGCGATCACAATCGCGATCACGCCAACTTGTGCTGTCGATCGTCGGAAAAACGGTCTAACGGTTGGCATGGATACCTCCCTACAGTCTGCGGTGGATGGCTTGCGGTGGCTCCGCCGGCCTCGCATCAGGCGATGGGGACGGCTGGACTCTGTTTAATTGAATGTAGGTTAAAAACTGGCCCTCGTCAACATGCGGGTGACTGACAGCTGCTGCGCTACCTGACCGCCCGCCGCGAAGCGGTCGTCCCGGGCCGCCCGGCAGGGAACGTCTCCTCAATCCGGGACGGCGAGCGGCCGGGGCCGCTGGGGACCTGGCGCGGGCGAATGTCTGCGGGCGGAGAGACCCGAACGACAGCGATGGGCACCTCGATGTTGTTGGTCGTCGGGCCCGGGCAGTAGCGCGCAGGCACGAGGTGCGCTCGACAGAGAGTTTTGGCATCTCGGTGGATGCGTTCTCCTCGCGGCGTCAGACGATTGTGGAGCTGGCTCGTGCGACCGCCGATGAGCGGGAGGCTGAGCATGGCCGTCGGCCTGATGCCCGTCAGATGTTCCGCATCTTGCGTGATGTCGCCTTGCGATCCCGTCCGCCAAAGGCCGGCGAACCGCTGGATTTGCAGAAGAAGCTGCGGGATTTGCGGAAGAAGCTGCGGGAGTGGAGGCGACGGCGCGCGACCGGGACGTGGGCGACCTGGCGTCGATTCCTGACGCTGTGACCCAGGCGGCCAGGCAGGCGGTCGCTGATCTGCCGACAGCGGAGCAGTCCCGGGTGGGGCGAGTGGCTCAGATGATCTCCGCGCAGTTCACGTTCCGGCATGGCCGGAAGCCTGGCCCGGCGGAGCTGGCGAGCATCGACCGGTTCGCGGTGTTCGTTACGCGACGCGGGCTCAGCCCAGCTTGGAGGAGCGTCTCACGGCTCAGGCGCAGGAGACCGGAGCGCCGGGGCTTGATCCGGACATCGCGGCGTAGCGGCTCGGCGCTGACCGTGCCCGGCTGGAAGCGCTGCTCCTGCCCGAGCTGAGCAACGCGGAGGTAATGAGCACGATGACCGGGAGCGGGCTGCGGATGGATCAGGCCGCCGCCGCGTTCTTCGCGCTGACCTCGCCCCGCGGCGCGGAATTGATCGGCCCGCCCGGCACCGGCAAGACCACGACCGCCGTAGAGATGGCCAGGGTCTG
>Ga0210410_10003877_pt1 | contig 13222 bp, 7 predicted proteins | sample IncBWC4MmetaG_FD_161058 | JGI IMG/M metagenome (GOLD analysis project Ga0210410, IMG submission 161058) | Forest soil microbial communities from Barre Woods Harvard Forest LTER site, Petersham, Massachusetts, United States - Inc-BW-C-4-M | ecosystem: Environmental > Terrestrial > Soil >... | reverse complement strand
CGCACCAAGAGCAACAAAGAGGCGGCACAGCATAACGGATCAATGCTCCGAGCTTCTACCTCGGACGATGAGAGTTCAAATCTCTCTGCCGCTTCCATTGTGGGGATGTGGTCCAACGGATGAGGGCGCAAGGCTACGAACCTTGAGATCGGAGTTCAATTCTCTGCATCCCCTCCACATTAGTTAGGCTCGCGTGGTCTAAGGCATGATGACGCTTCGGTCCTAACGAAGAGATCCGGGTTGGATTCCCGGCGCGAGTTCCAGATGGGTGGGTAGTGTAACTGAACAACACGGTAGCGTCCGAAGCTGCAAATCCGGGTTTGACTCCCGGCCCGCCCACCATTTACTTGTTGAAGTCGATGCTTCAGTTAGATGGGCCAAGACGAATGTCGGACCCCGCCGGGGTTGCTTGCCATCCGGGATCTATCCGTATCACTGCGCAGATCGCTACCAATTTATGAGTACCGATCCCTGTCTTGGCTCCCGAATCAGTTCTGGGGAGCAAACATCCGGACAGTCTGATTCCGCAGTGCGGGGGACGAAATGAATTCTGACGTACACTTGTTGATATTTTCATCCGAGCTTGATGCACTATCCTCTCGGATGGAGGTGATTGCCTGAAGGTTTTTCTCAGCTCGACGTTCCTGGATTTGGTTGGGGAGCGAAAAGCCGTTCTCGAAGCACTTCACAAGAAAAGCGCGTCGACGCTGGCTATGGAATACTTCGTGGCGACCCCTACCACACCGCGAGAGACCGCCTTAGAGAAACTGCGCAATTCTGACGTGATGGTCCTGGTGATTGGATTCAAAGCAGGGACTCTACTTCCGGACGGCTCCGGTTCTACGTACACGTCCGCGGAGTATGACGAACTTCTCAGGCTGGGGAAGGAGCTACTTGTATTTGTCAAGCAGAAGCCGCGCGGAAAGCAGCGCCCTCCATCGTGGCGAAATGATGAAGAGGACCCGGACAAGAAGGCAGCTCTCGACAGCTTTAAGCAACGCGCGTGCGAAAAGTCTACGCCAGCGTACTTCACCACGCCAGATGGGCTTGCTCTAGCGGTTATCCAAGCGCTTGATGAGTGGGAGGCACGAGGCAGACCGGGGGCCAGAAAGACCTTCGCTTCTACCGCCGAATACTTTCAAGGCAAGAACCCTGCGCATCAATTTCAGATTCTGGATTTCAGCACCACGCTGCTCGGACGTGAGGAACAACTTCGGGCACTCAGTGATTTCGCCAAAGACGACAGGAAGCGCGTTTGCATCCTGAGCGGAAGGGGAGGAATTGGCAAGAGTAAGATCCTCTATGACTGGGCCAATTCAAACCCTGTGGAGACTGTCTTTTTGAAAGATGAGCCCCTCTGGAATGAAGACTCTGAAAAAGAAATCCCGGTTACATGCAAGACCTTGATCGTCGATGATGCCCACCGGCAGGAAACTCTTGGCAGGGTTCTCCAATTGATTCAAGATACCGCGGGCCACAGAACTCTCAAGGTGATTGTCTCTACGCGACCTGGAAGCGCCACTCCTCTTTTGCAACAGATCTTGCGCAAAATTGATGGCACGCAAGTTTTGCAACTGCCCGAACTTCAGGAGCTCAACAGAGAGCAAAGCCGAGCCCTTGCCGAACAGGTTTTGGGCACCGACTTTCGCAATTTTGCCGCTCACCTCGCCGAGATCGGGAGCAATAGCCCTCTGGTGATCGTCGCAGGTGGCCGTCTCATTGCCTCCCACAAGATCAATCCGTCCACGCTGACAACACTGCAGGAATTTCGCTCCACGATCTTCAATCGTTTGCTCGACGAGATGGACCTTCAAGGTCCAAAGTTTGCCGTTGACCCTCGTCCAATACTGCACCTCATTGCGGCGCTTGGCCCGGTTGACGTGGAACAGCATGATTTTCAGGAGTCAGCGCAAAAGCTTTTCTCTCGCCCATCGGATGAGATTCTTACGACTGTTGATGCTTTGGCGTCGAACGGAATCATTACGCCAAGACCGAAGCCGGTGCGTGTTCTTCCCGATGTGCTTTCGGACTATCTCATTGAAGAACGATGTATCGGTCCGGCAGGTCGCTCAACACGCTATGCAGATCGTGTCTACGAGCTGTTCGGCGCTCACTCGCTGAAGAATCTCATGCGCAACCTTGCCGAGCTAGACTGGCGTCTCGGGCAGTCAGGAGAGACTGGGCTAAATCTGCTCGATGGGATCTGGGCCGACATTCACCAACGCTTTTCCGCGGGCGACGAATACGCGCGCCATCAAATCCTCACTGATCTTTCCGGTGCCGCGATCTACCAGCCCGACCACGTTATTGCTCTTATAAGAACGGCGATCAACGATCCCATCCAGCTAGACACGGCGAGCGGGGGCAGCCACTACAGAGAAGGCCAGGACTATGTGCTATCTGCCCTGCCAAGTCTCTTAGAAGCGACGGCATTCCATGCAGATCGACTCAGGGAATCAGTCACGACTCTATGGGAGCTAGCTAAGAGACAGTCGGATCGAGGCAGTAGCGCGGACAGTGCAAAAACTGTTCTGAAGCGACTCGCGTCCTGGCATCGGTTCGGTGACCCCGCTCTGAACTTTGCCATGCTCGTTCAGGCCATACGTCTCAGCCACCGGGCTGACGCTTTTGCGGGTGACTTCACCCCGTTCACCCTAATTGAGCAGATCCTCGAGAGAGAAGGCGAATTCAACGAGTGGCAGGATGAGATGACAATGTCGTTCGGTGGCTTCGGACTCAACTATGCAGCGGTGGGGCCGGTTCGTGAGAGCGCTCTTGATTACCTAGATTTTGCATTGGAAGGCGAGGGCAGTCCCGCTCTTCACTCGGTCTCCATTATGCAAAATCTGCTGCATCATTTTCTCAATCGCGTCGGTCGGGGATCAACGGAACAAGAGAAGGATTGGCAAAATCGAGAAAGAGAGCGCTGCCTCCAAGCGCTTCTCCGCAGGTATATGCAACCCGGGAGCCCTATTCTGAAGGCAAGAATCTACAATGCCTTGCGATCCGCAACTACGATCAACTGCCCCGAACCGATACGACAGAGTGCAATGGCAGCTCTTGCACATATTGTGGTGGACGACGCTGTTGCGGTTGTGGACGCGATATGCACGGATGACCATCAGCTTCCACTCCTTTCAGCAGACTTTACGGAAGTTGGGTGGGAACGCCCCGTTACCGAATTGATGGCGAAGGGGAGATCCAGTCTAGAACGTCTCGTCGCGGGTGCGGGGAGCCAGGCTCGTTTCACAATCGACAAGACGCGGGCGTGCATCGAGATCCGTGTCAAGACGGGCGGGTTTCATCGATTCATGTTTGCATTCGCCGATCGGCCAGACTTCCTGGCCGAGATGGCAGAACAACTAATCTCTCACCCCCAGATTGGCGAGATGGTGGGGCATCTCTCCTCGGTACTGAATTCGATCCATGTCGCGGACCCGGCAGCGTTCCGGCAGAGGGCATTGACAGCCCTGCAATCCGGAGCTGTTTACGTCATTCACGCTTCGGCAAACAACTTGCGTGTATTCGAGGGAGCAACGGAGGAGGACATCGCGGTTATTCAGGCGTACGCAGGTTACCCTGATCCTGTTGCGAAGCGCGGGGCCATCTTCGCAATTACCTACATGGGCAAGTTCACTGAATTGCGACAGAATTTGAAAGATGCCGTGCTATCAATTCACACTGAGGGAGACCAGGTTATCGCCACCGATCTCGCAGACGCCTTCGGTCCCTACGGCGTTCCGCTAACCAGTCTGACCCGTGATGAAGCCGCAGCAGTCGCTTCTGAGTTCCTTCTCGTGCACGATTGGGAATTCGATCAAGGTGCGATTCCGCGTTTCCTCAGCAGATTTGTGAATCTATTCCCTGACGAGACCTACAACCTGTTGCTAGGTCGGATCGAGCGGAGCAGCCAGGCGAGAGAGGAGAATCAACGAGGCTTTCGTAGCTTCGGTCTGGTGCATGCGAATATTTCGTTCGGTGGTGTCCCTGCTGAGAAACGGCATCAACTTGGTCAGGACTGCGTTAGTCGGCTCATCGCGTCGGATTCGCCCGAGGGTCTTGCGGATCTGTTCTGGAGTGTCGCGGGCTATGAGGAACCGGTACTTCGCCTTATCCTTGAGGTTGCACCTAAGGTTGATGATCGAGGCGCGCGCAACATCGCAACGTTGACTGAGAGGGCGATCCCGCGCCTAGCTTTCAGCAGTCCTGGCTTTGCTAGGGACCTCATAGGGCAATTTAGTGGTGAACAAAGAAAACGTATCGTGGAAGCCTTCGCGTCGCAGGCACGACACCTCGGTAGTGGCGTATTTACGGGAGATCCAGACGACTACATGGCCCAGCGGCAAAAACAATTTGCAGATCAGGTGGCTGCTCTTCCGGACGAACCTGGTCTTGAGGAGCTCGCGAGGGCACTTCGCAGGTTCACGTAGTCGAAAACAGCAAGCATTCAAGATTGATACTGACACGCTCTTATGTTACTTACTTTCCCAAATTGAAGAAATGGGAAAGAAGGCCTAGGTCCACTTGAACCAATTGCCCGATAGGACACACCGCTAGTCCCAGCCACTTTTGGGTATTGACGGATTTGCAAAGTCATGCCAGAGTGATAACTGAGATCTAGTAATGATACGCAAGCCCCATACCGATTGCTTCCCGACACCAGCCACGTTTACGTGGCAAGGAGCAGGGGAAGGTACGTTCATGTAACGGGGGCGATCCATAGCGCGTAGTTTTTCTGAGCCTCCGATACAAATCGGGGGCTTTTGGTTTTTATGGCGCATTTCATCGATGTGCAGAGAGGAGGCAGCGTCGTCTAACGGCCAGGATGCGGCTCTTTCAAGGCTGAGATGGGAGTTCGACTCTCCTCGCTGCTACCAAAGTTATGAGTACCCAAACAGTTGAACTCGAAGGCTTTGAGATCGAGCTTGCATCGGAGCTTTACTGCGATCGCGGCGGGAATCATCGCGAATTGGTGGATCGTGCGCGTACGGATCGCAGGAGGCTCGGCCACAACGTAGATGAGTCAGCGGTTTTGTGTGTCCGGTGCATGAAAGCAATTCCGCTGAAGGTGTGATGCCGGGTCGTCTAGCGGCAGGACTCTGGACTTTGAATCCGGATACGGGCGTTCGAATCGCTCCCCGGCAGCCAGTTTAGAAACTTGAGCAAAGGAGGGAGTTCACTGAAGAGAAATTCGAGGAGTGGTGAAGGCTACGGTTACTTCTCTTGTCCAGAAAACAAACCGTGTGCCGAAGGTTCACTCCTCAAAGTTGCGAGGTCATCCAATTGGCCAGGATAACCGGCTCTGACCCGGTTCATGCACGTTCGAATCGTGCCCTCGCAGCCAAGTTTAGAAAGCGGTCGCAGAGTCTAGCGGCAGGATGCCTGACTGTCTATCAGGAGGGACGGGTTCAACTCCCGTTGCGACCGCCACAGGGGTGATGACCCGACGGGAAGGGCGCTCGTCTCCAAAACGAGTTCAAGCAGGTTCGAATCCTGTCACCCCTGCCAAGTGTGCATAGCGAGCATGGTATAGCGGATGGTGCCTCGGGCCTCCAACCCGATGACGCGAGTTCAACTCTCGCTGCTCGCTCCATGATTTTGTGAGGGCGGAAGTCGTCTAGTGGCCAAGACGCGACGTTGCCAACGTCGAACCCGCGGGTTCGAGTCCCGCTTTCCGCTCCAGATTTAGTAAGTGAGTTTGAGGCGGTGTAGCCAAGACAGCAAGGCGTCTCCCTGCAAAGGAGATCATCGGGAGTGCAATTCTCCCCACCGCCTCCAGAATTTTGTGCTGGTGTAGCTCAGTGGAAGAGCTCGGGCCTCGTAAGTCCGTGATCGGCGTTCGAATCGCCGCACCAGCTCCGCTGGTATAGCTCAACGGGGAGAGCAGGCGCATGGTAAGCGCCCGACCGCAGTTCGAGGCTGCGTGCCAGCTCCAAAGTTTCGCTGGTCTAGCACAGTGGGAGTGCAGAGAGCTTGTACCTCTCCGACGAGTGTTCGATTCACTCGACCAGCTCCAGATTTCGATGGCGGGATTGGCCGAATGGCTTAGGCCCTGGAATGTGGATCCAGTCACGAGAGTTCGATTCTCTCATCTCGCCCCAGATGGGCGGTTCGTATAACGGGATTACTCACGGCTTGCAACCGTGAAATGCGAGTTCAATTCTCGCACCGTCCACCAAAGTTTGGCTCGGGAACTCGACGGCAGAGTGCTGGTCTGAAAAGCCAGTGGATACGGTTCAATTCCGTGCCGAGCCACCAGATTCGGGTGTAGGGTAGCGGCCACCCACATGCCTTGGGAGCATGTCCACGCAGGTTCAACTCCTGCCACCCGGACCATTATTTTCCGTCCCTCTAGGTGATGGGAGACGGAGCAAGGCTCAAAGGAACGGACTCGTATAATCGCGACCATGCTCCTCACAATCACAAGCACGCATACCTCAGCGACAGACCTGGGCTACTTGCTGCACAAGAACCCGGCGAAACTGCACTCGTTGGATCTCTCGTTCGGGAGAGCACATGTGTTTTACCCTGAGGCGCTGCCTGAGCGATGCACGGCAGCCCTCCTACTCGATGTCGATCCGGTAGGACTGGTTCGTGGTAAGCGAGGACAGCATGAGGGTGGCACGCTCGATCAGTATGTGAACGACCGACCTTATGTGCTCTCTTCTTTTCTGAGCGTCGCCATGGGCCGTGCTTTTGGCACGGCCATGTCGGGACGTAGCAAAGGTAAACAAGAATTGGCTGACCTGGCTATTCCATTGAGTGCACACCTAACCGTTGTGGCTTGCAGAGCGGGCGAGGGGTTGATTCGAGAATTGTTTGAGCCTCTCGGGTACGGCGTGGTGGCCCAGCAGCACCCGCTCGACGAGAAGTTCCCTGAATGGGGCGAGGGGCCTTACTACTCGGTAACCTTGGCTGGGACGTTCCGCTTACAGGATCTCCTCAACCATCTTTATGTCCTGGTGCCGGTGCTCGACGCAGAGAAGCACTATTGGATAGGCCAAGATGAAGTTGAGAAGCTGCTGCGAAAAGGAGAAGGCTGGCTTGGCTCGCATCCGCACAAAGAAACAATCGTAAAGCGCTATTTGCCACGACAGAGACAACTTGCACGAGAGGCACTCGCCAGGCTGACCGAGGAAGACAATCTTGATCCTGATGCGACTGAAGAAGCTCACGCTGAACAAGAAACGAAGATGGAGGAACCGATCCGCCTGTGGCAACAACGGATGGGAGCCGTCGTTGCGGTGCTGCGATCCGACGAAGCGAAACGTGTCTTGGATTTGGGCTGCGGAGAAGGAAAGCTCCTGCGGGTGCTGTTGGAAGAGAAGTCGTTCACTGAGATCGTAGGCATGGATGTCTCCTATCGAAGCCTCGAAATTGCGAGTCAACGTTTGAAACTCGACCGAATGCCCACGAAGCAAAAAGAACGGCTGAAACTGATGCATGGTTCGCTGATGTATCGCGACAGTCGTTTATCCGGATACGATGCGGCGACGGTCGTGGAAGTAATCGAACATCTGGATGCGCCCCGATTGGCCGCGTTCGAGCGAGTGCTTTTCGAAGCAGCGCACCCGAAAACGATCATTGTGACCACACCCAATGCCGAGTACAACGTGAAGTTTGACACCCTGCCAGCGGGACAATTCCGACACAAGGATCATCGATTCGAGTGGACTCGGGAACAGTTCGAGCAGTGGTCAGTGCGCATATCCGAGCGTTTTGGATATGCGGTTCGTTTTCTGCCTGTGGGAGAAGAAGATCCTCACGTCGGAGCACCTACGCAGATGGGAGTCTTCAGTGCAGGGTGAGCGTTCGACAGCGGATTTGAACCTAATCGTGCCCGTCGGAACTCAGATCGTTCTGCGCGCGGATATTTACGTCCACGATTCGCAGAGTGAGTATCCGCGAGGCTCGGTGGCCGAGATTACTCGCACGCCAGACGATGGCAGACACTCCTACCGTGCAAAGATGCCGGATGGCGCTGAATTTAGCGTTCGGCGTCAGGAATTCTCAATTTTGAAGCAAGTGAAGACCGGCCCTCTCGGTGATGCCGCGCACGTCCTTGCGGAGTACGACTTGTACAAGAATGTCATATATCGCTGTGTAGTTGGCTCGCAGGCCTACGGGCTCGAAAGGGACAGCTCAGATGTCGATCGGCGCGGTATTTATTTGGCCCCGGCGGAACTGGAATGGTCGCTTTACGGAGTGCCCGAGCAACTGGAGAATGCGGAAACCGAAGAATGTTATTGGGAATTGAAGAAGTTCATGGTTCTTGCGCTTAAGGCCAATCCTAATATCCTAGAGTGCCTCTACACCCCACTCGTGGAGACACGAACGCCGGTGGCCGACGAACTCTTAGAGAAACGTGAAATCTTCCTCTCAAAGCTCGTCTATCAGACCTACAACGGCTATGTCATGTCGCAGTTCAAGAAACTTGAGCAGGATTTGAGGGCTTCGGGACAAATCAAGTGGAAGCACGCAATGCACCTGATCCGACTGCTTCTGGAAGGCATAACGATACTCAAGGAAGGATACGTTCCGGTTCGCGTGTCCGAACATCGAGACGCATTGCTTTCGATTCGGGATGGGAACATGAAGTGGGATGAGATCAATACTTGGCGGCTGTCTCTGCATCGGAAGTTTGAGGAATCGTTTGAAAACACGAAGCTCCCCGATGATCCCGACTACACAGAGGCAAACAGGCTACTCGTAAAGGCGCGACGGTCGACGATCGGAGGGATAAGCGCTTGAACGAACAATTGCTTCAGGCCGTCAAAGAACATCCGTATGCGTTGTTGTTCGCCACAGTCAGCGGGGCGCATCTGTACGGTTTTCCATCGCCGGATTCGGACTACGACCTGCGCGGCGTGCATATTCTGCCCGCGGAAGAGGTGTTGGGTCTGTTTCCGGACCGTGAGACGATTGAGATCTCGAAGAAGGAGGACATAGAACTCGACTTAGTGACCCATGACGTCCAGAAGTTTTTCGGGCTGCTGCTGAAAGCGAACGGATACGTGCTGGAGCAACTCTACTCTCCTCTCGTTGTTCATACGACGGCGGAACACGAAGAACTGAAATCGATTGCAAGGAACTGTGTCACACGCCATCACGCGCACCATTACTTCGGCTTTGCAGAGAACCAATGGCGACTATTTCAAAAGGAAGATCCTCCTAGAGTGAAGCCGCTCCTGTACGTCTTCCGCGTGCTGTTGACGGGGATACATCTGATGAGAACTGGGACAGTCGAAGCAAACTTGAATCGGTTGAACGAGGAATACGAACTGGCTTACATACCGGAACTCATTGAGCGGAAGACACGCGGAACAGAACGCCAGACTCTCGAACAAGCCGAAGTTTCCTTCTACGAAAACGAATACGATCTTCTTCGGAGACGGTTGGAAAATGAAACGAGTCAGACGAGGCTCCCCGAGTCCCAAACGGCCAAAGCTGCGTTGAATGACCTTCTGCTAAGGGTTCGGCTGAGAACCGTAGGCGTCGAGAGAGAGCAAATTCGGTGAACATAACGATCCCTGAACTTTCGCTCGTTGTCCTGATCGGACCTTCTGGTTGCGGAAAGTCCAGCTTTGCTCGGGCACATTTCAAGCCCACCGAGGTGCTTTCCTCCGACTTCTGTCGTGGGCTTGTATCGGACGACGAGAACGCCCAGGCCGCCACGAAAGATGCGTTCGAGGTGCTGCATTTCGTCGCGCGTAAGAGGCTTGCCGCAGGACGCCTCACGGTAGTTGACGCCACAAATGTTCAGCCGGAGGCGCGTAAGCCACTGGTCGCTCTCGCTCGTGAGTTCCATGTTCTGCCGGTTGCGATCGTGCTTAACCTGCCCGAGAAGCTCTGCCATGAACGCAACCAGAACCGACCAGACCGACAATTTGGTCCACATGTGGTTAGAAACCAGTCGCAACAACTGCGGAGGTCGCTGCGCGGATTGGAGCGGGAAGGGTTCCGGCATGTTTTCACTCTGTCCACTTCGGAAGACGTCTCGTCGGTCAGCATCGTGCGTCAGCCACTTTGGAACAATCTCAAGCACGAGCACGGGCCTTTCGACATCATCGGGGACGTGCACGGTTGCTATGAGGAGCTAAGTACTCTACTCGGTCAACTTGGCTACAAGATCGAGAACGGACCGGACGGACCAAAGGCCACTCCGCCAGATGGACGGACAGTAGTCTTCGTCGGTGATCTTGTCGACCGCGGACCCAGGATTCCTGACGTTTTGCGTCTGGTCATGAGAATGGTTGCTGAAGGAACGGCATTGTGTGTTCCCGGAAATCATGACATGAAGTTGATGAAGAAACTAAAAGGCCGCGATGTACAGATGACGCACGGTCTCGCTGACTCAGTTCAGCAGCTCGACAAAGAAAGCTCCGAGTTCAAGCAAGCTGTCATCAAGTTTCTCGACGATCTGGTCAGCCATTACGTGTTCGACGACGGAAGGCTTGTGGTTGCACACGCGGGCATGAAGGAGGAAATGCAGGGGCGCGGATCGGGCAAGGTGCGCGATTTTGCTCTTTACGGCGAGACAACGGGAGAGACAGACGACTACGGACTCCCCGTGCGTTACAACTGGGCTCCCGAATATCGGGGCAAAGCCATGGTTGTTTACGGGCACACGCCCATTGCAGAGCCCGAATGGCTAAATCGCACGATCAATATAGATACCGGGTGCGTGTTTGGGGGCAAACTGACCGCACTGCGCTACCCTGAACGTGAGCTCGTGTCGGTACCAGCGCTGCACACCTATTACGAATCGGTAAAACCGTTCCTGGCCGAAGACGCGAGTGCCCCTGCGCTGACCGCTCAACAGCAACTGGATGATCTGCTGGATATCGAGGATGTAATCGGCAAGCGGATCATCAACACGCGCCTAAATCGAACCATCACAATTCGGGAAGAGAACGCCATCACCGCATTAGAGGTTATGAGCCGATTTGCCTCGAATCCAAAATGGCTCATCTATCTGCCACCTACGATGTCTCCCTGCGAGACCAGTAGGCGCGACGGATTGCTGGAACACCCTGAGGATGCCTTCGCTTACTATCTGCACGAAGGCGTGCACAAGGTCGTTTGCGAACAGAAGCACATGGGGTCGCGTGCGATCGTTGTGATCTGTCGTGATGCAGATTCTGCCCGGAAGCGGTTCGGGATTATGGAAGGGGAATCCGGAGCCTGCTACACGCGTACAGGGCGCCGGTTCTTCACCGACTCGCTGCTGGAATCTCAATTCTTAGAGCGAGTCCGCCACGCAGTAGAGACGACCGGCATCTGGGAGAGTCTGAAAACTGATTGGGTTTGTCTTGACTGCGAATTGATGCCGTGGTCGGCGAAAGCACAAGAGTTGCTGCGCCAGCAATATGCTCCAACCGGGGCAGCGGCGCGAGCCGCCTTGCCCCAGGCCATCACCGCTTTGAGAGCGGCGGCGGGCAATCCTGAAATAGCCGCTCTGGCAGAACGATTCCAGCAGCGGGAAGAAGCCGCTCACCTATATGTCGAGGCATATCGCCGATATTGTTGGCCTGTACATTCTCTGGCCGATCTGAAGCTCGCTCCTTTCCACGTACTCGCGAGCGAGTCAGGCGTGCACACCGCGCATGACCACGTGTGGCATATGGAGACACTTGCCAGAATCTGCGACGCTGATCCTGACCTGTTGCTCGCGACGCCATTCCGAGTTGTGGATCTCACCGACAAAGCGGATCAAGAGAAAGGAATCCATTGGTGGGAAGAACTGACGGCCCGCGGCGGCGAGGGCATGGTTGTAAAGCCGTTGGAGTTTGTGACGAAGGGACGGAAAGGGCTCGCGCAACCTGCCATTAAGGTTCGAGGACGAGAATACCTCCGGATCATCTACGGGCCGGAATACACGTTGCCCGAAAATTTAGAGCGCCTCAAGAGCCGAGGTCTTGGCACAAAACGATCGCTCGCTCTTCGTGAATTCGCCCTGGGACTGGAAGCACTGGAGAGATTCGTTCACAAGGAACCCCTCCGCCGAGTTCACGAGTGCGTTTTTGGAGTGTTGGCGCTAGAAAGCGAGCCGGTTGACCCAAGGCTGTAGGACTGCGCCGGGGAACGGCTAGAGTCAGCATTTTTTCCGAAGTACGGATGTGTAAGGCATTCCGTCACGCCAACGCCTTTTGTTACTGTTTCCTATGAGACGTCTACGCCACAGAAATCCGCTGCGTCTGCTGTTACATCTGGATGTTATTTATTTACTTAAACTTAAGAGATATCTGGCGTGCGCTTTTGAGTCCGCTGCGTCTGCCAGTTCCGCCATCCCGGCACTTCGTGGAAGTGTTTGATTCAACAGCTAATTTCGCGTTCTACTTCGTCTCCATCCCAAACGAAAAATGCGAAACTTGTAAGAAAACGTGTCGGTTTTCGCCGATTTCCACAGCTTCTTGTCCTGCCCCGTGAAACGCTGTACCGGCGATTCTCGGGCTCAGAGCCCATTGCCAAGTCAAAAGAGAGCACCCGTTCGAAATTCTACCACTCATTAGACCTGCTATCTTTTGATTTCGGGCGAAGCGCACCTCTTGGCGTTTGTGAACTACGCGCGACGCTTTCGGCACCGCCGGCAAGGGCTCGCCCGCCACTCATTTTTTGACTAGCCCAGATCTGATTGTGTTGCACCGTATTATTTATACTATTGCGCTGTACGTTAATTATCCTATTCAGTCACACCATTTTTATCTCAATTGTGTCGAGAGAGCACTCATCCCGCCTGCCTGGATGTGCGGCCCCGGACCCCGTTGCAGATAAGCCTAATCTCGCTGTTTCTTCGTCAGGTGGATTTAGCGTCGGCGAGGGAGTCCCTTTGCCGAGGCCTCGGATCCAGGTGGTTCACGGAACGGTTCCACAGAAATGCGCTCGTAGCGCACTTCCAGCACGGTCAGGTTTTCTGTGCCGCCCGGCAATTGAAGGACTACGCTGTCACCTGCTGCCGACTTCATCAACGCGCGCCCCAGAGGTGACACCCAACTGATGTGGTTGCGGTTGAGATCGATCTCGTCGGTGCCCACGATGCTCACCACTCGCGATACTCCCGCGGCATTGGCATAGCTCACGGTCGCTCCGAAGAACGCCTTCGCCGCAGCCTGCCCCGATCTTCGAGCTTCCGGGTCCACCACTTCCGCGGCTTCGATTCGCTTGGTGAGAAAGCGAATCCGCCCATCGATCTGCCGCAGCCGCCGCTTGCCGTACTGATAGT
>Ga0210410_10003876_pt1 | contig 13224 bp, 5 predicted proteins | sample IncBWC4MmetaG_FD_161058 | JGI IMG/M metagenome (GOLD analysis project Ga0210410, IMG submission 161058) | Forest soil microbial communities from Barre Woods Harvard Forest LTER site, Petersham, Massachusetts, United States - Inc-BW-C-4-M | ecosystem: Environmental > Terrestrial > Soil >... | reverse complement strand
GCTTCCTGTCACAGCCGTTCCACGTCGCCGAGCAGTTCACCGGCGCCGCCGGACGTTACGTAAAAGTCGCCGACACCGTGAAAGGCTTCAAAGCAATCGTGGAAGGCAAGTACGACGACATCCCCGAGCAAGCCTTTTACATGAAAGGCCCCATCGAGGAAGTTCTCGAAGCCGCAGAGAAGATGAAAGCAGCAGCGTAGAAACAGTCGTTGGTCCTTGGTCGTCAGTCGTTGGCAAAACAACGGCGACAGCGACGTGGCCACGACCAACGACGAATAACCAATGGCTGAAGTTTTCCAACTCGAGATCGTCACGCCGGAAAAGAAAGTCGTGGACACGGCGGCGGAAGAAGTTCAGATTCCCGGCAAGAACGGATATCTGGGCGTGCTGCCGGGCCACGCTCCGCTGATTACCGAAATGGCAGTCGGCGAAATCACCTACCGCGCGAATTCCCAGGAGCAGAAGCTTGCCGTAGCCTGGGGATTCGCTGAAGTACTGCCCAACAAAGTCACGATTCTCGCCGAAACCGCCGAGCGCCCGTCCGAAATCGATGTGGCCCGCGCCCAGAAATCCAAAGACCGCGCCCAGCAACTCCTGACCAACGGCGATCCCAACGTCGATGTCGAGCGTGCTCTGGATTCACTCAAGCGCGCCGAAGTTCGCCTCGAAGTTGCCGGCAAGAAATAGCAGACGTTTCTAATTCCATTTAGTCTGAGCAATCCCCTGTGACCTCTGTGGTTGAGCTTGTCTTTGCACCTAATCGGAGCTCCTTACCGCACGTTCACCTTCTCCCGCCTCTCCGACGGCACGTAGTTCACGGCCGCCGTCCGCTCCAGTTTGTCCCAAGCAAATTTGCGGCCTTCCAGCGCGCGCTTCAGTGTCTTAAACAGCACCACGGAAAATAGTTGGCGATAGGCGAATCGTTGCAGCCAGACCTGGCTGAGCAATCCCATGTCTTCTTTGTCGTCGGGCCGTTGCCGTTCCAGCGCGAACGCAATCGCCGACGCAATCAGGTCGATGACCAGGAACGCGAAGAAGAACAGCACCAGTTTGTGAAAACTCGCCGGATCGGTCGAGTCCGGATGGAAATGCTTCTGAATGAAATACCACATCGTTCCTACCGCGAACATAATGTCGATCAGCGGAGAAACCAGCGGCAGCAGAATCTGGAAGATCACAATATTCGGCAGCGCCACAAAGCCCAGCGCGCCCTTGCGTGCGAAGACTCCGCGATGCTTGTATACGGCTTGCAGAATGCCGAACGACCATCGGAAACGCTGGCGCATCAGGCCATTCGCGTTGGTCGGAGCTTCGGTATAGGCGAGCGCCATGTCCTCGTATTCAACGCGATATCCGCGGCGCAGAAGCGCCATGGTCAGGTCGGCGTCTTCGGCCACGGTGTCAGTGTGGTAGCCTCCCGCTTCCCGCACCGCGGAAACTCGCCATGCCCCAATCGCGCCCGGTACCACACTGACTGCGCCCAGCACATCCAACGCACGGCGTTCAAAATTCTGGCTCGTGATGTATTCCAGAGCCTGCCAGCGCGTCCATAGATTCACCCGGTTGCCGACCTTGGCGTTGCCCGCCATCGCTCCTACCTTCGGATTGATGAAATGCGGCACCAGTCGCTCGATCGCGTCAGAAGCAATGATCGTGTCGGCGTCGATGCCGACGAAAATCTCCGCGTCGCCGATGTGCTCGATGCCGTAATTGAGCGCCTCCGCCTTGCCCGAATTTTTCTTGCCCAGAATAATCACTCGTCCATCGGCAACCTCGGCGGCAAAAGCTTTGCGGGCAACTTCCAGCGTGCGATCTTTTGAGCCGTCGTCGATCACGATCACCAGCAGATTCGGATACGTGTTGTTCAGCGCCGACCGCACCGTGCGCTCAATCACTTTTTCCTCGTTGTAGGCCGGGATGAGCACCGCCACCTTCGGTTTATAAGACGCGACTTCCGCCGGCCGTCCCACGATTCTTTCCCGCAGCCGGTCATAAATCGCCGCCGCTCCGATGAAAACCAGCCGGCCCGTCATCAGCACATCGCCCAGCAAAAAAATCCATGTGATGACGACCACGCCCGCGTCGAATAGCCAAAATCCCATGCGGTCGAAGCGAGACGCCCAGCGTTCGCCCACCGGCAGCGGAGCCATAATGTCCGCGCGGGTCTTGCCCAGCAATTCATACACCGGCGCGATTTCGTAGCCCCGCGCTCGTATCCCGTCGATGATCATCGGCAAGGCGCGCACCGTTTCGGCCCGGTCGCCGCCGCCATCGTGCATCAGCACAATGTTGCCGCAGCGCAAATTCTCCTGTGTGCACGGCGGCAGATGCCCCAGAACGTACGCTGTAATCTGTTCCGCAGTATGGTGCGGGTTGTCGCTCCAATCATTCGGATCGATGCGATTTCCCACCGTGATGTAGCCCATCTCCTGCGGAATTTCCAGCGGACGAACCTGGTCGGCAGTGTCCGGTTCCTCGTCGATCGCATAAGGAGGCCGCATAAAAATGGCGCGGATTCCCACCAGGCTGCCGAACAACCGCTCGGTCAAATTCAGTTCCACCTTCATATACGCCGTGGAAATATTGCTCACATCCGGATGCGTGAAAGTGTGGTTCCCAATCGTGTGGCCCTCGTCGAAAATGCGCTTCGCAATTCCGGAAAACTTGTCGGTCTGTATTCCGATCAAAAAAAAGGTCGCCGTGGCTTGTTTGTCCTTCAGCACATCGAGAATCTTCGGAGTCCACTCCGGATCGGGGCCGTCGTCGAAAGTAAGGGCAACTTTATTCGGACTGTATCCATAGCGCCCCACACGATAAGGCTCGGGCAGGTTTTGAAAAACTTCGTCGGTGATCAGCTTCGTGCCCGGATCGATGGTCAAGTCGCGCGTGCCGTGCGCCGGCTTACTCTCAATGCGGAGAATTTCCCCCTGGCCCTCCATGTCGACGTCCGCGCCCGGAGGCACATCGCGCAATTTGTCGGTTGCGCCCGCATCGCCGGGCATGTCCCAAACTTTCCACAACGAGCGATCCTCGCCACCCAGTCGCCACAGCGCAAATGTAGAAATGCCCAGCGTCTGCGCCGCCCGCATGTGATTGAGCGCGGTCACCGCGTCCACAAACCATACGTCGTGGCGCAGGCTGCGCTCATCCAGATAACTGAAATGCGGATTCAGCGCATCGTCGTCGAAGCTCACATCTTCGTCGGAGTCGCGCGCCTCCAGCCACGCCTCCTGCACGCTGACGGTGCTGTCGTGTTCGCCCTCTGGCAGTTTTCCCTTCTTCGGCTTCAGCACCCAGTCGTATCCGTAGTTCGCAATCGCACAAATAATTTTGTCCTGCGGGATCACGCTCTTGGCATAAGTGAGATTCTGCACGAACCAGTCTTGCGACGCGACCGGACCCGATGCCGCACCGGGATAGTGCTCGTCATAATTCATTAGGACTACGCCGTCCGCTGCCGCCGCGACCGCGGGATAGTTATATTCACCGTTGTGTGGAGGCACGGCCACATACAGCTTCATGCCGCGCTGGTGCAAATCCGAAGACAACTCCTGCAGCAGCGTCACATATCCCTGCTGGCCCTCTGGAGGAAAGGCTTCGAAGTCGACCATCAGGCCCCGATAGCGGCCGGAAGCCAGAAACTGCACCGCCTGCTCGCGGAACAACGACCGCGCATCTTCGTCGTTCAAAAACTGCGTGATCTCGCCCACCCACTTTGCGCCGTCGAAGTTGTTGACCATGGGGAAGACTTCCATCGACGCGTCTTCCGCCTTCAGCATCGGCATCACCCGGTCATCGACCGACTGTATCTCGCCGTCTTGAATCACATCGAAAAATTTGTTGGTCTGGTCGTCGACGCCTTGCAATCGGCCATCGGCCGTCAGCACATGCAGCCAGTCGGGATACAGGATGTCAATCTGGCGGGAAAAACTGCGCAGCGACGAAAAACTCGCCGGATCCCACGGAACATAAAAAGCCGCGCGAATCCCTTCGTCCTGATTCAGCCTGACCTGCGACGGCGCCAGCTTCGACTTCCGATGCGAGCGCGCCGCCAGCCTCTTCTGCCGATCCTTGGCCCTGTCCTTCTCATTTTCGCGGAGGGCTTTGAATACTCGCTTTTGTGGAGAGAAAATCAATTCCGGCAACTTCTCGTCGCGCAACGCGCTGTATACGAAGAATATGACGAGAGCCGAGAGAGCTATCGCGGCCACATCGAATGATCGCCGCAGCCGCTTCCAGCGCGCTCGCCGCGGATCATAAAAAACTGCCTCGGAAGAACTCGGTTGAGCCATGAGGAATGAAACCACAATCGTATGCTGCCGCGCGGACAGGGTCAATCGGGCCGCTCCCGGCGATCGGCGTAGCGCCCACTCTCACGCCAGCCCTTTAAGTGTCTCAACGAACTCTGCCGCTTTTCTTAGCGACCTTTGCGGGTTTTCCTTAGCGAACTTAGCGTTTAGAAGCTCTAGTCGTAGCGCAATCAAGCTTCCGAGCCGCCCGAAGAAAATCCGCAGAATTCACTCCGAGCATTTATAGTCGCATCGTGCGCAAGCTGATCAGCCAGAACGCAATTTTCTTTGCCGGTGCCACTTTGGCCGCGCTGGCCTTGCGCATTTTTCTGGTCATTTATTTTCCTGCCGTGGTCGACGACTCCCACCTCTACGCCAACATCGCCGACAACTGGCTTCAGCACGGCATCTACGGCGTGACCGACTCCGGCCAGATTATGCCGACGCTCTCCCGCCTGCCCGGATATCCGGCGTTCCTGGCAATTATTTTTTCCATCTTCGGCGCGGATCATTTTCGCGCAGTCCTCCTCGTCCAAATCCTGTTCGATCTGGCCTCTTGTTTCTTGATCGCCGACATCGCGCGCCGGATATTTTCCGATCGCGCCGCCCGCGCTGCTTTTCTGCTCGCGGCGTTCTGCCCCTTTCTCGCCAACTATGCAGCCGCGGCCCTCACCGAGACGCTGGAGATTTTTTTCACCGTGTCGGCGCTCGACCTCGCGATCTGTGGCCTGGTTGTCATCCTGAGCGGTGCCGATCTTCCTGGCTCCTCATCTGGCGCTGTCATCCTGAGCGAAGCCGTTCTTCAGGCGGAGCGAAGGATCTCCCCCTCAACCGTGCCGCAAGCGCCAAGCATGCATGCACCGATCTGGCTAGGCTGCGGCCTCGCCATCGGCGCCGCGATTCTTCTTCGCCCCGACGGCGGAATTCTCCTCGCCGCCATCGGCGGATATTTACTCTGGCAGTTCGCGCGCAGCTTCATAACCCGCAACCATCAAGCGACGCGCGCCCTGCTGGTCGCCGGTGTGCTCGTCGGAATCGGCGCAGCCGCTCCACTCATCCCTTGGACGCTGAGAAATTTAATTAGCCTCCATCGCTTCGAGCCCCTCGCCCCGCGCTACGCCAACGACAGCGACGAGCCCGTGATGAACGGCTTCAATCGCTGGACCAAAACTTGGATCGCCGATTACATCTCCGTGCAGGAGATTTATTGGAACGTCCCCGGCGAAGCCATCGACGCCTCGCGCCTGCCCCATCGCGCCTTCGATTCCGCGCAGCAACGCCAACAAACATTCGAACTTTTCACCGACTACAACCGCGATCGCGACATGACTCCGGATCTCGACGCGCGCTTCGCAACTCTGGCCGCCGAACGCATTCACGCGCAGCCGCTGCGCTATTACGCAGGCCTGCCAATTCTCCGCGTCGCCGACATGTGGCTGCGTCCGCGAACCGAATTATTCCCTTCCGATCCGCGCTGGTGGGAATTCAATGACGACCGGAAGTGGCTCGCCGTCAGCATTGTTTTCGGCGTAATCAATCTCGTATATTGCTTCGCCGCGGCCCTCGGACTGATTCGCCTAAAATCGCTCCGCGCTCGACGTAACTTCGAAGCCTCAAACTTCGCCCATCAGAGTTTTAGCGTCGGACTATTCATTTTATTCGTCGCACTCCGCTCCGCATTTCTCGGCACCCTGGAAAATCCCGAGCCGCGTTATACCCTCGAATGCTATCCCTTGGTCATAGTCTTCGCCTCCGCGCTATTCATCGCCTCGCATAAACTTCCACTTTCTGAAGGCGGTATGTGATCTAACGTATTCAAACGTTTTAAATCTGCGAATTCGCTGAAGATTCAGCTTGAACTTTGTGGACCTGAAGTTGCACAATATCGCCCCAACAGGTTCCCCAGGGTTCCCATCGGTCTCAAAGTTCCTGGGCAATGCAATCGGAATTCAACGCCCGTTTCGGGTGAAGGGAGTTCTTTATGCGTTGTTCCACTCGCGCCGTCGTTCTGCTTGCGGCAAGTTTCGTAGCGTCCTCGACTATCGGATTCGCACAGTCGGCCACGTCATCCTTGCGCGGCACGGTTTCTGATGCCCACGGCGCCGTACTCGCCGGCGCGACCATCACCTTGAGTAACTCCGCGACCGGATTCTCGCGCGCCATCAAGAGCGACGATCAGGGCTTCTATCAATTTCTCCAGATTCTTCCCGCCACCTACGTGCTCACCGCCAGCGCCGGCGGCTTCGCGACCATCAAGCGCGACAACGTCGTCCTGCAAGTCAGCAGTCCGGCCACGCTGAACCTTACCTTGCAAGTCCAGGGCGGATCGGTCATCGTCGACGTCACCGGTGAAGCCCCGCAGGTCAATACCCAGGATGCCGCTCTCGGCAACAATTTCAACGCGCGCCAGCTAACCGACCTGCCCACCGAGGGCCGCGATCCGGTTTCCATTCTCAGCCTGCAGCCCGGAGTTGTCTACATCGGCAAGAGCGTCAACCAGGATGACGACAGCCGCGGTGGTTCAGTCAACGGCGCCCGCAGCGACCAGACCAACGTCACCCTCGACGGCCTCGACGACAACGATCAACTCCAAGGCTATGCCTTCGCCGGCGCCATGCGCGCCACTCTCGACTCCCTGCAGGAATTCAAGGTCACCACCAGCAACTATGATGCGGCCTCAGGACGTTCCTCCGGCGCGCAGGTCAATCTGGTCACCAAGAGCGGAACCAACAGCCTGCACGGATCCCTCTACGAATATCATCGCCCCTCGTTCACCGTCGCCAACGACTGGTTCAACAAGCAAGCCGAGTTGCGTTCCAATCTGCCCAATGTTCCTGACCATGTTCTCCGCAACACTTTCGGCGGGACCATCGGCGGGCCCATCAAGAAAGATCGTCTGTTTTTCTTCGCCGCCTATGAAGGCCAACGCACCGCCGATCAACTGCAGACCACTCGCATCGTTCCCACCGCCAGCCTCACCGCCGGAGAGTTACGTTATCTGTGTAACACCAGCGATCCCAATTGCGTTCTCGGTGATCCCAACAGCAACGGCGTGACCGTGGACCCAGGCGGCAATACATTTCCCGGATTCAACGTCGCGACCCTATCGCCTGCGCAAGTCGCCTCTCTCGATCAAGGCTGCGCCGGCAACGGCACTTGTCCGCTCGGCCCCGGACCGAATCCCCTCATCACCAACATTAATGGCGCGAACCCCAGCGCCCTGTTCACCAAGTATCCCCTGCCCAATTCCACCAGCGGCGGCGGCGATGGCCTGAATTCCGCCTCTTACACCTTCCCAGGAAACGATCCCATCAAGTACGACACCTACATCGTGAAGGTCGATTACAACATCACCGCCAATGGCAACCACACCTTGTTCATCCGCGGCAATCTGCAAAACGACCGCGAGTCCACCCCGCCGCAATTTCCCGGCCTGCCGCCGAATGATTTCAAGACCAACAACAGCAAAGGCATCGCCGGCAGCTACACCGCTCTCATCCGCAACAATCTCATCAACAACTTTCGCTACGCCTTCATTCGCCAGGGACTCGGCGACACCGGCCTGAGCAGTCAACCCTACAACCACCTCCGCGGCCTCGATGACACCCAGGGCTTCACCTCCACCATCCTCACCAACGTGCCCGTTCAGAATTTTGTCGACGATCTTTCCTGGACCAAAGGCAAGCACACCATTCAGGTCGGCACAAACTGGCGACTGATCCACAACAACCGCCAGTCCAACGCCCAGAACGTTTCCTCTGGAGACGCCAACCTCTACTGGCTCAATCCCTCTTTCATCTCCGGCACCGGAGCCAGCCTCGATCCGGCGATCAATCCCGCATTCCCCATGGTCGACAGTTCCTTCGGCACGTCCTACGATTTCGCAGCCGTTCAAGCGACCGGACTGATCTCAGAAGTGTTCACCGTGGCCAATCAAAACAAGCTGGGGCAGGCCATTCCTAGTGGCGCACTTGTCCCCCGCCACTTCAGAAATTTTGAAGGGGAAATGTATTTGCAGGATAAATGGAATGCCACGCCCAACCTGGTGATCACCGCCGGCGTCCGTTACTCCCTGCTGCAACCGCCTTATGAAAGTTCCGGCAATCAGGTCTCGCCTACCATCAACATGCATCAATGGTTCACCCGCCGCTGGCAGCAGATGCTGCAAGGCAGCGTGGTTCAGCCCGACTTGACCTTCGATCTCTCCGGCCAGGGCAACGGCAAGAAGCCCTACTGGGCGTGGGATTACAAGAATCTCGCGCCGCGCTTCGCCATCGCCTACTCTCCCCACGCGGCCACCGGATTCTGGCACAAAATTCTCGGCGATGCCGGCAAGAGTTCCCTCCGCGCCGGCTACGGCCTCTACTTTGACCACTTCGGTGAAGGCGTAGTCAATACCTTCGACCGCCAGGGTTCGTGGGGGCTGACCTCTACCTTCAGCAATCCCGCCGGTGTGCTGAGTGTCGATACCTCGCCGCGCTACACCGGATTAACCGGCATCAACAATCTTCCGCAGAACGAACTCTCCCCCGCTCCCCACGGATTCCCCTACAATCCTCCCAATAATCCGAACACCTACGGCCTGGCCATCGGATGGGGCATCGACGACAATCTCAAAACGCCCTACTCGCATGTCATAGATTTCTCTCTCACTCGCGAACTCGCCCACAACTTCGTCATCGAAGCCACCTACACCGGACGCTTCGCGCATCACCTGCTTCAGGAAATTGACCTCTCGCAGCCGCTCGATCTGGTTGACCCTAAAAGCCACACGGATTACTTCACGGCCGCTTCGATGCTCTCCAAGGCTGCCTACGCCGGAACCTCCGAGACCGATCCCAGCGTGACCAGTATTCCCTACTGGCAGGACATGTTTCCCCAGGCCAACGGTTCGGGCGGCGTGAGCGGCTGCGCTCCCAATACGCCCGCCAATCCCACGGCCACGCAGAATATTTACGATCTCTACTACTGCGAAGCCGGGAACGAAACTCTCGCCTTGCAACTGCTCGACGCTTTCTGTTTCCCCGCTTGCGCCGGAAACGGCTCCAACAACGTCCTCGGCTTCACCGCTCCCGGAACCCCGTTCCAGTACTATCAGGATCAATTCTCTTCACTCTACGGCTGGCAGACTCGCGGCAACAGCAACTACAACGGCCTGCAAGTCTCTCTGCGCCACAGCATGGCCGCCGGTCTCCAGTTCGATCTGAATTACACCTTCTCCAAGTCGATTGATGTCGGCTCCAACGCCGAGCGCGTCAACGGATTCGAGTCCAGCAACCTTGCCTTCAACAGCCAGGTCATCAACGCCTACTCCCCGAACCTCTGGCGCTCACCTTCCGATTTCGATACTACGCACCAGCTCAACGCCAACTGGATCTGGGATCTTCCCTACGGTCACCGTCGCCACTGGGGTAGCGGCTCCAACCACTTCGTCAACGCGCTCTTCGGCGGATGGGGATTGAACGGCCTCTATCGCTGGACCAGCGGCTTCCCCTTCACTGTGAGCTCCGGCGCGGGATGGGCTACCGACTACGAACTCGAAGGCTCGTCCGTCCTCATCGGCCCTAAGCCGAAGACCGGCGTCTTTCGCGATTCCACCGGCGATCCCACCGTCTTCAAAGATCCGCAAGGCATCGGTTGCCTCTGCTCCGCCGGCAGCGGCGTCTCAGGAGCGCTCTTCCGCACTACCTATCCCGGCGAGGCGGGAGCGCGCAATAACTTCCGCGGCCCCGGCTATTTCGGAATCGATGCCGGCCTAGCCAAGCTGTGGGATTTCTCCGAAACCAAGACCCTGAAGTTTTCCTGGGAAGTTTTCAACGTGACCAACTCCGTGCGCTTCGACGCCGCCGGCTCCTTGTCGCGCCAGGATCTGGTCGACATCACCGGTTTCGCCAAATTCAACACGTCCCTGACCAGCCCGCGCGTAATGCAGTTCGCCCTGCGTTTCGCCTTCTAAGTTGTCCAACGCAAGCTGCGCAGACGAATCAGGATTGTGCGGCGTCGGTCGTGGGCCCTTCGCTCTTGACTTTGCCAACGACCAACGACCAACGACGTATCTAAAGAGGCTTTAGTCCCGCCCCTACCACCACAACTTCCTCCGCAGCGCATAATACTCGTTAATCGGACGATCATCCGTGAGCGCCGGCGTTTTCGGAGCCTGCGCAATCAGCGCCTCCAGCGGGACCTCGCTCTTCAACAAACTCTGGAACGCATTCACCACCGCCTCATTCCCCTTCGCAGGCGGAGCCCACTCCGCCAGGTCGACCGCCGCATCCGCCGGCAACCGCGCCTGCAACTCTTCCGCGGTCAGGTTCGGCAACGGCTGCTCGCTGGCCAGAAAATGAAATCCCCAGCGCGTTCCCCAGCGAAACACCCGCACATAAGGAAACGAATTTCCCAGAGCCCGTGCCACTGCCGCGAGATCTTCGTTGTCCCCCTCCGGCAACCACTGCGCCAGAATCCCTCCCGGACGCAGCCGCTTCTTGGCCGCCGCATAAAATTCCTCCGAATACAGCATGCTCGATCCCGCCGCTTCCACCGGCGGTGGCGGATCGATCGTGATCAAATCGAACTGCTGCGAGGTGCGTTCCAGATAGCGCCGTCCATCGTCGATCACAATGTGCGCCCCTGCCGCTTTCACCACCTCCGGCGCGTTGCTGTGAAAGTACCAGAACAGTTGCGGCACGCTCGGCACCAACTCCACCGCCGTCGCATTGATCTTCCACGTGAGCAACGAGCGAAACGTCGTCCCCATGCCAAAGCAAATATCCAGCGCATCCTGCGGCGGACGTTGCAGAAACGCCAGCGGCAGATGCGCCATCATCTTGGTGATCGGAGTCAGGGCCGTCATCCCGTATCCGTTGACCAGTAGTTGCTTGTTCATCCCGAGTCCTGTGGCGATAACGGTGGCCGTCGAATCTCGCCGCACCTTCATGCTCGGAGCCTCCGAATAGCCCTTGCCGAAAAAAATCAGCGCCCCCGACAGCGGTAGCAGCGCCACCGCGGCCATGCGCGAAGCATACGAAACTACGCGCCCCGGCCGCAGCGGAGCCAGGCCTACAACCATCCATGGCAACGTCAGCCCGATCAACGCCCAGCGTTCGCTCACATACGGCAACAGCCCAAATCCCGCCACCAGCGGCCCGCAAATACATCCCAGAACATTCACCGCGTAAGCGCTTCCCGCTTTGCCCGGATCTCCACCTGAATGCCGGTCCACCAGCATCGGCGTAAGAAATCCCAGCAGCCCGGTGTAAGGCGCCACTCCCAACAACAGCCGGAAAAAGTTCGGCATCGCCACTCCCGGACTCGTCGTCACCAGCGGAAACAGTGCCGCCAGCGCCAGCATCGTCCACAGCACCGGACTCTCCACCGCGCCCCGCAAACTCCACCTCCGGTACAGTTGCGACCCAATCGCCGTCGACGTCAAATACAATCCCAGGATCGACGCGAACGCGTACACCACCGTCCCCAGATACGGCGTGAACTGCCGCACCCACACCACTTCCATCCCCATGCTCGTCAGTCCGGTGAAAAATAAAATCGTGAGCAATCCGCCGCGCGTCGCATCGCTCTTATTCGGCCCGGCCACCAGCGGCGCCGCCTCAACCGCAACCTTCTGCGCTCGATTCGACAGCATCACCGCCGCCAGCGCGATCAGCGCATTGCCCACCGTCCCTACCATCAACGTTCCGTGAAAGCCCAGCAACTCAATCAGAGCCAGAGGCAGCACCGTCCCCGCCACCGCGCCCGTAACATTCGCCAGATACAAATAGCTGAATGACCGCGCCGACTCCCGCGGGATGGTCTGCTCAATCGCGCGCATCGCCACCGGGATCGTCGCCCCCATCAGCGTGCACCACGGAATCAGCGTCCACGCCACCCACAGCCCCGCAACCAGGTAGTAGCCGAAAGAAGACCCGGGCGCCAGACTTTCGAGCACGCGCCGTCCCCACGACAATTCATAAGGCACCACAATCGCCGAGACCCCAATCAGCAGCTCAATCACCGCGTAGACGCGCAGCGCCGGAAAGCTCCCCCATGATCCATCTGCGAAAGACCCATCTGCGCGAGGCCCGTGTCCGCCGTCGCGCCTCCGCAACGCCCTGCCGCTGGCCCACGATCCCAACCCCATCCCCGCCATGAACACCGACAACACAATCGACACCATGGCCGTAGTGACGCCGAACTGCGCCATCGCCAGCCGCAGCCACACCAGCTCATAAAGCACACTGCAAAATCCCGAAATAAAAAAGAAGACGAAATACCAGTTCACGAACAACCTCGTTTTTTCAGAAATAATAGACAGATAGACCGACAGAGAACCGCACCGCTAGGGTTTCATCGAACGCCCCGCCGCGCAAGTTACGACTCGTATGAGGGGGGAGATTTAATTTGGAGTGAAAAGCTATCTGAGGTGAGGATTCGTATCAGGGCGCGCATTCATGCGCGCCGCCAGCGCCGCGAGATCGTCTCGCCTTTAGGCGCTGGGTTTTTTAACTGGGATTCACCACACAAGGCCCACACAAACCTACTTCAACCCTTCCACCAGATACAAATCCGCCAGCAGCCGGTGATATCCAAACACGCACATTTTTGCGTCCGGCGTAAGCAGAATCGGCCCAATGTTTTCCACGCCGGCCGGATCCGACGGCATCACCTGCCGCCACAGAGTGCGTTTTCCTGTCGCCACGTCCAGCCGGTCCACCCGCGCCGGCAACTCGCCCGGCTGATAGATGTACAACGAACGCCCATCCGCGCTCCACGTAATCGGCTGCTCTCCCGGATTGATCCCCGGAATCGTCCGTGGCTCCCCGCCCGCCACCGGATATAAATATCCCTTCTGATCGGCCCCGATGCCCGCAATCACCGAAGAATCCGGTGAAATCACAAACGCTGTGCCATTCACGCCCTCGGGAGCAACCGGGCTCGTCTT
>Ga0210410_10003875_pt1 | contig 13225 bp, 9 predicted proteins | sample IncBWC4MmetaG_FD_161058 | JGI IMG/M metagenome (GOLD analysis project Ga0210410, IMG submission 161058) | Forest soil microbial communities from Barre Woods Harvard Forest LTER site, Petersham, Massachusetts, United States - Inc-BW-C-4-M | ecosystem: Environmental > Terrestrial > Soil >... | reverse complement strand
CTCTGAGTTATCAGTGGCAAGAGAGCGGCGCCAATATCACCGGAGCGACTTCGGCCAGCTACACCACGCCCGTGACCACGACAAACGACAGTGGTGAACAGTTCCGCGTAACGGTCACGAATTCCGCCGGAAACATTTTGAGCAACACGGCCACGCTGACCGTGAATCCGGCAAACACCGCCTCCACCGTCGACGTTGTGACCTATCACTACGACAACCTGCGCACCGGACAGAACCTTAATGAAATGATTCTCACGCCCGCAAACGTCACTTCTGCCAAGTTCGGCAAGTTGGGCTCCTTCTCCGTGGACGGCAGAGTTGACGCGCAGCCCTTGTATCTCTCCGCCGTGGCCATTCCGGGTAAGGGCACGAAAAACGTCCTCTACGTAGTGACCGAACACGACAGCATTTACGCCTTCGATGCCGACAGCGTCAACGGAACGACGAGCGCATCGTTGTGGAAGTCCACCGCGCTTCTGTCTGGGGAGCAGCCCAGCGACGACCGCGGTTGCGGTCAGGTCTCACCCGAGATGGGTATCACCTCCACTCCGGTGATCGACCGCACGCGCAACGCGATTTACATCGTGGCGATGTCCAAGGACGGCAGCGGCAATTACTTCCACCGCCTGCACGCGCTCGACCTCACCACCGGCGCAGAACTTTTTGGCGGCCCGAGGACGGTTACGGCAACTTTTCCCGGCACCGGCGCAAACAGCTCCGGCGGCAACGTGGTCTTCGACCCCAAGAAATACAAGGAACGACCGGGCCTTCTGGAATTGAACGGTACGATCTACACGACGTGGTCCTCGCATTGCGACGCCGGCCCGTACACCTCTTGGGTGATGTCCTACAATGCGGACACGCTGGCGCAAACCAGCGTCCTCAATCTGGTTCCCAACGGAAATGAAGGCGGCATCTGGATGGCCGGCGCGGCGCCTAGCGCCGACGCGGCGGGGAACATTTACTTCATCATTGGCAACGGCGATTTCGACACCACGCTGAACTCCAGCGGCTTTCCAACGAACGGCAATTGCGGAAACTGCTTCGCAAAGATTTCTTCCACGGTACCAATGAAGCTGCTGGACTATTTCACGCCGCTGAACACGGTTTCCGAATCCAACGCCGACACCGACTTCGGTTCCGGCGGCCAGCTCCTCCTGCCCGACTTGTTGGATGGCAACGGCCAGACGCGGCACATCGCCGTAGGCGCCGGCAAGGACGGCAACATTTACGTGGTCGACCGCGAGAACATGGGCAAGTTTAACTCCGGCTCCGACCAGATCTACCAGCAGATCAACAGTCAGATCGGTGGTGTGTGGTCCAAGCCCAGCTACTTCAACAACACCGTGTACTACGGCGCGGTAAGCGACAACCTGAAGGCCTTTCCGATTACTGCGGGAAAGCTTGCGGGGACTCCCGCATCGAAGAGCGCGCACCAGTTTGGCTATCCCGGCACAACGCCGAGCATTTCCGCGAGCGGCGCTACCAACGGCATCGTCTGGGCCATAGAAAACAGCGGCGCCGTCTTGTACGCTTACGATGCGACGGACCTCACGAAAATGCTTTACAACTCGAGTCAGGCGCCCAACAACCGTGATGCTTTCAGTGGCAATAAATTCATCACACCGATGGTGGCCAACGGGAAGGTTTACGTCGGCACACCGAACAGCGTCGCCGTGTTTGGCTTGTTTCCGTAATCATCGCTGCTGCAAGCCCCGCGTCTACCAGCCGTCTCCATCGCGTGCTTCGCGGCGGCGAACGTAGACAACTTTCTCGATCGTGGCGCAAACCAGCCCGGATGAATCGGCGAGCTCCACGGTGTATGTCCTGTCCACCGAGCGTTGCGTTTCAAGCGCCAAGCGAATTGCGGCCAACTCTTCGTCGGTGACGGCAAATCGCGCGTGCAGCGTTTCTCTCCCCGGTTTTTTAAAACGAATCGTCGCCGCCTTGTCCCACACGATAAACTCTCGGCCCAGCCGACGGATTAGCAGCATCATATAAATAGGATCGATCGAGGCGTAGATGCTCCCACCAAAAATCGTCCCCACGTAATTCCGCGTCCGCCACGATAGCGGCAATTCCAGGTGCAGTTCGCTCCAATCGGCGGCGATGTACCGGGGCCGTCCCCCGGTTCCGCGATAACACGCGTGCGTGTAAAGAGACCAGCAGCGCAGCCGGTTGGAAATTGCGGCAGGAAGTTTCATGGGGCCCTAGAATAAAGAGGGAAATCGAAAGACGCAAAGGGTTAGAGAATTCCTGGGTGGACAACGTAGCAGGTCCTGTAGTTCGAGACAATCGCCCTTACGATGAAGGCACTTTCCAATCTGACGGTGGAAACACGACGGGCCAGAAATTGGGCACCGGCCGCTCGAACTCGAAAGCCACCGCCGAGTGGCCCCCAGGCGGGCGGTCCACACGCACCACCTTGGCGCGTTCTTCCATACCGGATTTCGTATTCACGACGCGCAGCGGCTGCCCCGGCTGGACCTCCATTCGCAGCTTCAGCAATCCTCCATGAGCATTCACCACCAGAGTCTGTGTTTCTTCCTTAATCTGCCCGCCTTCGGGCTTTTCCACCCACACGACCACGCGCACGTGCAACATCACGCGCTCGCTTCTGCGGCGATTGCTAGGATTGGAAGGGTCCACGGAGTTCTCCGCTTTTGACCACGCCTTTATCTCCGGGTCGGCTATCTAAGGATGATGCGGGTCGCTGCTGCCGCAAACCTGCGGGCAGGTTCTTTCCCATGGACAGTTATGGCGCGAGGAAGCGAACACCTCGCTGGACCCCTCTATTTTACACCGCGGACGGTCTCCGTTGCCGTTGGTTCTTGCGCACGGTTTCGCAAAGGAAACGGGATGCCGCCAAACCGCCGCGTAAGGTATGATAGAGTCTTCGGAATCTATACGTTAGGATGGCAATGCACACTGAATCGAACGGAAAAGTATTGCTCAGGGTCAGGCCGCGCGGTTTCTGCGCGGGCGTAGTCCGGGCCGTGGACATCGTGGAGCTCGCGTTGGAAGCCTATGGCGCTCCCGTATACGTCCATCACGAAATTGTTCATAACACTTACGTTGTCGAGCAGTTGCGCCGCCGCGGCGCGATTTTTGTCGAGTCCATCGAGGACGTTCCTCACGGTGCCGTGCTGGTCTTCAGCGCGCACGGTGTGCCGCCGACGGTCCGCCAGGAAGCCAAAGACCGCGCCCTTAAGGTCATCGACGCCACCTGCCCATTGGTGACTAAAGTCCATCTCGAGGCGCTTAAGTTTGCCCGCGAAAAGCGCACCATAATCTTGATCGGCCATAAAGACCATCAGGAAATCGTGGGCACCTCCGGCGAAGCGCCAGACCGCACCATCGTGGTCGATTCCGTCGCCGCCGTGGACGCCCTCGAGGTCGATGAGCCCGAAAAACTTGCGTTCCTGACGCAAACCACTCTGAGCTTGTATGACACGCAGGAGATTGTTTCGCGCCTGCGCCAGAAATTTCCGCTCATCAAGGGCCCGGCCAGCGACGACATCTGCTACGCCACGCAGAACCGTCAGGAAGCTGTCGAGCAGGTAGCCAAGGACGTGGATTTGATTCTCGTCGTCGGTTCGCCCAACAGTTCCAATTCCAATCGTCTCGTGGAAGTCGCCAAGCGCAGCGGCGTCCCGGCCCAGCTCATCGACGCGGCCACCGACATCGACGTCAAATGGCTCGAAGGCGTCAAGCGCGTCGGTCTCACTGCGGGCGCCTCCGCTCCCGAGGTTTTGGTCGAGCAAGTGAGCCAGCGCCTCGCCGAGTGCGGTTTCACGGACCAGCGTGATTTGGATCTTATCCGCGAGGATGTGCGGTTTACGTTGCCGCCTGAACTTGCAACCATCGCGCCTGCTCCGCGGCGTTAGATCGGTCGGCGAATTTGTTGTGTTGGCAGGCCGCAAGGCCGCAGGGGTCGAGTAGACGCGGGCTTTAGCTCGCTTGCTTTGCAACAGCCCAGCAGGGTACGTGGGGAAACACAAATCTCAGGAGAGCCTCTTTGGCGGTCAAAATCGCCCGTCATCCGAAGAAGATTGCACTGATCGGCGCGCCCTCCAGCGCCGCGGCGTTCTTGCCGGGGAGCGAAAACGCCCCCGCCGCACTTCGTGCTGCCGGAATCGTCGAGCGCTTGCAAAGCGTGGGCTACGAAGTCATCGACCACGGCGACTGCGCTCCGCAGCTTTTCGCCAATGATGAAGAGCATCGTCGCGCCCGCAACCTTACCGCCATTGTCGCCGGACTCACCGATTTGAAGACCCGCGCCGAAGTGTCCATCAAGAGCGGCGCGCTGGTCCTGGTTCTCGGCGGCGATTGTGCGCAAGTCATCGGTTTACTCACCGGCGCCCGCCGCTACTACAAACACATCAACCTTTTGTGGTTCGACCGCGATGCCGATTTGAACACGCCGGCCACCACGCCCTCCGGGCGTATCGATGGCATGGTCGTGGCTCATATCATCGGCAGGGGCGCTCCGGAGTTGGTGCGTTTCTGGGGCGAGCCGCCGCTGGTGCGCGAGCCGGACGTCACGCTCTTCGGTCTCGAACGGCTCGATCTTCCCGAACAGGAATTTCTCGTTAAGTCTCCGCTGCGCCACATGAACGCAGCCGATGTCCAATCGAAAGGCGCAACCGCCGCGGCTCGCGAAGCGCTGACCTATCTCCATGCCGACGCCCATGAATTCGTCCTGCATCTGGACACCGACGTCATCGCCCAGGAAGAATTCCCCGGCGTCAACGTCCCCGGCAGCGGCGGCCTAAATTTTGCAGACGTCCGCGCGTCACTGAACGAATTCGTACGCCACAAAAATCTCCTCGGGCTAGACGTCGCGCAGTACAACCCTGACAAAGATCCGGACGGCGGCGGCGCAAAAAAACTGGTCGATCTGCTGGTCGAAGCCCTTACAGCACGGCTGGAATCCCTTGTGCCCGCGGAAGCTGCCGTGCCTCCGCAACCCTCGGCGGCGGCGGAAACCACCGAATCCGACCCACCCGATACATCTTCCCAAGGTACTTCCGCCCAGCACGGCTGACCACCGCGCGCGCACGTGCGGATCGCGCCAAGCCGCTCGAATTCTAAGGATTCCTTGCCTTCCGGCAGCCTGTAGAAAGATCCTCTCATCTGAAACGTCCGCGTCCTCTGCTGCACTATTCACCAAGCGGGTTTAGTGCTGTCTTCGGACAGGGAAACTGCCCTCCAGCGTGGAGTCTCACGCGCGAGTCTGCCCTGTTCGCGCTGCCCGCCCGTAATGCCTCCGAGTTGCCCGTCCCTGCTCTGGACGCGCAGGTAACCTATGAAAAGAGGCGGCCTCATTTTCGCGGCATTGTTGCTCATCAGCGGAGTGCTCCGCGTGACGGGACCCGCCTCGCCATCCGCTCGCCAAACCACCGAAAACGTACCGAGGAGAAGCGAGCACAGCAAGATGGGAACTGGACCGCAGGGAAACTACCAGCAAGCCATCGCGGCCAGAATTCAGGAATATTACGGGGTTTGGAAAGATGATCCGAAGGAAGCCGCGGACCTGCTGGTCCACTGGAATGTGCCGGCGGAATCCAAGGCTCGTGAAAACGTGCAGTTCGTCATCGCTCTTCTCCCCGATCCCGTGCACACCCACCTGGCCTTGCAGTTCGACCGTGGCGTGGAAGCGCTGCAGCAGGCGGCGCAGAAAAAGGGATACGCGTTCGACCGCGCGATTCTCCCTTGGGACCGCGCTTCGCACCCTGATCCGGAGGACTTCCACTTAAGACTGGCGGAGGCCAAGGAACGGCGAGAGACCGAGACGTTTCCCGGCTTGATGATTTTCCGGAAGAGCCAGGATCAAGTGAAGGCCGCCGACCCAGAACAACCCGTCAAGATGGTTACGCAAGCTAACGCCTCTACGTCGCCAGATGCCAAATCGGCAGAGAAGCCTTTGTTTGTATGGATCGTGGGAGAAACGCCCACGGGAGGCGTGCATAAAGACCAATTTCGCAACGCTCTAAAGATCATCTGTGAGATTCGCGGCAATTGCCAGGCAACGAAGCCAGCGACTGGTCAGCCGTTTCTGGTTTTGGGGCCATCGTTCTCAGGTTCGCTGGAATCGCTGGCCCAGGAACTGAAAGAGCCCGCCGCGCGCCGCACTGCCCAGGAGTTCTATGTTTACAGCGGAACGGTGACCGATGCGCGCAGCGTAAGATGGTTTGAAGCCGATATTCCGCCCGCCGGCCGTTTCGCTTCCTTTCAGGAAAATGACGACCACACTTTGGAGCAGTTCCTCGATTTTGCATGCAATCGCGGCTACGAACGCGACGCCATTGCTGTTCTCTCTGAAGACGAAACGGTTTACGGTTCCCAGCGATTCTCGGAAAAAGACACGGCCCATGGCCAAGTTGAATCTTGTACGAACAGGTGGGTCCAGCAGGAGCCCAAAGAGGTTGTCCACCTCCATTTTCCCCGCGAGATTTCTTCCTTTCGTTCCGCATACCAGAAGGAGAGCGCGGGACAACCGCCGCCTGCTTCTGCCACTTCGGCAAAGTCCACCTTGCCGCTGGACCTCGGCGAAACCGGAAATGACGACGATTCCTTGCCTCCCTATGGCCAGGCGCAGACCCCCGCCTCGCAAGAAGCGGTCTTGCTCGGCGTCGTCAGTGAATTGCAAAAACATCACATCAAGTTCACGGTTTTGTACGCCTCGGACCCGGTGGACCAAGTCTTTCTCGCTCGTTACCTCCGGTCCAACTACCCGCAGGGACGCGTGGTGGTCACCGCGCCGGACCTGCTGCTCGCAAAGGATGGCGACACGCTCTTGCACGGCGTGCTGGGGGTGAGTACCTACGCACTTCTGCCTGGATTGAGCGATAAACTTTGTCAGCAAGAACTCTCGGGCAACCACGAAGACCGCCTCTTCGTGAGTTCCTCAAGCATTGGCACGTACAACGCGATGATTGGCCTTCTCTCTGTGGAGGCTGGCCAGCCCGGCGATACCGTCCCGCAAGCTCCCTACGCGGAATACGCGTCGCCAGTTCTCGCGGACAAATCTGGCAATGCTTCCTGCGTTCAAAAGCCGCTTCCCTGGGTAATCATGCTTGGGCAAGACGGGTTCTGGCCCGTCGCGGGATTGAGCACCGATGATGTCGTGGCCAATGACGGACAGGAACCCATTGCCGTGGTTTCCGTCAGCAAGGAAAGTTCCAGCACTTTGAAGCTCTCCTCCGGACCAGGCATCGCGCCGAAAACTCAGCCATTCCACTCCCCACCTGATTGGAACATAGCCTATTGCTTAAATCTGCTTCTGCTCGTCGTGCACGCCTTGCTTAGCTTTTCGGGCTCCATCCTGGCGAACTCCGAGGCACGAGCGCAATTCGCCAGAGACAAAAGCGATTCTCGTGGCGCCTCGATTATTGCGCTCGGGGCCTTGGCGCTGGCGACCGCGTTCGTCTTGGTAATGTGCACAAGAAACCCGCGCGTCGATTGGGAAGGATTCATCGGACTCACTTGGCTTCTATGGATTCCATACCCGGCGTTTATTGCCGTCACCATTTGGGACTTGGGAAAACTGCGCGGGCAGCCAAAAGTGGCGTCGTGGTTTGCCCTGATTGTCTTTCTTATGACCACCCTCCAATTATCCCTGGCGCTCGGATGGATTTCTTGCGAGTTGTTCCGCGCTTACTGGTCCACACGCATGCTGCACCTTACGTCCGGCTTGTCACCGGTCCTTCCGATCTTGCTGCTCCTCGGTGCGGGGTATTGGTGGATGTGGATCAGTCTGCGCGGAGCCTGCCTGGTGGACCTGCGGCGCCCAAGATTGCCCGGGGATGCGGAGCTCAAACACCAGGTCTTTCGCATCAGCGACAAGGAGGCGGAAGAATTGCGCGAAACGGCGCATCCTTTCTACTTCACCTCGCGTGTCGTAATCCCCATCACGGGATTGGCTCTCATTTCGCTTATCGTGCTCGATCACCGTCACCCAGTGCAGACAGTGGAGGGATGGGCCTACGATTGGGTGTACGCCATCCTCCTCGGACTAATGATTGCCACCTTCCTTGGGGGACTTCTCAAGCTGGTTTGGACTTGGAACGCGTGCCGCCTGATCCTCGCGGGATTGGATCGCCTTCCCCTTCGCGAGGCCTTCAGCCGCATGCACCGATTGACGTGGCACTCTTTCTGGAACCCCGGCGGAAGCACCATCCGCGAGACGTACAAGGTGATGTCCCGCTCCTTGGAGAACTTGGATCGCTTGGCCCGCCTGATTGCCGATCCCTCTGCACCGGTCGAGGCTGTGGCTCGGGAAAATGTCCGCGTCCAGATTACTGAGACCTTTGCCGCCAGAGTCACGGCGATGGAAGCCTACCGCAAACTTTTCCCTGACGAAGAAAACACCCCGGACTCTTCCCCGAGCGCGGATGGGAAACCTGGGGCTGCCATGCCTCTCACCGGGCCCTCGAGCTGGCTAAAACGGGATGCGGAAAGAGCTCCGTTTTTGCAGACCCTAAAGGAAGATATCGAAGCGCTACAGAAACAACTGGCGAAGACGGCCGCGGTTTTGATTGTGCAGGTGCTTAGACCTTGGTGGTCACTGGAAAACACTCCGTCTGTCTCGACGGACCCAAAAACTGCCGATGTATCTTTGCCCGCTGTCCGCTTGCTCGCGGAGGAATTCGCCGCGCTCATTTATGTCAATTTTTTGGTTACCGTCCTGCTTCGTATGCGCACCCTGGTCATGTGCACGGGGGGCATGTATGTCTTCATTATGCTCTCCATGAATGTATATCCGTTCGAACCGCACCCCGCTTTGCAAACTCTGGCCATCGTGCTCTTGGTTTTGATGGGCGCGATCGTGGGCTATGTTTACGCGGAGATGCACCGCGAAGCGATCCTCAGCCGCTTGACCTCGACCCAGCCTGGCGAACTGGGCCTGGACTTCTGGATTAAGTTTGGTTCGGCGGCGGCGATTCCCTTGTTTAGCTTGCTGGCCACACAGTTCCCGGAAATCAATCAGGCCCTGTTTTCCTGGCTGACCCCGGCCCTGGACGCGGTGAAATAATCTTTCGCAAAGTGAAATTTTTCGCGAGGGTGGAGGGATACCCTCGACAATGTGAGCCGATTCACTGAGAAGCGCTCTGCGCCCGCTTGCGCAAATACCGTGCGAAGCCCAGGAACGAAAGATTGAGACCCGCGTTAAAAACGTAGTGTTCGAGTTCCTCGTCAGCCAGATGCTCGCTGATTTCCCCACGCGCAGCGGCAACGAATGCAGCCAGCGCCGCGGTGTCACTGGCCGCGCCGCGAATGCTTGCCTCTGCGATGCCCGCCCATTGATGCAGCCGGTGGCGAAATTGCGCGAGGTGCTCGGGAGGATTCTCGGCAAAACCAAAGTGCGTCAGAAACATGCGCGCAGGCCGACGCGCGAGAATCGACGCGAAGGACGCATCCCAGAGGGCCAGATCGATATCCGGTGGAGGCGTGGCCGGAAGAATGTAAGGACCATTCTCGATGCGCACACCTGCGGTATCTCCCACGAACGCGACGCCTTCCTCATCATCGAAAAAGCTCACGTGATGCGAGGCATGTCCCGGCGTATAGACCACACTGAGAGTTCGCTCCCCGAACTTCAGAGCCTCGCCTCCTTCCAGTATCCGCAGATTTTCTGCAGGCACCGGCAGAGTCGTCCCAAAAAGCCGCGCCAAATCGTCTCCCCATAGCCGTCCCGCACTAGCCAGCAGCTTAGACGGGTCAATCATGTGCGGCGCACCGTTCTTGTGAACGTACACGGGGATCCCCGGATTTTCTCGCACCAATGATCCCGTAGCCCCGGCGTGATCGAGGTGAATGTGCGTCAGCAGGATGGCACCGAGGTCCCCTACAGAGATGCCCCGCGAACGCAGTTGCTCGCGAACCGTTTCAAAGGTCGACGCAGGGCCCGGATCGACCAGTGAGAGGTGGCCTTGGGATTCCAAGAGCGCCGAGGCCACAGACCGTGTCCGTCCGGTCCATTGCGTGTCAATCGTCGTAATCTTGCTCATAGCGGAGAATTGTAATGGAACGCAGGCAATAAGTTGAAGCAATTGCGGGGTTTACAACCAATGATTCCATTTCGGGAAAAACTCTTTTCCGTCCGTGGTTCTAGGAGTATCATAACTATGTCGTCGCAACCCACCTCGGCGTCCATTTTCCATTATTTTATAAAAGGCAGTGCGGTATTTTATGGAAACCGTCGTGCGCCGGTTGGATGATCGCATTCCCTTGAGGGTTACAGTCGACCTCCGCAGTCTCGACATGCGTCAGCGCGCACAGGAAGGCATCACCGAAAACGTCAGTGCGCACGGCGCCCGCATCGTGACCTACACGCCCTGGAAGCCCAATGAACGCCTGAACTTGCGCTCCCTCATGGGCAATTTCAAATCGCGCGCAAGGGTCGTCTATTGTGAACCGCTCGGAACCAATTCCTTCGCCATCGGCCTGCAACTCTTTGCCGCCGCAGGGGATTGGAAATCCCCCGCCTAGCGGCCGCTTTGCCAGCAGCGGGCGGCTCGATCCCGCTCCTTGTTCCCGGACACAATTCTTGATCGATCTACTTCGGAGAGTGCGACTTCTGCAGTTGCTCAATGGCACTGCGCAGATTTTCCAGCATCCCGCGCGGCGGCTGCGAGCCATTGCTTTTCTTCAGATCCGACCAAAGCGCATTGCCGGTCTTCGCTTCAACGAGCGTGATGCGGATGAACCCAGCCGGAACCGCCTCCTCCTCAGGAGGCTTCGACGCCATTCGGGCGTCCAGTTCCTCCGCGCTCATCGGATGAACATGGTTGCCATTCGACAAGCGAAGTACCACGTCCGCATTCTGCGAGGCGTCCACGATTTGGAACCGGCCCCATTTCGTCAGCTCGGTATATGCGGCGTTTTGGAACTGAGCATCAGCCGTCTGGTTCTCCACGAATATGGTCTTGGCGGAAAGAACCGTCGTTGGCATCGATCCCGGTTTGTCATTCGCCAGCGTGCTGAGGGCTCCGGAAAGCAGGACTGCGGCGACTATCGCGGGAAAAAGAGACGCAAGAGTTTTCATGGAGGTGCTCCTTGGCTTTGTTATCCTGCTGGAGAACTCGACTCTATGAGCTTTAGCCTGCGCGCGAAACTGGACGATGGACGCGAACTCGGTCAATGCACTTTAGAAGGAAGGTTACTGTCCCCCTGGGCAGTACGGCTTCCTTCATCTACTTGGTTTTGTAAAACTTGCGTGTTTAGGACTTAAGCAGCTTGCGTAATCAAAATTCCGGCCCGGAGCCAATCGCGAGTAATATCGTTTCACCCATCTTCCAGAATCTCTTCACCAGGAGGCCACTTCCAATGGATTCCGATTTACGCCGCTCTCCGCGATACCCTTTTTACGCCTCCGCGGAAATTACCGAGTTGCAGACAAAGACGGGACTTACGGCTCGCACCAGCGAATTAAGCCGCCATGGTTGTTACATGGACATGATGAATCCTTTCCCGCTCGCCACCAAAGTGAAGATTCGCATTACCCATCGGGACGAGAACTTCGAAGCCACGGGAACCGTGGTTTACGCGCAGCCGAATATAGGGATGGGTGTGTCTTTCGAAGTCGCGCAGCCCAAAGATGACGCCACCATCGAGAAATGGCTGGAGGAACTGAAAGCCAAGCAAGAGTGAAGCGTCCTCAATTTTGATTGCATCAAGACCGCACCGCTAAAGCCTGCTGACCCTCATGGATTCAGCAGAATATCTGCACCCAACTGTCCAATAAGAGACATCTAACTCCCGGGGCATTCCTCTAGTCTGTGCGGACGGGCAAATGCATGCGGCCGACCGTGACAAATGGCCTGGCCGCCGGTCGACCCGCGATCCAAGAGGAAATACTTGCAGCGAAGGGGAATTCTAGAATAATGTAAGCGCACTGCGTCCTTGTTGCTTCTCGTGGTTCTTTCCCTTGGTGTACGAGTCCGGAGGGAGAGCTACCGGCCACGGGTGGCGCCTGTAAGGAAGCATCAGGGAAAGCTGCGATTCGCCCAACGGGGTCCACCGGAGGCAGCCAGCGGTGTCGAGGCGGACGCGTGAATCAAACGGGATCTTCAGTAACGACTTTAGGGAGGAATACGATGCGTAAGTGGTGTGCAACTTTGGCAGCAGCGATCATGGGCGCGCTTTTGGCGATGCCGGTAGCAGCTCAGCAACAGAAGAACGGCGGCGCGCGCGACAACGCAAGCGCAACCGTGGAATCACCGGAAAACAGCGCTCCAGCCCCAAGCGCGGCGCTGTCGGCCCCCGCGACTCGCAATCCGTTTGCCTCGACGGCCACACCGCGTCCAAGTCCGTTTCCGGCAGCGTCCCCGGCCGCCTCCAAGAACGATTCTGGTGACCAGGCCCCGGGAAGGCTCCTGCCTCGCTATGAAATCGCGGGAATGTATCAGTACATCAATTTCAAACCCGGCGATCCGTTTAACTCATTTAGCGGGCAGGGCGGCTCCGGTTCGTTCACCTACAATGCCTCCAAGTGGCTCGGCTTGACCGCGGAATTGGGTGGATTTCACTACGACCGCAACACCAACGACGGGACTACGCCTCCCGCCCCCAGCGACAAAGTACAAGGCGGCCTCACCACTTATCTCTTCGGTCCCCGTCTGAATCTCCGCAGGTTCGATCACTTCGTCCCGTTCGGCGAAGTCCTCTTTGGCGGCGCCCACAGCGGTTCCCAGATGACCGGCGACCGCTCCCAAAGCACCTTCGCCATGGCCGTCGGCGGCGGCGTGGATGTCGTCATCACCAAGTACTTGGCATGGCGTTTTGCCGAGATCGATTACCTGATGACCAATTTCTCCGGCTCCACGCTCGGCGCCAATAGCCGCCAGAATAATTTCCGCATCGGCTCCGGCATCGTGCTGCGTTTTGGAATTCCCAATCCGCCTCCGCCGCCGAATCATCCTCCTGTGGCGGCCTGCTCGGCCAATCCCACTTCGGTGTTTGCGGGCTCCGGCGACAGCGTCGCCATCCACGTGAATGCCAGCGATCCGGATAACGATCCTCTGACCTACAGCTATACCGCCACCGGCGGCACGGTGGATGGCACCGGCCCCGACACACGCTGGAATTCCACCGGCCTCAGCGCCGGCACCTACACCGTGAACGCCAAGGTCGATGACGGCAGGGGCGGCACGGCTACCTGTGCCACCGATATCGCCGTTCAGCCCAAGCCTCACCATCCGCCGACGATTTCCTGCAGCAC
>Ga0210410_10003874_pt1 | contig 13227 bp, 8 predicted proteins | sample IncBWC4MmetaG_FD_161058 | JGI IMG/M metagenome (GOLD analysis project Ga0210410, IMG submission 161058) | Forest soil microbial communities from Barre Woods Harvard Forest LTER site, Petersham, Massachusetts, United States - Inc-BW-C-4-M | ecosystem: Environmental > Terrestrial > Soil >... | reverse complement strand
GAAGTAGCCTCGCAGAAGATGCAGCCGTGTTATCTTAGGAGCACACTTTGCCGTCGATTGCGCGTGCGGCGGAGCCTACCTCGTCGGCTGCTGGGGCGTGGTCCAATCGGTAGGACACCTCACTGTTAATGAGGACGGTGGAGGTTCGAATCCTCCCGCCCCAGCCAATTTCCGCTCTACAAAACAATGGTATTGGCGGCGTGGTTTGTTTTTATGCCGATTGCACTGCCTTTATGCACGGGCTAGGTACGGGCCAGTTTCGCTGCTTCCAACCCGCAACGAAGTATCCATTGCGGGAGGAAACTACAATGGCTCGGAAAGCAGAAGCAACGCTTCGGGCTTGTTAAAACCGGGGAGCGCTCCGTCATGAAACGGATGCGCAGCTGGTCGACGTGCCGCTGGGGTAGCTACACCGCGTCAACTCACGGCCAGACGTCTGGCGGCAACTGGACGGAAGGCGCGGCCGAGAAAGGCGCAGGACCGAACCCGGGGGATCGCCGGGACAGTGATCATGCATTGCGGTTATCTCACTCATACCGCAGGGCGACCAGGGGATCGACATGCATGGCCCGCCGCGCAGGTACCCATGCTGCCGCAACGGCAACAGTCGTCAGCGCTGCGGCAGCAAATCCGTAGGTGAGGGCGTCGGTTCGGGAGATGCCGTAGAGGTAGATTCCCGATCCGCTCCAGCCAATGGACTCGGTCGGAAAGAATCGCGTGAGAACAAGTGCGCCGAGCGTGCCCATCGCCAGGCCTGCAAACGTGACCGCAAGCGTTTCACGCAACACCAGTCTGGCAACTTCGCTGCGGGCCGCCCCTAATGCGACGCGAATGCCGATTTCTCGCGTCCGCTCCGAGACAGAATACGAAGTCACTCCGAAAACGCCGACGATGGCCAGTATTAGCGCTAGACCGCCAAAGGAAGCGAGCAGCGTGATAAGCGGGCGGCGCAGGGTAAGCGACTCGGAATCGTGAATCTGTTGTTGCATGCTGCCCAATTCCCACTCAAGCTGCGGATCCACACGCGCAAGCTGACTGCTAAGCCGCCGCGCTACCTCGGCCATGTCGCTCGGCGCGCGAACGCGGATCGCCAGGCTCCAGCGTCCCGGTGGCGTTTGCGCTACTGGAAAGTACGCGAGTGGCCTCAAATCTTCCTCTGGATTGCGCTGCCGGAAATCGGAAACTATGCCCACGATCTCTCTCGAAGTCGTTGGCGAGTCGGCAAATGCAACGTGGTGGCCGATGGGGTTTGTCCCTTGAAAATACGTCTTTGCAAAAGTTTGATTGACGATTGCAACCGGTCCGCCCTCTTGACCATCCCGTTCCTGGAACGGCCGCCCGGCGAGCATGCCGACCTTCAACGTTGAAAAATATTCGGGGCTTACTGAAACAAAATATATTTCTTGCTCGGCGGGTGGTGCTTTCGTGGAAGGCACTTCAATTCTAAGCCGGGCGGCTTCCGCTCCCTCCATTGGGAGCGAATTTGCAATACCTACCGATTCGACGCCCGGCATCAAACGCACGTGCTCCGTCGCTTCACGCATCAAGCGAGCTCGATCCGATGGTGCAGTGTAACGCGTTGCCGGCAACCGGATAGTGGCCGTCAAAACATCGCGCGCGTCATATCCCATTGGGGAGGATTCCACATGTAGAAAACTGCGCAACAATAAGCCGAAGCCGACGAGCAGCACCATGCCGAGCGCAATTTGGCCTCCGATCAAAACGTTTCGCGACCGCCGCGATCGCCATCCGCCTGCCGCGTTTGGAGCGGCATCTTTCAAACTTTCATTTAGGTTTACGCGCGTCGCCTGCAATGCTGGGATCATCCCAAACGCTAAAGCACTCAGAAGGGAAACACCCAAACCAATCGCGAATACGCGCCCATCCACGTGCAGATACACGCCCGGAACCACACCCGACGCCGCTTTCGTGATGATCTCCTCACACCATCGCGTTGCAACCAAAGCGACGCCTCCGCCGCAAAAGAACAGAAGCGCGCTCTCGGTCAGGAGTTGCCGGATCATCCGCCCGCGCGAACAGCCGAGCGCCGCGCGCAAGGCGACTTCCCGATGGCGCTTCAGGCCTCGGGCCAGAAGCAAGCTCGCCACGTTTGCGCACGCGATCAGAAGGACAACTCCCGCCGCGACCGCCGTCACCCACAAACCGCGCCGGGCATTTTGCATTGTAGGTCCGAGATGCCGGAGCATCTGGACAAAATCTTCAACCACTAGCTGACCATCCCGACCGGCCGGAGTGCCCGGATTTCTAAGCCGGCCAGCGATGACATCCGCTTCCGAGCGCGCTTGCAGCAGCGTCACTCCGGTCTTCAGGCGCGCGATGATTTGAACTCTCATTTTTCCCGCTCTGACGTTTCCCTGGCTTGCGTAAGAGTCCAGAACGAGGGGTGCGAAAATCTCAAGCTCTTGGTAATAAGGACCCAACGACTGCGGCAGCACGCCGATAACTGTGGCTGGTCGGCGATTCAAAGTTAATTTCTTTCCGACAATGCTTGGGTCCGCGTGAAACCGAGTGTGCCAGCAGTCGTATGAGAGCATCACAACAGCGTCTTGGCCGGCGATCTGTTCCTCATCTCGAAAGTTACGGCCCAGCAATGGCCGAACGCCGAGGGTGGGTAGCCAGTTCGGAGTTACCAGAAATCCCGGCAAGTCCTGCAAGACGGACCCATCCGCCCCGTAAAAATAGTCGGCCCATCCGGCAGCCGCGATTTGCTCGAACGATTCGCTTTCTTTCTGGACTGTCAAATACTGCGTCGGAGTGGGCGTGTGCAGGTCGCCGTCGGCCTCAATCGTCCAGATATGAAGCAGGCGCTCCGGTTGACGGAAAGGCAAACCGCGCAAGAACGCGGTGTCCACAAGCCCGAAGATCGCGGCGTTCGCCCCTATGCCAAGCGCGAGCGTGAGAACCGCTACAACAGTAAAGCCCGGATTTTTGCTCAGCGTACGCAAGCCGAAGCGCAAATCCTGGATGAGGCTATCGACGAGGTTAACGCCGCGGGCGTCGCGGCACTCCTCTTTCATTAGCGTGATTCCACCAAACTCGATGCGTGCTCGCCGCATCGCTTCCGAGTGGGGCACGCCGCTGCGGATCAAATCCTCGGCATACGCCCCAATGTGGAATCGCAGTTCTGCGTCCATCTCGCTCTCCATCCGAGAGCGCCACAGCATCGCCCCTGTCCACGAACGAATGCGCCTCCACAACCTCATACTTCCTCCATAGGACAAGCCACTCAGAAATCGCATCATTCCGAGCGCGGCAGAGAGTCGCTTATCACGGAAGCGGTTTCTCCTAGATACGCTAGGAATATAATCCTAGTCTCCTAGGCCGTCAAGGAGAGCCAATCTCCTCGCCTCGCCTCGCCGCTCCTCGCCGCCCCGCGGTCCGTTCCCCTCACCGCGGCTTAAACGCTCCGCTTACGACCTCGCAGGACTTCGTTCCAGAAATAGACAGCAATACATCAAGAGCCATTTGGACTAACGGAACATCAGAATCAAGACGATCTCGGTGAGCGCTAGGGAGGCAAAGGTCGCGGATCGCCCAGCCATTCTCCGCTCTTGCTGCGACCCAGATGTGAAAAGGAGGGTTCGAGGAAGGTTCCTCGCCAGGCAGGGGACGCTGTGAGGAAAAGAAAAGCTGTTTGCCGTCCGGAGAAAGCATCGGCGGAGAATCGGCATACCGCCCTGAAACAGGAAGCCCCTCGGGCTTCGTCCATTTCCCGCCGCGGTAGTGCGAAACGCACATGAGAGTCAGTGACGGGTCAAGCGTGTAGGCCGCGACCTTCCGAAAATAAAAATCCCTGCCGTCGGGACTCATACTGCCTCCGGATTCATCGCCGGGAGTGGAGATGACTCCCTCGGCAAACAGTTCTGGCTCGAGAGGCTGGTCCGCGATGCCATAGGCTGGCGTCTCACGCGGTGCGCGAACGATGCTGGTCAGAAGTTCATGGGGCAGAGAGGCCGGGGCTACGGCATGCGGACCAACGCCAGACCAAAAGGAGAGCGACAACCGTGACAATAGCAACTGCTGATGCCCATTTCATTGATTTGATCTCGATTGCAAAACCGTCAGAGCACGGCGATCTGCAATCACCTTGAACGACGCAACCGAATCTACCGCGACTTGGCCCGAGTGCTCGAGTAGTCGGGCGAGTGCCCGTCAGTGGCCACAAAACGGCTTTGTGGAAGTCTCTAACTAAGGATCACGATTCAGTTGGACTAGCAACACAGAATCTGCCGACTGTCCTCATCGCCGGTCGAGAGCAAACTTTTGAGCGCAGACCATCCCTCGGCCAGCGTGAGCCTCGCTGTCAGTCTCGTGTTTGCCGTCAGTTTTGGTGTCAGTTTTCGATCTCTTGCCAAAGGCTATTCCACTCAACTATCAATGGTCTTCTGTCGTACTTCGGGACTGAGGAGCGGATGGTTGCTGGTGCCAGACGGGTAATGGTGATCAACCAAACGGTGACTTTGCTCGCGGATCGCTAGTCCCGGACAGTCGGCAACCCGGCTTCGGTCCAGGCTCTCCAGCCGCCGTCCATCGACTCTACGTTGGTGTAGCCCATTTTTTGTAGATTGTCGGCGACCAGAGCGGAACGGAAACCACCCCCACAATAGAGAACAAGTTTGGTTCCGGTATCGGGGACTTGCTGCTCAATGTCGCGCTCGATGACGCCCTTGCCCAGGTGTACTGCTCCGGGGAGGTGTCCTTTGGCCCATTCATTGTCTTCGCGAACGTCCACGAGGATCAATTTCTCGCCTGCGTCGATGCGCCGTTTGACGTCGGGAACATTCGTTTCCTTGACACGTTTTTTCGCGTCCTGGACAAGCTTCAAGAATTGCGGTGCATGCGCCATGGGTTCCTCCAAAATGCGTTCAGACGAAAAAGCGTAACACACTCGAAGAGCGTGTTGGCAAGCTGGCAGGAGCGCGAACGATTCGCGGATCGCCTTTCACTTTGCCGACAGCGTGGCGCCCCGAGTGAGTATTCAGCTTTTCAGGAAGCGGTTACTCTCCTGCGTCTTTCTTGGAGTAAGATCGCACCAGACTGACCATATTCCAGCGCACCGTTTCCGACACGCGATCGCCCTCTCCTATCATCTTTCCCTTTCCCTTGGTGATGATGTAGAACAGCTCGCCATCGGTCTTGCCCTCTAGCGATGCGGGTGCGCGCCAATCGTGCATGGTCAGCTTCATCGAATCCACAATGTCCCCTTTACCATCGCCCTTGAGGCCGTGACACATGGCGCAATCATAGCCATAGATCTTGCGCGCTGCTGCGAGGCCTTCAGGCGTCGCTTTCACCGGGTTTTTCTTGTCGATATCTTCCTGGGATATCTTGTATTCGTCTGCGGCAGCTTGAGAATCCTTCGGTTTCTCCTGGGCGGCGCTCTGCTTGGCCCGCGCCATCCCTAGGCTTATAACCACAACAGCGCCAAGCACGAACAAAACTTTGCGCATAAGTTCCTCCTGACAGGAAGGGCCGACCGACCGAGAGGAATCGGCAAGGTTCTTTGGAAGAATTCTACGCCCGGAGAACGGACAATGATAGGACATTTAGCCAGGGAAAAGTCCGGAACACCGCGGAACCAACTAGCCGCGAGAGATTTCCGTCGCGGGCCAGTTCCTCGTAAGTGCGGAAGAAATATCCGGAGAAAGAGGAGAGCGGTCCTAGTCGTTGGTGTTTTTGTATTGGACGATGGGAGCCGAGCCAGGCGCCGCGTTTTTCGACGTCGGGACAGAACACCCGCGCACCGGCCGCAGCCCATCCAAACCGGCGTGGAAACGACTGGATTCCCGCACCCGCGTGCGCACTCCGTCAATCACGGGAGGAATCGAATTGTGCACCGCACCGCGAATGAGGAAGATCATGAGCGCCGCCTCCCCAGGCGAATCCACGCTGGACGCAACGCCAAATCCCTGCACGCCAGGTTGCTTCATCCATGCGGCAACACTCGCGCTGTGCGCCGCCTTGGCGCGAACAATTTCCGCCGTCGGAAGGCTGGTCACCGCAAACGCCGGCTGTTCGGACGCGAAAGACTGCGTATCCTCCGAGTTCAATATTCCTCGCGCAGATTCACTGGTCGTGTCCACAATCCGCGTACGCACTCCGTCGAGTTGTGCTGGGAGGGTCGTGTGGACCGTCCCGGGCCTCACAAAAATCAGCACGGCGGCCTTTCCGCTATAGTCAAGACTCGGCCCCACACCCACTCCGCTAACCCCGGCAATCGCGAGCAGCTGGTCCGCATGGGTATCGCGCGCGGCTATTGCGCTTTGCATTTCTGTATCACTTACAGACACAGACGATACTGTTTTCTGAGCACTACTCGGCCCTGGCAATGTGCAGCCAATTACCTGATGGGCCGCTCCTCCCACAATCGTCGGCACGTGATTGCTCTGATCCGCCATGGCAAGTAGAACGTCTTGAATCGGATTGCCTACCGCATCCGTGTCTGAGCCGGCGAAGAGAAGCGCCACCGGATCAGCAGTATTTTGCGTGACAATCAACGCACCAGAATCCCCTTCTTGGCTGAAATCTCCTCCTAAAACGCCGACTTGGTTCGAATACATCACGGAAAAGCTGGTACTCCCGCCGCAGGTCTTTGCATAATTCACAGAGAACGTGGCGGGCGCGGTTTCAATGTTCGAACACGTCAGTCCAGTACTGCGGCCGCTCTTCGCCACAAGCGTCCCCACATTCGCACTGACGCCCGACCCTGCATGGGGCGCTCCCGCCACTGGGACTCCGTTTGCATCCGCCGTAGCGCCCAAGAGCAAAATGTTTCCGCTCGTGTCCACTTGGCCTGGGACAATCTTTGCGATGGCCGCGTCAACGGGATTAGGCGGATTGCCTTCCAACGTGAAACGCTGCCAAAGATTCGCAACTGTCGTCGTCCCTGTGCTCTGGCAGGTCGGATTGATCGCTGGGTTGTCGATTAATCCTGGCTGAATAATGGCATCGCCAAGCGCGCCGGAGTCGCTGTTCGCGAGGACATGGTTGTTGCTGAGGATATAGTTCGTGCCGTTGCGGACGACCAGCGAACCGAGCGTGCCTCCACAACACGAAATGGTGTTGCCGCTCGTGCTAGAAGCGTGAAGGTTACTTCCGGAAGTGCCAAGCTCGATCGCTCCCGTCTGCGCCGCTTGACCCTGTGTCAAAAGCGTGATCGTCGCCGTGCCGGTAGCTGCCGGGTCCGCTTGCGAAATCGCTGTGATCGTCACCGTCACTGACTTGCTTGTGTCCGCGGGTATGATCGATCTGGAAATGGAATGTGGCGCGCCGTAGGCACCCGAACTGGAAATCGTGCCCGTCGCAACGCTTCCCCCGGTCACGCTGTTCACCTGCCACGTGACCGCGGTATTGGTTGTCCCGGTTACCGTCTGTGTAAACGCCTGTTTTCCGAACGTAGTTAACGTGACGGTCGAGGGAGCTACACGGACCGTGACGCTTTGGTGGTTGACGTTGGTCTTTGGTAGGCTACTGCATGTGACCAGCATGAGAACAATGGCGATCGACAGCAGAAATAGTTGCCAGCGGCGCATAGGAACCCCCAGGAATCAGCTGCATCTCTCTAGTTAGCACAGCGCAAATCACGGCTGGGGGGCGCGGCTTCCTGCTCGTAACCAAAAGGCCGCCTGTACACCTGTACAGGCAGGGGCGGGCTCAATAGTCTCGCGTGACGGTTGGATGTGCCTTGCCGGCTCCGGGTTTCTTGAGCATCCAGATTATCCAGAATCGAACTGATGGTGACTCAAACAATCGTTGTTCACTCCAGATCTCGCCAATTGGGACCAGAACAAATCTCAACGACCAGCGGCACGGCGAGCTGGTATACGCCTTCCATCTCTTCGCGCACCAGTTTTTCGAGTTTGCTCTTCTCTTTTGGCGGAGCTTCAAAGAGCAGTTCATCGTGGACCTGCAGAATCATTTTGGCTTCGAACTTTTCCGCAGACAGGCGCCGGGCAATGCTGATCATGGCCAGCTTGATAAGGTCCGCCGCTGTCCCTTGCAACGGCGAATTCAAAGCGGTGCGTTCGGCAAAGCTGCGAAGTTGCGCCTGAGGAGAACTGATTTCCGGAATCGGGCGAATTCTTCCGAAGAGCGTTTTTGCCACGCCCGTTTTGCGCGTTTCCGCGAGCGTCCTTTCCAAAAACTCCTTCACTCCCCGATACCGAGTGAAATACGCGTTGATGAATTGTGCGGCTTCCTTCTGGCCGATGCCAAGCTGCTGCGCCAGCCCGAACGGCGAAAGTCCATAAATAATTCCGAAATTGATAGCCTTGGCCGCGCGCCGGTGTTCCGCATTTTGCGCCATCGGGCCTACCCCGAACACTTCCTGCGCGGTGCGCGCGTGAATGTCTTCTCCATTGCGGAAGGCATCGATCAGCACCGGATCGCTCGAAAAGTGCGCCATGACACGCAACTCAATTTGCGAGTAATCCGCCGACAGGAGAATTTTGCCCTTCTCCGCGACAAACGCCGCTCGAATCTCGCGCCCCAGCTCCGTGCGAATCGGAATATTTTGCAAATTCGGATCGCTCGAACTGAGCCGGCCGGTCGCCGCCGTGGTCTGCGAAAAGCTCGTGTGCAGGCGCCCGGTTTCCGGATGAATCAGTTTCGGCAGCGCGTCAACGTAAGTTGATTTGAGCTTCGAAATCTCGCGGTACTCGATGATTTTTGCGGGCAGGGGATGCTGCGCCGCCATCTCCTCCAGAATGTCCGCGGCGGTCGACCGCACCTTTCCTTTTCCGCGGCGCATGGGCGGCTGCAAGTTCAATTTGTCGAACAAAATCTCGGCAAGCTGCGCGGGCGAGTTGATGTTGAATTCATTGCCGGCAAGTTTCCAAATCTCTTTTTCCAGGCGCCGGACTTCTTTCTCCATGGACTTGGACATCTTCTCGAGTTCTTTGGGATCCACGCGGATGCCGATACGTTCCATGTCCGCAAGCACGGGAGCGAGCGGCAAGTCAATTTTTTCGTAAACTCCGGCAAGCTCTTGTTCGTCAATCTGTGTGCGCAAGACGGGCGCGATCCGTTGCAGGTAATCGGCGCGTTCCCCCGGCCCGCCCCCGAGCATGACATTGAGCTGGCGCATCACGACATCGGCGAAATTGTGATTCGCGATCGTCGGCCGCAGCAAATACGCATAGAGTTGCGTCGCGTGCTTCACATTCGCGGCGCGCCCCGCCAAAAGTTGAAAGAGTTTCGGATCGTGAACGATTTTCGCCCGCTTCGCATCCGCGAGAACCGCCGCCAGCGCTTGCAGCGCTTCTCCTTTTTCATCGAGCCAAACAGAACGCCCCTGGCCCGCTTTCGAGGAAACCTCAATCGACGCGATGCGCGTGCCAAAGCCCTCCGATTCCCGCTCGCCAAGCTCTAAGTTCAGCCAAACCGCCAGCGGCTGCTTCGCTGGTATTTTCCCGAGATACGCGTGAAACTCGGCGACCTCTCCGAACGCAGCGTAGTCTGCCTGCACGCTGGGTTCCGCGCTCGCGGGCGCGGACGACGCCAGCTGCTCGGCGCTCAATTCCTTCAACAGCGAATTGAAACCAAGCTCGCGATACAGCGTCCCCAGCGCCGCGACATCCGGATCGCGTCGCTCCAGCACATGCAAGTCCAGCTGCAGCGGCAGGTCTGTGCGAATCGTGGCCAACTCCTTCGACATCATCACCTGCTCGCGTTGTTGCTGCAGCGCCTCGCGGTAACGCTTGTTCGGCACTTCATCGGCGCGGTCCAGCGCCTTCTCGACGCTCCCATATTTCTTGATCAGCTCCGCCGCGCCTTTTTCGCCGATGCCCTTCGCGCCGGGAATATTGTCGATGTTGTCGCCTAGCAGCGCCATGTAGTCCACCACTTGTTCCGGAGGCACGCCTAAAATCTCTTCCACTTTCTTCGCGTCGACAATAATGTCAGCCTTCGCTCCGCCCGATCCCGTGCGCAGCGTTCGAACATTCTTCCCTACCAGCTGCATCATGTCTTTGTCGTTCGAAATCACCAGCACATCCAAATTTTCTTTCGCGGCTTGCACCGCCATCGCGCCTATCACGTCGTCCGCTTCATATCCCTGCACCTCCAGAATCGGCAGCCTCATCGCCTCGCACAATCGCCTCACAAACGGCAATTGCACGCGCATTTCCTCCGGCATTGGCTGCCGCTGCGCCTTGTATTGCTCAAACAGCTTGTCGCGAAATGTCGCACCCGGAGGATCGAACACGATTCCGATGTAGTCCGGCTGGTAATCCTTGATGAGCCTTCGAACAATATTGCCGAACAGGAACGGCACGTTGGTTGGCGTGCCTCCCGGGCCGATCAGCCGCTGCGGCATCGGCGCAAAGAAGGCGCGGTAGATGTGCGCCATGGCGTCCACCAGGAATAATTTTTTGGCTGCCACAGGCATGCCGGCGAGTATAGCAAAGCGGCCGCGAACTAATTGCCGCGATTGGCCGGGCAGCAAGAAACCTGGGCCGCCCGGGATTTTTTTGATCCCCAGCGGCCCGCGAAACACATCTCGTTGATGTTATTTTTGGTTTGGCTGGTCTGACCGGGACGGCGACTGGGACTTCGGCAGGGACTTATCGGACTTGGGCTGCCTCGATTCGCCCGGTGGCGCTGACTCGGCCCGCGAAACGAGCAGCATCTGCGTGCCGCTGTCCAGATGCACGTTTTTCCCGGCTGAGGTGATCAGTGAGCCCTGCGTGCTGTTAGATGTGGCCGAACTCAGGTTCAGCCCGTTCAAGCCGAACACGCCTTGGCTATTAGAGGCAAGCTGCCCGGCCGCATCCAAGCCGCCGATTGCGCCGCCTGAAGTGCTCGCGACGCTTCCGGTTGCCTGGCCGGCAGCATTCAAAGCGCCACGCGTTGTTCCGCCAACGTTGTCTGCGGTATGCGTCAGAGTCCCCGCGGTCCCGCCTGCAGTGGAGGTCACTCCTCCGAGGGCGCCGCGTCCACCGGCTGTTCCCGACCCAGCCGTGGAAGAGCCCAGGCCGCCCATCGTGTCGATGTCCGAGCCAGCCGCTCGAGCGCTGGTTTCGCCCGAAGCAATCGCCTGAATTGCCACATTCACGGGAACTTCCTCGCCGTTTTTCAAGATGGCCTTGTCAAACACGATTCCAAGCGCGGATTCCGCATCACCCTGGCCGCGCGCGGAGGCTTGTGTAACGTGCCCGACAAGCTTCGTTCCCTTGGGAAAGACGGTTTTGCCTTCAGATTTCGCAGGCTCGGTTGTGCGTGCATTTACCGGATCACCGGGCTTGCATTTTTTCGAATCAAGCGGCTCACGCAACGCGGCATGGAACGTAGATCCGCCGGCGAGCGAGGCGCCGTTCTGTCCAGCCTGAGCCGCCCCGGAAGGGGTGGCCGATGCGCTACCGGAGGCTTGCGCACCCTGCTTGCTGGCATCCACGGAAGCTTCCGCGCTCGACTGCGCGCCCGCGTGTGCTCCCGATTGAGTGTGTGCCGCCGCGCTGGCCGTCACCATGGCAGCTGTAAATAACGTTACTCCGATTCGATTCATAGTGCTTCTCCCTCTCCAATTGCAGGCTATCCACCTAGTTGATTTAGGACCCGCCCTGCCTAAGCGACACGCGCACGGGATTTGAGGGTCGCAAGGCGCATGCCAAGTCGTAAAGTCAGCAAATTCAATAAGATAGGTTTTCAATGGGGCAGGAACCCACCGAAGAGACCGGACCAAGACCCGGCTCCGTAGGAATCCTCGCCCTTTAAGGGACCCTTTAGGGCGAGGAGGATGTCAAATCGCCCAGCTGGCCAATCGGCCAGAGAGCGCGGGCGAATTCTGCGATCGGGAACTACCTCACTCGGAAACCAGCAGCATTCTTATGCCGCTGTCGAGGTGAACGCTTTTTCCGGAGGAGGTGATCAGGGAACCCTCTGTGGCGCTCGTCGCATCCGTCGACAAGTGCAGTCCTTCTAGTCCCAAGACGCCGTGGCTATTCGATGTGAGTTTCCCGGCGGAGTCCAATCCTCCTCCGATGCCACTCCCCGTGTTCGTTGGTTTCTCCGTACCGCTGGCTGTCCTGGACGCAACTTCCGCTGGAGAGGTACGGGACGGTTTCATTGGTGATCCTTCGGCTGCCGCGCCCCCGTTGTTGATCGCTGCTACGTCGGGGCCTGCATCAGGTGTAAATCGCGGAGCCGCGGCCATGGCCTGGATCACTACTCGTAACGGTACTTCCGGTCCTTTCTTTGGCACCGCTTTGTCAAACACGATGGCAAGCGCGGAGCCAGCATCACCTTTCGCTCGCGCCGACGCCTGCGTGACGTGCCCCACGAGCTTGGTATTCTTGGGGATCACTGTTTGGCCATTTGCTTTGACAGCTTCCGTCACGTGCGCATTCACTGCATCGCCTGTCTTAACTTTTTTCGAATCCACAGGCGTGTCCAGCTCCACAGGAAGCGCGGTGCCACGAACGAGAGAAACACTCTCCTCGCTTCCCTGCGCTAAATCTCTTCCGGGGAATTCGGCTCTTGCTCCTCGAGGGGTGGATCCTCCTCCTCCTCCTCCAAGGAGTGTCCCTAGAAAGATCGCCAAGCTTGCGCGGTTCATTTCGCTCTCGTCATACCGGCTATTATACAATCCCCAAAGGTTGCGCCACTTCCGCCAAGATGTCCGCCGCTCTTAGCAACTGCTCCCGCTTGTGTGTCGCGCTCACCATGGCCCGCAGCCGCGCCTTGCCCTCCGCAACAACCGGGTAGCCGACGGCCGGCGCAAAAACGCCCGCATCAAACAGCTTTTTCGAAAACTCGAAGGCCTTCGCCGCATCGCCCACATGAATCGGAATAATCGGCGTCTCGCTTACCTTGAACTGGAAGCCGCGCTTTTTCAGCTCGCGCTTGAACATTTTCGTGTTCGCCCATAGCTTCTTCACCAGCCTCTCCCCTTCTGGTGAATCGAGAAGCGAAAACGCTGCCTGGCACGCCGCTACCGTTGCCGGCGGATGCGAAGTCGAAAAAAGAAACGGCCGTGCCCGCAAGTACAAGAAGTCAATCAAATCGCGCGATCCAGCGACGTACCCTCCCATCGCACCGACGGCTTTGCTAAGCGTCCCCACCTGAATGTGCACGCGGCCGTGGCAATTCAAATGATCCACGGTCCCGCGCCCGCCGCGTCCCAGCACGCCGCTCGCGTGCGCGTCGTCCACCATCATGATGCAGTTGTACTTTTCCGCGAGGTCGCAGAGCCCCGGCAGCGGCGCAATA
>Ga0210410_10003873_pt1 | contig 13228 bp, 9 predicted proteins | sample IncBWC4MmetaG_FD_161058 | JGI IMG/M metagenome (GOLD analysis project Ga0210410, IMG submission 161058) | Forest soil microbial communities from Barre Woods Harvard Forest LTER site, Petersham, Massachusetts, United States - Inc-BW-C-4-M | ecosystem: Environmental > Terrestrial > Soil >... | reverse complement strand
GATTGCTCAAGTCCGGTAGCGCGTAATCGAACCCTTGCGCAGCGTGGATTGCGCGCAACTGCGCCAGATCCGATTCCTGATATTCGCGAACGAGCATGAAAATAGGGCCACCTGTAGCTCAGGTACGCCGTTTGTACCTGAGGGTTTTCGTCAGCGGAGGCATCGATGTATGGGCAGCAGAAAAGCCTCAGGTCCAAAAATCGGACCTGATTACAGGGATCGAGAGTAGGCTTCTGAGCTGAACCGTCTACGCCTGGGCAAGCTGGGGCGCAGGATGCTGCGCCCCTACAGTGTCGTTTGGCGCTGGATTCGTGAGCCGGCGTTGGCGCCGAAGCCGTTGCCGCCGCGGACTTGGCCGTTCGGCAACGCGCCGCTTCCCTGCGATGGTTGCGGTGCGGGACCGCTTGCGCCGCCGCCTGCGACGGCGGTCGGCGGCGTGCCGAACGCTACGGGAGTCGACGCGAGCGAGCCGATGTACTGCGAAAACGCGCGCCAGTAGAGCGTCTGATTGCCGAGCTGCACGTAGAGATTGCGCGACGCGCCGAGGAAATAGACGCGCGGCGCGCTGAACGCCGGCGTCACATCGGACTCCGCAAAATAAAAAAGCCCGGGCCGCGCGTCAGACGGATCGGCGATGGATACGTCGAACCAGCCATTCGCCGCTTGCACGGAAATCGACGCGATCGGCGAAGGCGCGGGCGCAGGCACGCTCGGATCGACGCCGGCGCGCTGGCTCGTCGCGTTCACGGCAGACACGATGCGCGTCAGCGTCTCGTACAAGTACGGATCGCGATCTTTGATCGGCGCGAGTTGTGCGACAGTGAGCATGGTCCATGTCTCAGGTGTACAGCTTTAGATACGTTGGGCCAGAAGTACTATCGCGATCAGATTGATCCGTATGCGACGCTTCCCGACGGAGCCCCTGATGTCAAACAGCGCCACGGCCGGATCTCAACGAATACGATATTTTGTGCTTCTGGGCTTAGCGACGATTGCGGCCGGTCCGATGCAAGCGGCTGCAGCGCAGCAGTCCGCCGATTCGACACAGACGCAAACTCGAACTGCTGATACGGCGAAGGCAGCGGCACGAAAGGCAAAATTTGACGAAGATCGCCGACGCCTCGAAGGAACCGAACCAGGCGTCACAAGCAATCCTGGCCAGACGTTGTTCATTTCCCCATGCAAAGTGGGAATGCTAATCGGGGATTCGCATTCCTTTTCGGTTTTCGATATTGATGGTCACGATCTCACCTCATCCGCGGAGTGGTCATGGAGCGACTCGTCGCTGGCCAGCTTCGCATCGCGAGGAGCACCGACGATTACGTCGAAATATCCGGGAACAGTAACCGTCTATGCCCGTACCGGGAACCAGACTGCCGAGGCGACGGTGACAATTTTCCCGGGCGATAAGTTGGCAATCGGCACGGTGCAATGGGACACACCGGTGATTCCGGGCTATCGTGGCGTGAAATTCGTACAAGCGGTACCTACGGCTAATGGACCAGACATCTACGCATCGGACATCAATGATCAAGGAGACATGCTGCTTCGAGCCCTGCTGAGCGATGGTCGCCAGCTATGGATGCGAAAATTTCCGGCGCACGGCGGCTCGATCAAACCTCCTATACCGTTCAGTGCGCGACCGCGAGTTCCCTCCCCGTCTGCACAGCCGCACCCTTGAGCAATCGGAAATCAATTCAGGCCACGGACTGGGGACCACGGGTCGATACGCAGTGACGGCGTGAATTTTTGTAGGCGGAACCAGGCACCGGATTGGTTTGTGCTTACCTGAAACGCCACGCGTTCTCCCAGAACATTGATTGGTAGCTCCAAGTCTTTTACTGCTGGCGAGCTTAGCGGCAACGCCTGCTGGGCTTGCGGGACGCTGGGCGAATTGGTGAAGCTGGTCAGCGCGAGGGAGCCGGCGCCTTCCACGAACATTGTGAGATAGCTGAACAGTTTGCGGTGCGCGCCGAGGCTTAGGGCTTGCTCGACGGCGCGCTCGGGAAAATAGTGCGTCGTGTAATAGCTGGGGATCGCCGCGCCGTCGTCGGAGAGTTGCGTGGCGCTGAGTTGATACGCTTTTCCGGTCGCGCTGCCTCCGCCGATACCCGGTACTCCCCCGCCCACCGCGACTAGCGACGTGCCGTCGCTGCGCTCAATCAACGCGCAGGAGTTTGCGGCGATGGTCCACGGCGACCACTTGCGCGTTTTGTCCGTGGCGGTCTTGCGCCCTGTCAGCGTGATATTTACCGGAGGGCGACCGGCAATGTCTTCCGCGGAATCGAGATCGCGGTAGTCGAGCATCAGGATTTTGTTGGGAGAAGTGGCCGCTCCGAACGGCGCGCCCACGAAAATGCGGCGCTCTTTGGTGTCGACCGTGACCCATAGCGTGTGGCCGTACTGCCAATTGATTTGATTCCACGTGGGCTGAATTTCTTGCGAGATCTTAATCGGCTCGCCGCCGTTGCAAATGTAAAGGCCGGTGCGGTGCGCGATGACCACCCAGTCTTCACCGATGCCGACGCCGCGCACCGAAGGCGTGCCGAGGCGCCGCGAAACTTCCGCGATGGACCATAGCGCGGGTTCGTTCGCGCCGTCGTCTTGCGTGACATGCAGCGAATGCTCCTTCACAAAATAAAGGCGCTCGCGCAGCTTGAATGCGGCACGGATAGCTTGACCGTTGTTTTCAGCAACGCTCAGCAGGCCATCGATGCCATCGTAGCTTTCGGGATCTTCGACGCGGCTGGCGCGCACCAGCGAAGCGCTCAGCGGCTGCGCGGTGGGAAATATTTCGATGGAGTCGATGTAGAGCTGGCCATTTTGATTGGGCGTGGTGTCCGCGTAGACGCGCAAGACCAGGTCGCTCGGAATCGTGGACAGCGGCGCGGTGAGCTGCGCGGTGTATTCGGCGTACGTTGTGCCGAGCTGCGCAGGAGTAAGTTGCAAACCAGTCGTGTTGATGCCGGCGCTGGCGCTGAAGAGATTCACGCGCAGATTGCCTTGCACCAGCGTGGAGTTGCGGGCACAGCGAGCGCGCACCGTGTAGTCGGTGTTCGCTTGAATGAGCGGAGCGCCCAGCGCGTCTTGCACGGCGTTTTGCGTTATCAAGCCGCGCGTGGCCGTCGAGCCATTCCCCACAATCGAATACGCTGCGCCCCACACTACGAAACTTTCCTCGTCCGTACCGCCGGGCGCGAACACAGGATCGGGAGTCCAGCCGAGCGGATAATGCGGAAGCAATGGGCCGGTGAAGCCGCCGTCGAAGCCGAGATTCACGAAATTGTTGAGCTTGTTGCGCTCGCCCCACCAAAAGAGGCGCTGCGCGTAGTCGAGCACGCCGGCGCAGCAGCCGAGCTCGACGAGGCGGAAGAGATTGTCGACATTGGTGGCGGCGAGAAGGATGGGGTCGGAGAAATCCACGACAGCGGAAGTGGAAGTGTTGTCGTTCACAATCATGTTGCCGCTGAAGAGTGTGCCACCCGCGCCGACGTAAAAGAAGCTGGCGCCGCCGGCTCCGGTGAAACACAGAATCCGGGCGACGACGTTGGAAGGGCCTGTCGGAATATTCGTAACGACGGCGCGCTTACCGCCGCTTGCGGTCCAGCTTGTCGCGGGGCTGGGCTTGGTGAGATAGCCCTGGCGCGTCTTGAAGAGGACGCAGACCTGGTGCACGCCGCTGCCGATGCTGCCGGCGGCGGACGCGGTGCCTCCGCCGGAAGCGGCGAGTCCGCCCGCTGCTGCGGTGAAAGTAAAATGCGTGGCGTCGGGAACGCTCGTGACGGCGAAGGTGCCGTTGTATCCGGCGACGCCGATGCTCGTTGTGGTGACGAGCTGGCCGACCACGAAGCCGTGCGCTGCAACGGTCTGAACTGTCGTGGTACACGAGGCTGCGGTGCCGCCGCCGGAGTTGGCCAGGCCGGATGCGCCGGCGATGTAAGTAAATTGTGTGCCGCTCGGAACGGAAACGATGGGAAATGTGCCGTTGTAGCCGGCGACACCGACGCCTGCTACGGTTACGGATTGTCCGGCAGAGAGACCGTGGGCGGCTGTCGTGGTAATCGTAACGAGAAAGCCGTTTTCGCTCGCGCCGTTCGGGCTTGCGGCAATCGCGACGGCGGCAGGCTGCGTCGCGCCGTTGGCGCTGGCCGTGATCGCCACGATTACGTTTTCGTCGACGACAGTTGGCCCTGCTCCTGGCCCGCTTTGGCTGACGCGATCGAAATTCGTGTCGTCGAACTGGCGCGGCAGATCATTGCCGGCGCGACCGTCGCCAATCGCCAGATATTCGCGGCCGAAAAGTGTCGTCGAGTTTGCGTAGGAATTCGCGGCGAGACCGGTTGCAACGCTGGCGAGCGTGCCGGGAGCCGTCTCCTTATACAGAATGCCGTTGGAATCGAGCAGCAGCGTGCGCAGTGTGGCGTTCAGCGTCTCGTACGTTTTCACGTAGTTGATCGTGGGATTTCCCGCGAGCGGACCGAAAAGTGCCTGCAATCCGGGCCGCGTGGCTACGCCGCCGTTGCTGTAGATCACGTCCTGGCAATCGGGCGAGACCCCGTGCGGGAGATCGGCGGGGGACATGTCGGTAACCAGTCCGCCGAAAATCTCAATGGGCGCGTCGAGTGAGCCTGCTGTTGTCATTGTATTGTATGTGTATTTATTTCTATGGTATATACACAGCCGCGTAGGTGCGTTTCGGAGAGTGCTTCCGGTGGGGGTACTGGACGCGCCCGCGAAGCGCTGAGCTGCTTTGCAGCCCCAGGAGTTCGAGTCTCCCACTCTCCTGCATTGGCCTTTGGCGCGCTTATTGACAACCCTAAAGTGGTGCTATTCTGGTTGTGCTTCGCGGGCGCGTCTAGTACGCGTTGATCTTAGAGGCGGCGAGAAATCGCCGCCTCTTGTTTTCCCCAATTGCTACTTCCCTGCTGGTTCTTGCTCGCGTTTTTCTGCGTGCGATCTGCGATTCCGCGGCGAATCCTTTTCGTCGGCGGCGACCAAGCCATATTGCGCAGCTTTTTCGCGGTCGAGGATCGCGCCGCAGGAGCGGCAGACAGCGACGCCGTGCTTGATTTTCTCGGCGCAGACAGGGCAATCCGCCAGCGGGCGCGCGTCGTAGAGCCACGGCTTCTCCAGCCCGAGCTGGCGCGCGGCGCGGCGCTCCAGATCGGTGATGAACATGGGATTTTTCGTGCGCTCCCATTCGAGATCGGCGGCGGCCACCAGCCGGCGCTGAAATTCCTCGAGACGGCGACGCGCTTCGGCGAGCTCACTTTCGGTGGGCGCTTCGCCGGCGGCGACAAAAACGCCGTGGTAACTTCCCTCCCCTGAATCGCCGTTGATTTCGCGCGCAATGTCTTCGGCAATTTCTCGCGCGGTGATGCGATATTCCATGGTGCGTTTGTCGCCGAGATCCATCACGCCGAGGCAGCCGCGAATCGGCGTGATCGCGAATGCCTCGCCAGGCTGTGGCGAAGAAACCTCTAGCGAGCCGAAATAGGTGCGCTGCCGCGGCGGCCACTTCTCGGTCGAGATATTCACCAACACCGCCATGTCCACACCTTTTGCGGTAGATTGCGCTTGCACACTTCACCTCTCATTGTTTCGGAAACTTCTGGATTTTTGTTGACTCTAAACCCGCGGGGCCGCGCGGACTCCGCCCCGCGCTACAGGTCCTAGGAGCGCGATAGCTTGCCCCGCGAAACGTTGTCGCCGGGCTGAAGCCCGGCTTCTACATTGCGATTCCAGGCTTACTGCATGCGGTACTGCACTATGACGTTGGCATCCGCGGGGCTGGTGGCGCAGCCTGCCGCCGCGGTTTGCACGGCGATGCTGAGCGAAGCGCCGGCCGCGTAATTTTGCGCGATGGCACCGCTGTCGTTCGCGGCTGCGGAGATGGTGACGCTCACGGGTGTAGTGCCATCCGTGATCCGGACGATGGCGTTGGTGGTGCAGCCGCTCGGCGCAGTCTTGGCTTGCACTTGCACGCGCGTCACTGTTACGCCTTTGTCCGGCGTCCACGTCGAGCCCGTCCAGGTGGACGTGAGCGCGCCGGGAAGAAAAACGTTTTGCTCGCCGCGCGGGCTCGCGCTGAGGCTTTCCCCGCTGAGAGCCAGCCCTTGCGTGAAGTGCTGCGCTTTCGTCCAATCCTGCTCGAGATCGAGTTGCCCGAGCGGATGCAGATTTCCGCCGGACCAATTCTTAGAAGTTGCTGCGGTGCCGAACAGAAATAGAGCTGGCTGCCCGGAAGTGTAGGTGGTATCCGTAGCGGTCAGGGTGGATACGCCATTCTTGTAGCAGGTGAGCGCCCCGCCCGGTGCCGCTTCGAGCCTGAGAATATCGCCAATCGCCCCAGTGCTGGCGGTGGTGGATAGCGTGGCATTTCCGATGCCCACAATCTTCTGCAGGTAAATGTTCGCACTGTTTTCGATGCAACTGTAGCCCTGCGTGGAGCCGCCGCTGCCGGAAACCAGGACGGCGACTCCGGGAAAATCGGTTGTGCCATTCAGCGCCGTAATCGTGACCTGAGAAAATTGCGAGGGGCTGAAGGAACTCGCGCTCCAGTAAGCCACGTCGTTCGTGCTCGCCACGGTGCCAACAAAATTATTGGAGCTGATATTGATGCCGTTATTGGTGACCGTCCAGTTCGCGCCGATAGCGCCGTTGGCACGCGTGGCGTTGTCATAGGCGCTGTTCAGGTAGCCGGTTACCGGCACGTAGCCGGTCACGTCCGGGATGGAAAGCGTGCGATTCGCTGTCAGCCCGCTCGGAAAATTCGTTGTGGCGACATTTCCATTGTTCGTCAGGCGCAGCTGCTGTCCGGATAACCCGTTTGGTCCCACAATGGCGGAGCCAGCCACGGTGAAATTGGGGATCGCAGGGCCGCAAATGAAACCGAAGGTGTCCACGAACGATTGATTGATCGGAACAAACGATGCGCACGTGCCTAAACCCTGGACATTCACTTTTGAGCCATTGCGGTAGGGCACGTAGCCAATCGCGCCGGCGGGTGCCGCGGGGGGCGTAATGGTCACGGTCTGGTTGCCGGTCGTGGTGACAGCGTTAACGCTGCCGCTCGCGGAGCTGAAGTTGCCGTCCACATCCACCCACAGGATTTGATACGCGAGCGTGCCGATCGGGACGTTGCCTCCGGAGCTGACCACCACGCTCGGAGGCGCCGGTGCGGGCATGCTGTATAGCACGCGGCCGCCGCTGCCGAACACAACAACCGGTGTGTTACCGACCAGAGCTTGGCCTGAGAGACTTAGATAGGAAGTGTTGCCCTGATTGCTGAATGGGCCGTTAAGTATAAGCGCATTCGCGGCCTGCGCACTCGGGGGCGCAATAAACAACGGCTGGGCGGCGTTTCCGACCGAGCCCTCCGTCCACATCACCGATAAAATGTTGCCGCCATTTTGCGCGTCGATCACCGGAGTGCCGTAACCGACTACGGAATCCGCTTCCACAATGTCGCGGAAGCTGATGATGTTAAACACTCCCGAAGGACAGTTGAAGCGCAGGTATGGAACGAGGGCGCTCTCAAAAAGGCCGGTGTCGAACTCAAAGTCCGCAGGGGCAGCGCCGATACTATTGGGCATGCAGTCGATATCGACCCCAGCGCCAGAGAAGTACACACCCTTCAGTTTCAAGCGCCCAGGCACTTGCGAGGGGTTTGTTGTGGTGACAGCGCTGCTGGTATTCGTGAGTTGCACGCAAGAGAGGCCATTAAACGCGCCGGCGCCATTCTGACAAACTCCCCGGGAAATGAAGAAGTCGAAGCCACCCTTGAAAACCAATGGCCGGCTGAAGCCGCCTCCATTGATATCGACATCATCCAGAATCAAGCCGGCGGTTCCGCCGCCATCCGTTCCGCTATCGGTAAGGATAGCGGTCTGCTGGACGCCCGCTGAACCTAACAGCACGCGCGCAAAGTGCACGCCGCTGACACCGTTCACCTCTGGAATCAAAAACATGGGATTGCCGCTGCCCAGGAATTGCGTGCCGTTGACATAGGAAAAACTGGTGGTCTGGTGCGGCTCGCCTTCGATGTCGACCGAGGAGCGCAGGATCCATGGCTGATTGATGAGGACGAAATCGTTGTTGGAGTGAATTCTGACGCTGTAGGAGAAAGTGTTGGTCAAGCCATTCGTCAAATCCATGACGGAGTTGAAGTGTACGTAGCCCATGGCGTTGGAGATGAACACTTCGCCGCCACCGGCATTGTAAGCAGCCTGAATCGTCGCTTTCAGATTTACAGAATTGTCGTGCATAACGACGGCGTTGGACACCGTGCTGTTTGCGGCGTTGGCCAGCGTCAGACTGGTGGTGCCGGCGCCGGAAACAATCGTGGTGGCGAGATAGCCGGGTTGCGCGCTGCTGGGCGGCGTGCCGGGCACGTAACTCGGGACGTTGCTGACCGTGCTGCCGCAGTCCTGAAACCAAGGGTCAATGCCAACTGCGATTCCTACCAGCGCATTATTGCGATAGATCCAGTAGCGAATGGCATTGGCGCCGCTGTAGCTGCCGGAGGCGAAGGTCAACGTGTTGCATGCAAATACCGTGACGACCGGCGTACCGGTTGTGTTTGTCTCATTCGGAAGCGCGCCGTCGTTGGTAGTAAAAGTCGTGGATGTGGGGGTCGAGGCGATCGTCTTGACGCCGTTGCAAGAGTCAAAGACGCCGCCATTGAACCCGGAGATGTTCACCTGCGCGCCGGATTGCAAATTGTGCGCCAGGCTGGAGGTGTAGGTGGCCACGCCGTTGGTGCGCACGCAACTCGCGAATGTGATGTTGTTGGCGCCGAGCGTCGAAGCTCCCGCGGTGGTTTGCCCCGCGGTGCTCGCGGCAGTAAGGCCACCTTGCCGGTCTTCCGCAATCACCTGGTAGGTGTGTGTTGCGGTGCCGTTCAGCAGGTACGTTGGCGTGACGGTGGGCTGGCCTGGCGGCGTCAACGTGGTTGCGGGGCCGGCTTTCGGAATCATCACGCCATGTCCGTTCAGAAAATCGCCACTGCCGCCCGCGCACGTCAGCGTGGTGCTGGCGGAATTGATGCTGCACGTGATGGTGGGCGCCGGATTCGTGGAGCTGCCGTATCCGCCGAAACGCGCAAGGCTGAAGTACGGATTCGGTCCTTTGCTCTCGAAGTTGGCGTCGAAATTTTGCTGTGCCGTGAAGGTGTTGGGCACATTGGTCTGCGCGCCGCTGCCGCTCGCGATGGGGCCGACCTCTGTGCCGGTGTCGTCTTTGTAGTAGAGGCGCTTGTCCGTAGTTTTTGTATAGAGATTCACCGTGCCGGTGCCCGCTGCGCCTGGCGGCGTGGATTGATTGGCCAGATTGAGCGTGCCGCTGGCCAGATTTCCGATCACCGTGGTATTGCCATTTACGGTGAGATTGCCGCTTAGGTTCAGCGAGAAGGCGCTGATTGCGCCGCTGCTGTTGATGTTGCTGAACGTCGGCGAGCTTGGGTCGTTCGGCAGGATGACGTTGGGGAGTTGCTTGGTGGTGATGCCCGGGCCGGAGATTTCGATCTCGTATTTTCCGGGGGCGGCGTAGAAGGAATAGTTTCCCAGGCCGTCCGTGGTCATGGGATCGGCGAGCGCTTGCGTTAGCGCCGCGTCCGAATAAAGTTGCGCGAGCGGAGAGCATGGCTGGCCGCTAGCCGGCATGGCGCAAATGCGAATCGTGGCTCCCGCGAGCGGGATGCCGCGCGAGTTGAAGACAATATCGTCCTTGCGCGAACCCTGCGCCTGCGCCGGCGTTACCATGCCCGGCCAGACGTGCAGCGCCAGCGTCACCAGTGCCCACAAAGTTCCAATCGCGATTTTCGATCGTATCATTGCTGTCCTTCTCACAAGAATATCCATATCGTGGTCGCGCCAGTTCCAAAGAGAGTGTTAGAGATTACAGCAGCTTGCGGGCGGTGATGGCGAGCTGCACGACGTCAGTCGTCACGCTGGCGGGATATGCGCCCGCGGCGACCTCTGTGCCTCCTCCGTTGAACGCTTTCAGCTTCCAGTTGTTCAGCGCTGTCCCGGCAACTGCCACGTAGTATCCGCTGTTGCCGTTCTGGCTTTCGGCAAACGCCTGGATTATCTGCGTGGAAGGCAGTTTGTCCGCCACGGTGGTGAAATCGATCGTGTCTCCGCCCGTGGGGTAGTTTCCTGAAAACGCCAGCGTGGCGATAGCGTAGACAAAATTATTCGCCGAAGAATCGACGTTCAAAGGCGAAAGCGAAATCGTAATGGGCATAGCTGCTCCTTATCTCGAGGGAGAATCTTTACGGCTCGGTGGACATCTAATCGGATTGGCGCATGAAACGGCCCTCACAGCGTGCTTTGCCTAAGTCAGCGGCCGTGATATGCGGCTGAAAGCTGTGAATTCAGTTGAAAAATGCGCGTTTTTTGCTATACTGTTGTTGTTCAGTTAGGTCGGGAGGTCATTATGGCAACGCCCATGGGTCCGGGAGTTAAGTAACAGCAGGTTTTTCTTCATCCGTCTGCAGGCGCTTTTCCTACCACGTACGATCTCGCAGCATTCGCTAGATACTTTTCAACTCTCACGCTAATGCCCTTCTGTCCGCCTTCGCTGGCAGCCGTCACTTCATGGATTTTGCGCAATTCATCCGGGGTCAAATCGATAGGGCGCAGTTCTTCATACCAATAGTAGTAAGGCCGGTTCGTCTCGTAGGTGATGATTTTTGTGACCGCGCTGAGCAACGCCCCTTCATGATGTTCCTCGGAGCGCCCCACCCATTCGCGAAATTGCTTCCAGAATATCGACATCGCCTCTGAAAGGTCACTCATTTGCGCGACCACGTCGGCCACCGTCGTCTCTTCCGTAATACGTTCCAGAAATTCATCCAGGGCTGCCTGGTGCCGAAGATCGGAAAGCCCCAGGCTGCGCCTGTGAGTTTGCACCAGCGCAACGACCAGCTCTTCCGCGGTCAAGTCTTTGAAATACCAGCTCGCGCCGCTACGCTTCATCTTGCGCATACGCCAATGGAAACGTAGCACGTAGCAGAAGGCGCCGAGCACATTGTCTTCGGCATTGCCCTCTTTAATGCGCAATCGTTGCAGGTAAAGAAGAATGCCCTGAACCGTGCTCACAATGGGCATGTAGTGCTGAAATGCCAGCCGGTGAACCTTCAGCAGCAACAGATTCCAAGTCTGCCGCCGCTGCTCGAACTCCGTTGCCCTTCTTGAAGCTCTTTCCTCGCGATGCGTTTTCCAAAGTGCGTAAAGCGCGCTGAGGATCGTTATCCAGACGGGAATGCCAATCTGCCAATCCCCGGTGATGGCCTCCCAGATGGAGCGCAGTCTTCCAAAGCTGGCAACCTGCCCCAGGGGCACTACGGCGCGCGAAGTCGACGTTCCCTGGGTCCAGCGCAGCACCGCAAAGTGGCTGCCGCGCGGTGCAGCGGTTGAAAATTGAACATCACCCCAAACACTCAACCTCTGTTTCGCCGGAAGTGACTCGCAGAGTTCGCTTGCGGGAAGTTGCTGGTCTTTCGGTAAGCACGAGGGCAATTGTGCGGCGGCACTTTCGACCTGTGCATAGCACGCGGGATCGGCGCGATTATCGCTCCAGCAACGACGAACGAGTGTGAGGCCTGGAGTATCCAGGTGCTCCAGCCAAATCTTTTCAATTGGCTTGTCAGAATGATTTTCGATCGTGATCCAGAAACGAAGAACTTCGCCCGGGCCCGCGCTTTCTCGAGATTCCTGTCCGCTGAGAGCCACTTCCGAGGCCGGGTCCGACTGCTTGGACGGCGCGGCGAGAGTCTTCTGCTTTCCTGCAGCGGCATCGAAGACCTTTTCTTGCCGGCTGGCGCCTGCCGGACTGAGCAACGCGAGTACTATCAGTCCAAGCGCGCAGCATTTGATCGAAGAGCCCAAACGTCCTCATCCGTCGCAGGGAGCGAGGGTCGGGCGATTCAATCAAGGTCGCGAAACGATGTCAAGGGCTACTGTGATCGTGGATCGTGGCTCCTCCGTTAAAACGGTGTGTAGCCGCTGCGGGCGGAAAAGGGCCGGCGGCGGCGCGCGGACTGCTGCTCGCGGCGTACCGCGGCCGCGACGAGGTCTTCGAGCGCGTCGCTGGCGGCTTCGTCCCATTTTTCCGCGAGCGGGCTGCCACGCGCCCAACCTGCGAGCGCCGCGGTCGCGTACGCGATGGCTTCTTGTGCGTTGCGCACGAGCACCGGCGACGTCGCATCCGTAAAATCCGGATACGCTTTGAGGTAGCGCAGACGAATCTGCGTGTCTTGCGTGGCGCCGAGGAAGTAGATTCCGTCGCCGCGCCACTCCCACACGCTGAGCGTCAGCCCCTGCCCTCGCGACGGAAGGCCGCCGTGCTGCGAAAGGTCGACCATCTCGACGAAGTCGTCGCTCGAGCCGTTGGCGCGCTCCCAAAGTTTTACCGGCACGAGCAGATCGGTGGGAAGCTGATTGGGCGGCGCCGTCGCATCGGTGATCGAGACTTGCAGCGAAGTATCGACCTGCGCGACGGCCGGGACAACCAGCAGCACATCGTCCTGAATGAATCCGCCGGCGCCGGCATTGCCGAGCGCGCGCTGCGTCTTGCGATACGCGGAGTTCGCGTACGGCAGCAGCACCGCGTCGGTGAACAAGTTTCCCTGTGCATCGTTCAGCAGAGCGCGCACGAGCGAAGTAATTTGCCCCGCGGTGTTGTACGCACTGGATCCAACAACAGGCATGATTTAGTCTCCGGAAGGCAGCGGCGATTTTTGCAAATAGGCGGCGACGCCTATTACGGCATTGATTAGCGCGGCGGCCATCCCGATGCGGAATGTCGCGCCGATTCCCGCTTGCAGGTTGAAATGCTGCGGATCGATGCCGACGGCCGCGAATCCCGTGAGCACGCCGCCCGCTGCGCCGCTGATGGCGGCCGCCAGCAGCCCCTTTAGCCATAGTTCAACTCGCGTCATCATCACGCTGGACTCCGCGGACCGCTCTCCATACAATTCATAGAACGATTTATTGCTTTGCGGCGGTGTGTCCGCCGGTGCTCGATGTTGGTGGATGTTCGGTGTTCGGCAGTTCGATTTTTATCTGAACGAGGGTCGCGTTATGTACGGCAACAACTATTTGCGGGTCTTTTCGGGTTTGGCATTGCTCATCACTTGCGTGGTCGTGGTCGCACAAAGTCTGCTGCGGAACGAGTTCGCCAATCAGCTCTACTACGGAACCACGCTCATCGCCGTCTTCGGTTA
>Ga0210410_10003869_pt1 | contig 13231 bp, 13 predicted proteins | sample IncBWC4MmetaG_FD_161058 | JGI IMG/M metagenome (GOLD analysis project Ga0210410, IMG submission 161058) | Forest soil microbial communities from Barre Woods Harvard Forest LTER site, Petersham, Massachusetts, United States - Inc-BW-C-4-M | ecosystem: Environmental > Terrestrial > Soil >... | reverse complement strand
ATCGCAAACACCAAGGGACAGGAACACCTGCGCGCCATTTCCGAGCGGCGTGCGCTGGGTGAGGCGGTGACCGATGTGCTTGTCCGCCGCGGCGATCGCGAGGTCGCGCGCAGCGTCGCCGAAAATCGCGGTGCGCGCATTTCGCAAAAGAACTTCTCCAACCTCGTCAAGCGTGCCGAGGATGACGGCGTTCTGGCCGAGAAGGTCGCATCGCGGCCCGACATTCCGCTCTTGATGTTTCGCGCGTTGCTCGAAAAGGCGACGGCCGTCGTGCATGATCGCCTGATCGCGTCGGCGACGCCCGAAATGCGGGCGGCGATCGGCGACGTGCTCGCCAAGGTCTCCAAAGAGGTCGGCGCGCGTGTCGGCCCGCGCGATTATCGCGCCGCGCAACGGGTCGTGCTCGGCCTCGGCCAGGTCAACCGGCTGAACGAGACAACGCTGCTTGGATTCTGCGGCGAACGCAAATTCGAGGAAGCGGTCGTTACGCTCGCGACGCTTGCGAAAATACAGATCGAAATCGTTGATCGCCTGATGGACAACGACCGCTTCGATCCGGTGCTGATCGTGTGCAAGGCTGCGAACCTGAGCTGGCCGGCGGTGAAAGCGGTGATCATGCTGCGCTCGGTCGCGAACGGAATGTCGGCGTTCGGACTTGATGCCGCCTTCACCAATTATGGGCGGCTTTCGGCGTCCACCGCGCAACGCGTCGTGCGCTTCTGGCAGGTGCGGCAGGCCAACGGCGCCTGAAGCAGCGATCACACCCGGCGGAAAATCAGGAAGCAGGGCGGGCGCTGCTCGCGCGCGGCTTTGGCGTGATAGCGCGTGCCGGCGAAATCCGGCCAGCCTTTGCGCCAGTCGTCGGCGCGCTCTGCGGTCCAGGCGAAATCCGGTGACTGGACGAAATGCCGCAGCGTCCACGCCGCATAGTCGGCGATATCGGTCACGAAGCGAACATCGCCGCCGCGCCGCAAGATGCGGGCGAATTGCTCCACAGTCGCGTGCTGAACGAAACGCCGCTTCCAATGGCGCCGCTTCGGCCATGGATCGGGATGGATCAAATCGATCCGCGCCAGCGACGCGTCCGGCAGCCAGGCGAGCAGCGCAATGGCGTCATCGAAATGCAGGCGGATATTGCGTAGCCCCGCCGTCTCGATGGCGGCGAGCGCCTTGGCCATGCCATTGACGAAGGGCTCGACGCCGATAATTCCGGTGCGCGGCCGCGCGATCGCCTGAGCGATCATGTTTTCGCCGCCGCCGAAGCCGATCTCGAGCTGAATTTCATCGACCGTCATCGGGAACAGCGTCGCGAGATCCGCGGGCGGAGGATGTCCGATATCGACCACAAGCCGCGGCAATACCGTCTCGATGAGTTCGGCTTGCCGCGCGCGCAGCCTGTGACCCTTGCGCCGGCCGAAAAAGGCGCGTGCGTGATGCGGTTCGCAATCCATCGTTATTGCGGAGCTAGATCTTTGCGGAAAACCGGCCTCCACTTTTCCGGATCATGCTCTCATACGGCCTGAACAAATAAAGTTCGACGTCTTGAGCGGAGATTAGCTTTAGCGCGGGTGCTCGGGCGAGGAATTTTGCATTGCCCGCCGCTTCGCCAAATGATGGCCGACCACGCAGCCGGCCGCTGCGCCCAATACCCCATGATGACTGGAATAATGCCCGGCAATGCCGCCGATCAACGCGCCCTTGATGCAGCCCTTGGCGTCGGCCGGCATCGCTGTCACCGCAAGTCCGAGCGTCAACGCGCATCCAAAGAACGTTGCTTTGAACTTGGCTTTCATGTTCGTTCGCTCCGGCGACCGGTCCGTTTCGCTCGCGATGTGGGTGCGCTCGGCAGCAAAACAAGAGGCGGCGGATCGTTGCGATCCACCGCCTCTTTGGTGCTTACGCTGCGTAACGCAGCGAACCGGCTTTAGCGGAAGCTGCGCTTCAGCGCGTCGGCGAGGTCGGTCCGCTCCCACGAGAAGCCGCCGTCCTTTTCCGGCGCGCGGCCGAAGTGGCCGTAAGCCGCGGTACGGCGATAGATCGGCCGGTTGAGCTTCAGCGCACGGCGGATGTTGGTCGGCCGCAGCGGAAACAGTTCCGGCAGGATCTTCTGCAGCTTGGCTTCTTCCACCTGCCCGGTTCCGTGCGTGTCCACATAGACCGACATCGGATCGGCGACGCCGATCGCGTACGCGATCTGGATCGTGCAGCTCTGCGCCAGGCCCGCCGCCACGACATTCTTGGCCAGATAGCGCGCCGCATAGGCGGCGGAGCGATCGACCTTGGTCGGGTCCTTGCCGGAGAAGGCGCCGCCGCCATGCGGCGCATAGCCGCCATAGGTGTCGACGATGATCTTGCGGCCGGTCAGGCCGCAGTCGCCGTCCGGGCCGCCGATGACGAAATTGCCGGTCGGATTGACCAGGAAATCGCTCGGCTTCTTCGGCATCCACTCATCCGGCAGCGCCTCTTCGACCGAATCGCCGATCATCTCCTTGACCATGCCGGGCGAATATTTCTTGCCGTTGCGGGTCTGGGCGTTGTGCTGGGTCGAGACCACGACCTTGGTGCAGCCGACCGGATGGCCGTCGACGTATTTCACTGTCACCTGGCTCTTGGCGTCGGGCTGCAGGTCGAACAGCGCGCCTGACCGGCGCTTTTCCGACAGCACCTTGAGAATCTTGTGCGCAAAGTAGATCGGCGCCGGCATGAACGAGCCCTTTTCATAGACCTCGCTCTCGGTGCAGGCGTAGCCGAACATCATGCCTTGGTCGCCGGCGCCTTCTTCCTCGCTGCCCTTCTTGTTCTTGGCGTCCACGCCCATGGCGATGTCGGGCGATTGGCCGTGCAACAGCACTTCGACATCGGCGCCGTAATAGGAGAAGCCGTCCTGGTCGTAGCCGATGTCCTTGACCACGCCGCGGGCGATTTCGGTAATCATCTCGCGATCGACGACCGCCTTGTCGCCATGCTTGCGGAACAGTGGCGCCTGGCCGCGCCCTTCGCCGGCGATCACGATCTTGTTCGTCGTGCAGAGCGTCTCGCAGCCGAGCCGGGTATTGACCTTGCTGTCGTCGGCGATACCGAGCTTGAGATCGTTTTCAAGAAACGCATCCAGGATCGCATCGGAGATCTGATCGCAGACTTTGTCGGGATGTCCTTCCGATACCGACTCGCTTGTGAACAAGTAGTTTGAACGTTCCACTGAGAAACACTCCCCTATGAGCCAGTCTCGTCGCCTCGGGCGTTATTCGGTTCGGGCGCCGACGAGACCCCGCGCTGACCGTGACAAAGTTGTTGCAGTGTCAGTCTGCGCGGTCAAGATGTGGGCTAAATGTGGGCGATTTGTTGGGTGCCAGCCGCGTTTCGCATCGTGGGTTTGAAGTTCCAACAACGCAGCGCGCGGTGGGAAATTCAAATTCAAAAACGGCGCCGTTTAGATTTTATCGCTGACGGCTATTTGCTCGACGAGATCGACGATGCGCCGCCGCAATTTTGAGTCGGAAATGCGCATGAAGGCCTTGGTCAGCGCCAGGCCGTCGGACGTGGCAAGAAAATCCGAGACGTAAGCCGGTGAGGGCGCCTCGTTCATGCCGTCCGTGCGCGGCGCGTTGGCGTTGGTCGGGGCGCCTTCGAAGAAAAACGACACCGGCACTTGCAGGATTTGCGAGATTTGCTGAAGACGGCTGGCGCCGATACGATTAGTTCCCTTCTCGTACTTCTGTACTTGCTGAAATGTCAGGCCAAGATTGTTTCCAAGCTTCTCCTGGCTCATCCCCAACATCATGCGGCGCATGCGAACGCGGCTGCCGACGTGCTTGTCAATGGGGTTCGGTGCCTTCTTGGCAATCATTTAACCGGTCTCCTATCTCATACCCTTTGTACAGTAATTGCTTTAAATATCAAACTTGAGCACGCGCATTATTGTGCCTCCGCTTGCTTCAACAAGGGTCTTTTGCTGTGAAATGTTTGGAAAATAAATTTCCATAATAGATATCAGTAGATTTGCTTTCTTTAATTTGCCCGAAAGGGTTGAGTATTTCGCCCGGAGGCGCAACCTGGAGTTTGCGATTGTGCCCGATCGGGCTTTCTTCCGGCTGATTGACCAATCAGTATCTCCACTTACCGGCAGGTAGATCGATTAACTATAATCGATTGACCGCGCGGCCTCGGCTTTCAGCGCATTCGGCTGCAGGCGGCGGTGCAGCCACAACAACAGCGCGATCGCGACCATCATGGCGGCGGGCACGTCGGCGACACTGGCATATGGCGGCGCGGCAATCGGTTGCGGCAGCGGCGCATCGATCACCCCTTCGGCGCCAAGCGGCAGCTTTTCGATGACGCGGCCGAGCGGATCGACAACGGCTGAAATCCCGGTATTGGCGGCGCGTACCAGCGGGAGACCTTCTTCGATCGCTCGGACGCGCGCCTGTTGGAAATGCTGATACGGGCCGCTCGAAATGCCGAACCAGCCGTCGTTGGTGACGTTGATCATCCAGCCGGGCCGGCCGCCGTGTCCTCCGGTCTGGCCGCTGCCTTGTCCTCCATTTTGAGCGCCGACGTCGCCCGGAAAGATGATCTCGTAGCAGATCAGCGGCACGGCCAGCGGCGCGCCGGGGACGGCAAGAAGCCTGCGGCGGTCGCCGGCGGAAAAGCCGCCGCGCTGCTTGGTGAGCTGTTGCAGCCCGAGGCCCTCCAGGAATTGTTGGAACGGCAAGTATTCGCCGAACGGCACGAGGTGGAGCTTGTCGTAAGTCGAGGCGATCAAGCCGTCCCGATCGAGCACATAGATTGAATTGTAGACGGCGATGTCGGGCGGCGTGACCGGCTCCGCCAGCCTGACCGCGCCGGTGATCAGCACCGTCGACCCGTGCAACAGCCTGGCGATTTGCCCAAGCGCATCGGGCTCCCGCGTGAGAAAAAACGGGAACGCCGATTCAGGCCAGATCAGATGCGTCACGTCGCTTGTACCCGCAGCCGGCGCACCCGCGCGCTCGGACAGCGCGATGTAGCGGTCCAGCACTTGTTGCTTGGCGGCATAATTGAAGCGCACGTCTTGCTGGAGGTTCGGCTGCATGATGCGCAAATGCACACCCTCGACAAACCGGGTCGGCGCACGCGCGAGCCGCACGGTGCCGTATGCGGCGAGCCCAAAGAGCACTGCCGCCGCCAGCATCAGCGGCAACCGCGGCCAGCGGCTTTCGCTGCGGTCGTCGAACAGCGTCGCCGGGCTGGCGAAGATCGCGACCGCGAGGAATGTGAGACCCCAGATGCCGATGAGCGCGGCGCTCTGCGCCAGCACCAGCGGCGCGGTCAGTGCGTAGCCGAAGGCGTTCCACGGAAATCCAGTCAGGATATGTCCGCGCAACCATTCCGCTGCGGTGAGCGCAACCGCCAGAGCAAGGATGCGCAAGGCGCCGCGCGTCCATAACAGGCGCGCCAGCGCAACCCCGAAGGCGGTGAAGATCGCAAGCCCGGCCGGCAGGCCGACAACGGCGATCGGCAGAAGCCAGCCGAAAGTAGGCGCATCGACCAGGAACGCAAAGCCGATCCAATAAAGGCCGGCGAGAAAATAGCCGAAACCGAACCACCAGCCGGTTGCGGCCGCACCGGTCAGCCCGCGCCACTCGCCGGCGCCGGCACCATCGATCAGCCAGACCAGAACCGGAAAGGTCACAAACAGAATCGGCCAGAAGCTGAGCGGCGCCATGGCGGCGGCCGACAACGCGCCCGCGGCAAAGGCGATCGCGCATCGCCGCCACCCGTAAGAGAGGACGATGATGTGAATGAGAGCCGTCGGCTTCACGGCGGCGGAGCGTTCGGAGAAGGCTTGCCCGCGTCGTCGCGTGGCGGTGTGGCGCGCGCTTGCGGCCGCATCGCTTGCGGCAGATCGCGCGATCCGCCGGGGCGGCGGTCCTTGCTGCGATAGATTTTCACGCGCTTGACCCGGCGCGGATCGGCGTCGAGCACTTCCGCCTCGAACGTTGCCGGTCCGGGAACGAGTTCGCCGCGTACCGGCACATGGCCTGCGCGCATCACCAGATAGCCGCCGAGTGTGTCGACTTCCTGCGCGGCTTCGCCGACGTCGAATTCTTCGCCGATCACCGCGCGCACGTCGTCGAGGCTGGCGCGGCCCGTTGCGATGAAGGATCCGTCGCTCTGGCGCGTCACCGCCGCTGTTTCCGCCTCGTCATGCTCGTCGGCGATATCGCCGACGATCAGCTCGACTAGGTCTTCCATCGAGACAAGCCCGTCGCTGCCGCCATACTCGTCGATGATCAAGGCGAGATGAATGCGGGTGGCCTGCATCTTGGCGAGCAGGTCGAGCGCCGGCATCGACGGCGGCGCATAGAGAATGTCGCGGGCAATCTTGGTCGTCTTCAGCGGCATGGTCAGGTCGATCTTGTCGAGATCGAGATCGGTCGCGGACGGTTGGTTTTTGTCGGCGGCGGCCGGCTGGATTGTCGCGCGCGCCGCCATGAAGCCAAGGAGGTCGCGGATATGCACCATGCCGACCGGATCGTCGAGCGTGTCGTTATAGACCACGAGCCGCGAATGAGCGGCGCCGGCAAACACCTTGACCAGTTCGCCGATGGTGATGTCCTGCTGCACGGCGATGATGTCGGCGCGCGGCACCATTACGCTTTCGATCCGGCATTCGCGCAGCCCAAGAATATTCTTGAGCATGGCGGCTTCGGTCGGCGAGAAGCCGGATTCCGATTGCTCGGCGGTGAGGACGAGCTCGAGCTCGGCGCGCGTCGCCTGTGCCCTCCAGCCGAACAAAATGCGCATCACGCGCGAAAGCCAGCCCTCGTGCAGGTCGCCGCCGGTCTCGGGCAGGACCATCGGCAGGCCGCCGCGTTCGGTCTCGTTCGGTTCGGTTCGGATTGGAGATTGGGACATTGCTATCGCCACATTGGCGCTTATCGGCTTGGTCGGATTACGGATCAGCCCTGGATGTGACGTCAGTATAAGCCTTCGGCGCCCTCAAAGCATGGGCTAGAGCGTGATCCGGAAAAGTGGATACCGGTTTTCCGAAAAGATCATGCTCCATCAAAGATCTAGAGCGCGATGACGATTCAACCTAAAGCCATCGCGCTCTAGCGATAGGGGTCCGGGATACGAAGCCGCCGCAAAATGTCCCGTTCCGCCTCTTCCATGACCTCCGCATCCTTTTTGCGCACGTGGTCATAGCCCAAAAGATGCAGGAAGCCGTGCACACAAAGATGGGCAAAGTGATGGGCAAGCGGCTTGTGTTCCGCCCGAGCCTCGGCCGCAACCGTTTCATAGGCCATGACAATATCGCCGATGAACGGCCGGTCGCCGCCGGCGCGCGGCGCCGGAAAAGACAAAACATTGGTCGGCGCATCGACGCCGCGCCAATCGCAATTAAGCACGCGGATCATCGGATCGTCGGTCAGGAGCACGGAAAGCTCGCACTTCGGCCGTGCCACGACGGCGGCGGCCCTCACGATCGCGCGCCGCGCAACGGTCGTGATCTCGGGTTCGCCCTTCCAGAGATCGGACTCGATGCGGACGTCGACCTTGACGCTTGCGCTTGCTTTGGACGCCGCGCGTGCCTTGCGCGCTGCCTGCGCCATCAGGTTCGCTCGCGCTTGCCCGCCGCCGCCCTATCGTAAGCTTCGACGATGCGCGCAACGAGCTCATGGCGGATCACGTCGGCGGAGCTGAATTTAACATGAGCAATCCCTTCGACGCCCTCGAGCAGACGCACCGCGTCTGCAAGCCCGGAGGTTTGGCCGGGCGGCAGGTCCACCTGGCTCGGATCGCCGGTCACCACCATGCGGCTGTTCTCGCCTAACCTGGTCAGCAGCATCTTCATCTGCATCGTGGTGGTGTTCTGCGCTTCGTCGAGAATCACGGCGGCGTTCGAGAGCGTACGCCCGCGCATGAAGGCAAGCGGCGCGATCTCGATCTCGGTGGTCTGCAGCGCGCGTTCCACGATGCGCGCATCCATCAGATCGTAGAGCGCGTCGTAGATCGGCCGCAGATAGGGATCGACCTTTTCGCGCATGTCGCCCGGCAGAAAGCCGAGCCGTTCGCCGGCTTCGACGGCAGGACGCGACAATACGATGCGGTCGACTTCCTTGCGTTCGAACAATTGTATGGCTTGCGCCACCGCGAGCCAGGTCTTGCCGGTGCCGGCGGGCCCCGTGGCGAATACGAGCGCGTGGCGCTTGAGTGCGCGCACATAAGCGTCCTGCGCGGCGGTGCGGGCGCGCACGCGGCGTTTGCGCAGATTGATCTCCTCGAAATTCTCCCGCGCCGCCGACGGATCGAAATCAAACAGCGAGCCTTGCGACAAGGTCATGCGGATGGTGCCTTCGACGTCGCCCTGCACCAACTCGTCGCCGCGCTTGAGCCGCTCGTAGAGACCCTCGAGCACGCGGCGGGCTTGTTCGCAGGCCTCGCGTGAACCTTCCAGCGTGACATGATTGCCGCGCGACGTGGCCGCCACCCCAAGCCGCCGCTCGATCAGCGCAAGGTTCTGGCCATATTGGCCGAACAAAGTGGAGGCAAGGCGATTGTCGTCGAAAGTCAGAACGATTTGGCTCGGGCTTTCCGGCGCGGCGACCAGCGATTCCGCATCCGTCGTCAGAGGACCAGCAGGGCCAGGTGTGCGCATTCAGGCTCCGGCGCCGGCGAGCGCCGGCTGTTGTGTCAGTGCGCCGAACAGGCTGTTGCTTGCAACTTCGGTGATGCTCACCGGGGCGATTTTTCCGATCAATGACGCCGGCGCCTCGACTTGCACCGGCTGCAGGTAGGGTGAACGGCCGACGATCTGGCCGCTGTAGCGGCCGGGCCGTTCGAACAACACCGAAACCGTGCGGCCGACGCAGCTCCGATTGAAGTCCGCCTGGCTGCGGTCGATCGCCTGCTGCAACCGCTGCAAGCGCTCGGACTTCGCCGCTTCATCGACTTGATCGTCCATCTCGGCGCCGGGCGTGCCGGGGCGCGGCGAATATTTGAACGAGAAAGCGCCGGAAAAGCCGATCTCATCCACAAGGCTGAGAGTCTCGGCGAAATCCGCTTCGGTCTCGCCGGGGAAGCCGACGATAAAGTCCGACGTCAGCGCCAGGTCCGGCCGCGCCTCGAACAGCCGCGCGACCAGCGCGAGATAGTCCGCGCGGGTGTGTCGGCGATTCATGGCCTCGAGAATACGATCGGAGCCGGACTGTATGGGAAGGTGAAGTTGCGGCATCAGCGCCGGCAAATCGCGATGCGCGGCGATCAGATGGTCGTCCATGTCGCGCGGATGGCTGGTGGTATAACGCAGCCGCTCGATCCCGGCTTCGGCAAGGCGTTCAAGAAGCCGCGCCAGCGGCCATGTTCGGCCATCCGGTCCTTCGCCGTGATAGGCGTTGACGTTCTGGCCGATCAGCGTGATTTCGCACACGCCGGCATCCACGAGCCGCGCAGCTTCGTCGACGATTTTCTGCACCGGTCGCGAGATTTCCGCGCCACGCGTGTAAGGCACCACACAAAAGGTGCAGAACTTGTCGCAGCCTTCCTGCACGGTGACGAAGGCCGCCACGCCGCGCGCCCGCGTTGCCGCAGCGCTCGGCGCGGCAAGATGATCGAATTTGTCGTCGGGCGGAAACTCGGTGTCGACCGCCTTGCCATCGCGCGCTGCGCGCGCAAGCAGATCGGGCAGACGGTGATAGTTCTGCGAGCCGACCACGAGATCGACGGCCGGCGCGCGCCGGATGATTTCCTCGCCTTCGGCCTGCGCGACACAGCCGGCCACCGCGATGCGAACATCGCGGCCCTCTGCCTTGCCGGCCTCTTTCAGGCGGCGCATGCGGCCGAGCTCGGAATAGACCTTTTCGGCCGCCTTCTCGCGGATGTGGCAGGTGTTGAGGATGATGAGGTCGGCATCTTCGGCGCTGCCGGTCTCGACATAGCCTTCGGGCGCGAGTGTGTCCGCCATACGCTGTGAATCGTAGACGTTCATCTGGCAGCCAAACGATTTCACGTACAGCTTGCGGGAACCTGTCATTCCGGTCGAATCGAGCCCTTGTCTTCGCCTCACGGTGGCGGGTTTGTGTAACACCATCATATCGCTTTTTGGGCCATGCCGTCAGCCGCGCCGCCCCCGGCCCAACGTCCTCAGCTCAAGTCGCGACGCAGTGTCAGCGCGGCGGCCCCGCCTTCATAATAGCCTTGCCGGCGGCCGACATCGTAAAAGCCGGCCTTACGGTAAAGCCGCCCGGCCGGCGCGTTCTTTTCGTCCACTTCGAGAAACACCGTCCGGGCGCCCAATCCGGCCAGCCGGCGCAGATGCAAGTCGAGGAGCGGACGGGAAAATCCGCGGCCGCGCCAGCCGCGCGCGATGGCGACCGAAAGGATCTCGGCTTCCCCCGCCACAAGCCGCGACAGGATAAAGCCGATCAAGCTTCGGCCCATCATGGCGCGGTGGCAGACCACATTGCGGTCGAGCAAGAGGCTGCGGAACTCATCTTCGCCCCAGCCGCGCTGAAACGACGCGGCATGGACCGCGGCGATCGCCGCAGCATCGCGTTCGCTCGCCTCGGCCAGATTCGGCTCGGCCCGGCCGATCAGACGCGCAACCAAGCCCATCATCGGCGCGGCAATTGCGCGGCGTTTTGCGGCTGCGCGTCTGGTGCCCGCAGATATTGCGGCCGGAGCGGCGCCTGTTCCTCCGGCACCACCGCGCCCATGCGGGCGACCCAGGCGATATCCGGCGCCGGGCTCGCATCGACTGAGACCGGCACGGCATCGTCGGCCGACAAGCCGGCGGCAACAAGCCTCGCCGCCGAGCCTGCGATGCAAGACGACGTCTCGGCCGCCGCTTTCACCGCCTCGCGCAAAGGCGCCAGCCGCGGTGCGGTGAACAAACGGCCGCCGGGCGCAAACACCTGCAGATAAACATGGTTGTGGCGCGCATCGATGGCGGCCACCACCGGAAACCTCTCGTCATTCGCGATATGCGGTGCGGCGTAAGCCGAGAGCGTCGACAATCCGACGGCCGGCTTGTCCGCCGCCAGCGCAATGCCGCGCGCGGCCGCGATGCCGACCCGAAGCCCCGTGAAACTCCCGGGGCCTGTCGTGACTGCGATGCGGTCGATGTCCGGAAAGCTCAACCGCGCCTGATGCATCACCCGCTGTAACAACGGCAGCAACGCTTCGGCGTGGCCGCGCAGCATGGGCAGGCTTTCGCTCGCGACGATGCCGCCATGCTCGGTATCGAGCACGGCGGCCGAACACGCCGCCAGCGCCGTATCAATGGCGAGTACGCGCATAATCGCTCATGCAGGCGCCTAGTGTGGCGGATTTGAAGTTCCTCCCACGTTCGCCGCATGCTCTGAGAGGAACTACTTCAAATCCAAAAGCCACACTAGATCCATATACTTGCCAGTGTCCCCTTTGATTCCGAAGTTCGCATGGAGCAAGCCGCTCGCTCTTGCGAACTTCGGAATCGGGACACTGGCCGGAAAAGCCGAACTACATCGGCCGCACTTCGGTGACGTCGGGAAGGAAATGACGCAGCAGATTCTGAATGCCGTGGCGCAACGTGGCGGTCGACGACGGGCAGCCCGAGCAGGCGCCCTTCATGTTCAGATAGACGACACCGTCCTTGAAACCCTTGAACGTGATGTCGCCGCCGTCATTGGCGACGGCCGGCCGCACGCGCGTCTCGATCAGCTCCTTGATCGTGGCGACGGTCTCGGCATCGGCGGCGTCGAAAAACTCGTCGGGCTCATCGGTCTTGGCGCTCCCGCTGTTGAGCAGCGGCGCGCCCGACATGAAGTGCTCCATGATCCCGCCGAGGATCATGGGCTTGAGGTGTTGCCACTCGGCCGGCTCGTCCTTGGTCACGGCAATGAAGTCCGAGCCGAAGAACACGCCGCTGACGCCGTCGACCGCGAACAGCCGTTCGGCCAGCGGCGATTGGGCCGCCTCGTCGCGGCTGCGCAGGTCGAGCGTGCCGGTGTCCAGCACGGTCCGGCCGGGCAGGAATTTCAAGGTCGCCGGATTGGGCGTCGCTTCGGTCTGGATGAACATCGCTGGCTTCCTTCAGCTTGCGCTGCCGCACGGGCCGCCGTGAGACATGAATCCGCGCCCTGAGACGTAAATCTATTGTAATACGTGGCGAATTTCACTGGAAGTTCAAGTGCCGATTATCATTCGGGCTTCTCGCTAAAGCTCGGCCCCGGAAATGACCCTTACCCCGAGAGCGCGTCGATCTCGTCGTCAGTAAGGTGGCCGGGCACGATGGCGACCGGAATGGGATAGTCGCCGGCGGCGCGGCCGATGGTGGCAACCAGCGGACCCGGCCCTTCCGAGCCTGTGCCGGCGCCAAGCACCAGAATGAAAACGTCCTCGTCCTCGTCGATCAGGTTGAGGATTTCCTCGGCCGTATCGCCTTCGCGCACCACGCATTCGGGCGAGATACCGGCAATCGCTTTGGCGCGGGCGGTGAACTTGGCAAGCTGCGCGTCGGCCTCTTCGCGCGCCTCCGCGCGCATGATGTCGGCCACCCCGAGCCATTGCTGGCTCTGATCGTGCGTTTCCATCACGCGCAGCATGATCACATTGCCGCCGATGCGCGCCGCCCGCCGGCTGGCGAAATAGACGGCGCGGTCGCACTCTTCGGTGTCGTCGATCACGACAAGAAGTTTCGGCCGGTGGCCGGTTTCGTAGCTGCGGCGCTTGCGCGACATCGAATTCCCCCGGCGGCGAACGTCACACGCCACAAGCGCTTCATGCTGCCATGGGGTATGTCACCCGACAAGCGGGCTCGTTTCCCTCACTCCAAGGCACCGCGGCATGACGGCGAACGGCTACGACCGCACGAGGCCGACGATATCCTTCACCGCCTTCATGGTTTCGCCGGCGATCTTGCGCGCGCGTGCCGAACCGTCCGCCAGGATGGCGTCGATCGTGACCGGATCGCGCAGGAGCCGCTTCATCTCGCCTGCAATCGGGCCAAGTTTGGCGACCGATAGATCGACCAGCGCCGATTTGAAGGTCGAGAATTGTGCGTTGCCGTACTGGCCGAGCACATTGGCGCGCGTGGTGTCGGCGAGCGCCGCATAGATGCCGACGAGATTGTCAGCTTCCGGCCTTGCTTTCAGGCCGGCCTCTTCGCTCGGCAGCGGTTCCGGATCGGTCTTGGCCTTGCGGATTTTCTGCGCGATGGCGTCGGCATCGTCGGTCAGATTGATGCGCGAATAGTCCGATGTGTCCGACT
>Ga0210410_10003868_pt1 | contig 13234 bp, 11 predicted proteins | sample IncBWC4MmetaG_FD_161058 | JGI IMG/M metagenome (GOLD analysis project Ga0210410, IMG submission 161058) | Forest soil microbial communities from Barre Woods Harvard Forest LTER site, Petersham, Massachusetts, United States - Inc-BW-C-4-M | ecosystem: Environmental > Terrestrial > Soil >... | reverse complement strand
TGAATCCACCACTGCCTCACCGAGCGGCGCGAGATTTTCTTCGCTAACGTCCGGTCCCGTCCCATCAAACAAACAATCGCGATTCGTCCGCATCGCTTCGACTCGAACGCCGTGTTCCGCAAGCGCCCGATCCAAGTATCCCGCCCCGCAACCGTGCAGCGCGTCCGTCACAAAGGAGACTTTCGCCTTGCGCAGCGCATCGAAGCGCACCAATTCTTCCAGCCGCTTCAAATAACTCTCACGAAGATTCACCTTCTCCGTCTTCACCCCGCCCGATGGAACAGCCGGTGACGTAGGATACGCGCCATCTCGAGCGATAATTCTCGCCACGCGGGCCTCAATATCTTTCGTCACTTCCGGCAGCGCCGGCCCGGCATCCGCCGAAGAAAATTTCAACCCATGGTATTGTGCAGGATTATGACTGGCCGTGAAGTTGATCGCGCCATCAAGCTTCGACCGCTGAATTTCAAAAGCAACCGCCGGTGTCGGCGTAAACGTTTCGCAAAGCAAGGTTCGAATCTTGTGTTCCTGCAAGATCGCGACTGCCAGCTGCGAAAACTCCTCCGAGTAAAATCGCGTGTCGTAACCAACCAAAATCGTCGCGTTCTTCGTCTTGCTATTCACATGCTCCGCGATGGCCGTCACCGCCAGCCGCACGTTCGCAAATGTAAAATCGTCGGCAATCAACCCGCGCCATCCGGACGTGCCAAACTTGATGGGACTTACGTTCATCATGGGAGAAGCGCTCATACCGTCGTATTCTATTCCCAGTTTCCCGAAGACGAAAGCACGGAAAGGTATTTCCGGAGAGAACCGTATGAAGCCCAGCGATAACTATCGGCTCGTCCTAGTCACCTGCGCTAGTCCCATCCAGGCAAAACTCATCGCCCGCAGCGTGGTCGAAAAACGCCTGGCTGCCTGTGTCAACATTCTCCGCAGCCCCATCGAATCCCACTATCGTTGGAATGGCAAAATAGAAAAAGCCCGCGAGCTCTTGCTTCTCATCAAGACCACGGCAAGAAAGCTAGGCGGCCTCGAAAGGGAAGTGAAACGCCTCCACAGCTACGACGTCCCCGAATTCATCGCTTTATCCATCGTCGCCGGTTCGAAAGCCTACCTTGATTGGCTCGACGAGAATACTTAGTCCAGAGAAGAGTGCCGCTACCAAGGCTCAAGAAATTCGGCGGGTGTCCGTCCGGACTGCTTGAGGATGTCCGCGAGCGTGCCCCGGGGACCTCGGAGGGCATCGGAACCACGGTCTTCCAAGTCTCGTCGCGGACTCCTTTTTCAAGCGAAACGTGACTGTCCTCAGAACCGAGCTGCACAACTACACGTACAACAACGCCTGATCCAAATCCGCCATAATATCCTCCACATCCTCGATGCCCACCGAAATCCTAACCAACCCTTCGGTTATCCCAATCCGCTCTTGCACTTCCTTGGGCATCGAAGCATGGGTCATCTGCGCCGGCAAGGAAACCAGCGTCTCCACCCCACCCAAACTCTCGGCCAGCGAACAAAGTTTCAACTGATTCAAAAATCGCCGCGCTGCCTCGAGCGAACCCAAATCAATGGCGATCATCGCCCCCGGCCCTTTCTGCTGCCGCCGCGCAATATCATGCTGCGGATGCGTCGGCAACCCCGGGTAATGCGTTTTGCGAACCTTGGGATGCGCGTCCAAATGTCGCGCCACGGTAATTCCGTTGGCGTTGTGTTGCAACATGCGAATAGCCAGCGTTTTTAACCCCCGCGAAATAAGGAAGCAATCCATCGGCGCCAGCCCCGCACCCGCTGACCTCTGAATAAAATAAATTTTCTCCGCATCCGCTGGCCGCGTCAGCACCACCGCACCGCCGGTCGAATCGCTGTGCCCGTTCAGATACTTGGTCATCGAGTGCACGACGATATGCGCACCCAGCTCGATAGGCCGCTGCAAGTAAGGACTTAGAAAAGTATTGTCGACCGCCAGCGTGACGTTGCGCTCACTTGCCAATTTCGCGATGTCGCCGATATCGGTCACGCGCATCGTCGGATTGGTCGGCGTCTCGATGTAAATCAGTTTGGTATTCGGCCGGAGCGCCGCCAGCACGCAGGCCGGAATAGATGTATCGACGAAACTGAATTCCAGCCCAAAGTGCACCAAAAGCTGCGTCGACAGCCGGTACACGCCCCCATACACCGCTTCCGACAGCACCACGTGGTCGCCGGGCCGATAAAGCCGAAACACCGCGTCGATGGCCGCCATTCCCGAAGTGAAAACATAGGCGCTGTGCCCACCCTCCAGTTTTGCGACGGTTCTTTCCAGCGCCTTGCGGTTCGGATGGTTCGTCCGTGCGTAGTCGTATCCCTTATTCTTGCCCAGCTCCTCGTATACGTACGTCGAGGTCTGATAGATCGGCGCAACGATCGCTCCTGTGGCGGGATCTGGTTCCTGCCCGACGTGAATGGCGTTCGTGGCAAATCCCATGGTGATCTCCTCTTACTTGGCGAACTCTTTTCCCGTACCCCTAGCCTCTGGCAGCATTGCATTCTCGCTGCAGTTCCGCTCAACTATGGAAGTTACGAGACTAGGGGCCCATCGCTGCGCTTGCGGCTTGGAGCTCCTCGATGGCAGATTCTTCCGAAGTTACAGGAGCAAATCCAGCGAGTCAAATCCGCGGCATCGACTTGCAGCTTGGAGTATAGCGGTCCGTCTCCGGCGGCGCTACGCCAAGCAGCATCCAGATTCGCATTTGCATCTTAGTCCGGAGCGGAGTAACTTGACGCCATAGCGTATTTCGGATGAGGATGGAGTCCACCGGAACATGAAATTCTCTCGGCCCAATGTGCTGTCTCTTTTCTTCACGCTTCTGTGTGCCGCCGCGGCCTCGATCGTAGTCGCCGCCCAGGATTCGCCTGCGCCGCCGCCGAAAGCGCCGGCGCAATCTGCAGAAACCAACCGGTTAAGGATCGAAGTCACCGGCGGTGAAAAGGCTGTCCCCGTTGAAAACGCAAGCGTCTATGTCAAATACGTCCAGGAGCATGTCATCAGGAAGGATAAAAAACTCGAACTCAACGTCAAGACCAACCGCGAAGGCGTCGCCCATGTCGCCGAAGCTCCTCTCGGTCGCGCGCTCATTCAGATTATTGCGGAAGGTTGGAAGACCTACGGACGCTGGTACGACATCACTGATCCCCATCAAGTCATCAAAGTCCGCCTCGAGAGACCGCCGAAGTGGTATTGATTTGCCTTGAAGAATAAAAATGGGGACGATACACTCGTCCTCCGCAAAATTTTCCGCGTTCCATGCTCGCAGCGATCTGATTTTACATGCTTTGCGCATCGCGCTGGCCCCAACGTCGCGCTAGACGCTCACCCTGAAAAAAATCAGGTGCACCAAAATTGTGCAAACCGGAGCAGCACGTTGAAGCAAGTGAAGTTAGCTGGCAGCGCGAGAGGATTTTCCACACACTTATCAACACTTGTGTTGAAAACTTAATCCTGCAGAAATATTTTCTGTCGAGTTCGGCACAACGATTGCCCTGTGCAACTTCCCTGATTTTGACCGGCCCCTTCCCCGATGTTACAGTGGCTCATCGGATCTCCTGATGAATGAAACATTTGACGGAACTTTCTCGCTATTGCAAATGCTGTGGGGCAATATCGTGGCCCGCCCGCTGCGCAGCCTTCTCAGCGTGATTGCCATCGCCATCCAGGTCATTTTGGTTCTGCTCATTGTCGGTTTCACTTCGGGAATTATTTCCGAGTGGGGAAAGCGCGTCGAGGGTGTCGGCGCCGATATTCTCGTCCAGCCTCCCAACTCTTCGATCTTCTTTGCCTTCTCCAGCGCCGTTATGCAGGAATCTCTGGCCGATAAAATCGCCGCGCTGCCCGGCGTTGACGAAGTCGCTCCCACGCTTATCCTCGCAGAACCAAAGAACTTGACTCTCGTCTATGGCATCGACTACAAACGCTTCAATGCGCTGAGTCGCGGATTTTTATTCCGCTCGGGACGCCCGTTTGCATCCTCCGATGAGGCCATCGCCGATGACATCATCGCTCAAACCAAACACTTGAAGTTGGGACAACAGATCACCCTTTTGAATCATTCGTTTACGATCTGCGGAATCGTCGCTCACGGCAAGGGCGCCCGCTATTTTATCCCGCTGAAAACCGCGCAGGGTATCGCCGGCGCAGAAAGACGCGTCTCCATGCTTTTCGTTCGCAGCAAAGGCGACACCGAAGGCACTCGCGCGCAAATTGTTAATCTCACCCCTCAGGACCGCGTGCGCTCCATGAACGAATACGTAACCCTCATGAGCTCTTCCAATCTTCCTCAATTGAGACCGTTTACGCGCACCATGGTCGGGCTCGGCATTGTCATCAGCTTTCTTGTTGTGCTTCTCAATATGCACACCATGGTCATGGAACGTACGCGCGAGATCGGAATTCTCAAAGCCTTGGGTCTGTCGAGGATGGGCATTATGCGCATGCTTCTCGGAGAAACCCTGCTCCTCACGATTTTGGGATGCGCTCTGGGTATTGTCCTGACGTTTGCGTTTCAAGCCATCCTGAAGGAGACGAACCCAAGTCTGATGATTCTGATCACACGGCAATGGGTTCTTTCCGCGGCTTTGCTGGCTCTAGCTGGCGCTGCCATCGGTGCTATGTATCCGGCTCTGCGCGCAGCGAGTTACGATCCGGTTGTGGCATTGGCCTACGAATAAACTTTCCTTTCGCGGCAACTCAGGATGCGGGAGCGAGGGCGGCAAGTTCGCGCGAAACGTCGTCAATGGTCGCAAGCGGGCAGGATACATGCACCGTTCGACCTGGCTCCTCTGCATCTATCAGCAAATGGCCGTTGTGTGTGCGGATGTGAACGTATTGCAGCCCGTTGTGCACCTCCACGAGGTCAGCGTCGGGATATTTTTGCAGTTCCTTTGCCACCGCGTGCACCAGAGGCATAAACTTTGCTGATTGTTCTCCGGCTCGGAGCATCTGTCCCCGGGGAACAAAATGCATCGCCATGGGAATCACCGCTGCAGGCAGCCAGACATGGAGGTGTTGTCCTCTACCGCGGGTTTCGTCGACATCGACACGGAGCAGACCTTCGCGAAAGGTATAAGCCCCCGCCAGTACCACGGTGGCCCCAAAACCCAGAGCGATTTTCGCAAGCAGTACCATGTTACTGATCCTTTCTCGTCTCCCGCTTGCTGCGCGAGACGTCCCGGAGCCGGAAACTAGGAAATCTTCTGCTTAGTCGGTCGTGGCGTTCTTGGAATCCAGCCAGACGCGAATGGTGTTATCGTCATCCTTCACCGAAACCAGTTCCACGTCGCCTTGCCCTGCGAGCGCATGGAGCCCGGCTGCGATGTCCAGCTCGTCTTTGGAGCCTGAGAGCAGCGCTTCGACGACTTTCATGGGAACTTTGACCTCGACTTGCGAATGCTTCGGTTTGTTCTTGTCGTGTACGCGAACGAGCAGCTGTCCATCCTTCTTTCGGACGCTGACGTCCGCATCGTTGCTCTCGACGGTCACGAATTCGCCGTCTCGAGAATTGCGAACCGCTTCAAAAATCGTCCGAACGTCTACGCCATCACAATCCATGCAGCCGATGCGTACTTTGCCCTTGTGGAGGCGGTCGTGGTCGATGGCTGGAAGAACCTTTTCCGCCAACTCCAGGGGGACATTGACGCGGACCGTCTCGCCTCGGGAATTGGTGCTAATGACGCGCACGTGCAGCCACCGCTCGCCGTAGGCGGATGTGCCTGATTGAGTTGAACTTATTTGCGCTTGCATGCCGAGAGGGGCGTACAGAAAAGCGGCGGCCAGGAAGGCTATTACGGGGAAGAGATGCCGGGTGCGGGTGGTCATAGCGGGATGCCTCCTTTAGGCATTTGGACAGAGATACGAGGGCCGGCGGGGAAAAGTTTCCTGATTCGTGATTTCGCTCCGAAACCGCTTAGGCTGCCGAGTTGCTCAAGACGGGCACAGCGTGCTGCGCCCTTATGAGTTCAGGCCTGCCGGCGGAGCATCCCGTGAGTGCATGGCTAGCTTACCGCCGGCTGCCATTTCAGGAAGATGGCGGCTAGGGGCGGGAGGGTGAGGCAGAGTGAGTTTGCTCGGCCTTGCGAAGGTTGATTGGAGGCCTCTTGGCCACCTAGATTGCCTACGTTTGAGCCGCCGTAGCTTGCCGCGTCGGTGTTGAGGATTTCAGAGTAAAAGCCTGGTTGGGGAACGCCGATACGGTAGCCTTCACGGACTACCGGCGTGGCATTGAGAATTACGATTAGTAAATCCTTGGGTTTTTTGCCGTGACGGGCAAAGGCGAAGACGCTGTTGTCGGCGTCGTTCGCGTCAATCCACTCGAAACCTTGCCAGTTGAAATCGACTTCGTGGAGCGCCGGTTCCGAGGCGAGCAGCTTATTTAGATCGCGTACAAGGCTTTGCACGCCCTTGTGCGAATCGTATTGGATGAGGTGCCAGTCCAGGCTGTGAGCTTCGCTCCATTCGCTGCGCTGCGCGAGTTCCTGACCCATGAACAGGAGTTTTTTTCCGGGGTGGGCGCACTGATAGGCAAATAGGAGGCGCAGGTTCGCAAATTGCTGCCACAAGTCGCCGGGCATTTTGTGCAAAAGAGAATTTTTGCCGTGGACAACTTCGTCGTGGGAGAAGGGAAGCATGAAATTCTCGGAGAAGGCGTAGAGCATCGAGAAGGTCAGCTTGTTGTGTTCGTATTTGCGGTGAACCGGGTTCGCCGAAAAATATTTCAGCGTGTCGTTCATCCAGCCCATGTTCCACTTGAGACTGAAGCCCAGGCCGCCTAAATACGTGGGACGCGTTACGCTGGGCCAGGACGTGGATTCTTCAGCGATGGTGAGAATGCCGGGAAAGCGGCCGTACGCTACTTCGTTCATGCGTCTCAGGAAGGCGATGGCGTGAAGATTTTCGCGGCCGCCGAACTCATTGGGGATCCACTCACCTGCTTTGCGGGAGTAATCGAGATAGAGCATGGAGGCAACGGCGTCCACGCGAAGGCCATCGATGTGATATTTATCGAGCCAGAATAAAGCGTTGGAGATAAGGTAGTTCTGGACCTCATTGCGGCCGTAGTTGTAGACGAGCGTGCCCCAATCGGGGTGCGTGCCCTGGCGGGGGTCGGCGTGCTCGTAGAGGTGAGTACCATCGAACTGCGCGAGGCCGAAGGTGTCGCGCGGGAAATGCGCGGGAGTCCAGTCCAGAAAAACGCCGATGCCGGCCTGATGGCAGCGGTCGATAAACTCCATGAACTCGGCGGGAGTGCCGTAGCGGCTGGTGGCAGCGAAGTAGCCAATCGTCTGGTAGCCCCAGGAACCGTCGAACGGGTGTTCCATGATGGGAAGCAGCTCGATGTGGGTGTAGCCAAGATCCTTGACGTAGGGAATAAGCTGATCGCCAAGCTCGCGATAGGTGAGCCAGCGGTCGTGGCTTTCGGGGACGCGACGCCAGGAGCCGAGGTGGACTTCGTAGACGGACATGGGCGATTCGAGCCAGTTTTTTTGTGAGCGCTGGTTGATCCAGTCGGTGTCGGTCCATCGATAGGTGTCGAGATTGACGACCACGGAGCCGGTATTGGGGCGGAGCTCGCCGCGAAAGGCGTAGGGATCGGCTTTGAGGGGGAGCATCGCGCCTTCGGCGCCGATGATTTCGTATTTGTAGATGGCGCCTTCACCAAGTTCGGGGACGAAGAGTTCCCAGATGCCGGAAGAGCCGCGGGCGCGCATGGGATTGACGCGGCCATCCCAGCGGTTGAGATCGCCAACGACGCTGACGCGGCGGGCGCTGGGCGCCCAGACGGCGAAGTGCACGCCGCGCACACCTTCGAGCGTTTTGAGATGTGCGCCGAGTTTATCGTAGGTGTCGTAGTGGCGGCCTTCGCCCATGAGATGAAGATCAAACTCGCTGAGGAGGTAGGGGAAGGCGTAGGTGTCGAAAGTTTCGATGGTTTCGCCGTATGCCGTGCGGTACCGAATGCGATACGAGGCGGGAGCTGGCGCGGTTTGCTGCGAATCCGGGAGGGCGGCTTCAAAGAATCCTTCGGCGCGCAGCCTGCGGGCGGGGATGGGCTCGGACACACCTTGGAGGAACACGCTGGCGTCTCGAGCACCGGGGCGGAAGAAGCGAATGGCCCAGCCGTGACCGGCGGGATGCGGTCCGAGCAGAGCGAATGGATCGGCGTGACGGCCCGCGAGCAGAGCATCGATCTGAGCTTCGAGACGCGCGTCCTTTGCTGGCGCAACGCTGGCAAGCGGAGAGGGCGCTGGCTTTTTTTCTTCAGGCATGGGGCTTTTCTCCGCAGCGGTCTGATAGAGCCGGGAACGGAGGCGGGGTACAGTGTACAAGGAGGGAGGAGGAGTGGGTAGTGAGTAGTGCGTCATGGGTGAAGCGCGACGAGAGATGAGTGCGAGGTGCCGAGAGGGGATGCTACACCGTCCGGTCGTTTTGTAAGGGCGGCAAACAAAGGACTTATGCAATCGAACGAACGCGCGTGGGCGGGGAGTGACTGCTGGCGATGGCGCGGTATTCGAATCATCAGTGTCCGCAAGGCGATGCAGCGCGAACGAGAACACTAGGAAGAAAAAAACTGAGAAATGAGAACGGCGTGACGAACCGCGCCACGAATACGACCTGCCTGAATGGAAAGGCGCGGTCCGCGGCAAATATGTCGCGCGCTATCGCGCGGGAACGAATCTCCTGTTGCTCTCGCCAGACGCCGAGTACTTCCCTGACGAGCAATCCGTCAATACGGCGTTGCGCGGGTTGATTTGCGTGGCGCAGGGGCGTGTCCGCGGCGCGCGCTGACCACGCGTGACCAGCGAGAAAAGACCAAAGTCAAAAGCCGCACCCTTTGAAAAACGAAACCCCGAAGGGTGCGCCACCCAATTCGAAGTCTTGGCCCGTCCGGCGTGCACGATAGCGATGCCCAGTCTTGAAACGCCGGGTTCACGGATTCTTAACAGAGGTGCAAAGCTGCAGTTGTTTCGGTGTGGGAGGATTCGTGCGCCTTGGAGGGCTATGCACGTGAATAAACGGCGCACTTTGGCATTTTTGACAGTGGTGACAGCGGTTGGGCTGGCAGGAGGCGTGTTTGTCAACAAGATGGCTGCCGACGACGATGATCATCATTCGCGGCATTTCCGATTTGAAGAGGGTAGTTTGGTCCTGAGCCGAAGCGTGTATAGGGGGGCGGCTTCGACGGTGACAATCGGGGAGACTTTGCCGCGGGGATGCGCGGGCGGTGCGAATGGGAGCACGGTCGTGGCGGTGCCAACTACTACGGCTGGCGTGTCGACGAACGTGACGGTGACTTGCGGAGTTGCGTCGGACAACGGGGAAGCTCCGAACCTCGTGGATTCTCACAATGTTTGGAATAACTCTCGGACCGACGGGAGTTTTGGCGTTAGTTCGCCGATCTTTTTGGACAACCTATCGACCGATGGATGGCTTTTGGGTTCGCTGCCGATCCCGAGCGATCAGATGGTGACTAGCTTTAGATCGAAATCGGAGTGGCATTGAACCAGTCGATGGATGGGCGGTCGATTACGTTTATGGGATATCAGGGCGGGCCGGGTTGCGGAGGGTTTCCGGTTTCGCCGACGGCGCCAAATTTGGTGGATGTGTCGGCTTCAAATACGCCGGCGATTTGCGACCCGACGAATGCAGTGATTTCGAGCTTTGCGAGCACTCCGGTTGTGCCGACGGCGTACTATCGGGCTGTCGCGGAGGTGGATGGCGACGGGCACCTGAGCATCACCGATGGGAATGCCTACAGCGGGGATAACGGGCGTGCGGCGATCAAGGGCGGGAATGGCTTGTACTACATGGTGGGGAACGACAATAGCGGGAACTTGTCAAAGGCTCAGCTACCGATTACGCCGATTGGGATTGATCTGGTCAATGCGACGGGGTCCGAGCTGCTCGTGCCCGGGGGAGTACCGCCAGTGCCGCCGAACGTTGGAATGATCGGGCGGCTGCTGTTCGGAAAAGACAAGCCCGGGAAAGATACCAACTTCCGCGGCATGACGATTTTCAATAACACTCTGTACATCACTAAGGGTAGCGGTGGGAATGGGATCAACACCGTGTACCAGCTGGGGACTGCGGGAACATTGCCAACTGGCGCGGCAGCGGATTTGGCAAAGGTGCCGATTGCGATCTTGCCGGGATTCCCGAACACGGCCGCTAGCACCCGGAACTTCGTTTCCGTTTGGGATTTGGTTCGCCGACGCGAATACTCTCTATGTTTCGGACGAGGGCGATGGGGTGTTGGTGACGCCTGCGGTCAATGGAAATGTGGCGGACGCTCAATCGTTGGCGACGGCAGGCGTCGAGAAGTGGAGTTTGGTGAACGGAACTTGGACTATGCTATACGTTTTGCAAGATGGGTTGAATATTGGGGTGCCGTATGGCGTGGCGAATTATCCAGCGGCGCTTAATCCTGCGACCGGCGGGTGCCGGAACATGACTGGGCGGCACAACCATGACGGGACGGTCACCCTCTATGCCATTACTTCCACGATCAGTACCAATGGCGATCAGGGGGCGGACCCGAACAAGCTGGTGAAGGTGAGCGACTTGTTGTCAGCCACGACTCTGCCGACGGGTGACGGAAATGGCGATCGGGAGGATCGGGTGGGTCACTTTGTGACCATTCGCTCGGCAAAGGCGGGTGAGGTGTTTCGCGGGGTGGCGTTTGCGCCCTCGGATCGTGGCGACGATCATGATCGGTGGTAGCTGCTGACAATTACGCCATAGGCTCAAAAAAACTCTCCGGGCCAGAGAAGGCCCCTGGGAGTTTTTTTGTGTGGGCCGTCTTCCACGGAGTCGCAGGTCGCAGTGCGCGCTTTGTGAGTAGTTCGAGACTTTGATTTGGCAGGGGAGTTAAGATGCGGGGCATTGTTCGGAGAGGCGTTGAGGGGGAATATGCGAAACCTTAGGTGCTTGAGCGGACTGGGAGGTTTGGTTTTGGCGGGAGGATTGGCGCTGCTGAGCCTCGATGCGAATGGTCAGGACCGCGGGCAGACGCGGTCGATGGTGATTTCGAAGGGCGGAATTGTGGCTTCGGAGTCGCCGCTGGCCTCGCAGGCGGGCGTGCGAGTTTTAGAAATTGGCGGGAACGCAGTGGACGCGGCGATTGCTGCGAACGCGATGATGGGCGTGGTTGAGCCGATGATGAATGGGATCGGCGGGGATTTGTTTGTGATTGTGTATGACGCGAAGGCTAACAAGCTTTATGGGTTGAACGCCAGCGGGTGGGCGCCTAAGGGGTTGACGATAGAGTTTTTGCGCAAGCAGGGACTGAGAGATATGCCGCAGGCGGGCGTGCATTCGATTACCGTGCCGGGTGTGGTGGACGGATGGCAGAAATTGGCGGACAGGTTTGGAAGGAAAAAATTGAAAGAAGATTTGGCGGCGGCGATTCGAATGGCGCAGGACGGTTTTCCTGTGCCGGAATGGGATGCGGGGTATTGGGCGGCGGAAGGGGACCTTTTGCGGACCGACGATGCGGCGACGAATCTTTATTTGCCGGGGGATCATGCGCCGAAGGTTGGGGAAGTGTTTCGGAACCCGGATTTGGCGGCGTCTTTGGGGCAGATCGCGGAGCGAGGGAGGGACGCGTTTTATAAGGGAGAGATTTCGAAAAAGATTCTAGACGCGATGAAGCGGCACAACGGGACGATGACCGAGCAGGACTTGGCGCAGTATTCGAGCGAGTGGGTGGAGCCGATTTCGACGACGTATCGCGATTGGACGGTGTACGAGATGCCGCCGAATGGGCAGGGGATGGCCGTGCTTGAGATGTTGAATATTATGGAGACGTTTCCGTTGGGGCAGAAAGATACCGGGTATGGTTCGACGAAGGCGCTGCACACCATGATCGAGGCTAAGAAACTAGCTTACGCGGATGTGGCCAGATACTTGGGTGATCCGCGGGGACAGAAGATTCCGGTGGCCACGCTGGTTTCGAAACCGTGGGCCGTGGAGCGGGCGAAATTGATTGATCCGGACAAGGCGGCCTGCGAAATCGCAGCAGGAGAGATTGCGGGCGGTAGCGATACGACTTACTTGAGTGCGGTGGACCGAGACGGGAACATGGTGTCCTTGATTCAGAGCAATTACGCGGCGTTTGGATCGGGGATTGTTCCGGCAGGGGCAGGATTTGTGATGCACAATCGCGCCGGATTGTTCACGCTTGATCCTTCGTCGCCGAATGCGCTGGCCGGACACAAGCGACCGCGGCATACGATTATTCCGGGGTTTGCCGAGAAGGGGGATACGCGCATGGCGTTTGGCATTATGGGAGGGTGGAATCAGGCGCAGGCGCACGCGCAGTTCATGGCGAATATTGCGGATTTTAAGATGAACATTCAGGCGGCGGTGGAGGCGGCGCGGTTCACGAAATATACGTTCACCGGCTGCGATGTGGAAATGGAGAACCGCTTCAACGGAAAAGTACGAGACGAATTGACGGCCAAGGGACACCAGATCAAGGTTCTGGGGACTTTTTCGAGCAGGGTGGGAGGCGGGCAAGTGGTTTTGCGGGATTTTGCGGCGGGAGTGAACTATGGAGCGTCGGACCCGCGGAAGGATGGCCAGGCGACGGTGGAGTTACCGGCTCCGTGAGTAAACTGGGGGGTACGGCAGGTTCCGAGCCGGTGGCGGTCCTGAGCAAGTCCTTTTCACTATGAAAAATGGGAAGGAATCTTCCCAGAGAGCCAGGAAGTACAGGTCCGGCAGTTTTGTAAATTGTTTGTTATGAGTGGATTAGAGGGTCAAGGCTTGGCTGGTAAGTTGCACCTGTACGGATGGCCAGGGACGGTGCCCCGCAGCTACCCTCCTCGGCGACGGAGAGCCTCATGGGACTCGAACGGGTGGCACATGGCTTCTTGCGATACGCGGCGTTCTCGGCGTTGTGTTTCGCGTTAAATCCTTCCGCCAAAGCGCAAGATGCGGATGTTTCTGGGAGTTACCAGTGCACGCAGGCGAAAGTGCAGGGCAAGGTCAAGGCTTGCACGGCGGCGCCCTTGATCCTTAAGAATGATGGCCGGTTCGAGTTGCGAGGTTGGGAAGGCAGCTACCTGGTAGATGGGCAGTGGGTGACACTGTCGGATTCGTTGACGAAGGCTCGGGCGAAGATTGTGCCGGGCCATAAGATTGTCCTGCGATATTACGGGCGGCATGGTTGGGCGGAGATGACCTATGAGCGGCGGGTGG
>Ga0210410_10003867_pt1 | contig 13236 bp, 11 predicted proteins | sample IncBWC4MmetaG_FD_161058 | JGI IMG/M metagenome (GOLD analysis project Ga0210410, IMG submission 161058) | Forest soil microbial communities from Barre Woods Harvard Forest LTER site, Petersham, Massachusetts, United States - Inc-BW-C-4-M | ecosystem: Environmental > Terrestrial > Soil >... | reverse complement strand
CTTCTCGGTGATGGAGTTGCCTAACTCCGTCGGGGTCATCCCCGCCGCGGTCACGTCTCCCAGCAGCGGCATGGAAATTTTTCCATCTGGACGCACCGGCAAACTCTCCGACAGATCAGGTTCCTTCCAGACCGAGATGTGCAGAGAATCATCGGCCCCGATCACATAATCGGAATCAGCCTTAGCGCCCGCAGGCTGCGTGATCATCGCCGGCGCAGTCTTCTCAGTCGCCGCGTCATTTTGCCCTTGCGAGACAGCGGTCAGCCCGATCATCACCAACGCCGCGACTCTCAACCAAACAATCTTCATTCTGCTCTCCGCAAATCTGATAGCCAAGGCCCGACTTCTTCGAGCCGCGAAGCACAGCGCACACCGACTCCTCTTCCACGCGGGCGTCATTTTTCCTTGCAATAGGGCACCGGCTTCGGCCCCGCAACGTGAAGAATGATGACCGGAATTTCTGCGTCCCCGCGAATCTTAAAGTTAGCACAACGGCCAGGAAGGGATAGCTGTGACACCTTCACTCTACTCTATGTTTTCAACAACTTAGAGTCAACGATATTCATCTGCTTGTAACAAAACACACTCTTCCCACCTAGGCCTACTTCCATTGAACCGGGTTCCTGACAGCGTGTCTATGGCACGATTCGGCAAGATCTGCGGCCCCAATCCGCTTCGGTTCGTGGCTCCTTGTGTGACTTGGTCGGGTAACTTCGCGCCCTTCCGGTTTCAGATCCTGCACATCCGACTCCGGCACGATAGCTTGGGATCGGAAGTGATGCCGTAAGCAAGCCCCGCTCTTGGCATTGCGTTGCACGCGCACCTCGTTTCGCTTATTCTCGAATTTCCCCTAGCGCCGTCAGGCCATTCCGTGAATACAGTGCTGCGAACCGAGTCTTCGACTGCCCGCCCGTCGCTGGCATTCCCCGGCGCAATCCCACTCTGGCAGGCCGCAGTCTTAGCAGCACTCTCTCTCTGGCTCTATTGGTCGACGCTCGCTCACCTCGCCAGCCAATGGTGGCACGATCCAAATTTTTCCCACGGATTCTTCGTGCCTCTCTTCTCCGCTTTCGTTCTCTGGCAGGAGCGCGACCGCTTCAGCCGAATCACTCCAAGCCCCTCATGGCTCGGCCTGATTCTGATTGCAGGAGCCCTGTGTTTTCTGATCGTCGGCCAAATGGGCGCAGAATTATTCGTGGCCCGTTTCTCCATCCTGATCTTGCTGGCTGGCGCCATCATTCTTTTTCTAGGTTGGAATTTTTTCTGCGCCGCATTCTTTCCCTGGGCTTTCCTTGTACTGATGATCCCCATCCCCGCCATCATCTTCAATCAAATTACCTTCCCGCTTCAGTTGCTTGCCTCGCGGGTCGCGGCCGCGGTATTGCCGGTCTTCGGCGTCCCCATTCTGCGCGAAGGTAACGTCATCAATCTGCCCGCGATGGCCCTCGAAGTCGCCGAAGCCTGCAGCGGAATTCGCTCTCTCATGTCTCTGCTCACCCTCGCCATCATCTATGGATACCTGATGGAAAAGCGCCTCTGGGTGCGCTGGCTGCTCGCGCTCGCCTCGATTCCCATTGCGGTCGCCGCCAACAGCGTGCGCATTATTGGCACGGGACTGCTGGTCCAATACTGGGACGCCGACAAAGCTGAAGGCTATTTTCATGCTTCCTGGGGATGGATCATCTTCGTCATCTCGCTCGCCCTGCTCTATGCCTTACACGCCTTCGTGCGCATCGTCGCGCCCGAGAAAGCGGTGCTAGCATGAGTAGTGGTCTTCTCCGGTTTATCGCCGCCGCAATCCTGATCTCGTCCGCTGCCCTCTTCCTGCAAGCACGCAGCCGCAACGAAGTCTTTCCCCCGCGCCAGCCTCTCAACACTTTCCCCGACCAACTGCAATCCTGGAGCGGCACCGACATCGCCATCGACAAAGACGTCCTCGACGTTCTCGGTCCCGGCGACTTTCTGCTCCGCGTCTATCAAAACGAAGATCATCAAAACGAAGATCAACCGCAACCCTACGTCGATCTCTTCATCGCCTATTTCCCCAGCCAGCGCGCCGGCGACACGATTCACTCTCCTAAGAATTGCCTGCCCGGCGCCGGATGGACTCCGGTCGAGTCCGCTCGCGTCTCGCTCGCCTTGCCCGGCCACGCGCCCTTTCCCGCCAACCGCTATGTGATCGCCAAAGGCGATGCCCGCGAACTGGTGCTCTACTGGTACTGGGCCCACAACCGCGGCGTCGCCAACGAATACTGGGCCAAGTTTTATCTGGTCAAAGATTCCATGCAGATGAACCGCAGTGACGGCGCGCTGGTCCGCATCACGACCCCCATGCTCCCCAGCGAAACCGTCGACACCGCCCAACAGCGCCTGCTCCCCTTCGCCGACAACATCGCGCCGCTGCTGGACACCTATATCCCGCGCTGACAAAGTTTCAACGACCCGCTGGTTTTCCCCGTGTTCCCCTGTGCCCTCTGTGTTAAAGATTTTTCGCTTTATGTCAGAGCTTGCCCCACAGAGGACACGGAGGACACAGGGTAAATCTGAAGGCTTACTTCCGCCGCGACGCCCTCTTCCCTACTCGGCGTGAAGTATCATTTAGAAGTACAAGCCATCTTCCCGGCACCGGTTGGAGACCAAAACATGATCCGTCGCGTCACCCTGCTTCTCGCCTGCTCCCTGCTCGCCGTTTTCACGGGATGCTCCCGCGATCCCAACGTGCGCAAGCAGAAATATTTCGACAGCGGCGAAAAATATTTCGCCCAGGGCAAGTACAAAGAAGCAGCCATCCAGTATGCCAACGCCATCCAGGTCGACTCCCGCTTCGCGCGAGCCCACTATCAACTGGGCGAAACCTACCTCAAAGTCGGTGACACCACACGCGCCTTTCAGGAACTCACTCGCACCGTCGAACTCGCGCCCGACAATTACCGCGCCCACACCGACCTCGCGAATCTTCTCTTAACCGTCCGCGGCGCCGACGGCGCTCCCTCGCCGGAATATCTAGCGCAGGCGAAGATCCACCTCGACCTCCTCCGCGCACGCCAGCCCGACAACTCCGAGACCCACGAAGCCTGGGCCAATTACGACGCCGTGCAAAATAAACTCCCCGCCGCATTGCAGGAAATGCAGCAAGCCATCGCCGCCGATCCCCAGAAGCCCGAGCTTTATCTCCTCATGGCCCTCCTTCAGATCCGCGCCAACCAACCCGATCAGGGCGAGATCAGCCTGCAAAAAGCGATCGCACTCGATCCCAAATCCATGAACGCGCAAATGGCGCTCGGAGGCTTCTATCAATCGCGCAACCGCTTCGAAGAAGCCGAGCGGCTGTTCCGGCGCGCGATCGACGTCGATCCCCGCAATCCTGCGCCGCGAGGCGCTTTCATTCGCCTGCTGATGGCCGAAAACAAGAAAGATGAGACCGAAGCTTTTCTAAAACAAACCAAGATCGACCTGGCCGACAACTCCGAAGGCTACCGCATGCTCGGCGACTTCTATTTCGCCACCGGACAAATGGACAAAGCCGCCGCCGAATACGCATCGCTCTACATCGATCATCCCAAAGACCCGCTGGTGAAGCGCAACTACATTCAGATCCTGATCCTCAAGAATCGCCTCGACGAAGCCAGCAGACTCGACAACGAAATTCTCAAGAACAGTCCCCACGACGTAGACGCGCTCATCTACAAAGGCCAAATCCAACTTCATAAAGGCGACAGCGCCGGGGCCGTCGATTCTTTGCAGAACGCTCTGCGCAAAGATCCCGACAGCGCCATCGCCCACTACCAACTCGGCCTCGCCTACGAGCAGCAGCACAACGACGCGCGCGCCGAGTCCGAGTGGCGCGACGCCGTCCGCCTGCGCCCCGACCTCACCGACGCCCAACGCGCCCTGGCCGCCCTCGAGCTAAAAAACGGCGAACTCGACGCCCTTCTGCAAACCGCGCAGCAAATTATCACCGCGCAACCAAACTCGGCCGATGGATACTTGCTGAAAGCCGTCGCCGAGCAGAATCGCCAGCGCTATGCCGAAGCCCAGCAAGACGCGCAACACGCCATGCAGGTCGCTCCGCAAATTCCCGCCCCGTACGTTCAGATGGGCAACATCGATCTCCTGCAGAAGCGCTTCGCCGAAGCCGAAAAAGATTATCGGCAGGCTCTCGACAAAGATCCGTCGTCCGCCGAAGGCCTCAGCGGACTCATGAACACCTATTTCGCGCAGAAGCAATTCGACAAAGCTGTGGCCGCCGCGAATGCACAAATCGCAAAGTCCCCAACCAACAGCATCTTTTACGATCTGCTCGGCACCGCCCTGTTCAACGGCAAGAAAGATTTTCCCGGCGCCGAAACCGCACTCCGCAAATCGATTGATCTCGACAAGAACAATCTCGACTCCATCGAAAAACTTGGCAAGGTCGAAATCCAGGAAGGTTCAGCCGATCAGGCGCTCGCTCTCTATCAGCAGTCGATCAAGGACAATCCTAAGGATATCCGCTTCTATATTCTCTCCGGCGAACTCTATGAAGGCCGGCAGGACTGGGACAACGCGAAATCCATGTATCAGCAGGCGCTAGCCCTTCAGCCCGATCAGCCGCTGGCCTCCAACAATCTCGCTTATGTGATTTTGCAGCAAGGAGGCAACATCGACCTCGCCCTCGCCATGGCCCAAACCGCCCGCCGCGGCATGCCCGAGTCCCCCAACGCCGCCGATACGCTGGGCTGGGCCTACTATCAAAAGGGCATTTACCAATCCGCGATCGATCAATTTCAAGAATCGCTGAAGCTGATCGAGAAGCATTCTTTCCCCGACGACTCCGCCGTCCACTACCATCTCGGGCTCGCCTACCAGAAAGCGAATCAAACCGCCCTCGCCCGCCAGCAACTGGAGAAAGCCCTGAAGCTCAGCCCGAATAACTCCGACGCAAGAAAGGCTCTATCAGACCTGCGTGGGTGAGGGTCACGAGTGATCGCGCTGGGTTTCACTGCTTGCCCTCACGGATATCACCGATCAGGTCAGTGGAAGGGATTGGCTACAACCACGCCGAAGTATTTCTGCCGCGGGTTCAGATCTTCCGACCAGATCCTTTCGCAACCGGCGCGCTCCGCCGCAGCGACAATCAAGCCATCGTAGAAATGGATTCCGTAGGCCGCATGCGCTTCAACAGCGCGGCGTACCATGACAGCATCGGGGGCGATTACCTTGATTGGCGCCAAGATATCCAACAGCGCGCTAATTTCGTCAGCAGTGCGCCGAACCGCGACCTTGTGCAGCAGCGTCGAGGTAAATTCGGCCAGCACCTGCGCCGAAATGATGAATTGGCCCCGGAGTGCTCCCTTAACTAACTCCTGGGCAATTTTCTGTTTCAGTGGTTCGATGGGATCGTATGCGTACACCAGAACATTGGTGTCGAGCAAGCTAAGACCGGTCATACAGGTCTTCTCGCCGCCAGGTCTTCTTTCCGACGCGAATTTGGAAGTCGTTAAAGCTCTTTTCTAAAGCCTCCATTTCACGGCGCTTGCGGTCTGAGTTGGCGTGTTCGGCAGCCAGTTGTTCCAGATGCGCCCGCACCAGTCCAGTCAGGGTCGTATCCTTTTCAACCGCAATCTTGCGGACCTCTTTGACCAGATTGTCGTCGAGCGTCAACGTGACATTCATTGACCCATAATAAGGGAAACCCTTAACCCGTGCAACCGAAATGTTATTAGTCCGCAGGCATTCCCTGCTTCCAGCCCTTGCGTTCGTTCAACTTGACCACAAACAGAAAAACCCACCGCAAGGTGGGGTTGGTTGAAAAGCATTCGTGAAGTCTTAGTCCGCCGCGAACTCCTGCTTGGCCGGCATCTCCGCCTGCTGCCGCTTTACCGCTCGATTGGAAGGCAGCCCCGCGTCGCGAATCTTATACAGCAGCGCCCGGTAGCTGATGCCAAGCGTCCGCGCCGACTGCTTGCGATTCCAGTGGTGGTTCTGCAAAACCTTCAAAATAACTTTTCGTTCCAGCTCCCGCACCGCCTGGCGCGTCAACTTCTTCAGCGAGATCGGACCGTCGAGATTAATTTCGGCGTTGAGTAAATCCGGCTCGCGCGGCGAAAGATCGCTCGAAATCACTTCTTCGTTGCCCAGAATCACATAGCGCTTGACCAGGTTTTCCAGTTCGCGAATGTTTCCCGGCCAATGATATTTGCGCAGCACCGCCATCAACTCCGCCGACAAAGGCTTCGCCCGGCAGTTGTACTTGCGGTTGTGATATTCCAGGAAATAGCTGACCAGTTCAGGAATGTCCGCCGCCCGCTCGCGCAGCGCCGGCAAGTGCAGGTTCACCACGTTGATGCGATAAAACAAATCCGCGCGAAATGTCCCGTTCTCGATTTCCTGTTCCAGCTTGCGGTTCGTAGCGCACACCACGCGCACTTCGACTTTCTTGTCTTCTTGCGCGCCGATGCGGCAGAACTGCCCGTCCTGCAAAAGTTGCAGCAGCTTCGACTGCAATGCCATGTCCAGCTCGGAAATTTCGTCGAGAAACAGCGTTCCCCGATGTGCCATCTCCACTCGCCCCGGCTTCATGCCGTAAGCGCCGGTGAATGCGCCCTTTTCGTATCCAAACAATTCGCTCTCGAGCAGCGTGCCCGGAATCGCCGGGCAGTTAACCTTGACCCACGGACCCGTCCGCCACGGCGACGCAGCATGAATCATGCGCGCGATAATGTCTTTGCCTGTGCCGCTCTCGCCCTGGATCAGCACCGGAACGTTCGCGCCCGCCAGCTTCGAAAGTCGTTCTCTGACGGCGCGCATGTTGTCCGTCCGACCGAAGACGATCGCCTCTGGCGGCATCTCACCAAGCGGTTGCACCAACGAATTCACGCCAATCGCGGTTGTCATGTAGGATTTCGACGAATAAGGGGGGAACACTTTTGGTGCACCCTTGGCACCAAACCGCATGGCGCCCGGGGATCGGACAGCTAAACTTACCTTATGTGATTGAAGCGAATCAACTTACCAAAGAGCGAAGCCGATGCTCCGAAGTAATCTTCAGGTAACTGGATGAACCAGGGAGGCTTGGGACTGAGAAAACATTTTCACACAGTAGCAAGCATTTTCCTTCGCTTGACTGGATGAGGTTGGCTTAAGGGTCTCAAGAATTTGACCCCCATCAAGTAATAGCCAGCCTCATGCGAGCTGCGCAGCGGCTTGGCGCGAAGATTCCGCGATGCACTTGTCACCGAGGCCCACGCTGCCAGCGGCGCGCTGGGAATCTCCAATTGAATCGGAGCCGCGGTGGGGAGCAATCGCCGAATGGCTACCAGCATTCCTCCCGCGCTCACGTTCAATGCGGTCGCGAACTCCAGCACCTCTTTGCCCTGTTCATCGCAGGCCCGCACGAACACTGGAATGGCTAGAGTCAGGCGCGTCCACTTCCGTCGCTCACCCTTTTGCGCACTTATCATGGAGAAGAACACTAGAGCCGTTGGTCCCTATACGGGAGCATCTCAGGGGCCACATCGACTAGGAAACCAGACACAAACGGCGTGATAATCGGCTGAATCGGCACCAGTCACCCGGAAATCCCCACGATCTGTCATAAATTAACGTTAATTTATTCGCTTTGTATTCGCCGATTGAACATTCTTTTGTAAAGTTTTGAAAGTGCAAGCTTTTGCTACACTTGGGTAATTCCCGCGCATTTTTCATTGACAAGGAAATACGTCTGGCATACGATTTTTCAACACCACTCGATGCAAATGAACACGAGTGCACAGTCCTTTTTCCCCCCGACATTCTGTGGATTTTCCGGTGCTTATGGCGAAGAATTCTTCTGTCTCAGAGTCAGCCTTCAGTGCAGGCGCGGCCCCAAGAACTGCGTCTCCGAATGATTCGGATGTCCCGAATCCGGAAAACCTGCTCCAGGAATACACCGAACTCCGGCAGCGCTACACTCGCACCACCAATGCTTTGGCCTCGGCCGCGCACGATCTGAAAACTCCGCTCTCTATACTCAACGGATACGTTGACCTACTCCACAGTGAAAAGCTGGGTCCGGTCAGCGAGCGCCAGCGCGAAGTCCTGCGCGACATGCGTGCCAGCGGAAAGCGCCTCAACCAGTTCATTCAGGACTTTCTCACCTTCAGCGCCCTCGAAACCGGCGGTCTGCGCATGAAGTTCGCTCCCGGCGACATCAATGATTGCCTCTCAGAAGTCTGCCGTCTTTGGTCGAATCGTTTTCATGAGAAGACACTTGCGCTCTATTTCCTGGCCAACGACAAACTGCCCGTCTTCCCTTTCGACACTCCGAAGCTGGAGCGCGTCATCTCAAACCTGCTGGAAAACGCTTTCAAGTTCACACCGGCCGGCGGTACCGTGTGGCTGCACGCTGAACCGCACATGTGGGAGCGCCGCGCCGCCGAGCAGCCCTCCTCCACCGATCGCCGCCGACAGAATGTAGCGCAGCCAAATTCGGTGAAGGTCAGCGTCTCCGATACCGGCCCAGGCATCCCCGCGGAATTTCATCTCGAGGTGTTCGACGACTTCTTTCGCCTGCCCAGCTCCGAGAGCCATGATGGCATGGGCCTCGGCCTCGCCATTGTTCGCCGGCTGGTGCAAGGCATGGGTGGCAAGATTTGGGTGGAGAGCGATCCCGGCGCAGGCTCGAAATTTTCTTTCCTGCTGCCCTACCGGCCCGCCTCTACCGCCGGCAAAGGAACCAATTGATGAAGGACACCGCGAAGATTCTGTTGGTCGACGACGAACCCGGCATGCTGCGCTATATCAAGACGCTGCTTGAGGTCGACAACTACAAGGTCGAAACCGCAACCACCGGCGAGGAAGCTTTGACCCTCGTAGAGAAAGGGCTGAAGCCGGACTTGGTTCTCCTCGACGTACTCATGCCGGGCATCGATGGCATTCAAACTCTGGAGCAACTCCGCCAGCTTCAACCCGGCGTGAAAGTAGTCATGCTCTCCTGTGTTAACGACACCAAGAAAGTCGTTCACGCCATGAAACTCGGTGCGGTCGACTATCTCACCAAGCCCTTTCAGAAATCCGAACTCGACTCGGTAATCGACCTCAGCCTCGGCAAAGGCGACAAGACCTTCAGCGGAGAAGTCGAAGAGCTCGCCGAAGATGTGTTCTTCATCGCCGCCAGCCCGGCTATGCGCAAGATCCGTTCGCAAGCCGCGCTCGTCGCCAACGTCGATATTCCCGTTCTTCTGCTCGGCGAAAGCGGCACCGGCAAAGAAGTATTAGGACGCCTCATCCACAAACTTTCGCCGCGCGCTCACCGCACGTTTCTGAAAGTGAATTGCGCCGCCGTGCCCGCCGACCTACTCGAAAGCGAGCTGTTCGGCTACGAGCCCGGAGCTTTCACCGGCGCCACCCACGCCAAGCCCGGCAAATTCGAGATCTGCAACAAAGGCACAATTCTGCTCGACGAGATCGGCGAGATGCCGCCCCTGCTCCAGGCCAAGCTTCTCCACGTTTTGCAGGATCAGCAATTCTCGCGCCTGGGCAGCCGCTCGGTGATCAAAGTCGACGTGCGCATCCTCGCCGCGACCAACATCAACATTCCCGAGGCCCTGGCCAACAAACGCTTGCGCGAAGATTTGTACTATCGCCTGAATGCTTTCACTTTGCAGCTGCCGCCGCTGCGCGACCGCAAAGAAGAAATTCCGATCTTGCTGAAGCACTCCATGACGCTCATGGCTGAGCGTTACGCGCGCGCGCCGCTGCCGCTCTCTCCCACTCTGCTTCAAGCCTGTCAGGATCATTCCTGGCCGGGTAATCTGCGTGAGCTGAATAACTTCCTCAAGCGTTACTTGATTCTTGGCGACGAAACTCTTGCCGTCTCGGAACTTCAGCCCAGGAACGACGGCAGCGGCCCGCATGGAAGCACCTCGACCCACGCCTCCGATGCCGGAGGACTAAAATCCCTCGCCCGCAGCGCAAAAGACGAAGCCGAAGCCGAAGCCATCGCTCGCGCCCTCGACCAGACCAACTGGAATCGCAAACAGGCAGCGGTCATCCTACAAATCAGCTACAAAGCCCTGCTCTACAAAATCCGCCAATACGGCATCGCCGAAGCTAAAGGCCACAACCGCCTCTCCGCCAACGCCTAAGCGAAGCCCCCACCAACTTAGTTTGAATTTCCAGTTTTTGGGATGTCCTCCCGAAGGCCCGCGCTTTCCCCAACGGACCGAGGCATCTCCCGTAAACCAAACAACTGGTAGTGTCCTAAAATCCAAATTAGGACACTACCAAACAACTAATTCCGTTGACACACTTTATGCAGCGGGGTAGAGTTTTTGGGCCTATCCCCCTCAGCTTAAGGAGCACGCTCGGCTCCGTTCACGCCAAACTTCTGTCAACAGTTTGGCAATTCTTTCAGCGAGGGCGTCCCCCCCAACGCTTATCTCTAACCTCACTAAGGAGAGGTACGTGTATGAAAACTCCATCCACACGGCACGAGTCCGCGATCCGAAGAAACTCAAAACAATTCGCCTCCCAAAAACTATTACTATTGCTGACCGGCACGCTTGCGATCCTGTGCTGTCTGCTTATGGCGAGTACTGCCTCGGCGCAGCATGTCCAAACGATTTACAGCTTCGGTATTCAATTCCCTCCCACTCTCACGGTGCCGACTGCCTCGCTCATTCCCGACAAGGCAGGGAATCTTTACAGCATCGCCTCCAACGGCGGACTCGCTGTGGATGGGCAAGCCGCGGGAGGCGTCTTCGAACTCAGCCCTCCGGCGACGAAGGGCGGACCGTGGAAGTACACGCCCATCTATTTGTTTGCTTCACAGTCCGATGGCTTTGGCCCAATCGGCGACCTGGTGATGGACAGCAACGGTGCGCTCTATGGCGTGACGCAAGAAGGGGGCGTCGGCGGGTCTGGATACGGCGTTGTGTATCAACTGGTGCCGCCGGCGGTCTCGGGTGGTGCTTGGACCGAGAACGTGCTCTACGAATTCACCGCCGACAACGATGGCGCACGACCCTATGCGGGATTGGCCTTCGACAAGAAAGGCAATCTCTATGGAACAACGATCAGCGCGGGAAGCCTGGGCGGAGGAGTGGCCTTCGAATTATCTCCTCCCGCAGTGAGCGGAGGCGCTTGGACCTATAACCTGCTCTACAGCTTCGACGCCACCACCGACTCGCCGGGCGGCTGCTCTCCTTTCGGGACTCTACTGCTGAATTTCACCGGCGCTTTGTTTGGCACAACCACCGGCTGCGGCGCAAACGGAGGAGGCGTGGCCTTTAAGTTGACTCCGCCTGCAAATGGACAAGGGGCGTGGGCTGAGACCGTGCTGCACTCATTCGGTTCCTTCACCGATACGGCGGACGGCAGTGGTCCATTCGCGCGGCTAACGCCCGGTGCGAAAGGAGTCTTGTTCGGAACCACCGAGGGCGGCGGCACGTCCGGCGATGGTGTTGTGTACGAGTTGGTTCCTCCCGCCACGAAAGGCGGGGCATGGACCGAGAATGTGTTGTACAACTTCGGCTCAACCAGCGGCGGAATTTATCCGTCGGGCGGTGTGACCCTAACCTCCAGCGGCGCTCTCTATGGCTGCCTATTGGCGGGAACAACATCGGAAAGCGGGGCAGTGTATAAACTGGCGCCGCCAGCGGTGCAGGGCGATCCCTGGACGGAGACACCGCTGGTCGTTTTCTCCGGAACAGTGGCCCCGGAGGGCACGCCGCTGTTTAATGGCGGCGCGATCTTCGCCACAACCTTTATGGGGGGGACGAACGGTACCGGCAGCGTGTTCAAACTGAACCCGTAGAGTTTCGCCGAGCTGAACAATAGAAGCCGCGCCGTTGAGAATCTGCGGCGCGGCCTTTCTTCCATCAACTCTGTCATTCAGCACAGCCAAGGGCCCGGGTTCGAAAACTGCTGTTCGTTTGGGCCCGCCCCTTGTTCGCCTAAAACGAGAAGCAGATTCCTGGCAGCCCCTTCGGGCAGCTCGGAATGACACAGGCTCTGCCTCGAAAGCCCCGTCCGTCAAGCTTTTCCGACGACTCGCAATCGAATCCTGCGTGCTCAAAATGTGCATCGAGTTGCACATCACCGCTGTATAATCCCGCACTCGCCTGCCACTAACTGCCGCAATATCAACCATTTAGGATCGCCCCTCCCATTGGTGTCCGGGATGCAATTCTCTCTGTGCCTGCGAGCTAGGGGCAAACACCGGGGTGCCATTTGACGACGCTGATCGGCAACACGGCGGTACCGAACGCAATCTCGACCTCGACCACGGCTGCGGCGAAAAAACGCGGTTGGCTGCCACTTCTGACCATCCTGTTTCTGATTTCCTACGGCATCATGACGATGCTCATCGTCGAGCAAGGCCAGACCATTGAATCGCAACGCGCCCTGATTCGCGAACTCTTCCGTGACAGCACCGAGCTCTCCGCCAGCAAGCTGAAAACCTCGCAGGAGAAAAATCTTGCCGACGCTCAACACTCCGGCATGACGAAAGCCCCGACTCAGGCTCCGTCAACTGCGACTCCGGCTAAACCGTTCCCGCCAACCCAGGCACCAGCAGTGCAAGCCCCGTCAGCCCAGGCAATACCGCAACACCGCGCACGGATGCAGCCAGGCAAAGGCGCACGACCCTTTCAGATGCCTTCGCGTCCCGCGTCAGATTTGGCGGACGACCTCCGCGCGCTGATTTTGATTTAGCTGTCGAACTCGAAAGCGCTGATCGGATTCCAACAATCAGCGTGAAGAATATCAGCCCGTGAAAGCTTCACTTTAAGTTTCATTCTATGAACGAAGCAGTGAAAGCAAAAAGGAATCTGCAGGCTGGCAGTTAAGAAGTGGCAAGAAAGTAGAAAAGTAAGAAAAAACCGACCATGAAGGTTCTTACCCTAGCCTTGTTGTTAAGTTTGCCCGTCTCCCAACTGGCGCCGCCGCAGCAGCAAACCCTGCGGCAGCCAGTCTCTCACTTAGCCAAGCGATCCAAAGGCGGACGCTGGTATTTCGCCGCTACCGGACACGCCATCTACTGCTACGGCCCCGTGATGACCGTGCCGCGCGCCAATGGCGACCTGCAACGCGTCGCCACCCTCTGCCGCGACGGCAGCGCCGTCGTACCCCTCAAGGACTAAGAGCTCGCGAGGAACCGAGAACCGCAAGCTCATTCGATCCTCGACAACCTCGATTTCATTCCCTTCCGCTCATTCTTGACAAACGAGCACGCGGCCAGTAACATATGACTAGTCTGACTAGTTTAATAAGAAA
>Ga0210410_10003866_pt1 | contig 13238 bp, 14 predicted proteins | sample IncBWC4MmetaG_FD_161058 | JGI IMG/M metagenome (GOLD analysis project Ga0210410, IMG submission 161058) | Forest soil microbial communities from Barre Woods Harvard Forest LTER site, Petersham, Massachusetts, United States - Inc-BW-C-4-M | ecosystem: Environmental > Terrestrial > Soil >... | reverse complement strand
GGTAACGCAGCCTTGCACGACTTCGGGAAATATCTGGTCGTGCGCGGTGGGAGCAAACCTGATTGTGTGGGACTCGTCCCAGACATGCAGTAAAGGAGTCTGCACAACGGCGCCGTACACAGCCCCGACATCGTACACAAAATACGTGGATCTCACGGCGACCAGCTTCAGCATCAGCGGGCAGATCGCTTTGGGCGTTAAGTCGATTATGTTGCAACCTTAAACTCTCACTCGATCCCGTAACCCGATTCCATAAAACGAAACGCGCTCCGTTGCAAGTTCACGGAGCGCGTTCGGTTTGGCGAATTATTCTTCGTGGACTATTGTTCGTGGGCTATTCCTCGTGGTCGAGGGGCTTGCCGTCAGGACCGACCTGGATCTCGGATTTCTTGGTCCCGATTTTAACTACCGCGTCATAGGCTACAAGTTGGTCGTGCTTGGTGAGGGATTCGACTTTAAGAATCGTTCCCTTGCCGGCTTTCGCCTTCAGGCCGTCGGTAACCGCCGCCGGCAGCGAGTCGAGCGCGACTTGCTCCTCGACCTCGGCCACATCACCGTTGGCGGCGATCAATACGTCCTTGCTGTGACCGCTGACGGTCATCTCCGCTTCGTAGAAAGTTTGGCCTTTTTCTACTTCCGTAGAGAAGCCGCGAATGGTTGCGCCCTGGCTTTGGGCCGCGACCGTTTTCTCGACCGCTGGCGGAAGGTCGGCCCGTTGGATTTTCTTTTCTTGATCGTCCGCCACCACTAACGTGGTTAGTGCGAGCATTACAAACAGGGTGAGTTTTGTCGGTTTCATGAAATTCTCCGTTGGCGTTATCGCCCAGGCAATAAATTGATTGCACGCTGCAAGCCTGAAGATTAGCTGAAGTCGAAAACCGACCCAGAGGCACGGAAGACGGAGGAATGCGCCGTCGGTCACGCGTATGATACTAGCGATGTTTGAGTCGTAACATTCTCAACGTAGTCACCTAAAAGGAATCATGGACAAGAAATTTCGCGTATTTGTCACCTGTGATATCGGAAAAGCGATCGAATTGCTGCGTGAGCGGGGGTATGAAGTTGAGGTCTATCCGGAACCGGAAGCGCCGCCGAAGAAACTCATTCTGCAAAAGGTGAAGTCGGGCGTGGATGGTCTGATTACAACTTTGCGCGATTCGATTGACGCGGAAGTGTTTGAAACCGGGAAGGGAACGTTAAAAGGCGTGGCGCAGATCGCGGTAGGGTTCGACAACATCAATCGCGCTGACGCGAATCGTTACAAGGTTCCGTTTACGCATACCGCCGATGTGCTCACTGAGGCGACTGCGGAATTCGCCTTCTTTCTGATGGGCACGCTGGCGCGAAAGCTGTGGCCCGCCGAGCATTTGACCCGTGAAAATAAATGGGGATACTGGCATCCGTTTCTGCCGTTCCTCGGAGACGAGGTCACCGGGAAGACGGTCGCGGTGATCGGGACGGGGAGGATCGGGCTGGCGTTTATCAAGAAGTGTGCTGGCTTCGATATGAATATTCTTTGCTATGACCCGGCGTATGAAAATCATGCGTTTGTCAGCGCCATACAGGAGATCAACGACTTGCGGCATGCGCGGGGCGTGAGCCGGGAGAAAACCTGGATCAAGTACGTGCCCTTTGAGCAGGCGTTGCGCGAAGCGGATTTTGTCAGCGTGCACGTGCCGCTGCTGCGCGCTGGTGAGAGTGCGACGCCGACCTATCATCTCTTTGACGAGAAGAATTTGAAGTTGATGAAGCCGACCGCGTATCTGGTAAACACTTCGCGCGGTCCGGTGGTCGATGAGGTGGCCCTGGCCTTCGCGCTACGAGAGAACTGGATTGCTGGAGCGGCGCTCGATGTGTATGAGAAGGAACCGTTGCCGGCGGGTTCTCCGTTGCGTGATCCGGCGATTGAAGACCGCTGCCGGCTGCTGCCGCACTTTGCCAGCGCCGGACGGATCACACGCCTCTCGACCGATCCAGACAAGGGGATGGCGGGGCGCTGCGTGCAGGGACTGATCGACATGCTGGAAGGGAACTACGGTGGGGACGTCACCAAGATGCCTTATGTGGTGAATAAAGAGGCCTTCGGGTAGTGTCCTAAATCTTCGTTGATCGGTTTGCAACCTTCGATTGCCCGGCGAACTCTTTGCGAGACCTTGAGGAGAGCCTTTAGGAACGCTCAGAGGTTGAGTCTCAGGAGTCTTGCATTCATCTTAGCGTCAGCGATACGGCGCGCGCGCGCCCTGTCCTGCGCTGCTCTCCAGCGCTCTCCCGACAGAATTAGCGGGAGGAAGGCTGAAAAAAGGGCTACCAATATCGCTACAAATATGGCTACAAATCGGGCGGCTTCCATGTCAGCCTCCTACGAATAGTCTACACCTTGACCAGGCTCGGACGGGACATCCCGGCGCTGTCCAGTCCAAGTATACGATCAACGCAGATTCAGGGCACTACCCCGGAGTCCATAAATACCCCTTCCGCTTGATCTTGCGAGTACAATAGTGAGGTTGCCAAGGAGTTGCATGAAAAAGTCCGCCCAACTCGTTCTCACAATAGCCGCTTTCGTTTTCGTGTGTTTGGCGGCGACTCGCGCCCTGGCTTCCGACGACAGCCAACTCAGGCTGCTGCCTCAGCCCAAGGAAGTGAACTTGCATCGGGGAAGTTTTCACGTTGGGTCCGGTACCAGGATCCTGGTGCAGTTTGGGCATCAGGAGGAAGACCGCATTGCGGCGGAGACGCTGGCTGAGGAGATTGCCGACCAATCCGGACTGAAGCTGAATATTGTTGGCGCGAAGATTGGCTGGAAGGCGGTCGCCAAGGATAACGGCAGCTCGATTATTCTGACCCGCTTGCAGGACCGGCGCGTCTTGCGCTTTCTGAGCTCGCAGGGCCTGAAGGCGGACGCGTCGGTGGGCGATCAGGGCTACCTGCTGTTTTCCGATAAGTCTCACCTGATCGTTGCCGCGAATACAGGGCAGGGGCTTTTTTCCGGAGTGCAGACGCTGCGGCAATTGCTGCACGCCGAGGGCAAACAATTAACTTGCCCTGCGGTGACGATTCGCGACTGGCCGGGGTTGCAACCGCATCGGTTGGGCGATATCAGCCGAACCCTGGGGAATATTCCTGAGTTCTTGAAGCAGCACGTTCGGCGTTCAGCGTAGTCCGCGGCTGCGCTCTTTTCTTTCCTTTTGCTTTTTCGTTCCCCGCCTTCATGTTCTCCTCCCGCACAAACTGGAAGCTCACACAGAATCGCTTTACCCAGACGCTGGCGGAGGTGCGCGCGTCGGGGGGGAAGCTTCTGGATCTCACGCATTCGAATCCTACGCGCGTGGGGCTGCTGTATGACGATGCGGCCGTTCTGGGCGCGCTGGCGTCACCGCGGGCGCTGGACTACGATCCCCAGTCGAAGGGGCTGCTGGCGGCGCGCGAGGCGGTGGCTGGGTATTACAGGGAGCAGCATGGAGTGCGAGAGATCGATCCTGAGCGGATCGTGCTGACAACCAGCACCAGCGAGGGCTATTCGTTTGTGTTTCGTTTGCTTTGTAATGCGGGCGACGAGTTGCTGGTGCCCAAGCCGAGCTATCCGCTGTTTGAGTTCTTGGCGGATTTGCAGGATGTGAAGCTGGTGCCATATCCGCTGATCTACGATCACGGATGGCAGATCGATTTTCATTCCCTCGAAACTGCGGTGACGGCGCGAACGCGGGGCGTCGTAGTGGTGCATCCGAACAATCCCACGGGATCGTACGTTCAGGCGGATGAAGTGAAGTTGCTGAACGTGTTTTGCCTGGAGCACGGGCTGGCGGTGATCGCAGACGAAGTGTTCTTCGATTACGGATTGGATAGAGATGTAGATACCAAAAACAGCCACGGAGGGACGGATGCTCCTTCGACAAGCCCAGGGCAGGCTCCCGTCCGCCCAGTCGAGCGAAGCTCGACAGCGCTCTCAGCTGGAAGCTTCGCCGCAAATAGCGACGTACTCACCTTCACGCTGAGCGGCCTATCGAAAATTTCAGCCCTGCCGCAGATGAAAGTGGCGTGGGTAGTCACCAGCGGGCCTGAGGCTCAGGCGGCAGAGGCGACGGCGCGGCTGGAAGTGATCGCCGACACCTACCTGTCGATGAATGCGCCGATCCAATGGGCGTTGCCGGTGCTGCTGAAGCTAAGAGAAAATATTCAGCGGCAACTGATTGCACGTGTGATGACGAATTTGGCCGAGCTCGACCGCCAACTCGCTGAGCAAAAGAGTTGCGAACGCTTGCACGTCGAAGCCGGATGGTACGCGGTGCTGCGGGTTCCGGTTACGCGCTCGGATGAAGAGTTAGCGATCGAGTTGCTGCGCGAGAAGTCGGTGCTGGTGCATCCCGGGTACTTCTACGACTTTCCCAGCGACGGATATTTGGTGCTGAGCCTGATCACGCCGCAGAGAGAGTTTGGTGGAAGCGTTGGAAGAGTGCTGGAGCACCTGGAACAGAAATTACGATCGTAAAAGGCGTTCAGGGCTTTTCAAGGCCTCAAAGTGGAGCAAAATCTTTGAAACAAGTGTTTTTCACCTAAGCCTCTGTTAAGGTGTGACCTTAAACACTACTCCCGTTCCAGTGCTGTTTCCGGTCGTAGTTCCGTAGAGATTTCCTGCAGAATCGAGTACGAGTCCGGCGGTTGGACTGCCTCCGTCATAGCGGCCGTCAAAAATGAAGAGCGTCGTTAGTTCCCAGCTGCCTGACGTCGGCTGGAGCTCGAACACCACGCCACAACCACCTTGGCCATCTTGTGCGCAAGCGCCGCCCTTTACAACCTTCGTCCCGCCATAGCCCGTCGTTCCGAACAGGTTGCCCGCGGAATCAAGAACTAGAGGGGCGAGTGGCAATGCGCCGTCCAGGCCGCCGGTGAACTCGTAGAGTGTAGTGTCTTTCCAATGTCCGCTCTTTGTAAGAGACAGCTCGAATATCGTGCCGCAACCGCCGGATCCGAAATACACACAGTTGGCGAAACCGGAGCGCACTGTGGTGCCGTACAGGTTCCCGGCGGAGTCGGAGATCAGAGCGGCGGAAGGAAATGCCCCGTCCATAAGACCGGCGAACGAATGCAGGACGGAGAAATTCCACGCGCCGGTGGATGTGGGCGACAACTCGAAAGCGACTCCGCAACCGTAAGTGCATCCGAAGCCACCGTACATATTGGTGCCGTAAAGATTGCCGGCTGCGTCGATCAGCAGGCCGGCAGCGGGGTTCTCGCCGTCCGATCCGCCGGTGAAACTGTGGATCACCGTTTCCATCCAAGGGCGGTTGGGAGCAGGAGGAGTGAGCTTGAACACCACACCGCATCCGTTAAATTGCACGAAACAAGTGGAAAGGCCGTCGGCCACGGTCGTTCCGTAAAGATTGCCGGCGCTGTCGAAGACGACGCCCGCTTGGGGCTGGTCTCCATCCGCAAAACCGATGAATTGGTAGAGTGGGGTAATCTGCCAAACGCCGGTCGAACCACGAGACAGGCGAAAGACTTCGCCACAACCCACGCCGTGACAATAGTAAGAACCAAGATTCCCTCCCGAGGCAGTTGTTCCATAAAGATTGCCAGCCGCATCGAAAATCAATCCAGCCATCGGCCCCGCGCCGTCGTCCCCACTGAAGTTGTAAATAACACTCTCTTTCCAACCGTTGGCAGTGGGCGTCAGTTCAAAAACGGTGCCCGCATTCCGCGTGCCGCCATCGAAGGTTGTGCCGTAAAGATTACCTGCGCTATCCCTGACCAAACCAGCGATGGGATTGTAACCGTCAGCGCCATCGAATGTGTGTATCACGGTTTCGGTTTGGGCATGAGCGCTTACCGCCAGGCCGAAGAGGACGGCTACGAAAACAAGGGTGGATAGACAGAAGAAAACAGTCTTCGAAGGCATCGGAGTCCTTCTCTTGGAATTGTGTGAGCGCTGCTTTGCCCAAGAGCGATCGGAAAATTACTTCGGGGTCCTGTTACGCCAACAATGGGTGCTATTTTCCCCTCAATTTCTGCTCGCGTCAATACGAAGCTTTTTCGTCAGATCGGTTGCCATTTCAGGACTAATGTTCACGCTAGGCAGCTTCGGCTTGGCCTACCGCTTCACCAAAAACGGATTGCTCTCCCGCTCGTCGCCAATCGTCGTCAGCCGTCCGTGGCCAGGGACGACTACGATCTCGTCCGGCAGCGCCATTACCGTGCCATGCAGCGACTGCATGATCTTCTGCATGGAGCCACCGGGCAAGTCGGTGCGGCCGATGGAGCCGGCGAAGAGAGTATCTCCGGCGATGAGCTTCTTCTCGGCGGCAAAGTACATACAGATGCTGCCTTCGGTATGCCCCGGCGTATGCAGGATCTGGGCGGTGTGCTGGCCGGCGCTGACGGTTTCTCCCGTGGTGACGCTTTGGTCGATGTCGACTTTCCCTGGGTCGGCCACGCCGATCCATGCTGCTTGCACGTCGAGCATTTTCAGTAGCTCGTAGTCGTTCTGATTCAGCAGGATGGGTGCGCCGGTGGCGGCGCGGAGTTTCATGGCTCCGCCGACGTGGTCGATGTGGGCGTGAGTGATGACGATTTGCTTGACCTGCAGATTGTGTTTGCGAATGATGGCGAGGACGTCTTCAATATCGTCGCCGGGATCGATCACCATGGCTTCGCGGGTGACTTCGTCGCCAATGACGGAGCAGTTGCACTGTAGCGGGCCGACAGGCAGAATCTCGTGGATCATCGCCCTATTGTATTGCGAGTACCGAGTGCTGAGGACCGAATAGCCGGAGAGCACTGGTTTGTGATGCTTTCCAAGATCTTTAGACACAGAGGACACAGGGTTTCACAGAGGAACAAGCGAGCACTCGCTACCGGGTACTCGGTACTCAGGACTCGGTACTTCCCTACCACTTGTCGTGAAGGCATCGCCGGGTGGACAATACCCCAACGCCTGGAGGGTGATTGGCTAAGTACCGTCAGCATGGATATCAGGATCGCGACCAGGAGTCGCGCAAAGGTTCGGGTGAGCAAGGCTCGCGAGAGAAGTCTGCTCCGGCGGCGCCGAAAAGGGACAACACATTCGGCCCCAGGCCAGTGAATTTGCCCGGCACACGTGCGGTCACTCGCTGCACGCAGTGCGGCACGGTGCTGCAAGGGATGCCTCCGACGGGGCAATGTCCCAAGTGCGGATTCGAGCTGCATTCCTGCAAGCAGTGCACGTATTTCGATCCGGGCAGCCGATTCGAGTGCATGCAGCCAGTGAAAGAGCGCGTCGCCAAGAAAGATGTGCGCAACGATTGCACGTTCTATGAAATTCGCGTAACCCGAGAGAAAGAAACGTCGACTCCGGTGAGCGTGAAGCCGAATGACGCGCGGGCGGCGTTTGAGAATTTGTTCAAGAAGTAAATGTCGCTCGTTTAGTTTGCGCAGGTCCGGAGGCGATCTACGCCGCCCCACTTCTCCAGCGCGTCTTTGCCCGCCTTAGCGATTGCCTCGTTCCATGCTGCCGCGTCCAGTCTTCCCGGCACATTAATTCCCGGAAACACAAGCGTTACTACGGAATCCGCGATGCCCACTTTAGCCCTCGGCACGGAAGGAGGCTTCGTCACCGGTTCATGGCCAAGATCGCGATGTAGTTTTACGGACGCCTCGCCTAGGTCGCCGCCTATGTCCGCGTATACCGCAAATGCAATCGTACCCGTCTTCGGGCGGTAAACCACTGCCACATCTCCCCTCTTGACATGGTTCGCATTGGTGAATGACGAGGTCAGCACAATATAAGGCACCTTCGTCGCGTCCACCCAGTGGCGCTGTGCTTTATCTGGAGTGTCGGGAATCGTCATCGTCGTAGTTGAGATGTAGCCTGTTCCCGGCAAGGGGTCACCATCTTGTTGCACCAGAGGCTGATTTTTTTCGCCCGTGAGCATGCCGAAGATGGCGACGTTGGAGTAGTCTCCACTGCTTACCGCATGCGCCCAAGCTTGCCTGCATAATTCGTTCCAGTGGTCCGGATCTGTCTTCCTTGTGACCCTCTTACCATCGACAATGGCCGCAACTCCATCGCAGGTGTATGACAGTCCGTTCCCATCAACCAGGTACGAATTCGGAGCTCCGTCTGCATCGACGGCGAGACCTTTCGTTATAAAGACAAGCGCGTTGTCCGCCTTCCAGGGCTGTTGGCTCGCGGTCCCCGCGGGCTTTTTACAATCGCTCGGAGCACCGGCTACTCCTGCGCAACACAAACAAATCGTACCCAACACTCCTACCGATTTGCGTAAGCGCCGCATTGTCGGGTCTCCTTAGGGTTTCTGCGTCGGCCGCAACAGAATCTCGCTCACGAACGACTGCGGAGCCTGGGTCACCAGCATGGCGACGGCATGGGCAACGTCTTCCGGCTGCAGCATCTTGGCAGGATCCTTCCCGGTGTGCGGGCCCAACTGCGTCTCCACTGATCCAGGACACACCGTGCTCACACGAATGTTATGTCCACGCAGTTCTTCGGCCACCGAGTAGGTCAGGCCGTTCAGTCCCCACTTTGAGGCGGCATAGGCGGCGCCATTGGGCAGGGCATTTTTTCCCGCCAGGGATGAAATGTTGATGATGTGGCCGGCGCGAGCGCGGATCATCATCGGAGCGAAGGCGCGAATCGCATAATAGACGCCCCGCAGGTTTGTGTTGAGAGTGTTGTCCCAGTCGTCCGGTGGCAGTTCGTGCAGCGGCTTGCTGAAGCTGCCGATCCCAGCGTTGTTGACCAGGATGTCGGCGCGGCCAAAGCTGCGGTCGACGTGAGCCGCCGCCTCTTCCAACGTTGCCAACACGGTCACATCGCAGGGAAGAACTTCTGCCTTCCCCCCTGCCTTGGAAATTTCCGCCGCGGTGGACTCAAGGGTGGGCCGCGAGCGCCCGCATAACACGGCTAATGCGCCCATTCTGGCTAGTTTGCGGGCGATGGCGGCGCCAATGCCCCGTCCGGCTCCGGTTACGATTGCGACTTGCCCGACTAAGGGTTGTCCGGTGTCCATTAGAGGTACGCTCCTGCGATCGGTTTTTCGGGCGCGGAGGCAAGATTGCGAACCATCCGCTGAACCGCTGCCTGCATCATACCAACCGGAGTTGTGTGGAGAATTGTTCGGGCAAGAAAGACGTGAATTCGCGGGAACGCGCTTGCCTTCGGCAACGGAGGTACTTATAATCCCGCCAGCCGGATGAGGGGGCAACCGGACCCGCGCACTTGTATGTCTCCCCTCGCTCCGGGAATGAAAACGTCGTTCCCGGGCGGAATCCGAAGGGTTAAGCCGTTGCGATAGGCGGAGTTGCCGCTAAAGTGATAGATTACGTTTCCTAAGGTAAAAGACATTTCCCGAAAATTCGAGGAGCCATACTGATGAAAAAGATTTTGGTCACGGTTGTACTTGGATTCGCTGTAGTGGCAGGAGCTCAAGATGCTGCTCAGCCAGCTCAGGGACAGCCGGCCGCGTCGCAATCGGCGGCGCCGGTTATCAAAGACCCTGCGGAATACAACGCCTATGTGGCCGCCATCCAGCAGAAGGACAATGCCGCGAAGATCAGCGGGCTGGAGGCGTTTGTTACGCAGTATCCCAACAGCGTCATGAAGAACCAGGCGCTCGAAATTTTGATGGGAACCTACCAGCAAAGCAACAACATGCAGAAGACGATGGACACTGCCACGAAGCTGGTGACGGCGGATTCCTGCAACGTGCGTGCGCTGGCGCTGCTGGCTTATTTTGACCGGGTTCGGGCGCAGGGCGGGGATCCAGCGGCGACGCAGTTGCTTGCCGACGGTGCCAAGAGCGGCCAGCAGGGATTGTCTTGTCTACCCAAGTTCAACAAGCCCGAGGGCACATCGGACGCGGATTTTGGCAAGATGAAAGATCAGATGACCGGGATTTTCAACTCCGTTCTCGGAATTTCGGCGCTGCAAGGGAAGAATAACGCGGATGCCGTAAAGTATCTGAAACCTGCCGTGGATGCGAATCCAACCGATTTCAGCATCGTATATCCGCTAGCGTTGGCTTATCTGGGATCGACTCCTCCAGACTCTCAGAACGGTATTTGGTACGCGGCACGGGCTGCGGCGGTAGCGCCCGCACAGGCTGCGCCGGGAATCGAAAAGTACGCCCGTTCGCAGTATGTGAAGTTCCATGCCGGCGATGATGGCTGGGCGGAGTTCCTGGCGGCGGCGAAATCGAACGGCGCGCAGGTCGCCGTGAAACCCGCACCCACGCCCGCCGAGCAGGCCCATGCGATGGTCGCGGCTACTACCCCGGACAAGATGGACTTTGCGCAGTGGGAGTTCGTGCTGACCAACGGCTCGCAGGAAGATCAGGACGCGGTCTGGAATGTCATCAAGGGCAAGGCCGTTCAGATGAACGGAACCGTGCTCAAGGTGACGCCGACGCAGTTTGAGATCGCGGGCAGCTCGGACGACATCGACGCCAAAAAGTCAGACATTACGCTCAACTTCGAGGACGCAGTTCCGGCCAAGATGTTGCCGAAAGAGGGAGCAAGCTTCGATTTCCAGGGTGAGCCGTCAGCTTACACGCCGAATCCGTTCATGATGACGATGGACAAGGCACGGCTGTTGAAGGCGGCAGCGCCTGCGCCCACCAAGAAAGCTCCGGTGCACCACAAGCCGGCCGCACAGTAATCAAGAAACTAAAGCGGTGGCAAACGGGCAGCCTGCAAAGGCTGCCCTGATTTTTTGGGCGGGATCGAATGCACGACGATGCACGCTCAGTGGTGAATGGGACACAACCTGCGTTCGACGTCCCGCCCTGAATGTAAGCGGTAACGTGGAAGAGCGGCGCTTCAGCGCCGCGTAAGAGCCCTGGAAATGAATTGGGCTTCAGCCCCCAGCCGTCACCGCATGATCTTCTTGTCCATGGTGAGCGGACGGGCGCTGCGTGGCGGACGCTTGGCTCCGTCGCGCAACTGCCGCACATCGATCTTCAACTCGGCGATGGTGCGGCTGAGGGTGTTGCGGTGCATGCCCAGTTCGCAGGCGGCGCGGCACTGGTTGCCCTTGTTTTCCTGAAGGACGGTTAGAATAAAACGTTTCTTGAACTCGCGAACGCCTTCCGCGTACAGGATGTTGCTGCGATACATCTGCAAAATAAGCGCTTCCAGTTGATCTTTCACGTTGTGGTTATCTCTTTTTTCTTTAATTTTTCACTGCGCCGTGTCTTATCTCGACGGCCGTGAAGGACTAGCCAAGCGTTGCGGGGCCTGATGGAGCAGATCCATACCCTGGTTGAAGCGGGCGCGAAGTTCCGAAGGAGCCAGCCAGATCGCCGCCCGCCCTACGACCAGAAAATAAGGAGCGAGCTGAGAATTCTCCAGCAGCTTCGAAGCGGGTTCAAACGCCGTCATACCCATGAGGATCACAGCCACCATCAGTCCGCCCTTCAGCAGTCCCAGAACTCCGCCGAGGAAACGGTCAAAACCACTTAAGCCACTTTCTTTCATCAGCCAGCGTGCGATTCTGGCGGCGATGCCAAAAACCAGCAGAACCGCGAAAAAAATTACCAAGAACCCTAAAATCTCAGCCAGCCACTCATTCTTTAAGAAAGTTTCCAGCCACGCCGCGACCGTTGCATATTGCCACGCAGCCGCAATGTAGCCGACCACTAACCCGGCCATGGCTAGGGCTTCAGAAAAGAAGCCCTGCATGGCGGCCGTGATCACGTTCAACAGCACCAGAACAACGATGATCCAGTCGGCTGGCGTCATCTGCCACCTACGTGGCCAGCCTTCATGTTCAATGTCGAGCGGTTACTGTTCATTCCTTACACATCATCCGTCACACGTTCATGCGTCACACATCGGTTACGCACTATCCGTCACACATCGGTTACGCATATTTTTCATACATCCAGCTTTTGACCGGTCAGCCGGGAGTACGCCTCGAGGTATTTTTCGCTGGTGTGGCGAGCGACCTCGGCCGGTAGCGCGGGCGCGGGTGGCTGCTTGTCCCAGTGAATTTCTTCGAGGTAACCGCGAACATACTGCTTGTCGTAGGATGCCTGCGACTGCCCCGGAGCGTACCTGTCGGCGGGCCAGAAGCGGGAAGAATCGGGAGTGAGGACTTCATCCGCGAGCGTGATGCCTTTGGAAGTGCGTCCAAACTCGAACTTGGTGTCGGCGATGATGATGCCGCGCTGGCGGGCGTAGGCAGCCGCCTTTTTATAAATGCGCAGCGTCAGATCGCGCAGATGGCTGGCGTCTTCGACGCCGACGATTTCGCACATCTGATCGAAGGAAATATTTTCGTCGTGTCCGGTCACCGCTTTCGTGGCAGGCGTGAAGATCGGCTCGGGGAAGGCGTCAGATTCTTTCATCCCCGCGGGCAGATCGATACCGCAAACTTTGCCGGTGGCCTTGTACTCTTTCCAGGCGGAGCCGGAAATATATCCGCGGACGACGCACTCGACGGGAAACATTTCCGCGCGCTGCACCAGCATGGAGCGTCCGCGAAGTTGATCGGCGTATTTGCGGACGCCGCCGGGATATTGCTCGACATCCGCGGTGATCAAATGGTTGGGAACGACCTCGGCAAGAAAGTCAAACCAGAAAAGAGAAATCTGGCTGAGCACGCGGCCCTTGTGAGGGATGCCGGTGGCCAGGATGTAGTCGAAGGCGGAAATGCGATCGGTGGCGACGAACAGCAGTTGCTGATCGCCGATGGTGTAGACATCGCGCACCTTCCCGCTGGCGTGCAGTTTGAGATCGGGAATATTGGTTTGGAGAAGAACGGAATCGAGAAGTTCAGGGCTCATCATGAAATTTTACAGGTAAGCAGCGAAGAGGATTCTAGCTGTTCAGAAAATTTTGTCAACGATTCTGATTGCAGATCCTGTCGAGGCGGTAACTTCCGTTGGCGGAAAAGAAGTTGACAGCATTACGCAGGCGCGAGAACGGGCGCGGAGCAAGGGTTTTGGTGGAGAGCCCTTGTGGAAAAGCTGAGGATCGAAGTGGAAAACGCGGAGGATAAGAAAGCAAGCACTTGAGGAAACTTGGCCGGCGATTCCGGTGGGATGCGTGGTGAGCCACTGGAGAAGCCCTGATACTGCTATCAAAACTTAGTTGGCCATCTACGGGCGGCATGGAAGACGCGAAGTATTTGAACTTCTTCCCCGCGGATTCGGTAAGGGACGATATAGGAAGTACCGGGGATAATCAGTTCGCGGGTGCCCATCACCCTTCCTGGACGGCCCATAGCAGGGAAGCGTTCTAAACCTCCC
>Ga0210410_10003865_pt1 | contig 13238 bp, 7 predicted proteins | sample IncBWC4MmetaG_FD_161058 | JGI IMG/M metagenome (GOLD analysis project Ga0210410, IMG submission 161058) | Forest soil microbial communities from Barre Woods Harvard Forest LTER site, Petersham, Massachusetts, United States - Inc-BW-C-4-M | ecosystem: Environmental > Terrestrial > Soil >... | reverse complement strand
CCTTTCCGGGCACGGTATTCTTCTTGTTTCGAATCAACCGCTAGCGCCGGAGACACCCTGATGAGCCTAATGAGTGAAGTCGGCCAGAAAGCGTTTAACCTGGGCGTGCCCCTCGCCGTGCACATGGATGTCACGTATCGCTGCAACGAGCGCTGTGTGCATTGCTATCTCGATCACGACGACCACGGCGAGATGACGACCGCCGAAATCAAGGACGTGCTCGATCAACTGGCCGAGGCAGGGGTTTTCTTTATCACTTTCAGCGGCGGCGAGGTCTTAATGCGCCGCGACTTCTTTGAGATTGTCGAATACGCCCGGCGTCTCATGTTCAACGTCAAGATCAAGACCAACGCGGTGATGATCCACGAAGAAGAAGCCCGGAGAATCCGCGAACTGGGCGTGGACACGATTCAGATCAGCGTCTACTCGCATCGTCCCGAAGTGCACGATGCCATTACCAAGCTACCGCATTCGTTCGAGCGCACGGTTAAAGCCATTCGCTTCTTACGCGAACAAGGACTGCGAGTGACCATCGCCAATGTGCTGATGACCGCAAATTCTTCCGATCACAACGGGGTGCAAGAACTTGCCGCCGAACTCGGCGTGCACTACACGCTCGATCCCACGATCACGCCCATGATGGACGGCGACACGTCCATTCTGTCGCTGCGGATTCCAGGCGAGGAACTCAAGGACCTTTTCCGCAATCCTACGCTGGTCGGCAACCCGGAAGAGTTCTGTGCTCCTCCCAAGCCGCCCTCGGATGAGGATCTTGAGGGTTACTCGTGTAGCGCGGGCCATTCCTTCTGCTACATTTCGCCCTACGGCGATGTCTTTCCCTGCGTGCAGTTTCCCCTTCCCACGGGAAATATTCGGCAGCAGAAGTTTTTGGATATCTGGAATTTTTCTCCCCAGATGAAAGAGGTTCGCTCTATCCAGGCCAAAGACTTGACCGTCTGCTCGTCCTGCTCGCACGTCAGCAGCTGCACCCGGTGTCCGGGACTGGCCTATATGGAAGGAAGTATGCGGGGCCCATCCACCGCGGATTGCGAGAAATCTTTCTACCGGACGGGCCTACCGACGGCGAACATGCTGCGGCAAGGGCTGTCGAAACCACGCACCATGTCAGGCAATACGCCGCCGCTGATCCAGATTCGGCCGATTGCCGTTCCCGCGCGATGAATCGTATGGTGGAGCGACGGGCGTCTCGCGAGCCTGCCCTGAGAGTTTGTGACTTTTTTGATTTTTCGACCATTTTGTCGCCGTAACTATATTGTTTGCAGCGCTGATTTTTGACGGTTTTGAAAAAGTCACAAACTCTGAGCGGAGTCGAAGGTCCGGTATTGTGCTGGTCGGGCGAGGACGCCCGGGGCTCCATTGGCAACTACGTTTGCCTACTATAGCGTGCCCCCGGCAGTAGCGTTGTGGCTGCGCTTTAGGTCAACCACCGCTTCCAAGCTAGCCAACTGCTCCAGAATGCGCTGCAAGGCGGCGCGGACCTCATGCGTCGCCTCGCTGAACTTTATCGCCGCGCCGATACCCATGTCCATGCGCACGACCTCGCTGTCAATCGAAACGTTCGTATGTTCGTGCGAGAAAGTGAGTTTCAGCGGCGATCCGGGCAACAGGAGACCGCTGGTTTCAACATAGCAACCGCCCAGGCTCAGGTTGGTAACGATGCCCAGTATCGCCCGCTCCAGCCCCTTTCCAGAAATTTCCGTGGTAAGCCGGCCCCGCACCCGCGGATACAGACGGCGATTCTTCTGGGTCGCCTGATTCTGCTTCTGCAGATACATGCGTTTGTCGGCCTCAGAAAGGATCTTTTCGGCATCCATCCCATCTTCGGGATACACCGCCCTGCCCACGCTCAAGGATAGAATGTCCTCGTTGCAGATGTCCTTTCCCGCCTGTTTTGCCAGGTCCCGCATCTGTTCCGCCTTGCGCGCGGTAGCTTCTGCAGTGAGTCCAGGAGCGATGACCACGAATTCGTCGCCGCCCATGCGCGCGACATAATCGTACTCACGGCTGGTCTCCTTCAGCGAGTGCGCAAAAAGCCGCAGCACGCGATTCCCCTCCAGGTGTCCAAAGCGGTCGTTGATCTGCTTGAAACCGTCCAGGTCGGCAACCATCACGGTAAGCGTTTTGTTGTCGCGTTTGCAGCGCGCCAGTTCCCGGTCGAGTTGCAGGAATAGCGAGCGCGCGTTGGGAAGACCGGTAAGGTAATCGGTAACCGCCGAACTCTCCGCCTGCTCGTATTTCATCGCATTCTCGATGGCAAGCGCCATCTTGGAACTTACAGCCAGCAGAATGCGCAGGTGGTCGGAGGTAAAGAAATCTTTTTCCGCGTGATACAGCGCGACCACGCCGACCACGCCCGACAAGCCTTCGAGCGGAACTGCGAGCGCTGAATTCAGCGTACTGTACTTCGAAGGATCGTTCAGATAGCCGGGTTCGACCGAGGGATTGCCATTCAGGATCGGCTTAAGGTTTTGCGCTACCCACCCCGAGAGCCCCTGTCCCATGGGAATGCGCAGCGAAGCGAAGAGCCGGAAGTTGTCGCCATTCACATATTCCGGCACAAGTTCATCGCCGTGGCGGACGTAGATCGCAGTCGCATCGTAAGGCATCGCCCGGCGCAGTTTCACGGCAAACACCGAGAGCGTTTCGCCCAAGCTGAGCGAAGCCCCCAGATCCTGGCTGAGCTCGAAAAGAGTCTGCGCTTCCTGGCGCGCTGCCGCGATCGAACTGAGAAAACTGCGCTCCGGCGATTGCCGCTGCCCTTGCGCCTCGAACCCGGCTGCCGGCTTGATGGCCGGCTCAACCGACGTGTCCCGGTCTTTGACTTCCGTAGATAATTTCTGCTTGCCCAGGCTGTCGGTGCGTTGGTGGACTAGTTGTTCAAGATCCACGTATTTTCGTTCGAGCACCTTGACCACTTGCGGATCAAACGATTTTCCCGATTCGTCCACCAGCCGCGACATCGCTTCGTGCAGAGGCAGCGCCCGACGATATTGCCGATCCGAAGCCAGTGCGTCCAGAAAGTCCACGGCCGCCAGGATGCGGGCCCCAATCGGAATCTGCGTCCCGCGCAACCCGAGCGGATAGCCAGTCCCGTCGAATTTTTCGTGATGAGCCCGTACGATGGGCACGACCGGGTATGGAAAGCGCACCCGTTCCAAAATTTCCGCTCCTACCAGCGGATGAATCTTCATTTTTTCGAATTCTTCCGGCGTCAGGCGCCCGGGTTTCGAGATGATGTGCTCGGGAATCGCCAGCTTACCGATGTCATGCAGCAAGGCCGCGGCTTGCAGGGCCTCCATTCCCTCCCGGTCAACCTTAAGTTCCTTCGCCACCTCGACCGCGTAAACGCGAACTCTCTGCAAGTGGTCGTGAGTTGTCTGATCCTTGGCCTCGATGGCGAGTGCCAGCGCTTCGATGGTGCGCATGTGCAAGTCAGCCATTTCTTCCACGTGCCGCTTCTCGTCTTCCAGTTTGCCGAGGTACAACCGGTAAGAACGGTAGATGAGGTACACCACCGGAAGCGTCAGCAGCGACGTCTGCCAGTCGGTAAAGCCATGCAGCCAACTCATCATTCCGGCCACGCCGGCGCCCACCAGGTAGTACGGGAAGCTCCAGAAGTAGCAGTCCGCCCAGATCTTTCGCAGCGACCTTCGCTCCGTCAGCGAAATCACGGCTGCAACCGGAAGCGTATTGGCCACGAAGTAAATGCAAGCCGCCAGAAATAGGAGTGTAGAGGGGTTACTCACCGCGTGATGCGCCAAAGAGTAGTGGTACGACGCGAAGGTTACCGCGATGGCCAGCGCCGTCGAGCTGACGTTGAAGGCGACCTGAATCGGAACCGGGCGATCGCGGTCGAAGCACTGCACGACCACCGCCGCGCAGCCGAGCGCCATGGTTTCCGCCAAGCTCAGTTCCAATACACCGAGCAGCAGAAATAAAAAGTTCACCGACATCGTCCCGGTAATCCCGGGCAGGTTCACTTTTAGCCGCGAGGCCGCCAGCGCGATTACCAGATAGCAGAAAAATTTGAGCGGATTCTCACTCCGGCCGTGCAAGACCGAATAGGTCAGGACGGTTGTTCCGCAGAGCACGACCACGGCAATAAAAAGACGTGGTACCGCGCTCATGTCCCTCCAGGATTGAGGGCGAGTTTTCATTCCGGACGAGCTCCTGCGCGGGATGCCGTTTGCAATTCCCAAGGCGCAAACATGGGGGGACAACTCATTGATAACAGGCGCCGGACAGGCAGGAAAGCATTCGACTATTTGGAGGTAAACTTCCGTAACCGGGTACAGTGACCCTTTGGCACTGCTCCGCTCCTCCCTCGCCGGAAGCACAGCCTCTCAAGCCATAGAAAAGACAGTGCCAACCAATCCTCAGCGCCCGTCTCAGCGAAGCGTGAACTTGGCGCCCCGCCGCACCGTATAAGCAGAAGAGCACGTTGCTTTGACTCGGGTTTGACTCGCCAGAACTCTCGGGCCTAACATGAATGACTCTCTCCCAGGAGTGTTCCCGGAATGATCGGCCAGACCGTCTCGCACTACCGTGTCCTTTCGCAGTTGGGCGGCGGAGGGATGGGGGTTGTGTACGAAGCCGAGGACGTCAACCTGGGCCGCCATGTCGCGCTCAAGTTCCTGCCTCCGGAGACGGAAAAAGATCCGCTCGCGCTTGATCGTTTTCAGCGCGAAGCTCGCGCGGCGTCCGCTTTGAACCACCCCAATATCTGCACCATCTACGAGGTTGGAGAGGACCGTGGACGCCACTTCATTGCCATGGAGTTGCTGGAAGGCGAGACCCTCAAGAATCGGATCCACGGCCAGCTCCACAGCCAACCCCACAGCCAAACCATGGAACTCGGGCAATTGCTCGATCTCGGCACGCAGATCGCCGACGCTCTCGACGCCGCCCATGCCAAGGGAATCATCCACCGCGACATCAAACCCGCGAACATTTTCGTGACCAGTCGCAACCAGGCCAAGATTCTCGATTTCGGTTTGGCCAAGCGTACCGCCACTCCTTCTATCCTGTCTGCCGCCACCGTTGGTTCCGCCGCGACCGTGGACGAGCCGTTCCTGACCAGCCCCGGATCGACCGTCGGTACCGTGGCATATATGTCTCCCGAGCAGGCGCGCGGCAAGGATCTCGACACCCGCAGCGACTTATTCTCTTTCGGCGCGGTGCTCTATGAGATGGCCACCGGTGCAGTGCCCTTCCGCGGAGATACGTCCGCCGTTATTTTCGATGCGATCCTGAATCGCCCCCCGGCGCCACCACTTCGCCTGAATCCCGATTTGCCTCCGCAGTTTGAAGGGATCCTGAACAAGCTGCTCGAAAAAGACAGGGAACTGCGCTACCAGAGCGCGGCCGACGTACGCTCCGACTTGAAACGCCTCAAGCGCGACTCGGAATCGGGCTCGATTCTGGCCGCGACTTCCTCCAGTTCCTCCGTCCACAGCGCTTCGATCCGCAAGCCAGCGGCGCACACCCGCAACCGCAGGCTGCCGGTATGGCTGATCCCGGCTCTGATGGTTGCGCTGGTGGCCGCCAGCATTGGCTTCGTGTTTCTCAAACGCGGTCATGCGCTCACCGAGAAAGATTCGATCCTGATCACGGATTTCGTGAACACCACCGCCGATCCCGTTTTCGATGGCACTCTGAAGAAAGCGCTGGCCGTCGATCTGGGGCAGTCTCCGTATCTGAACGTCTTCCCGGACCAGAAGATCCGCCAGACATTGCAGTTCATGGGCCGCAGCCCCACGGACCGCATCACCAGCGACATCGGCCGCGAAATCTCTCAGCGCGATGGCATCAAGGCCATGCTGAACGGCAGCATTGACAGCGTTGGGGGGCAGTACGTCATCACCCTGGAAGCCACCAACGCTTCCTCCGGCGATTCGCTTGGACGCCAGCAGGTTCAAGCAGAACGAAAAGAAGATGTGCTGAACGCGCTGCATGGCGCCGCCACCAAACTGCGCGGCCAACTCGGCGAGTCGTTGTCCACGGTGCAGAAATACGACATGTCCCTCTCCCAGGCGACCACTTCATCGCTCGACGCGCTGAAGGCGCTGAGCCTCGGTGACGCCAAGCACAACGGCGGCGACGAACTGGGTGCCGTTCCGAATTATCAGCACGCCATCGAGATCGATCCCAACTTTGCGATGGCTTACGCCCGCCTCGGCACGATTTACAACAACCTAGGGCAGACCCAATTGTCGGAACAGAACCGGCAGAAGGCTTTCGAGCTTCGGGATCGGGCCAGCGAGCGCGAGAAGCTCTACATCATGTCCCATTATTATGCGGACAGCGGCCAGCTCGACAAGGGCATTACCGCCTACGAACTCTATATCCAGACCTACCCGCGGGATGCCACCCCCTACAACAACCTGGCCGTTATCTATAACGAGCTCGGGCAGTTCGACAACGCGTTGGAGAAAGCGAAGCATGCCGTGGAGCTCGACCCCGACATGCTGGCTGGCTATGGGCAAGTGGCTTCGGCCTATGCGGGCCTGAACCGGATCGAGGAAGCACGCGCTACGCTCAACACAGCAGTTCAGCGCAAGGGGTCCACCGCGACCTCCCATGCGTACCTGGCTGCGCTCAACTGGTGCGAAGGGAGAGACGCCGAGATCGAAAAGGAACTACAGACCGCTTCCGCAACCCCGGACGGACAGCTGGAAGTTCTCAAATTCCGCACCGGCCTCGCGGCCGTCCGCGGGCAACTACGACAGGCGCGCGATTTCACGCGCCAGGCCGAGGATGTGCTGGATCGCCTACACCTGCAGGGTCGAGCCGATATGGAGGGGCAGCTTGCCGGCGCGGAGGCAGTGGTGGGCAGTCTTCCCGAAGCCAACAACGGAGCCAACGAGGCGCTGCGGTTATCCCGAACTCTATCGGTGTTAGGGAATGTTGCCACCACGTTCGCCATCCTGCGCCAGGACCAGAAAGCCATCGCATTGGCCGACGAAATCCAGCGCACTCATCCAAACGATACCTTCGCGGTGAACGTGACCGTCCCCATGATTCGGGCGATCGCCGCATTACGTCCCGCGAATCCCGCCAAGGCCGACCCGGCGAGAGCCATCGACTTCCTCAATACCGCCGCCCTCTATGGGCGCGCCAACAACAGCGTTTATTACGTCCGAGGCCTAGCCTACGAGCAGGCTGGACGCTACGCCGAGGCCCAGCAAGACTTTCAGAAGGTGCTGGACATGAAATCCCGCAGCGGACCTGACATTCTGCTGGTGATCGCTCAACTGAAGTTGGGCCGCTTATTTCAGAAGCAGGGTGACCCTCCCAAGGCTCGCATCGCCTATCAGAACTTTCTCGCCTCCTGGAAAGACGCTGACCCTGACCTCCCACTCCTCCACGAAGCCAAGGCTGAATACGCCAGGCTCCAGTAGAGACGCGGCTTGCCGCGTCTCCGTCCATACGCCACCCATGAGCCGATGGAGGAACGGGGCGCCCTCGCCCGTCCATTCGGGCGGGACGTCCCGCGCTCCACCGTCAGAAACGGATCAGCATGAGCAGCCAAGATCACGGTGAAGAGCACAATGACGATCAACGAGCCCGTTGGGATAACAAGTACGAGCAGGGCCTGCCATCTCTGACCGAACCGGATCCGTTCTTCATCTCGGCTTACGAGCGGTTTGTGAATCCATCGCTCCCGAAGCCAGGCGTGGCATTGGATTTGGCGGGTGGACTTGGCAGACACGCCCTATGGCTGGCAAGCAGGAGCTGGCAGGTTACTGTGGTGGAAATTTCCGACGTGGCGATCGGAAAGCTCAGTCAGGCCGCTCTTCAGCTGAATGTTAATGTCGACCTCTTTGCAGGGGACGCCGCCGAATACAAACTTGAACCCTCACAGTTTGATCTCATCGTGCTGTTCTATCACCTGGACCGCGGTCTCTTCCCCAAGATAGTTTCCGCGTTGAAACCGCGCGGTCTGCTCATCTGTAAGATGAGCCTGCGATGGGATTCGGGCGAGAGGTTAACGACGGGCAGTACCAATCCTCTGCAGAGAAATGAACTGCCGTCACTCGTTCCAGAACTGGATGTTCTGCATCACCAGGAACGCCCCGTGCGCGATCGGGGCGTAGTCGAGTTTGTAGCAAGGAAGTAAGGGCAGTGCGGCTTTCGCATCGTACCGCCCTCACCCGGGGAAGGACTTCCGTTAGAAATGAAACCCGACCTGAGCCGTCAGCGAACGCGGCGTCACATAGTGCGTCCCGCTGAACGTCGAAAGGAAGTTATACAGCGTCGTCTTGTTAGTCACGTTGATGGCGGTGAGCGTAAGACTCCATTTGTAACGTTCGCCTTTGAACAGGTTGTCGTCGCCCACCGAGACATCGAAAAGACTCCGTGGGGCGATGCGCTGGGGATTGTGGTCGGGGTTCTGCGTCCCGGGCGCTGGTATCTTCACCAGAGTCGAACCATACTGCGATGGCGCACAAGTGGTGAGAGGTGTAGAGAGTGTTGGGCGTTGGCTGCCGCAGAACAGTCCAGCTTGAAGTTGCTGATCCGCGGTAAGCCCAGTCAGGTCCACAGGAGTTGTTGTATCGGTTGCGAATGGCACCGCGCCTGCAACCAGACCGCTGTCATAGCGCCAGTTGAAGCCAACCCACGGCCCAGTCTTCCAGGGCTGGTATTGCAAGTGAGTCGTTTCGTTGAACTTCTCGTCGTGGTCAATACGGAATGGACTCCCACTCTGCCCTACCGTAGTCCCCAGACCGCTGGTTTGGGGCGGGAAGAACCGTGCGGCGACGCTCGACATTACAACCAGCGCCGTAAACCCGTGGAACTCTGGCACACTCACGCGAATTGCATATCCCGGTATCTTGGAATTATGCCACGCAACTGGGAAAAAAATCGGAGTCGCAGCCAGGATGCTGAAATCGTAGCCGGTGTGCGTGTACTTCCAAACATAATCCCCACTCACGACGGCAAAACGACCCAACGCTTGCTGGAGACCTGCATGGAATTCATTGCGGTAGCCGGGCTGAAGCGGTGCGTTTACGCAAGGGATGAGAGTGGAGAGAACCGCAGACTGGCACCCGGTGCTTGAAACTATCAGATTCTCGTTGAACGGACTTTCAAGGCTCCGTCCATAGGAAACGCGAAGAACCGTATTTGATTTTTTGATGTTGTAAGCAAGGCCAACGCGAGGCTCGGCCTGACGAGCAATAACCAGGCCGTTGTACAAGTCACCACGAATTCCCAGGTTTACAGACCAGTTCCCTTTGGTGATTTGGTCCTGGACATACAGCGCGGCCTCTTTCACGTCCGTGTGGCCGCGAAATGGGAACAAAGTGCTGCTGGAACTGGCACAGTTGTCATTCGTTGACGGGGTAGCTCTAGTCAAATCGTAGCAGCCTAGAAGTGGCGTGAACGGACTCGCAGCATTTGGGTTCGATGCAATGTTTGGTTGTAAACCAGCCCCCGCGCATTGGGATGGATCATTGAACCCAGCGACCGGACTGTTGCTTGCATCCAAACATGGGGAGTTGAGAAATGGACTGACGATACCAAGACTGAAATTCTCGGTGAGGAAGGTCTGTTGATACGTGGCGCCCACTTTTATGTTGTGGATCCCTTTCACATATGACAGATCGGAGCGAAGGCCGACATTGGCAAGCGTCCGATTTTGCGCGACCGTGGATTGCTGAATCGGACCGAGATCCGCAAAAGGATTCTTGCTGGGATAGTAGTTATAGGCGTCCCGCCGCACGAATGCGCCCAAAGTAAACACAGCGTTTGTGCTGAGCACTCGCGTCCATGACGGCGCAATATTAAAGGTCTGTATCTGCGAGCGCTGATCCGCGGGGCCTACGACATTGCCGTTGGGATCGAGTCCCCCGCTGCCCGACCACGCCGTAGCAAGTTGGGTGTCAAACGAGTTGGGCGTCTGAAACCACGAACGCGTGAAGCCCAGGTTCAGGTGAATGGAGTCCGCGGTTGAGAGTTGATAGTCAACGCGGTCAAATACGTTTTCTTCGTTGCCCCTGGCGTGCATTACGACAAACTCCGGCGGATCAAGAAACCGGCCACTGTTCAAGCCGTTGGCAGAGATAAAGTTTCCCCACTTTGCGCCGCCATACGCCAGGTCGAAGCCTACATTGGATGAGCCAAAGGAGCCGTAGGAAGCGTTTATGCTCCCGTGAGGTGTGGTTACACCCTGGCCTGAGCGCGTCGTTGCCACAATCACCAGGCTCGTCTTGCCGCCGTACTCAGCCGGCGGCGCGCCGGGAATGACCTCCAATGACTGGATCGAATCGACGGGTATCTGATTCGAAAAAACCTTGCTTTGCTGATCCGTGATGGGCTGCCCGTCAACCGAGAACGAGTTGGACGCATGGTCGCCCATCCCGTGAAACAAGCCGTTCGAATCGGCGGCGACTCCGGGCGATGCCAGGGTGACCAGCGAACTCACCGACGAAGACTGACTTTCGAGAGGAATCTTGTCGAACAATCCCCGGTCCACGTCGGTGTGGCCGATCGGATCGTTCTCCACTAAATCCTCTCCAGCCTCGACCGTGACCGCCTCGGAACTCCCGGCCACCGCCAGATTGACTTTTACATTCACGCCCAGAGCCGACCGAATCTCCACATCCTGCGCGGTTTGGGCAAATCCAGCAGCCGTCACCGTCATGTGATACGGATTAAACGGCACGTTCGGGAAAGTGAAATTCCCCTTACTGTCAGTAGTCGTCGTCCGGTCAAAGCCGCTGACCGCGTTGTGAATCTCCACCGTGGCATTCGCAACCACCGCGCCCGAAGGGTCCAGTACGGAGCCGCTGATCGAACTTCCGCCCGACTGCGCGTTCGCGGCCCCCACACTCAACATCGCAGAAACGGTCACAATAGCCACAGCCAGCCAGCCCTTACAAAATAAATGCATGATTCCTCCAATAATGGGTTCTGGAGCGAGTCCGATCACATTCAAGATCGAAGATCGCTGTCCTTTGGAATACTTACTGGATTCGGCGCGGGATCAGAACGCAGGTGGGGGACGAATAAACTGGGTGGTGGCGGGACGGAAAATCCGGGAAACTTCTGAAACCGGACTCGCCAGGGCTGCAGTAGCCAAAACCGGAGCGGATGCAATCGTCTGGGTGTTGAGTCCGACATGAGCTGTAGCGCAAATCGAGCAGGTGTGGTGGGATGTGGTCGAGTTCTCGGGATGCGAGTGGGTCGCCTGTATCGTACCCATCACGCACACCAGGGCAATGCAGAGCACGCCTGCAGCTCTGACGAACGCCCCCCGATTTGCCACTACCCTCCGCATGCTCTTACCGCGTTGCTTATTGATTTAGGCGCGTTGCCTATAGACGATTGTACCCTTAGATGGTCATCCACGGAAATTCGCTGCACTAAAAATGAGGCTCCCCGCACACCCTCCGCACAAGGCTGCCTTCCAGGGCCTTGAACGGATGGTACCTGCGCTTGGTATATTCTCGGGTTCGCAGACATGAAACCTTTTAACCTCTGCTTGCTCGGCTTCGGCAACGTCAACCAGACGCTGGTCGAACTCTTCGAACGCAAAGAATCCGAACTGCGCGAGCGTCACGGCATCGAGTGGCGCATCACGGGAGTCGCATCGCGACGCATCGGCTGGCAGGCAAACGCGTCCGGCTTTGATGTGGCCGAACTCCTGCGTGCGCAGAACTCGGACGCACTCGCCTCGGATGCGTTCGCGAGAATGCGCGGCAAGGAGTGCCAGCACTACAACGCCTGGCTCGACGCGGCTCAGCCCGCCGTCGTGTTCGAAGCCACTTCCCTCAACGTCGAAAACGGACAACCGGCCATCGACCACATCCGCGCCGCGCTCGAACACGGAGCTCACGCGATCACGGCCAACAAAGGCCCGGTCGTGCACGCCTATGAAGAATTGCGTGACCTTGCAGCCCGCCGCGGCAAGCAGTTTCTGTTTGAATCTACCGTCATGGACGGCGTCCCCATCTTCTCCCTTTTCCGCAACACGCTGCCTGCGACCGAGGTGAAGGGGTTCAAGGGAATCCTCAACTCCACCACGAACGTGATTCTGGCTGGCATGGAAGCTGGGCTGAGCTTCGACGAATCTCTCGGCCAGGCGCAGCAACTGGGCATCGCCGAAACCGATGCCAGCCACGACATCGACGGCTGGGACGCAGCCGTAAAAGTCGCCGCGCTGGTGAACGTGATCATGGGCGTGCGCCTGCCTCCGAAAAAAGTGGACCGCGAGGGAATCCGCAGGCTCACCGGAGAAGCGGTGCGCTCGGCTCGAAATGCAGGCGCGCCCTACAAACTCATATGCCGCGCCCAGCGCACCGAATCGGGAGTAAGCGCCAGCGTCCGCCCGGAGCAGATCCCGCTCACCGACCCGATGGCGCTGGTCGGCGGAACGTCGTCCATCGTCCAGTTTGAAACCGACATTTTCCCGGGCCTCACAATCACGGAGGAAAATCCCGGCCTCTATGCGACGGCCTACGGCATGCTGGCGGACTTCATCCGAGCAGCCAAGTCGGAGAGCAGGCCGGGGTGAGAACCAACAAAAGCACTATCACCCGGAGCGGTATTCTTCGACAATCGTTGGAATTGGAATTGGAATCGGAATTATCACCGACTCCGTTTGTTGCAGCGCCACCTGCGTCTTAATTTGATCTTTAGTATTTTGATCTTCCCAGTTGGGCCTGCTCCATGCGGGCTCAGCGAAGTCAGACTCAGGGAGAAGTAATTTATGTCGGGACAAGTCATTTTGTATTTTGACGACCAAGCGGACGCACTGCGCTTCGCCCTAGCCGCGGGATCCGTGATGGCGGGCGACGAAGCTCGCGCCACCGACGATTTGGTCCAGAAAACGACGCGAGTCACGCGCATCCGGCTGGACGCCGCGAACAAAGGAAAGGGCAAGCAACCGAATCCTCCCGAACGCGCTGCCTAACGAGGTGCTGAAAAGGCGCTGCGTACCCGGATGCTGAAAAGCCCGCTGGTCGTGCCGCCCCGTTTCGTATCAGGGCATCGCTTCCCGGATGCCGAATCTCTCAGAAATTAGACGCCCCTTTAGGGCCCGGGCATGCGAATCCCTCGGCTTTCATGCCACCCTCCCGCATCGACCTTAATGCTCTCATTTAAAATGTCTGCTATGCCAATCACTGAACAGGCTTCATCTTCATCCACCGCACTCGACCTCGCCTGGGTTCGCTCGCAGTTCCCCGCGCTCGCGCAGACTGTCAATAAGCATC
>Ga0210410_10003864_pt1 | contig 13239 bp, 14 predicted proteins | sample IncBWC4MmetaG_FD_161058 | JGI IMG/M metagenome (GOLD analysis project Ga0210410, IMG submission 161058) | Forest soil microbial communities from Barre Woods Harvard Forest LTER site, Petersham, Massachusetts, United States - Inc-BW-C-4-M | ecosystem: Environmental > Terrestrial > Soil >... | reverse complement strand
ACCGCCGAATTTCCTATGTTCGGGCCCGGTCAACTCCGGCATTGATTGTGCGGAAGAGACGATCGCAACATTTACGACCGCAGTGAATGGATTGACATTCCAAGGACTAGGCATCAATAATGTCAGCTCGAACGTGGCCCAGGTGGATGTATTCACCAACGGAGCGTTTAATTCCACCGTAATCATTCCTGGCAACGCGCAGGGTTTTGATCCGGAATTGATCGATTTGTCGGCGTTCAGCCACATCACTAAGATCCGGATCTACGACATTTCGGACGGCGGCGGAATCGGCTGGGATACCTTTACGTTTACGCCTGTAAGCGCAACTACTCCCGAGCCAGCGACGCTCGGATTGTTCGGTGCCGGCCTGTGCGGCATTGCGCTGTTTCGGCGGCGCAAAGCTTAAACTCACCATCAGCAATTGATATTCGCCGCCGGGGCGTCAGAACGTCCGGCGGCGTTTGTTTTTTTGACTGCCTGGGCTTTCTTGAAGGCCGGGTCATCGGCACGACTTTTAGTCTTACGCTTTCTGCTCCGTGGCGCTCTTCTCCAAACGGCTAAGAATCTCTTGAAACGCATCGACGCCGTTTCGGTCGCTTCCTCGCAACGCGTCCATCTCAAGAGTTTCAAGCGCGTGATGAATCTTAGCCCCTTTCGCTTTGCCGGAACGTGTCAGGCCGATCACAAACGAGCGACGGTCCTTTGGGCTGTTCTCTCTGGTGACCATGCCGCGCGCGACCAGGCGGTCCAGCACGCTGGTCAGCGTCGAACGCTTGTGAGCGAAAGCACGGTGCAGATCGGCGATGGTCGAATCCCCAAATTCGATCAAGTGGCACAGGATGTGAGCTTCGGCCTGGTTTAGATCCGGCATGTGGCGCTGAATGAACAGTCCGATGCGGTGGGTGGTTCGATGGATGCTGAAAATCAGTCGTAGCGGCATCGTTTCCAGCATAGCTTGCATTCTATAATACGAAATCGTACTATACGGTTATGAAATATATCCCTGCGCTGTTCTTCCCTTTGCTCGCGTTCGGCCAGCCGCGCCAGCATACCGAATCCGCCATCACCATTCATCTCCACGCGCCGCCCGCTCAAGTCCTACCCCTGTTTGGACCCGTACGCGAAGCCGAATGGGCCCATGGTTGGAACCCTAATATTGTCTATCCTGAGAATCGCGCTCAAACCGCCGGTTCGGTTTTCACCATGGGTAAGGAGGGCACGCAGGCGATTTGGGTGTTGACCGAATACGATCTTGTGAAACTGCGAGTCGGCTACGTTTTCATCGAACCTGGTGTGTCCGCGAATCAGATTGAGATCGTGCTGAAGGCCGCTCACGATGGCATGACCGAAGCTACCGTCACGTATCGGCGCACGGGCCTCTCGGATGCCGGTGACGTCATGGTGACGAAATTCGCCCAGGAGTTTCCCTCCCAACGCGATCATTGGGAGCACGCGATCAACGCTCGCCTGAAGGAGCTAAACCAGTGACCGACTCCGAATTCGCCCGAGCCTTCGAAACGTGCGAGCTTTCGAACGAGTCCTTTCACCATCGCGACCATATCCGACTGGCGTGGATCTATCTGCAACGCTACGGCGTCGCGGACGCTACCACACGGATCGCCGCTTCCATCCGCAACTTTGCCGCTCACCACGGAAAGAGCGACAAATATCACCAAACCGTCACCGTCGCCTGGATGAAACTTCTCGAGCAGATCCCGGTCCACGCGAGCTTCGCTGAGGCGGTGGCCGCCTTCCCTCAAATCCTGTCTAAGGATTATTTGCGCGAGTTTTACTCCGACGAACTGCTCACGTCCAATGCGGCGCGCGTTGATTTCATGGAACCGGACAAGAGGCCTCTGGCGCTTCCGGCCGCACCTGTGGTGAAATAGAGGTTACTCCCCACCCACTGGAGGCTTCGCCCACTTGAATCAAGCAGTCCTCGCCCTGGAAGACGGTACGGTCTTCGAGGGCCAGAGTTTTGGTGCGCCCGTCGAGCGTTGTGGCGAAGTCGTTTTTAATACCGCTATCACCGGATACCAGGAAGTTTTCACAGACCCGTCCTACTCCGGTCAGATCGTGGTGCTGACCAACCCGCAGATCGGCAACTATGGCGCGAATCAGGCCGACAACGAATCGTCGAAACCCTATATCGAAGGGCTGGTGGTTCGCGAATTCTCTCCCCTGTCGAGCAACTGGCGGGCCGACGAAACCGCGCAACATTTTCTGGTGACCAACCAGGTCCCGGTGGTTTCGGGGATCGATACCCGCGCGCTGGTCCATCTCCGTTCGCGGGGCGTCATGCGCGGCGTACTTTCGGCGACATGCCTGGACGCGAAGCTGCTCGTCGATCGAGCCAAGAATTCGCCATCGATGGCCGGTCTCGACCTGGCGACGCGCGTTTCTACGCCGGCGTCCTACCAATGGATCAAGCCGGTCGAGCCATGTTCGCCCTCCGACCTTGAAAGCGATCCCGCGGAGCTGCGCTTTCATGTAGTCGCCTACGATTTCGGAATTAAGCACAACATTCTGCGGCGCCTCCGCCAAGTCGGCTGTCATCTCACGGTAGTCCCCGCGGCAACCTCCGCCGAAGACGTGCTCGCGCTGAAACCGCAAGGCGTGTTTCTCTCCAATGGTCCCGGCGATCCCGAGCCGCTCCAGCATCAGGCGGCGCAAATCCGAAAATTAATCGGCCGCGTCCCGATCTTCGGAATCTGCCTGGGCCATCAGGTCCTCGGGCTCGCGGTCGGCGGCAAAACGTACAAGATGAAATTCGGCCATCGCGGCGCGAATCATCCGGTGCTCAACAAAATCACCGGCAAAGTCGAGATCACCTCGCATAATCACGGCTTCGCTGTCAATCCTGATTCGCTGAACCTCAGCGATATCGAGATCACGCATACCAATCTGAACGACGAAACGCTCGAAGGTTTCCGTCATCGCAGCCATCCGGTCTTCTGCGTGCAGTATCACCCCGAAGCCGCGCCCGGTCCGCACGATTCGAGGTATCTCTTTGACGATTTTGTGAAGCTCATGGAGGCACATGCCCCGAAGAAATGATCTTCATCGAATCCTGATCGTCGGCAGCGGTCCGATCATCATCGGCCAGGCGTGCGAGTTTGATTATTCTGGCGCGCAGGCGTGCAAGGCGCTCCGCTCTGACGGCTATGAAGTGGTCCTGATCAACTCGAATCCGGCGACCATCATGACCGATCCGGACCTTGCCGATCGCACCTACGTCGAGCCGCTCAGCGTCGAATTCGCCGAAGAAGTCATCCGCAAAGAGCGTCCCGACGCGTTGCTTTCGACCGTCGGCGGCCAGACCGGCTTGAATCTTTCCGTCGCGCTCGCCGAAGCCGGAGTGCTGGATAAATACGGCGTCGAACTGATCGGCGCGAAAATCGATTCGATCAAGAAGGCCGAAGATCGCCTGCTGTTCAAAGACGCGATGAAGAAGATCGGCCTCGATCTCCCGCAGTCGCAACTGGTCAGCTCGGTTCCGAAAGGTTTGGAATTCGCCGCGAAAATCGGTTACCCGGTGATTCTGCGCCCCAGTTTCACCATGGGCGGCACAGGCGGCGGCATCGCCTACAATCGCGAGGAGATGGAAGAAATTCTAGATCGCGGCCTGGATCTTTCCCCGGTCCACGAGGTTCTCATCGAAGAAAGCGTTCTCGGCTGGAAGGAATTCGAGCTGGAAGTGATGCGCGATCTGGCCGACAACGTGATCATCGTCTGTTCCATTGAGAATTTCGATCCCATGGGCGTCCACACCGGCGATTCCATCACCGTAGCGCCGGCGCAAACTCTAACTGATCGCGAATATCAGATGATGCGCGACGCCGCCATCGCGTGCCTGCGGGAGATCGGTGTCGATACCGGCGGCTCCAACGTGCAGTTCGCCATCGATCCGAAGACCGGCCGAATGGTGATCGTCGAGATGAATCCGCGCGTTTCGCGCAGCTCCGCGCTCGCCTCGAAGGCCACTGGATTCCCGATCGCGAAAATCGCCGCAAAACTCGCCGTGGGCTATCGGCTCGACGAAATCAAGAACGACATCACCCGCAAGACTCCTGCGTGTTTTGAGCCCACCATCGACTACGTGGTGGTCAAAATTCCGCGCTGGCAGTTCGAAAAATTCCCCGGCGCCGAACCCGTGCTCGGTACGCAAATGAAAAGCGTCGGCGAGGTGATGGCCATCGGCCGCACCTTCAAGCAGGCTCTCGGTAAGGGGATGCGGAGCCTCGAAACCGGCAAATCCGACGGCGCCACCAAGTATCAGCAGGATCTGATCGAGCCGCGTTTGATTACGCCGAATCCGGATCGCCTCGGCTACATTCGATTCGCATTCGAAAACGGATACTCCGAAGAGCAGGTTCATGCGCTGACAGCCATCGATCCGTGGTTCCTTCGGCAGGTTCGCGAGCAGGTCGACCTGGAACAGAGCCTGTCCGCAGGATCGCTGGAGCGCGCCACTCGCGAAGAATTCACTCGCCTCAAACGCGACGGTCTTTCCGATTCGAGGATTGCCCGCGCCTGGAACGTCGACCCTCTCGCCGTGCGCGCCCGCCGCAAGGAACTGGGCGTGACAGCCGGATTCAATCGCGTCGATACGTGCGCCGCGGAATTCGAAAGCTTCACGCCGTATCTCTATTCGAGTTATGAATCCGAGTGCGAAGCCGCGCCGTCTTCGAGGAAGAAAGTCATGATTCTGGGCAGCGGCCCCAATCGTATCGGCCAGGGCATCGAGTTCGACTACTGTTGCTGCCACGCGTCTTTCGCGCTGCAATCCTTCAACGTCGAGTCGATCATGGTGAACTGCAATCCGGAGACGGTCTCGACGGATTACGACACCAGCGATCGCCTGTACTTCGAGCCGCTGACGCTCGAAGAAGTTCTGAACATCTGCGACGTCGAAAAGCCGGACGGCGTGATCGTGCAATTCGGCGGGCAGACTCCACTCACGCTCGCGATCCCACTGAAAGCCGCTGGCGTGCCCATTATAGGCACCGATCCCGAGAACATAGATCTGGCCGAGGACCGCAAGCGTTTCGGAAAACTTCTCGACGATCTGAAAATTCCCGCGCCCGCGAATGGCTCCGCCACCAACCTCACCGAAGCGTGCGACGTCGCGCGATCCATTGGATTTCCGGTCCTGGTTCGCCCCAGTTACGTCCTCGGTGGACGCGCCATGGTGATCGCCTACGACGAAGATACGGTGCGCCGCTACATGCAGGAAGCCGTGATGTTCTCTCAGGCGCGGCCCGTGCTGATCGATCGTTTTCTCGAAGACGCCACCGAAGTCGACGTCGACGCATTGGCCGATTCAGCCGGCACGGTTCTGATCGCCGGCATCATGGAACACATCGAAGAAGCCGGCGTCCACTCGGGCGACTCGAGCTGCGTCCTTCCCGCGACCTCTCTGTCTCCCGCTGTCGTGCAGACCATCCGGACATACACCGAACAGCTCGCACGTGCTCTAAACGTCATCGGCCTGATGAACGTGCAGTACGCGGTGAAGAATGAAACCGTGTACGTGCTCGAAGTGAATCCGCGAGCCTCGCGCACGGTTCCTTACGTCAGTAAAGCCACGGGCGTGCCGCTCCCGAAGATTGCGGTAGGCGTGATGCTCGGCGGAAAGATCTCCGACTTCACCGACGCGACGGGCGTCCTCAGCGTCCCGCAGTATTTCGTGAAGTCGCCAGTATTTCCGTTCAACAAATTTCCTGGCGTCGATCCGACGCTCGGTCCCGAAATGCGTTCGACCGGTGAAGTGATGGGCGTCGGCGAAAATTTTGGTGAAGCTTTCGCGAAAGCCCAGTTGAGCGCCGGAACACCGTTGCCCGACAAAGGACGTGTGTTCCTGAGCGTGAACGATCGCGATAAACCGGGGGCCGTGGCGCTCGCGCGCCGCTTCGCGGAGCTCGGCTTTGAAATCGTGGCGACACGCGGCACCGCAACCGCTATCCGCGCTGCTGGTCTTCAAGTCAAGACGGTTTTCAAAGTGAACGAGGGACGCCCCAACGCGGTCGACTTGTTGAAAGCTGGTTCGCTCGATCTGGCCATCTACACGGCCACTAGCGGAGCCCACGCCTTCTCCGACGAAAAAATCATCCGTAGGAACGCAGTGACCTATCGCGTCCCGTGTATCACCACCATGAGCGGCGCCCGCGCGTCCGTCGAAGCCATCACGTCGCGCCGCCGCGATCCCATCCGCGTGTGGAGCTTGCAGGAGATTCATGCGGCCCAGACAGCGTCAACGACAAAGGCATGAGCAAAGCTACCGAACTTAGAACCACTCCCTACGGTCGCAGCTCACAACACCAACCGAGCCGTGACCAAAGGGAGCGGTTTCAACTACGATTCCAGAGAGTCGCCTGATGGCCGAAATCCGACGCCGAGATACGCAGAAACGCGAGCAGCCGGTCGAAACCGTGGCTATCCCTCAGGAGCCGGTCGAAGAGATCATAGAGCTGCGCGTCTCCGCCATTCTAGTCGCTCACAACCAGGCCCCCGCGCTGCGCCGAGCCATCGAAGCCCTGGAAAAATCGCAGTATCGCGAGCGTATGGAAATCATCGTGGTCGATTGCGCCAGTAGTGACGACAGTCCCCAGCTCGATATCGAATTCGAACGCATCACCCTGCTGCGCCTTCCCCATCATTTCGGAGCAACCAAGGCCATGAACATCGGTGCGCGGACGGCCAAGGCTGAATTGGTCTTCTATCTATCTCCCAACGTGGAAGTGGCGCCCGATACCGTGACCCAGCTCGCGGATCGGCTCGAGGCTGCCTCCGACACCAGTGCGGTTGCTCCGCTGCTGGTTGATCCCCAAGGCAATATCGTCTCCAGGGAGCAGAAAATTCGCGAAGCCGTGACTGGAAAAGATCCTGGCCAGGCGATCGCGGCGACCGGAGAAAGCGTCGCCGTGGAATATATGAGCTCGCATGCTCTGATGGTCCGCAAGCAGTTCATCAAGGGCATGAATTACTTCGACGAACGCTTCGGCCACTTCGGAGCTGACGCCGATCTGGCCATGAAAATCCGCAACGCGCAGCGCAGGATCCGTGTCTATCCGGGGATCCGCGCGACAATCCATGCCACACCCGATCCGCTTGAGGGCGATCCACTCTTCGCAGCCGACCACGCATCCGGCGTCGCCGCCTGGCTCGGCAAGTACGATGGATTCTTCAGCGGCTTGAGCTATCGGATCGGCGCAATCCTACGCGCACTTGCCGGATTCCGCTTCAAGGAGCTGACCGCGCTGGTGAGCGGCCAAAAACTCGACGGCTCACAATCGATGTAAAGTGGGATCATGGATAGGGTGGACGAAATCGAAGCCGCCATAACGGACCTGCGCCCCGAAGAATACCAGCGCCTAGTGGAGTGGTTCCGGGAACGCGAGCAGGTGCGCTGGGACCAGCAGATGGATCGAGACGCCGCCGCCGGGAAGCTCGATTTTCTGGTCCGTGAGGCAGCGAGCGAATCAGAGCAGGGAACCCTCCGCGAGTGGCCACCCGCTAAGTGAACTCGGCTACTACTCGTCGTTTTTGGACGTTGTTCGAGGGACTGCCTAGCGATATTCGACAACTTGCTGCCAGAAACTATCAGCTGTGGCGGCGTGATCCTAATCATCCTTCGCTGCGCTTCCGTCGATTGCGGGGCACAGAAAATCTCTTCACGATTCGCGTGGGAGATCATTATCGCGCCCTCGGCACTTTGGCGGATAACACAGTGACCTGGATTTGGATCGGCACGCATGCGGAATATGACCGCCTGGTAAATTCCTAACTCACACCCCAAACCTGGGTCGGCCACACCTTTCCACACCTTCCTGTCCAAACGAACCCAAGCCTCACCCGCTCGATCCCGACGGTTCGCAGTCAACGGGACAGAATCCTGAGAAATCGCAAAAAACGTCAAGCGCGCTCGGACGCCTCGCTTTAAACTCAGTCCATGATTCTTTGGAAACGCGCCGCAGTCTTTGGGTTCGTGAGCTGGTTGATTCCGTTCGCCCTCTCTTTCCTCCTGTTCCCGCTCAAAACCGCGAACGCACCGTTGTATAGTTCCCTGCTGAACCTGATCGGACTCGCCACTACCGCCTGGATGCTATATGCTTACTTCCGCGGCCGCATAATTTCCTGGCGAGAGGCAACACTAATCGGCGTGCTTTGGGCCGCTGCGAATCTTCTTCTCGATTCACCGTTCTTTTCTTTTGGTCCGATGCGAATGACCGCGTCGCAATATTGGTCAGAAATAGGCTTGGGCTATTTTGCAATTCCAGTATTCGCCTTCGGCGCGGCCAGGATCGGGCGATGAAGCCATCCACGGAACAGGATTATCGCGAGCGCATCGTCCGCACGTTGCAGTACATCCAGCAACACCTGGATGACGACGACTTGCAACTCGAGCAAGCGGCGTCCGTCGCGGCATTCTCCAGATTCCATTTTCATCGAGTTTTCCGCGGTATGGTGGGCGAAACGCTCAGCGAGCACGTCCGCCGCCTGCGCCTGGAACGCGCCGCGGGTCATTTGAAGCGCCTCGACCTGCCGATCACGCAGATCGCCTTGAATGCCGGATTCGACGCGCACGAGTCCTTCACCCGCGCTTTCGGAGACATGTTCGGAATGTCGCCATCGGAATATCGCGCCGCGCACCGGCCCGTGCCGGTCTCACGTTCGGGTGTCCACTTCGGCGACATCGCGGGCTATCATCGGCCGGACTACGGCGATCTCCTAACGCTCGACGTAAAACAACTCCCGCCAACGCGAGTGCTTTTTCTTCGCCATGTCGGCCCCTACGATCAGGTTGGCGCGACGTGGGGCAAGTTGATGAGCTGGGCGGGCATGCGCGGACTGCTCGGCGCGGATATGAAACTGATCGGCATCGCGCATGACGATCCCGACGTGACGCCCTCCGGCCGCCTTCGCTACGATGCCGCGGTCACTGTGAGCCGGCCCATTACGCCCGAAGGAGAATTCGCCGTAGTCGAGATCGACGGAGGCAGCTACGCCATCGCCACGCACAAGGGTCCGTATCACGATCTGGCGAAAACCTATCAGCGAGTTTACGGCGGCTGGCTACCCCAGAGCGGTTACGAGCCGCGCGATGCGCCCTCGTTCGAGCAGTATCTCAACTCGCCCCAGAACACGAGGCCGCAGGATCTTCTGACCGTGATCCACGTGCCGGTCGGCTAGACGACGTAGTTGCGATTGATCTCGCTGATCGACCGCGTTCCGCACTGCCGCATGGTCAACGTCAGCTCGGCGCGCAGGATATCGATCACCTTCTCGACACCTTCCTGACCAAACGAACCCAAGCCCCACAGGTACGGGCGGCCGATCCCGACTGCGCGCGCACCCATGGCAAGTGCTTTAAATACATCACTTCCGCGACGAACGCCGCCGTCGACCAGCACTGGCACTCGTCCGCGAGCCCCCGCCAGCACATCGGCTAGCGACTCGATCGTGGGACGGCACGAATCCATCGCACGGCCGCCGTGGTTGGAGCACACGATGCCGTCGGCTCCATGCTCCACCGCCAGTTCGGCGTCTTCGTGCGTTTCCAAACCTTTGATCACCAGCTTCATCTTGGTCATCTGCTTCAGCCGGTCCACCAGTTCCCAGGTGAACGACGGCGAATTCATGCCGCGATCGATGCCTGCGAACATCGGCTTGGTCGAGTTGGCGCCGGGCGCGCCCTGATGGCAGTTCGAGCATGTCCTGGTATCCGCTTTGCTCAAGCGCCGCTGGGTTTCGGTATTTCGTCCGGGATTCACATCCACCGTGAGAAACATCACCGAGCAGCCCGCAGCTTCCACGCGCCGGACCATTTTTTCGACACCTTCGGGTTTCGAGGGCGCATACATCTGATACCAGGGCGGACGGCCTAGAGCTTTTGCCACATCCTCCACGGCGGTCGATGACACCGAGGAAAGCATTTGTGCCGAGTGCTTCGCGTTCGCCGCACGCGCCGTTCCCAGTTCACCGTCGGGATGAAAGGCCCGCTGGCTCCCGCAGGCCGAAATGTACACGGGGCTCTCCCATGTCGTTCCGAACAGTTCGACGCTGGTGTCGACCTTGCTCACGTCGACCAACCTGCGTGGGCGCAGCTTTAGCTTTTGATAGCCTTCCCGATTCGCCCGAAGCGTCGCGTCGTCATCCACACCGGTCGCCATGTAAGCCCAGTGGGCCACCGGAACCTTGCCGTGCGCGATCCCTTCGAAGTCCATGATGTTGATCATGTCTTTCGCGGTTGGCTCCTGAGCCTTGAGAAATGCGAGCGGGCTCGCCGCCAGGAAGCCGAAAAACTGCCGACGTGAGTTCATAAGCCGTATCCTACCTCAGGTTTTTTACCTACTACCCTAACTTTCTTCTCATGCTCTTCCGATAGAAAGGGAGCAGGTTGCTTTAACTATGCACATGGACGCCTTTCTCTGGATGTTCCTCCCGGTCTTCGTCGCCGGAGGGAGCGCTTTATTGTCGTTCTACATTATGCAGGCAAGGATGGAGGTTGCGCTAGCGAAAGAACGCGAATCGCTCGCCGAAGCCCGCGCCACCATCACTTCCCAGAAGGTCACCATGGAGGAGCGTATCAAAGCCACTGAAGAGGCCACCAAACGCCACGCCCTGGACGAATTCATGCAGGATTTTCGTGTCGAAGAGCGTAGCTATGTGCGTGAAAGCAAATCCCTTAATGCCTCTCGAAAGAGCATGGTGATGCAGGAGCGGCTATTCTTTCGGAACATCCCACTGTCTAACTGGATCGAGCGTGAAATGCTGGTGGAAGAGGGTCGCGATCTGGATCAAATCCCAATGGAATCAGTATTTTCGACGTCAACCCTGCCTGCTCCAGAACGCCTGCCTGTCTCCAAGTTTCTGGATGACGTGCGAACCACCCGCGAGCCTGTCCCGGACCACGGCGCTTTGATCGCCGCTCGCATTCCCGCCTTTGGCGCTCAGTAATTTGTAAACCACCGCCAGATCGAGCCGTCCTGAAGGTTTATGATAGGGCTGGTGGCCGAGCCCATTGTCCCGGAGCGTTTCGTATTGGATCGCGCCGAATCCGGTCTGTTGAGCGACTTTGCCGCATGGATGACCTCCGAGCAGCGGCGTGTGTATTCTCTGTGCCAACGTTTCTTGCAGGATCGCGATGAAGCGGATTCCGCCACTCAGGACGTCTTTTTCAAGGCGTATCAGGCACTCAAGCGCGAGAACGCCCAGGAGTTGGAAGATCCGGCGCGTTGGATCACACGCATCGCAGTGAACACTTGTCTGGACCGGCTCCGGTCGCGAAAATGGCAGTTCTGGAGGCGACGGCCATCGTCGGAAGCGGAACAGACCATCCTGGCGATGACGCGATCGAACGCGCCCGAAGCCGAGGAACGGTATTTCGCGAGTGAGATCGGAGCCAGGCTGTCCCGGGCCATGGAACGGTTGTCGCCCCGCCAGCGCGCCGTCTTTACGCTGCGGCACTATGAGGATTTGAGCTTGGAAGAAATCGGAACCATCCTGGGACTGGACGTCGGAACGGTGAAGGCGCACATGTTCCGGGCGGTGACAAAGCTTCGAGAAGATTTGCGCGATCTCTACGGGAAGACGAAATGAGTCCCCATTTGAGCGACGACCAACTGCTCGACCGGCTGTACGGGATCGCCGCGGATTCTCACCTGCAAGATTGTGTTCAGTGCGCCGGGCGCTTTCGCGAACTGGAACGCCGCCGGACAGAGCTGGTTGAGCCCACCGCCGTTTCCCCCGAATTTCTAGCCACGCAACGACGGAAGATTTATTCGCGGCTCGATGAGACGCCGCGTATGGGATTGAGATGGGCGCCGGCTTTGGCAGCGGCCTTCGTCCTCGCCGTTGGCCTGCTGGTTTATAGGTCCCCGGCGACCGCACCGGTTCCCGTACCCAAGGCCGATACCGGGGACGCGCAGTTGTTTTCCGAAGTTTATTCGATGGAGCAGTCGACCGAGCCGCGGGGTGCAGCTCCCATCCATGCGCTGTTTGAGGAGAATCAATAGACGTCTATGCTGACGCGCTTGAGCTTGATTCTGGTTGTCCCAGCGCTCTTTGGACAGCCACCGCGCGGCCCTCGTCCCTGGTGGGACAGCGAAATAAGCCGCGACCTGAACCTCAGCGATGTGCAGACCAAACAGATCCGTCAGACGCAAAAGGAATTCCGCTCGCGCATGTTCGAACTGCGCAGCGAGGTTAACAAAACGGAAGCCGATGTGGAAGCCGCCTTCAACGAAGATCCCGTAGATCAGAACAAGGCCAACGACGCCATCAATCGTTTGGCGACGGCCCGCGCTGAACTGACCAAGGCTGTTTCTCAAATGGATCTGAAACTGCGCATGATCCTTACCGCTCAGCAGTGGCAGGAACTGAAAGAAAAACAACGGCGGCTTTGGCCTGGTGGGCCGGGCGGCCCCGGACCGGGCCGGCACAGTCCCAGGGGAACCAGCACCCCGTCCAACACTTCAAATCAGCAGAAGTGAACGCGCTTAGACGCGCCGCCACGATTTGACTTTTCCGGCGGCTGGCTGCTATCAGTGGAATAGCGGCGCGGTAGCCAAGTGGTAAGGCAGAGGTCTGCAAAACCTTTATTCACCGGTTCGACTCCGGTCCGCGCCTCCAACACTTAGCTGAGTTCTCGACGCGCACTAAGCTAGGACTTTGAGGCATCGAGTTTCAGAGTGAGGATGGCCGGTTCGGGCAGTTCCTCAAACTGGACGATCGCCTCGTCATCGTGCGCCTGCGCCAACGCTCGCCATCGGGCCAAGGCCGTGGCGATTCCGAGCACCGCGACCGTTGCCACATAGCTCGCCGGATCCTCCAGCGCGCGCCGCTCCAAATCCGCGCCCCTCCCCAGCAACAGGAAGAACCCGAGCACGCCCAGGAACACCATGTGAACGTACGATTTCCCCGGTAGATACGAACACGTAAACGGGATCTTCTGAAAACCGTTCAGTCCGAGATACGCGAGCATGATCCCCCATAACCCGAGCACCACCAGATGCATCACCGCTGCCTGCCACGCCCACAGGTACAAAAAAGTCGCGGCCGCCACCAGCCACGCTGGAAGCACGCCGAGTATGAAAATCGGCCGCCGGATCGCCGCCAGATAATCTCGCACGCCGCGAATTTCCGTGACGCGGAAAATCCAGTTGGCTCGCAAGTCCAGCGGCAGCGAAAACGCCAGGCGCGCTCCCACTACCCAGGCCGTCATGATCGCCAAGCTCG